>JAABUR0100003128.1_pt1 | contig 23684 bp, 21 predicted proteins | sample 5560091 | NCBI WGS metagenome assembly JAABUR01 (sample SAMN10711879, study PRJNA513375) | rock metagenome | isolation source: Antarctica rocks | place: Antarctica: Victoria Land, University Valley sud
GGCCGGCCGCCGACGTGCATGTTGGACCGCGCTTCGCCCGCAGCCGGCACCCGGTTCAACGCGCCCATGGCGACGCCGTCGACCAGGATGATCCGCTTGTCACCCCGGCGCACGGCGGGCTCATAGCGCTGGATCATCAGCGGTTCGCGCGACCGGGCGAAGTGCATCTCCAGCAGCGACGCCAGGTTCTCGTCATCCGGCTTGATGCGGAACACGCCCGCGCCGCCATTGCCGAACAGCGGCTTCACGATGATGTCGGAATGCTTGGCGCGGAAGGCGCGGATCGCCTCGGCGTCCCAGGTGATCAGCGTCGGCGGCATCAGGTCCGGGAAATGCGTGACCAGCAGCTTCTCCGGCGAGTCCCGCACGTGCTTCGGGTCGTTCACCACCAGAGTCTGCGGATGGATGTGCTCCAGCATGTGGGTGGCGGTGATGTAGGCCATGTCGAACGGCGGGTCCTGCCGCATCAGCACGGTGTCCATGCTCGCGAGGTCGAGCGTTTCGGCAGGGCCGAAGCGGTAATGGTCGCCCGCCACGCGCTGCACCTGCACCGGACGGGCGCGGGCCAGCAGGCGGCCGGTCCGTGCCTCCCCGACGCCTTCATGGCCCGCTCCCTCATGTAATGACATCTGGCGCACGTCGTAGTGCCACATCGCGTGGCCGCGCCGCTGTGCCTCCAGCATGAGGGCGAAGGTGCTGTCGCCGTCGATGTTCACGGTTTCGATCGGGTCCATCTGGACCGCGACCTTCAGCGGGCTGGTCATGCTGCGCCTCGTTGTTGCTGCCCGCTTGCTAGCAGAGGTTCAAGCGACCGGCACGCCCTTGCTGGTGGAGTACTCGAAATGCAGCGCGGTGCCGGGGTAAACGATCGGATGGATCGCGTGCGCCGCCATCGCGCCCTCGCTGAAGCCCTGCAGGATCAGCTTCAGCTTGCCGGCATAGGTCGCGATGTCGCCGATGGCGAACACGCCGGGCACCGAGGTTTCGCAGCTCGCGGGCGTGACCTGCACGTGGCTGTGTTCCAGGTCGAGGCCCCAGCCGGCGATCGGGCCCAGGTCCATCGACAGCCCGAAGAACGGCAGCAGCACGTCGGCTTCGAGCTGCCGGGTCTGCCCGTCCAGAGTCGCGACCTCAACCGTTTCCAGCACGCCGTTTGCGCCGTGCACGGCATGGAGCTGGTAGGGCACCACCATCTCGACCTCGCCACGGGCGGCGGCGGCGTCGAGCTGGGCGGCCGTCTCCGGCGCGGCGCGGAACTTGGCCCGGCGGTGCACGACATAAACCTTCGCCGCCAGGTCCTTCAGCGACAATGCCCAATCCACCGCGCTGTCGCCGCCGCCGGCGATCACCACGTGTCGGCCGCGGAAATCCTCACGCCGACGGCAGGCATAGCGTACGGCGCCGGTCGCCTCGAAGGCTGGCAACCCGTGCAGCGGCGGCCGGTTCGGGCCGAACGCGCCGGCGCCCGCCGCCACCAGCACCGCTTTGCAGCGGATCTCATCGCCACGGTCGGTGCCCAATACGAAATGGCCGCCTTCGCCTTGCAGGCGATCCACCCGGCGGCCGAGCAGGCGCGGTACGCCGAACGGCTCGATCTGCTGCTCCAGGTTGCCGATCAGGTGCCCCGCGGTGATCGCGGGATGCGCCGGGATGTCGTAGATCGGCTTCTCCGGATAAAGCGCGGTGCACTGCCCGCCGACCTCCTCTAGCGCATCGATCAAGGTGGACCGCAGCTTGAGCATCCCGCATTCAAAGGCGGCGAACAGGCCGACAGGGCCCGCGCCGATGATGGCGACGTCGGTTTCAATGCGATCGGACATGTCGCTGAAATAGCGACTATGCCGGGTACATCAAGCCGTTTGCCCGGCGGACCAAGGTGGCGCAGATTGCGCGGGTGCCGCCGTTAGCGATTCTCCTGCCCGACCTCGCCGCGACCGAGGCCCTGGCCGGCCGCGTCGCCGCACTGCTGCGCCCCGGTGAAGCCGTGCTGCTCGAAGGGCCGCTCGGCGCCGGGAAAAGCGCGCTGGCCCGCGCCCTGCTCCGTGCCTTGCTGTCCGACCCGACGTTCGAGGTGCCGAGCCCGAGCTACACGCTGGTTCAGCTCTATGATGCGCCGATCGGCCCCGTGCACCACTTCGACCTGTGGCGGCTCGACGGCCCCGCCGCTGTCGCAGAACTGGGCTGGGACGACGCACAGGACGGCATTGTGCTGGTCGAATGGCCCGACCGGCTCGGCGCGCTGCGGCCGGCCGATGCGCTCACCATCACCCTTAATCTGGCGGACGGCGATGCGCGCCGGGCCGTGCTGACCGGCTGGCCCGGCCGGCTGGAGCAACTGGCGTGAAGAAGCAACTGACATGAACCTGCACACCATCCCGCCGCACGTACCATTTCTGGATGCGCTGGCCGCCTACTGGCTGCGCCGCGCCGGTCCCGACCCGCTGTCGCTGGCGGATGGCCTCGTTCTCCTGCCTACCCAGCGTGCTGCACGGGCGCTGAACGACGCGTTCCTGCGCCAGTCCGGCGGCCGGCCGCTGCTGCTGCCGCGCATTGCCGCCCTGGGTGCCCTGGACGAAGCGCCGCTGACCCTCGCCGGCGCCCTCGCCTTGCCGCCGGCGGTGGACAGCGCGCGGCGGCTCGCGGTGCTGACCCGGCTGGTGATGGCGCTCGGCGGCCAATACGGCGCGCCCGGCACCGCCGACCGCGCCTGGCAGCTCGCGATGGAGCTGGCCGCCCTGCTGGACGAGGCGCATCGGTCCGAGGTGAAGCTGACCGACGCGCTGCCCGCCGCCGCGGAGGCCGGCTATGCCGAGCACTGGGGCCGCACCATCGAGTTCCTCAAGATCGTCACGAGCGCGTGGCCGGAGTGGCTGGCCGATAACGGCCTGCTCGACGGCGCCGGCCGCAACATCAAGCTGCTGGACGCCCAGTCGGAGGCGTGGTCGCAGCAGCCGCCGCGCTGCCCCGTGATCGTCGCCGGCACGACGGGCGGCATCAAGGCCGTCGCCCGCCTCATACGCGTCGTCGCCACCATGCCCGGCGGCATGGTTATCCTGCCCGGCCTCGACCTCGCGATGAAGGACGAGGTGTGGGACCAGTTGGATGCCGGTCATCCGCAGGCCGGGCTGCGGCGGCTGCTGATCAATCTCAATGCGTCGCGCGGCGATGTGCAGCCATGGGAGGAGCAGGCGACGCCAGTGAAGCCGGGTCGCTGCACAGCACTTTGGCAGTCGCTGCTGCCCGCTCAGGCGCTCGGGGAGTGGCGCTCCGACGGCGCGGCGGAGGTCGCCGGGCTGACAAGGCTGCAGGCGGCGGATCAGCAGGAGGAGGCGGTCGCGATCGCACTGGCGCTGCGCAACGCGCTGCAGGTGCCGCACGCCCGCGCGGCGCTCGTCACCCCTGACCGGCAGCTCGCCGCGCGGGTGGCGGCGGAGCTGGGGCGATACGGCGTCGTCGTCGACGATAGCGCCGGGGAGCCGCTGGCTGACACGCCGCCCGGCGCGTTCCTGCGCCTGCTGGCCCACGCCGTCGCGGACGGCTTGGCCCCGGTGGCTTTGCTGTCATTGCTGAAGCATCCGCTGGCGGCGCTTGGGCTGCGCCCGGCCGCGACCCGCCGGGCGGCACGGCGGCTGGAGCTCGCGTGCCTGCGTGGCCCGGCTCCGGCGCCAGGGCTCGACGGGCTGCGCGCGGCGTTGGACCTGCGGCCCAATGCTGCGGCGCAGGACCTGCTCGACCGCCTCGATGCCAGGATGCAGCCCATCCTCCGCATCGCGGTGCGCGCGGACGCGACGCCGGCCGAGGCACTGACGGCGCTGATCGAGTGCGCCGAGGCCGTCGCCGAGACCGACGAGCTGTCCGGCGCGGCCCGGCTATGGTCCGGGGAAGAGGGCGAGGCGCTGGCAACCCACCTTTCCGCGCTGGCCGTCGCGCTGCCGATCCTGCCGGCGCAGCCGGTCGTGACCCTGCCGGGCCTGCTGGATGCGTCGATGGAGGGCGCGGTGGTGCGCAGCCGCCGGGCACTGCGGGGGCGGGAAGGAGCTGAGCACCCGCGCGTCGCCATTCTCGGCCTGTTGGAGGCGCGGCTGCAATCGGCGGACCTGATGGTGCTCGGTAGCCTGGCGGAGGGGGTTTGGCCGCCGACGACCGATTCCGGTCCCTGGATGAGCCGGCCGATGCGCACCGCTGCGGGACTGGAGTCGCCGGAGGAGCGTGTTGGCCAGATGGCGCACGACTACGCCATGCTGGCCTGTGCGGCGCCCGAGGTGATCCTGTCCTGCCCGCGGCGGCGCGAGGGCGCGCCGACGGTGCCTGCGCGTTGGCTGGTGCGGCTTGAGGCCTATCTCGATGGGCAACGCGCCCCGCTGCCCACGCACCCAAGCGTCGCCTGGGCCCGGCTGCTGGATCAGCCCGCCGGTGAGCCGCGGCCCGCCGCCCCGCCGCAGCCCCGGCCGCCCATCGACGCCCGGCCGCGCGGGCTGAGTGTCACGGAGGTCGAGACCTGGCTGCGCGACCCGTATGCCATCTACGCCAAGCACGTTCTGCGCCTGCGTGCGCTGAGCCCGCTGGAGGAGTCGGCCGATGCCGCCGACTACGGCAGCATCGTGCACGCGGCGCTCGCCGACTTCCTGACTGCCCTGCCGCCGACCTATCCACAGCAGGCCGCGGCGCTGTTGCGGGCCGCCATGGATCGCGCGCTGGACGCGGCCGGGCTACGGCCCGCATTGACGGCTTGGTGGCGCCCGCGCCTGGCCCGCATCGCCGAGTGGGTGGCCGAGGCCGAACGCCAGCGCCGCCTGCGTGGTCCCATGGCGTTGGTGCGGGCCGAGGTGGACGGCCGCTGGTCCGTGCCCGGCACCGGCCGGCCGTTCGTGCTCAGCGGCCGGGCCGACCGCATCGAGCGCCGGGCGGACGGCACGCTCGCAATCCTCGATTATAAGACCGGCGCGGTGCCCACGGCGGGCCAAGTCGAACAGGGCCTGGCGCCGCAACTGCCGTTGGAGGCCGCGATGGCCGCCGCCGGGGTATTCGGCCCAGAGCTTGAAGGCCGCGCTGCGGAGCTCACCTATTGGCACCTTTCGGGCGGATTCGAGCCCGGCAAGGAAACCAAGCTGTTCAAGCACGACCCCGATGAGACCGCGTCGGAGGCGGCTGCCGCCGAGCGCGCCCTAGTCGCCCTGGTCGCCGCCTTCGACGACCCTAGCCGTGCGTATTTGTCCCGGCCGCATCCTGGCGCCGCGCCGCGGTTCTCCGATTATTCTCAGCTTGCCCGCGTCGCAGAGTGGGCGGCGCTGGAGGATGACGAATGATGGATCTTCCCGGACGGACGCTCCGCGTCTGGCCTACTGCCGCCCGCGCCCGCGCCGAGGCGGAGCAGCGCCAGGCCTCCGACCCCGCCGTGTCCGCCTTCGTCGCGGCGTCGGCCGGGTCCGGCAAAACCAAGCTGCTGACCGACCGCATGCTGCGCCTCATGCTGACGGGGGCGACGCCGTCCCGCATCCAGTGCCTGACCTTCACCAAGGCGGCGGCGGCCGAGATGTCGCTGCGGCTGCAGCATCGGCTGGGCCATTGGCTGACCATGGACGACGCGGCGCTCGATGCCGAGCTGGAGGGTTTGCTGGTGCCGACCGGCGAGGACGCCCGCCGGGACGCCCGCGCGCTGTTCGCCCAGGTGCTGGACCTGCCCGGCGGTATGCGGATCGGCACCATCCATGCGTTCTGCCAATCCCTGCTGCGCCGCTTCCCGCTCGAGGCGGCGATCTCACCGCATTTCCGCCTGGTTGAGGACGCCGATGCCCGGACAGCCATGGACCAGGCGCGCGAGGGCGTGCTGGCTGGGTTTCCCGCCGATGCGCTGCTGGAGCTGGCGGGCCTGACCTCGGCGGAGGGCTTTGGCCGGCTCGTCGCGGCGCTCGACGCGAAGCGCGACGTGTTGGCGCCGGCGATGGCGTGGACGGAGCCGCAGCTCATCGCCGCGATGCGGCGCGCGGCAGGCGCTGGGGCAGGCAACGACGCCACGCTGCTCGCCGCCGCCGTCGAGTGGCCCGGGCGGGAGGGCATCGTCGCGGCCCAGCGCCTCGCCCAAGCGCACGGCTCCCCTGCCGTGCAGCAAAAGGCGGAGCGCCTGCTCGGCTGGCTCGGCCTGCCGCCCGACCTGCGGCGGGAGCATTGGGGCGAGTGGCTTGCGGAGCTGCTCACCGCCGCCGGCGAGCCACGCGCGCGGAGTGCGTTCGCAGCCAAGGGCCTGGACGCGAAACACCCGGAGATCGCCGAAAGAATGGTCGCCGAGCAAGCCCGGGTGCTGGCGGTCGAGGACCAGCGCCGGGCGCTGCGGGTCGCTGCGGTCTCCACGGCGCTGCTGCATTTGGCGGCGCCGGTGCTGCGGGCCTATGCCGGGCGCAAGGAGGATGGCGGGCTGCTGGACTACGGCGACCTGATCGGCCGCACCTCCGACCTGCTGCGCGACCCCGGCGCGGCCTGGGTGCTGTATAAGCTCGACGGCGGTATCGACCACCTGCTGCTGGACGAGGTGCAGGATACCGCGCCGGAGCAGTGGCAAATCGCGCACCGGCTCACCGAGGAGTTTTTCGCCGGGCTGGGGGCAGCGGCGGAGGAGGGGCGGCGGCGCACGTTCTTCGCGGTCGGCGATCCGAAGCAGAGCATTTATTCGTTCCAAGGCGCCGATCCCCAGGAGTTCGAGCGGTCCCGCGCCGAGATGGCCGCCCGTGTCGGCCCAGCCGAATGGCGGGACGTGACGCTGGACGTGTCGTTCCGTTCGACCACGCCGGTGCTGGCCCTGGTGGACGCCGTGTTCGCCGATCCGGAGGCGGCGCGGGGCGTGGCCGATGATGGCCCGCTGCACCATTTTGCCGACCGTGCGGGGGCGGCCGGCCGCGTCGAGCTATGGCCGCTGACCCCGGTGCCGGAGGCGCCGCTGTCCGAGCCATGGACCGTACCGGACCGCAACATGGGCCAGGTTTCGGCGCCGCAGCGGCTGGCGGACGCGCTGGCCGGCTGGATCGGCGACGCCATCCGCAAGGGGATGCGGCTGGAGAGCCGAAACCGTCCGCTGGCGGCCGGTGACGTGCTGGTGCTGGTGCGCCGGCGCGATGACTTCGCCAAGTCGCTGGTGCGGGCATTGAAGGCGCGCGGCGTGCCGGTGGCCGGGCTCGACCGCCTCGTGCTCGACGAGCAGGCGGCGGTGCAGGACATGCTGGCGCTGTGCGACGCGATCCTGCTGCCGGAGGACGACCTGGCGGTGGCATGCGTGCTCACCAGCCCGCTCGGCGACCTCACCGACGATGACCTGATGCGGCTGTCGATCGGACGGCGCGGCACATTGTGGGACGCGCTGCGGGACCGCGCGGGCGAGCATGAGGCCTGGAGCCAGGCATGGACCGTGCTATCCACCCTGCAATCCCGCGCCGACTACGTCACGCCGCACCATCTGATCACCGAGGCGCTGGGGCCGCTCGGCGGGCGTGCCCGGCTGCTTGCACGGCTGGGACCGGACGCCGCCGAGCCGCTCGACGAGCTGCTGAATGCCGCTTTGACCTATACCGCCCAGCGCGCGCCGTCGCTGCAGGGCTTCGTCCACTGGCTGCGCCGGTCGGGCGCGACGGTGAAGCGGGAAGCGGAGGGCGCCGGCGGCACCGTGCGCGTCATGACGGTGCACGGTGCCAAGGGCCTGCAGGCGCCGCTGGTGATCCTGCCCGACACGACGGCGCTGCCGCCCAAGGAGGAGCCGTTCGGCTGGTGCACCGATCCGCGCACCGGAGTCGTGCTGCCGCTGTGGTCGCCACGCAAGGAGTTCCGTTGTGCTGCAGTGGACCAAGCCCGGGCGGCGGAGCAGGACCTGAAAACCAAGGAATACAATCGGCTGCTGTATGTCGCGCTGACGCGGGCCGAGGACCGGCTGCTGGTCTGCGGCTGGGAGACCCGCAAGGGCGTGCCGGACCAGAGCTGGTATCGCATGGTCCAGCGCGGCTTCCACGCGATCGAGGCTGAGGCATCCGCGTTCGACGCTGTGCCGGGTGCGTGGGCTGGCGCGTGCCTGGCGCTGGAAAGCGAGCAGACGGCACCGCCGCGGGGCGCCGTCGTGCCGTCTGCCGACGCCGCGACGCCGCTGCCTGCTTGGGCGGGCCATCCCGGTGACTGGCGGCCGGATGCGCCGCCGCCGGAACCGCCGGTTCCAACGCCGCTCGCGCCCAGCCGGCCGGACGGCGCCGCGCTCGGCCCGGTGCCGCGTGCAGCCTCGCCATTGCTGTCGCATGACGATGCGGGACAGCGTTTTCTGCGCGGCAAGCTGGTGCACACGCTGCTGCAGCATCTTCCGGAACTGCCCGAGCAGGCCAGAGCCGACGCTGCGCGCGCACACCTGCAATTCGGCGGTTTCGGATTGACACCGGCTGAGGTTGAAACGCTGGCGGAGCAGACCCTGGCCGTGTTGGCGCATCCGGAACTCGCCGCGCTGTTCGGCCCCGGCAGCCGGGCCGAGCAGCCGCTGACCGGCCTGATCGGCGACGTGGTCGTGAGCGGCGTAGTGGACCGCATGGTGGTGCTGCCGGACGAGATCCTGCTCGCCGACTACAAAACGCATCGCGCAGCCCCGGCCGCTGTTACCGACACGCCGATTCGTTACCTGCGTCAACTAGCTGCGTATCGCGCGGTGCTACGCGGTATCTATCCAGGTCGGTCCGTACACTGCGCGCTGGTCTGGACCGATGAAGCGACCGTTGTCAGCGTGCCGGGACCGTTATTGGACGCGCATCAGCCTGGCGCTTGATCCCGTTCGCCATGAACCCCAAATCTCAATCAGGAAACTGGAGATCAGCATGAGCGAGAACACCGTCGCTGTTGGCGATGACACCTTCAAGAAGCAGGTTTTGGAGTCGAAAGAGCCCGTGCTGGTCGACTTCTGGGCCGAGTGGTGCGGTCCCTGCAAGATGATCGCCCCCGCGCTGGAGGAGATCGCCTTGGAGTACAAGGGCCGCGTGACGGTCGCCAAGGTGAACATCGACGAGAATCCGATGTCCCCGAACACCTATGGCGTACGTGGGATTCCGACGATGATCCTGTTCAAGGACGGCAAGCCGGCCGCCACTAAGGTAGGCGCCGCGCCAAAGAGCGAACTGAAGCAGTGGGTCGCCAACAATCTCGGCTGACACCGCGATCTCGTGACGTTGATTTAGCTGAGCGGATACTCGTAAGGGATAAATCCGGAGTTCGTAGCCAGGCGATCATAGAGCAGCCGGGCTGTCGTATTGTGATCCTGGGTCAGCCAATACATGCGCGTGCTGGACTGGGTGCGGGCACGGGTAGCAACCGCCTCGATAAGTGCGCGGGCCACGCCACGGCCCCGTGCAGCCTCGTCCACAAATAGATCCTGCAGATAGCAGACCGGTGTCATGGTCCAGGCACTGTCGTGGAACAAAAAGTGTGTAAGGCCAATGATCTGGCCGTTCAGCCGCGCTGTCAGGCCGTGCAACTCGTTATCCTGCAGCAGGCGTGTCCAAGTCCGCTCATATACCGCATCGGGTAATGACGCCTGATAGAATGTCAGATAGGCGCTCCAAAGCTCGGTCCAACGTGGCCTATCTTCTGCGCTGAACCTAGTTATTGTAACCGTTCCAGCGCTTGCCATCGCTACTCGCCGCCTTCTGGACCGTAGAACATCACCCACGTCGCAAAATCGGGTGAGAATTCTTCGAAACAGTGGACGGTGCCGGCTGGAACGAACAACGCATCGCCGGGCCCGAACGGCACGCGATCCTCACCCTGCACCCGCAAAGCCATATCATCGAATGGCGAGCTTTCTACTGCGCGCACGAAAACGCCGGTGCCGGATACAATGATATACAATTCATCGCGGTCGTGCGGGGTCTGCGGATCGTGCTGCTTTGGAGCGAACCAGCGCAGTTCCATCGTACCATGGGCCAGCAACAGCGCAGTGGCCCGGCCCGCGTCATTGGGCGTCGTTCGAGCATCTGCAGTAGTCGCGCGTAGTTTGGCCGGTGCCGGCACGTTTGGACCGTCCATGACCAGCTCCAAGATGTCCAAGGATGCGGCCTAACCGCGTCAAAATCAAGAGTTGGGACGTTCTGCCATACGCCAAGTCCCCCAAATGCATCTTATTCTTCGCCGTCAGCCTTCAGGACCTCACCGGCGAGATATAGGCTGCCGCAGATCAGCACGCGCGCCAGCGGCCCAGGCGGCAGGCTCGCCAGGGCAGCGGCGACGGTCGGACCCGGCCTCGCCACACCGCCGGACGCCGCAATGATCGCCTCGATCGGCAGCGCGAGATGCTGCCCGGGTTCCTGCACAGCCAGCACCTGGGTGGCGTGCGGCAGCAACGGGCGCAGGAACTCGGCCGCATCCTTGGACTGCTTCATGCCGACGATCAGATGCAGCGGACGATCGGCCCATCCCGCAATATGCTGTGCCAGCGCCGCTCCAGCGCCAGGGTTGTGCCCGCCGTCCAGCCATACCTCCCAGCCAGCAGGCGCCATTTGGCCTAGGCGTCCCCGCAACCGCTGCATCCGTGCCGGCCATTCGGCGTGCGCCAGCCCGGCCCAGGCAGCGTCCAGCGCCGGTATCGCGGCTCCTGACACCAGCATGGCGGCGCGAAATGCCGCGACGGCAACGCCGGCATTGTCCACCTGATAGGCGCCCGGCAATGATGGCAGCGGCAAGTCGATCGTTGCAGCGGAGTCGGAATATCGCAGCCCGCCGTCGCGGGTGGCAACCTCCCAATCGCGTCCGCGCGCCAGCAGCGGTGCGCCAGCCGCCGCCGCTGCGTCCAGCAGCGCCGCGAACGCCTCCATTGGCTGCGCCCCGGTCACCAGCGGCACGCCGCGTTTGGCGATGCCCGCCTTCTCTGCCGCGATCGCCGCCAGCGTGTCACCAAGCAGCTCGCGATGATCGAGCGAGATGGAGGTGACCGCGCAGGCTGCCGGCACCTCGATCACGTTGGTCGCGTCGCCGCGTCCGCCCAGCCCGACCTCCAGCACGCACAAGTCCGCCGGCGTTTGCGCAAACAGGTGGAACGCGACGGCGGTGATGACCTCGAACACCGTGATCCCGGCGCCGTCATTGACCCGCTCAATGTGTTCGAGCGCGTCTGCCAGGACCGCGTCGGACACCAGCTTCCCGGCAATCCGAAACCGCTCGTTGAAGCGGACCAGATGCGGTGAGGTATAAACGTGAACGCGGAGCCCGGCCGACTCCGCCATCGCGCGCAGAAAGGCGCAGGCGCTGCCCTTGCCGTTGGTTCCCGCCACGTGGATCACCGGCGGCAAGCGGCGCTCCGGATGGCCCAGTTGCGCCAGCAGGCGCTGGAGCCGGCCGAGGCTGAGGTCGATCAGCCGCGGATGCAGCCTATGCAGCCGGTCTATGATCGGCTCGATGCGGTTCGCTAACTGGGTTTGGCTCAAGCGGCGGCCTGCTCCGGCGGTTGCTCATGCGGCGGTTCCGGATGCTGCTCGGGCGCCTGGCCGTGCAGGTGGAGGGGAACGCGCAACAGGCCAATCAGCCGGGCCAGAGTTTCCCGCATTTCGGTGCGCGGCACCACCATGTCGAGTATGCCGTGCTCGAGCAGGTATTCGGCCCGCTGACAGCCGTCCGGCAGCGTCTCGCGCACCGTTTGCTCGATGACGCGGGCGCCGGCGAAGCCGATCAGGGCGCCGGGCTCGGCCAGCTGCAGGTCACCCAGCATCGCAAAGCTCGCGGTGACGCCGCCGGTCGTCGGATCGGTCAACACCGTCAGGAACGGCAGCCCGGCCTCCTTGACCAGCCGGGTCGCGATCGTGGTGCGCGGCATCTGCATCAGGCTGACTGCGCCCTCCTGCATGCGGGCGCCGCCGCTGGCGGTGAACACGATCAGCGGGGCCTGCTGCAACACAGCCAGGCGCGCGGCGGCGACGATCGCCTCGCCGACGGCGGCGCCCATGCTGCCGGCCATGAACTCGAACGCCTGCGCCGCCACCACGGCGCGGTGCCCGCCAATGGTGCCGTGCGCCACGAGGACCGCGTCCTCGATACCGGTCGCGTCCCGTGCCTCCTTGAGACGGTCGGTGTAGCGCTTGCTGTCGCGGAAGCGCAGCGGGTCCGCGGGCACGCGCGGCAGCTCGATGCGGGTAAAGCCGGGGTCAGCGTCGAAGGTGTAGGCCAGCCGCTCCGCCGCGGTCGGGCGCATATGGAAGCCGCAGCTCGTGCAGACCTTGAAGTTGCGTTCGAGATCGCGGGTGAACAGCATCTGCTGGCAGTTGGGGCACTGCACCCAAAGGTTGTCCGGCACCTCGCGCCGGCCCAGCAGGGTGCGGATCTTGGGCCGGACGTATTCGGCGAGCCAGCTCAAGCTGGCACCCTGGCGTTCCGCACGCCGTCCGCCAGCGCGCGCACCTGATCCAGCACGCGCCGCGCCGTGTCGGGCGCCGCGCGGCCGTCCGCGTCCAGGCTGGCCGACAGCGTATCGATGAGCGCCGACGCCACCACGGCCGCGTCCGCCACCCGCACCGCCTCGGCCGCCTGCGCGGGCGTTCGCACCCCGAAACCGATGGCGATCGGCAGGTCGGTCACCGCCCTGACCCGGGGGATTGCCACTGCAAGGCTCTCGGCCGAGGCGCTGCGCGTGCCGGTGATGCCGGTGATGCTGACGTAGTAGACGAAGCCCGAGCTGCCCTGCAGCACCAGCGGCAGCCGCGCGTCGTCGGTCGTCGGCGCCACAAGACGGATGATGTCCAGCTCGTGCACCTGGGCATGGCTCGCCAGCAGGTCGGCCTCCTCGGTTGGCAGGTCCACGACGATCAGGCCATCGACCCCGGCGGCGGCCGCGTCCTCGCAGAAGCGTTGGGGACCATACGACGCCATGGGGTTTAGGTATCCCATCAGCACCACCGGCGTATCCATGTCATCAAGCCGGAAATCCTGCACCATCGCCAGGGTGCGGGCCATCGTGGCGCCGGCCTTGAGGCCGCGCAGCCCAGCCGCCTGAATGGTCGGGCCGTCCGCCATTGGATCGGTGAACGGCATGCCGATCTCGATGAGGTCGGCGCCGGCGCCGGGCATGCCGCGCAGGATGGCCATGCTGGTGGCGGCGTCGGGGTCATAGGCTTCGAGGAACGGGATCAGCGCGCCCCGGCCTTGGCGCTTCAAGGCGGCAAACCGGGTGGCGATCCGGCTCAAAGCTGCACGCCCAGGTGCTGTGCCACGGTGAAGATGTCCTTATCGCCGCGTCCGCACATGTTCATCAGTATGACTGCGTCGGGACCCATCGCGGGCGCGATCTTCGCCACGTGGGCAATCGCGTGCGCCGGTTCCAACGCCGGGATGATGCCCTCGGTGCGGGTGCAGAGCTGAAACGCCTCCAGCGCCTCCGCATCCGTCGCGGCCACATATTCCACCCGGCCGATCTCGTGCAGCCAGGAGTGCTCCGGCCCGATGCCAGGATAGTCGAGCCCAGCGCTGATGCTGTGTGCCTCCTGGATCTGGCCGTCCTCATTTTGCAGCAAGTAGGTGCGGTTGCCGTGCAGCACCCCAGGCCGGCCGCGCGACAGGCTGGCCGCGTGCTCCAGCGTGTCCAGGCCGCGGCCGGCGGCCTCGACGCCGATCAGGCGGACCTCGTCGTCAAGGAAGGGGTGGAACAGGCCCATGGCGTTGCTGCCGCCGCCGATCGCGGCCACGATCGCATCCGGCAGGCGGCCCTCGGCCTCCATGATCTGCGCACGCGCCTCGGTGCCGATGACGCTCTGGAAATCGCGCACCATGGCGGGGTAGGGGTGCGGGCCCGCCACGGTGCCGATCAGATAGTAGGTGTCGGAAACGTTGGCGACCCAGTCGCGCATCGCCTCGTTCATCGCGTCCTTCAGCGTGCCGGCGCCGCTGGTCACGGCGTTGATCTCGGCGCCGAGCAGCTTCATGCGGAACACGTTGGGCTTCTGCCGCTCGACGTCCGTGGCGCCCATGTAGATGGTGCAGGGCAGGCCAAACAGCGCGCAGACGGTGGCGGTCGCGACCCCGTGCTGCCCGGCGCCGGTCTCGGCGATGATGCGCGTCTTGCCCATGCGCCGGGCGAGCAGGATCTGGCCCATGCAGTTGTTGATCTTGTGGCTGCCGGTGTGGTTCAGCTCGTCCCGCTTCATATAAACGCGGGCGCCGCCCAGCCGCTTGGTCAGGCGCTCGGCGAGCCATAGCGGGCTCGGCCGCCCCACATAATCCTTCAGATACGCATCTAGCTCGACCTGGAAGGTCGGGTCACGCTTGGCGTCCTCGTAGGCCTGCTCGACCTGCAGGATCAGCGGCATCAGCGTCTCGGCCACGAACCGGCCGCCGAAGTCGCCGAACCGGCCGCGCGCATCCGGACCCAGACGCAGGCTGTTGGGGCGGGCGCCATGCGTGATCTGGTTCGGCGTGATCTCGTTCAAGATGCTCTCCTGTCTCCGGCGCTTCTCATACCGCACGGCCCGGCGCTGGTCACGCCCTTCGCGCTTTTTGCCGCTTGTTGTAGGTGCACCGCCACATCGAGTCAGCGTAGGTTATGGCATGCTCTATATTAATACCGGCCACGCCGCCCGCCGCATACTGCAGCCGCATTCCGAGCCATTGGGCTCCGGAGCCATCTGGGTCGACCTGCTGAGCCCCACCGACGAGGAGCGCTCCGCCGCCGAGCGCCTGACCGGCCTGCGCGTGCCGGCACAGGCGGACCTCGCCGAGATCGAGAGCAGCAGCCGGCTCGCGAGCGAGGGCAGGGTGCTCTATCTCAGCACGCCCATGACCTATCGCTCGACAGAGGGCCTGTCGTTGACGGCTCCGCTCGGCTTCGTGCTGTCGCCGGAGCACCTGATGACCATCCGATTCGCCGACCTGCCGGTGTTCGACCTGTTTTCCGAGCGCTTTTCCGGCAGCACCCGCGACCCGTGCAGCGTGTCGGCGTTCGTCGGGTTGCTGGAGGCGACCGTCGACCGGTTGGCTGATGTTTTGGAGCACGTCGGCGCGGACCTCGACGTCATCTCGCGCCGGGTGTTCCGGCCGGAACGCTACGGGAAGCCGAATGCGGCGCGGATGGACCTGCAGCTGCGCGCTACCCTCCGCGGCGTTGGCACTGCGGGGGAGCGCGTGTCCAACATCCGCGACAGCCTTTTGGGTGTGAGCCGGATCGTGCAGTATACCAACGAGGTCGCGAGCGACTGGCTGCCCGAGGACCTGCGGCCCCGGTTCAAGACGCTGCGGCGGGACATCGCGTCGCTTTCCGACTACGACATCCAATTGACCAACAAGGTGCAGTTCCTATTGGACGCGACGCTCGGCTTCATCAACATCGAGCAGAACAACGGCATCAAGATCCTGACGGTCGTCTCCGTCGTCGGGGTGCCGCCGACATTGATGGCCAGCATCTATGGCATGAACTTCAAGCATATGCCTGAGTTGGACTGGCAGTACGGCTATGCGTATGGGCTGGTCATTATCTTGTTGAGTGCGATCCTGCCGCTGCTTTGGTTTAAGCGCCGGGGATGGATTTAGACATGTAAAAGCTGGATGCGACTTTAGGTTACTAACAGTCGCCCTCACCCCGACCCTCTCCCAGAGGGAGAGGGAGCAGCCATTTTAAGCGGGTTGAACGGACGTTTCTATTTGGGCATTCCTGACAAATGCCCGGATCAGCGCCGGGTCTTTCACCCCGCGGCTGCGCTCCACGCCGGATGACACGTCCACCGCTGGCGCGCCGGAGATGCGGACGGCCTCGCCGACATTGTCCGGCGTAAGCCCGCCGGCCAGCATCCATGGTGTCGGCGCTGCCCAGCCGTGCAGGACGGACCAGTCGAACACCTGAGCGTTGCCGCCGGGCAGCACGGCGCCGGGTGGCGCTTTAGCCTCGATCAGCAGGCCGTCGACGCCGGGCGCCCCCGGAGGCAAGTCGGGCACACCGGACACCCCGACCGTCGCCCATGTCGCGATGCCAAATCGTGAGCGCAACGATGCGGCGCGGCCTGGGGCGCCATAGATCTGCAGCACGTCCAGCGCCACTGCCGCGAGGACCGCGGCAACATCGTCATCGGATGGGTCGACGAACAGCCCGACCTGAGCCGGACCGCCAGGATGGCGCTTCGAGAGAGCGGCGGCCTGCGCCGGCGTCACGACGCGCGGCGACGGTGGGAAGAAATTGAAACCGACGTAGTCAGCCCCTGCCTCCACCGCCGCATCCATCGCGATGGCAGAGTTGATCCCGCAGATTTTCACGCGCGTCGTCATGCGATCTCGGCTGCGATCGCCGCCGCTGCTGCGGCTGGGTCGGCGCTGCTCGTGATGGGGCGGCCGACCACGATCCAATCGGCGCCGGCGTCCACAGCCTCACGCGGCGTCATGGTCCGTGCCTGATCGCCGGCTACGGAACCCGATGGACGGATGCCTGGCACGACCAGGACAGGCCCGCCTCCCAGCGCGTCCCGCAGCATGGACGCCTCATGCGCGCTGCATACCAGCCCATCCGCCCCTGCAGCCAGCGCCAGCCGGGCCAGCCGCAGCACCTGCTGGCGCGGACCGCCAGCGACGCCGGTCGCATGCAGGGCGCTGCTGTCTAGGCTGGTCAGCACCGTGACCGCCAGCAGAATGGGAGCGTTTTGGACGGTATCCGCGGCATGGCGTGCCGCCTCGATCATGGCCGAGCCGCCGCCGGCGTGAAGGGTCAGCATCTGCGAGCGCAACGGCAATACGGCGCGCACCGCGCCGGCGACCGTGTTCGGAATATCGTGCAGCTTCAGATCGAGGAACATCGGGCATACGGTGACGGCACGGACCCCCACGGGTCCCTGCGCCAAGAAAAATTCAAGCCCCAGCTTGAGCATTCCGCAATGCGGCGCCAGCGCATCGGCCCATGCCCGCGCCTGGCCCGCGTCCGCGGTGTCCAGCGCCGCGATGAGCCCAGTCATTAAGCTCCGGGCGGCGGCAGGGCCATGGCGGACCCGCCCACGCTCCGCCGCGACTTCAAGGCCTGAACCTCGGCCTCGAGCTGCCGTACCGTCCGCTCGGCCCGGCGCGCGCGGCCGCGCATCGCGACGCTGGCGCCCCAGGTCATCAAGGCGCCGGCGATGAAGAACAGCCCGGCCGCGATCAGGACCGTAATCGAAAGCGGCAGGTCGATCATAATGTCCGTGGGCCATAGCCCCAGCTGCACCACCTGCCGGTTGGACAGCGCAAACACCACCAGCACGATCAGCACGGGTGCGGCGAGCAAGACGCGCATGGACCTACGCCGACACGCGTTCGGCGCGGGCTGGCGCGCGGACGGGTTTGGCGCCGCGGTCCACCCGCTCACGCAGTTCCTTGCCAGCCTTGAAGAACGGCACAGCCTTTTCGTTCACCGGCACGGCTTCGCCGGTGCGCGGGTTGCGCCCGGTGCGGGCGTCCCGCCGCTTCACCGTAAACGCGCCGAAGCCGCGCAGCTCGACGCGGGTGCCGCGGGCGAGGGCGCCGGTGATCTCATCGAAGATGGTGGAAACGATCAGTTCCACATCCCGGCTGAGCAGATGCGGGTTCGCGGCAGCAAGCTCCGCGATCAACTCGGATTTTGTCATTTTTCTCAATCGCCGTAGTGCGTTGCCGTGGTTGGCCCGATTGCGGGCGCATTCGCCGTACGATGCCGGAGCCTGTGCCGCGCGTCAACCGACATCCGGGCAACACGGGCTATTCCGCCGAACTGCCCTGCCAAATCGCCCACACTCCCGCAGACGGCACCACCCCCGACAGCGCAGACCGGAACAAACCTGAGAGCATCGCCCCAACAGTGCGGTCGTAAAGGCCGCCGGGCTTGAGATCATCGGCTGGCACCGACACCGGCACGCTGCGCTCCCGAGCCAGCCACTCCCGCGCCTCGATCTCGCCGCCAATCTCATCGACCAAGCCAAGCTTCTGCGCCTGCCGCCCAGTATAGGCCCGGCCATCGGCCAGGCCGCGCACTTGCTCGGCATCCATGTGCCGCGCCTCGGCAACCATACCGACGAACTGGTCATACATGTCGCCGACCAGCGTCTGCAGGTAGTCGCGCCCCTGCGCTGTCAACTCGCGGGTGAAGCTCGGCTGATCCTTCAACGGTCCCGACGTGATCGCCTCGGCAGCCACGCCCAGCCGGCCGAGCAGGCCCGAAACCTCCCCAGTCTGCAGGATCACGCCAATCGAGCCGGTAAGCGTCGCCTCCCGGGCAAAAATCCGTGCCGCCGGCAGCGCCACCATGTAGCCCGCCGACGCCGCCGTGCCGCGCATCACCGCCACGACAGGCTTCACCGCCGCGACGCGCAGCAACGCGCCGCGCAAACTCTCGCCTCCCGCGACGGAGCCGCCGGGACTGTCGATCGAGACGATGACGGCTGGCACGCTGCGATCTTTGGCAAGCGCCGCCACACTCTCGATCAGCTTGCGATCCTCGGTGATGACACCGGTGACGTTCACCCGCGCCACGTGCCGGCCGAGTCCGCCGCCCGTCTTCGGCACCACGATCGCCGCGAGCGCGATCACGCCGGCACCGACCGCCAGCGCCCGCCAAAAATTCAGGCGGCGCGTGATGCGCCGCCTGTCCAGAATCAGGTCCGTTTCGAGCGACAAAGGCTAGGTGTCGCTCTGCTGGTTCCGCCTGCGGATGGCAGCGCCCAGGATATCGCCCAGCGAGGCGCCGGAGTCGGCCGTGCCGAAGTCCTGGATGGCCTGCTTGTCCTCTTCCATCTCGCGGCCCTTGATGGTCAGGCTCAGCTTACGGGAGGCGCGGTCGATCGCCGTCACCTTCGCGTCCACCTTCTCGCCGACGGCGAAGCGGTCCGGGCGCTGGTCCGACTTGTCCCGCGCCAGCTCGGCCCGGCGGATGAACCCGGTTAGCACGTCGTCGACCTTCACTTCGATGCCGTTCGCCTGCACGGCCGTGACGATACAGGTCACCACGTCGTTCTTGTGCACGCGGCTCAGCACGTCGGCGGCCGGGTCGTCCTGCAGCTGCTTGACGCCGAGGCTGATGCGCTCCTTCTCGGCGTCGATGTCCAGCACCTTGGCCTTAACGATCTGGCCCTTCTCGAACTTGGTGATGGCCAGCTCGCCGGGCTCGTCCCACGACAGGTCGGACATGTGCACCATGCCGTCGATGTCGGCGGAGATGCCGATGAACAGGCCGAACTCGGTGATGTTGCGGACCTCGCCCTCGACGGTGCTGCCGACGGGGTGCTCGTCCTGGAACTGCTCCCATGGATTGCGCTGCACCTGCTTCAGCCCGAGGCTGATGCGCCGCTTGCTGCTGTCCACGTCCAGCACCATCACGTCGACCTCTTGGCTGGTCGCGACGATCTTGCCGGGGTGCACGTTCTTCTTGGTCCAGCTCATCTCGGACACGTGCACCAAGCCCTCGACGCCGGGCTCCAGCTCCACGAAGGCGCCGTAGTCCGTGATGTTGGTGACGCGGCCCGAGAACTTGGCGCCCGGCGGATACTTCGCCGCCACACCCTCCCACGGATCGGCCTCCAGCTGCTTCATGCCCAGGCTGATGCGCTGCGTCTCGCTATTGAAGCGGATCACCTGCACATGGACCGGCTGGCCGATCTGCAGCGCCTCGCTCGGGTGGTTGATGCGGCGCCAGGCGATGTCGGTGACGTGCAGCAGGCCGTCGACGCCGCCCAAATCGACGAACGCGCCGTAGTCGGTGATGTTCTTCACGACGCCGTCGAGGATCATGCCCTCCTTCAGGCCCTGGATCAGCTCGCTGCGCTGCTCGGCGCGCGTCTCCTCCAGCACGGCCCGGCGGCTGACGACGATGTTGCCGCGGGCGCGGTCCATCTTCAGGATTTGGAACGGCTGCGGCGTGCCCATCAGCGGGCCGACGTCGCGCACCGGGCGGATGTCGACCTGGCTGCCGGGCAGGAATGCGACCGCGCCGCCGAGGTCGACGGTGAAGCCGCCCTTGACCCGGCCGTAGATCGTGCCGTTCACGCGCACCTGCGCCTCGAACGACTTCTCCAGGTTGGTCCAGGCCTCCTCGCGCCGCGCCTTCTCGCGCGACAGCACGATGGCGCCGTCGCGGTCCTCGTAGCGCTCGACGTATAGCTCGATGTTGTCGCCGGGCTTCACCTCGGGCGCCTGGCCCGGCAGTGCGAACTCCTTGAGCGCGACGCGCCCTTCGCTTTTCAGGCCGACGTCGACAATGGCGTATTCGTCGGTGAGGCGGACGACGCGGCCGGTGACGACCGAGCCTTCAAACCCAGTCTCGCGGCCCATCGATTCGTCGAGCAGCGAGGCGAAATCTTCGCCCATGTCACCGTGGGACGGGCGGTCGAGGAGTGCTGTGGCGGAGGATGCCATGTGTTGGATATGTTCCTGTGCGTGAAGCCGGCGAAAACCGGGGTCATCGAATGCGCGCCGGGTCCCGTTGAAGTTAATCTGGTGGGATCAGGGAGCGTCTAGCCCGCAAGGCGGACCGGGTTGAACGACGATAGGGACCTGGCCGCAAGGCCAAGACCCTTATTTAGTGCCGCGGGCAAAGACATACGAGACGGGTGCCAGGAGTCAAGCGGAACCGGACCGGCGCCGCACGATTTCGAGGGCGAGCGCGAAGGCGGCATCGGCGTCGAGCGCCGTCGTGTCCAGGACCACCGCGTCATCCGCCGCCGCTAATGGTGCGGCCTGGCGCGCCGCATCCTGCGCGTCCCTGGCCCGCATCTCTGTCTCAACCTGATCAAGCGTTGTCATGACGCCCCGCCCCTGCAGCTCCAGCCAGCGCCGGCGCGCCCGCATTTCAAGGGTTGCTGTGACAAACAGCTTCACCTGCGCGTCGGGCACTACGACGGTGCCGATGTCGCGTCCGTCAAGCACCGCGCCCTGGCTGGCGAAATTGCGCTGGAAGGCCAGCAGCGCCGCCCGGACGCCCGGCACCTTGGCAACGAGGCTAGACGCCCGGTCCGCCTCGGGCCCGCGCAGGTCGGCGCGCAGCAGATCAGCTGGGACGAGCGCGCAAGCCGCTGCCTCGGCAGCAACCGAGTCCGACGGCGCATGGCCCGCATCCAGCACGCGTCGGCCGACGGCCCGGTATAGCAATCCAGTATCGAGATGGGCCAGGCCGAGCGCTGCCGCGAGCCGCCGGGCCAGCGTGCCTTTGCCGGCAGCGGCAGGCCCGTCGACGGCAACGACAAGGGTCATGCGATGTCGGCGCCAAGCCCGCGCATCAGCGCAGCAAAGCCCGGAAAACTAGTATCGATGAACGCCGCGTCGTCCACGCCCACCGGCGCCGCCGTCGCGAGCCCCAGCACCAGCGCGCTCATCGCCATCCGGTGATCCATGTGCGTCTCCACCAGGCCGCCACCGGAGGGCGCTGCGCTACTGCCGTAGACTACCAGGTCATCGCCGTCGATTTCCACCCGCGTCCCGTTGACCGCCAGCATCGCCGCGGTAACGGACAGGCGGTCGCTCTCCTTCACCCGCAACTCCGCAAGGCTGCGCATCCGGGTCGGCCCCGTGGCGCAGGCGGCCGCGACCGCCAGGACCGGATACTCGTCGATCATGCTCGGCGCGCGCTTTGGCGGTACGTCCACGCCGCGGAGGCCGGTATAGGTCGCCGTCACGTCGCCGACCGGCTCGCCGCCCTCCAGCCGCTCATTCGCGATATCTAGCCGGGCGCCCATTTCCCGCAGCGTCGCGAACAGCCCGGTGCGCAGTGGATTTAGGCCAACACCCTTAATCGTCACCACCGAGCCTGGCACGATCAGCGCGGCCACCAGCGGGAACGCCGCCGAGGACGGGTCGCCCGGCACCGCCACATCCGCGGCCCGCAGCTCCGGCTGGCCCATCACGCTCGCGATGCGGCCGACGCCCGCCTGTTCCACCACGACCTCGGCGCCGAAATGGCGCAGCATGCGCTCGCTGTGGTCGCGGGTCGGCTCCGGCTCCTCGATGCGGGTCCAGCCCGGGGCGTTCAGCCCGGCGAGCAATAGGGCCGATTTCACCTGGGCGGACGCGACCGGCAGGCGGTATTCGATCGGCAGCGCATCGCGTGCGCCCTGTATGGCCAGCGGCAGCCTTCCGCCTTGGCGGGCCTGGAACCGCGCCCCGCACGCCTGCAGCGGATCGGTGACCCGGCGCATGGGACGGCGGCGCAGGCTGGCGTCCCCCGTCATGACGGCGAACAGGTCATGGCTGGCCAGGATGCCGCATAACAGCCGTGCCGCCGTGCCGGAGTTGCCCATATCTAGTACGTCAGCGGGTTCCCGCAGCCCGCCGATGCCGCGGCCGGCCACCCGCCAGGCGCCAGGTCCGTCCTGCACGACCTCCGCCCCGAGCGCCCGCATCGCGGCGGCCGTCCGCAGCACGTCCTCGCCCTCCAGCAATCCGGTGATCCCGGTCTCCCCCACCGCCAATCCCGCGAACATCAGCGCGCGGTGGCTGATGCTCTTGTCGCCGGGCACGCGGACGCTGCCGATCAATGGCTGCGCCGGCCGCGCGGAGGTCAAAGGAAGGCGGACATGGCTCATGGTGGGCTCATTTCGGTGAAGCAGGGCCGGTTAGCATGGCGCAAGAGGGTTTGACAGCGGGGCGAACCGATGGCATGGGCCGCGCCCTTTGCCGCTCACGTTCGGCGAATGGAATTAGAGGTATCCGATGGCGAAGCCTGAACTCGGCACCAAACGCATCTGCGTCGCCTGCGCCACGCGGTTCTACGACCTGACCAAGGCCCCCGCGGTCTGCCCGAAGTGCGGCACCGAGCAGCCGACCGAGCAGCCGCGGCCGCGTCGCACGGGGGGCAACGTGATCGAGGAGAAGCGCGTCAAGAAAGCTCCGGTCCCTGGGCTCGAGGACGGCGACGTGGAGGTCGAGCCGGCTGAGGAGGAGGTCGAGGAGGACGTGCTCGAGGACGCCTCGGACCTTGAGGACGACGCCGATGCAATCAGCGGGGATATCGAGGTCGAGCCGGAAACGGACGAGAAAGAACTATAGCGGCGCAGAGGCGGTCTGATTGTCCCTAATCAGGCCGCCTCCATCGCCGGGTTGCGGTGCCGGGCACACAGGAACTCCATCACTGCCTTGCGGGCCGCGACGAAACGCAGATCGGCCGCCAGCGCCAGCCGGTCGCGCGGACGTGGCAGGCGCGGCTCCAGCACCTCGCCGATCGTCGCCTCCGGTCCGTTGGTCATCATGACGATGCGGTCGGACAGCAGCACGGCCTCGTCCACGTCGTGCGTGATCATCAGCACCGTCGTGCCCAGACGAGCGTGGATCTTCATCATCTGGTCCTGCAGGTGTGCTTGCGTCAGTGCGTCGAGTGCGCAGAACAGCTCATCGAGCAGCAGCACCTTCGGCTGCATGGCCAGCGCCCGAGCGATGCTGACGCGCTGCTTCATCCCGCCGCTGATCTCGCCGGGACGGGCGTCCGCGGCGTACATCATGCGCACGAGGCCGAGGTTCTCATCCACCCAGGCACTGCGCTCGGTGCGTGACTTCATCCGGCCGAACACCTGGTCCACCGCCAGCCGCACGTTCTCCCGGCAGGTGAGCCAAGGCAGCAGGCTGTGGTTCTGGAACACCACGGCGCGGTCCGGTCCGGGGTCGTTGACCTCCCGCCCATCCAGCACCACGCCGCCGCTCGCCGGCAGCAGCCCGGCCACCACGTTCAGCAGCGTCGACTTGCCGCAGCCGCTGTGCCCGATGATCGCCACCCACTCGCCCTGCGCGAC
>JAABUR0100003144.1_pt1 | contig 23587 bp, 19 predicted proteins | sample 5560091 | NCBI WGS metagenome assembly JAABUR01 (sample SAMN10711879, study PRJNA513375) | rock metagenome | isolation source: Antarctica rocks | place: Antarctica: Victoria Land, University Valley sud
AGGAATGAGTATTTGTTGTTCGAGGCCCAGCCGGCGAGGATCACGCCGTAAACCCCGAGGCTCCCGATGGCGAAGATGTAGAGGATCCCCACGTCGACGCCGGGAGCGATCTGGAACTGGATCGGCCCGTCGAAAAGGTGCGGTCCGGTGGGCCCGACCGGCCCGAACGGGACGACGGCGAAGGCGATGATCGCCGCAATGATAGCGATCGCCGGCGCCAGGATGTAGAGCGGCTTCGAGACGTAGCCCGGGATCACGTCCTCTTTGAGGATCATCTTGGCGCCGTCGGCCAGCGGCTGAAGCAACCCGAAGGGTCCGACCCGGTTCGGCCCGAGCCGGTCCTGCGCGAAGGCCGCCACCTTCCGCTCGACGAGGATCAGGTAGGCGACCGCGCCCTGCGTGATCCCCACCACGAGGCCGATCTTGATCAGGATGCCGAGCACGATCCAAGACGTCATCTGCGAGCCCCCCCCTCGGCAAGGCCGTTTCGTCCACCCCTGACCCTCTCCCCCCGGGAGAGGGTGCCCGCAGGGCGGGCGAGGGGCTTTGTCTTCGCGAAGGAAACCGCCCAGGCTCTCTCAGAATTGGCCACTCCAACCGAGCATGCCTCAGGCATCGGCCCCCCCCTTCGGTGTCGGCTCGCCGGGGCGGTCCCCCTTGTCGAAGCGCGGTTGCGTCCAGGGGTCGGAGAATCGAGCCGCCCCGACACCGGCTCCGACCGGCTGGCCTTCGCCCAGGAAGACGCCGAGCGCGGGGACCGCGCCCGCTTCGGCGGCGGCGAAGGCGGGAATCGTCTCGGCAAGCTCGGCGAGGACCTCACGCGAGCGGGCCGGCCCGCCCGGGCGTCCCAGGAGGATGGCGAAGATGTCGAGGTCGGGCAAGGCGCCGTCGCGAGGCGGGAGGGCGGCCTCGGCGTACTGGAGCCGGCCGTCGGCGTTGACGTAGCAGCCGGCCTTCTCCGCAAATGTGCCGCCGGCCAGGACGACATCGGCGAGGTGAGCCAGCGGGCCGACGAGCGTATCTTGCAGGACGAGGAACTCGACCCGCGAGCGCAGGGCCTGCGCCTGGTCGTCGGAAATCCAGGGATCGAGCGAATCGGACGCGACGTAGAGGCCCGCAAACTCGCCGGAATCGATGCGAGAACGGAGGTCGTCGAAGGGGATAACTTCTCCCTGGAAATGGTCGAGGATCGCCTCGACGCCGCGGCGGTTCGGGCATTTCTCCGCGTGGATCGTGAACGGGCGGGGGACGACGAAGCTGGTGTCGCCGGTCCTCCCCTCGGTCTGATCGGGCGTGAAGGTCTGGTCGTCGCCGCGAGCCGGGACCGGCCCGAGTGCCAGCACGTTGGCCGGGTTCAGGCCCTTGAGGTAAGTGGCCATGAGGAAGGCCTCCTCGACGGTCAGGAACGGCGAGAGGACGCCGGCCACGACCCCACCGTCCTTGGCGATCCGCGCCAGCCCGCCGGCGACCGCGCCCAGGGCCTCGTCGACCGCCACGGCTTTGAGGTCCCCTTCTCGCCGGAGATACATCGCGACGAGCAAGTTGGGATCGTCCGCGTGCTTGTAGCTCCGGCGCCCCTCGTCGCAGATCCAGTAGTCGTTGACGTGAGGGTTGAAGCGGGGCTTGTACCGCCAGAGCTGGCCGCGGTTCTCCTCGGCGCTGACGTTGCAGCCGGTGGAGCACCGGGTGCAGACGGAGTCGTGCTTGGAGAGGAACCAGACGCGCTGCTTGTGCAGGAAGTCCTTGTCGAGCAGGGCGCCGACCGGGCAGAGGTCCACCACGTTCCCCGAGAGCGGGTTGTCGATCGGCTGGCCGGGGAAGATGTCGATCTCCGCGTGATTGCCGCGCCGCATGACCAGGAGTTCGGATGTCTGGGTGATCTCGCGGGTGAACCGGACGCAGCGGGTGCACATGATGCACCGGTCCTGATTCAGCTGAATCTCCGCCGAGACTTCCTTGCGGGGGTTGACGATCCGGCGCTCGACGAAGCGGTGGTTGGCCTGGCCGTACTCGTAGCTGTAGTCTTGCAGGCCGCATTCGCCCGCCTGGTCGCAGACGGGGCAATCGAGCGGGTGGTTGATCAGGAGATATTCCATGACCATCCGCTGGTGCTCCTTGACCTTGGGGCTGTCGGTCACGAGGACCGTCCCCTCCTTGGCGGGGGTCTGGCACGCCGGGACGAGCTTGGGGAGCATCTTGATCTCTCCCGTCTTGGCGTCCTTGGTGCCGACCTCGATCTCGCACATCCGGCAGTTGGCCACCACCGAGAGCGCGGGGTGCCAGCAGTAGTAGGGGATGTCGACCCCGAACTGGCCGGCGGCCTGGATGGCGTTGATCTTCGACCCGTCGGGGATCATCTGCGCCAGGCCGTTGAGGTAAATCGTCGCCATCGGGGTCCTCAGGCAGGTTGGATGGAACGCGGGGCGAGTCCGGGTCCGGGGAGGATCGGCAGCGAGGTGTTGTTCGACCGCTCGGGCGAGACGCCCAGCGAGATCGCCTCCTGGAGGCCGGTCACCTTGTACGACGGATCCTGGTGGGTCCGGATATAGTCCTCGAACTCGGGGCGGAACTTCGCCAGGACGTTCTTGATCGGCCAGGCGGCGCCATCGGCCAGGCCGCAGATGGTGGTCCCGGGCATGATCCCCATGTTGTTGGCCAGCTGGAGCATGATATCGAGGTCTTCGATCCGTCCCCCGCCGGCCTTGATCCGCTTCAGGGTCTTGTAGATCCAGCCGGTCCCCTCGCGGCAGGGGGTGCACTGGCCGCAGCTCTCGTGGGCGAAGAAGCGCTGGGTGTTGTACAGGTAGTCGACCATGCTGGTCTGGTCGTCCATGACGGTAACCGCGGCGGTCCCCAGCCCGAGGCAGCCGGGCTTCCGCAGGCTCTCGAAATCGAGCGGGGTGTCGAGCTCGTCGGCCGAGAGCAGGCCCATGCTGATCCCGCCCGGCACGGCGGCCTTGGCCTTGCGCCCTTTCCAGACGCCGCCGGCATGCACGTCGATCAGCTCGCGGCAGGAGACCCCCAGGGGGAGCTCGACGCAGACCTGCTTGTTGACGTGCCCCGAGACGCAATACAGCTTCGGCCCGTAACTCTTGGGCGTGCCGATCGACTTGAACCAGTCGGCGCCCCGCTCGATGATGTGCGGCACGCAGCAGAGCGTCTCGACGTTATTGACGACCGTCGGCTTACGAAAGGCCCCCTCGATCGCCGGGAAGGGCGGCTTGATCCTCGGCCAGCCTCTCTTTCCCTCCAGACTCTCGATCAGCCCGGTCTCCTCGCCGCAGATATACGCCCCCGCCCCCCGGTGCAACCAGATGTCGAGGTCGAACCCCGAGCCGTAGATGTTCCTCCCGAGATGCCCGGCTTCCCTCGCCTCGGCGATGGCCCTCTCGAGGACCCGATAGCCGTGGATGTACTCGTAGCGGAGGTACAGGTACGCCACCGAGGCCCGGGTGGCGAAGCAGCCGATGAGGATCCCTTCCAGGAACTGATGCGGGTCGCGCTCGATCAGGAGCCGGTTGTTGAACGTCGCCGGCTCGCTCTCGTCGCCGTTGATGCACATGAGGGTTTCCTTCCGATCCTTCGGGAGGAAACTCCACTTCAGGCCGCAGGGGAATCCCGCACCGCCCCGCCCACGCAGCTCCGAGTCCTTGACCACGCCGACGACCTGGTCGGCGCCCATCGTCGTCAGGGCCTTCCGCGACGCCTGGTAGCCGCCACGCGACTCGTAAACGGCCAGCGTGTGGCCGTCGGGCACGTTCCAGTTGCGGGTCAGGACGGGTTCGAACTCGGCCACGAGAAGTCTCTCCTGCGGGCGCCCGGCGCGGGCGGCTCGCGTGTAAAGTCGATCGCGTCAGTGGGTGGACGGCCCGCGAGCCAGGTCCGCGATCATCGCGTCCACCTTATCCGGGTCGAGCGGCCCGAAGACGCGGCCGTCGTCGGCCAGGGCGGCGGGCGCGAAGTCGCAGATGCCCAGGCACTCGGCGAACTCGACCGTGAGCTTGCCGTCGGCCGTCGTCTGCCCCGAGCTGATCCCCAGCCGGGAGCAGGCCAGGTCCAGCATCTCCTCGCCCCCGGTGAGCATGCACGAGAGCGACCGACAGACCCAGACGCGCGTCTCGCCGATCGGGGCCTGGGGGAAGTAGCCGTAGAAGCTCATCGTGTCGTAGACTTCGGCCGGGGCCAGATCGAGCAATTCGGCGATCTCGGCCATGGCCTGGAACGGCACGCAGCGCAGGTGCTCGTGCACGATGTGCAGGGCCGGGAGCGTGACCGCCCGCTTGCTCGGATAGCGGGGGATGAACTCCCGGATCAACTCCCGGATCGGCCCGGAGAGCATCGGCGTCGGCGCAGTGGCGAGGGGGTCGACGGCCATCGTGCGGGTCTCCTCGGGTGCGCTCAACGGTCGAGCTCCGCGGCGATGATGTTCAGGCTCCCCAGGATCGCCACGACGTCGGCGATCAGGTGATCCTTGATGAGGTGCGGGAACACCTGCATGTGGATGAACGCCGGCGGACGCGTCCGGACCCGCCAGGCGGTCTGGCTGCCGTCGGCGACCAGGTAATATCCCAGCTCGCCGTTTGAGCTCTCGGTCGCCGCGTAGAGCTCGTCCTTGGGCGACTCGAACCCCCGGTTGGGCATGATCAGCTCGAAGTGCTGGATCAGCCCCTCCATGCTGTTGTAGACCGTCCCCTTGTCCGGCAGCGGGAACCGATCGGCGATCGCCACGTTGACCGGGCCGCCGGGGAGGTTCTCCACCGCCTGCTCGATGATCCGGCCGCTCTGGACCATCTCTTCCATGCGGACCTGGAACCGGGCGTAGCAATCCCCCTCGGTGGCGATCGGCACCTGGAAGTCGAAATCGGGGTACGCCAGGTACGGCTCGTCCTTGCGCAGGTCGTACGTCACGCCGCTGGCACGGGCGATCGGCCCGGTGCAAGACAGCGCGACGGCCTCGTCGCGGGTCAGGACCCCCACCCCTCGCATTCGGTCCAGGAAAATCCGGTTCCGGAAGAGCAGTTTCTCCATGTCCGAGAAGACTTTCGGCATGCTCTGGAGGACGGAGCGGACGAGGGCGATGACCCGGTCGTTGAAGTCGTACAGCACGCCGCCGACCCGGGTGTAGCCGGGATGGAAGCGGTAACCCGACATCTCCTCGTAGACGTCGTAAATCTGCTCCCGGAGGTTGAAGGCGAACAGGAAGGCCGTGAACGCCCCGAGGTCGAGCGCGGCCGCCCCGGTGCAGAGCAGATGGTCGCTGATCCGCGCCAGCTCGCCGATGATCACGCGGATATACTGGCAGCGTCCGGTCAGCTCGATGTCCAGCAGCTTCTCGACCGCGTTGTGCCAGGCCACCTCATTCAAGGGGGGGCTGATGTAGTTCTTGCGGTCGGCGACCGTGACGTACTGGTTGAAGTTCAGGTGCTCGCCCAGCTTCTCGAAGCCCGAGTGCAGATAGCCGATGTCGGGCGTGGCGCGGACGATTCGCTCGCCCTCCAGCTCCAGGATCAGGCGGATCGTCGTGTGCGTCGCGGGGTGCTGCGGACCGAAATTGAGCGTCCAGGTGTACGATTTCGACGAGGCCCCGACCGCGTGGTCGTCGAGCAAGTTGACCGGCATGGGTTTCCTCACTGGACAAGCAGGCTGGCCGGCCTGAAACGCCCGGCCCGTCCCGAAAGACGAGGTCTCAGGAATCGCCGCGCGTTAGGCGGGGGAAATTGTGGCGTTCCCCTCGCCCACGGAGCGGATAATCCTTCCGCAACGGGAAGGCCGCGAATTCTTCGGGCATCAAGATGCGACGCAGGTCCGGATGGCCGGCGAATGTGATGCCGAACATGTCATAAACCTCGCGCTCCATCCAATCCGCCCCGGGCCAGAGATCGACCGCCGATGGGAGGGTCGGAGTCGGTTCGTCGACGCCGACTTTGACGACCAGGCGTTCGGTGGTGTCGAGGTTCCTCAAGACGTAGTGGACCTCGAATCGTCCCCGCGTGCGGCCCGGATAGCCGAGGTAGTCGGTCCCCCCGAGCTCGGCGAGCATCGCGAACCCGCACTCGTCCTTCAAGGTTCGCAGCACATCGACGAGCCGCGCGGACGGGACGAAGAGCCGGAAGTTGTCGCGGAAATGCGACGTGCTGAAGACCCCGTCGCCGAAGACACGCGCCAGGGTCTTCCGCGTCTCGGCATGTGGTTCGGTGGCCGGAGGTGTCGCGGTGCTCATCCCGATCCTGGACTCCCTGGTGCGATGGCCCTGGGTCTCACTTCGATTCGTCGCCGCCGAGCAGGCCGGGCCCGCCCGGGAGTCGATAGCCGAATCGATCCTCGTCGCCACGTTCGCCGGCGAGGGCGAAGCCGGGGGGCAAGGTCCGTTTCTCGGCGAGCATCTTCTCGCGTTCGGCGGCCTCGGGGAGCCCGGTGCCGGCCAGGGAGCCTCCCACCTGAATCTTTGCCTGGAGGTCCATCACCGCGCGGAGGATTTGCTCGGGGCGGGGAGGGCAGCCGGGGATGTATACGTCCACGGGCATGAAGCGATCGACCCCCTGCACGACGGAGTAGGTATCGAAGATACCTCCCGTCGAGGCACACGCCCCCATGCTGATGCACCACTTGGGCTCGGGCATCTGCAACCAGATGCGCTGCAGGACGGGCATCATCTTCATCGCCACGCGGCCGGCGACGATCATCAAGTCGCACTGACGGGGGCTGAACCGCATGACCTCCGCCCCGAACCGGGCGATGTCGAATCGGCTGGCGCCGGCGGCCATCAGTTCGATTCCGCAACAGGCGGTCGCGAACGGCATCGGCCACAGGCTATTCTTGCGGCACCAGTTCACCACCGCATCCAGGTTCGTCAGGATGGTGTTCTCGGGGACGTCCGCCCGGTCCGGACCGTGGGGCGTGAGCGAGGGCCCCGTCAGGACGGGGGAGGGCGTCGGCACTCCTGTTTCTTCGGCCGTTCCTAACGCCATTCGAACACCCCCTTACGCCATGCATAGGCGAATGCGGCCGTCAGGATCGCCACGAAGACGAGTATCTCACCGAAGACAAGGTTACGGAACGCCGGAGGGATGCCCGCCCCCAGAGATCCCGCCGCGGCCGTCGCAGCCGGAACCACAATCCCTGCTGGCAGGGGCTCCGCGCTCCACTGTGCGACGGCCCACGGATAGAGAAACAACAGCTCCACGTCGAAGAGCAGGAAGACGATCGCCACCAGGTAGTACCGCACGTCGAACCGCTGCCGGGCGTCGCCGATCGGGTCCATCCCCGATTCGTACGGCATCTGCTTGACGGCCGTCGTTTTCTTCGGGCCCAACATCGCACTGGTGACAAGCATCCCGACCGCGGTGGCGATCGCCACTCCGATAAACAGGAAGATCGGGAGAAATTCGCCGCCCATGACTCGAATCCCGTCGAGGTGGAACCTCGCCTCCCGATGACTTTGTGAAGTGTTTCACAAAGTCGGCCGAAAAAAATCCCAGCTCGAGAGCCGGGGCAATGCCCACCGCGTTGTGCCGACGATGATACGCCGGAATTGCAAGATCGCAAGAGGGGACCGCACATCTGCTGCAAAACCCGAGGGCCTCGTAAGACCAGAAGATCATCCACGCGGCGGCGGGCGGCGGGATGCCGGACAATACGAGAGACGCTTCGGACCCGGATGTCCCTCCGCTATTATGATCGGAAGGATCGCAACGTCAACGGGCGAGATTTGGAGGGCGATATGGCCCCCGATCGTCGGTCGGACTACCTCGGGGCGGGCGTCGGTTGGAGTCGCGGCCTGGGGGGTGGCGCCGGCATCCTTTCGGAACCATCCAGGGACTCGCTTTCTTGAAGGACTTGCGAAGGGGTGCGTGAGGCCGGCGGCAATCCGACGCCACCAGGCCTTGTGATTGGAGGGGACGAAGGAGTCCGAGCGGCACCCGGTAGGGCGGCACTCCTAGGAGAGACCGGAGCCACGGGCGACGAGGACGGGGGGGTTCCGGTATTGGGCGGTCGGCGAGGCGCCGGCGCAGTGACGCCACCCTGGGAACCGACCTCGGTCCCCGGCCCAGGAGTCGAGGATTGGGCGGCTCTCTGGGACTCCCGTTCGGCGAGCCGTTTCGCGGCGGCGTATTCCTGGATGAGACGGGCCCGTTTCTGCGGATTCCGCTCGTTTACGGCCTCTTGATACTTTTTCCGGGCCTCGAAAAATTTACCATCTCGCTCCTCCTGCTTCTCGCGAAAGAGGCGATCGGCTTCCGAATTGTTCGGGCGGTTGCTGGGGTCGAAGCGGCGGTGCGCGCGGTAGTAAGGAGTCCCTGCGCCGGACGACCGCGTCCCGCCCGACGGGTACGTGCCCAGTCGATTACCGTCGAGGAAGTCCTGGAACTGGTTGGCCTGAGACGGCCCCGTCCGACCTTCGAGGCGATCTTGGTTGGGGAAGTAACCGTTGGTACTGGGATAAGAGGGGAAAACGTAAGGGTCGTACATCGAATTATACGGCCGATATGGGTCGGCGGTGTGTCCTTGTGCCGAAGCGATGGTGCCCTGGCATAGGGTGATCAGCAGGGCGAGGCCGGAGGCAGCGTACCGGGGCGAGAGCGAAAACCGCGGGGTCATCATGATATTCTCCTCTCCAAGTCGGTGACCCGACTCGGCGTGAGGTGGAAGACTTCGACCCAAAGGGGCCAGATCCCATTCTAGCATGCCGGACCCATTTGGCCACTTTCGGCCCCCTCGCGAGCGGGATTCGACTCCCTCGGCGGACCATCGCTGCCGGTTTCGGGGTCGTACTCGGGGCTTGGATGACGTCGCGATGAGCGGACGTACTCCGTCCGGCGTGCCTCGTGTACCAACTCCGTCGACAACGTCAAGACTCCGACGGCCGACTCCCCCTCCAACCGATACCTCAAGCCGGGGCCGACGGCGACCACGCGCGAGGGCCCCAGTGGTATGCGTAGTGTTCCGGCGGAGACGAGCATCGAGTCTCCCTCGAGTCCGACGACGATGTCCACGTGCAACCCTGTTTCACGGTCCAAGGCACGTAACGACGGGTTGAAAATGGCGTAAGGAATGCGATGGCGCACGTCGGCGACGGGAATGACGTCGCGGACGCCATCCGCAGGGCGTACTTGCGATGCTCGTGCGGCGAGGTGCTCGAAACCCCAGACCTGGATGAACCGCTCGCGGAAATGGTCGGGGGGAGGTCCGTCATACCGCACTCCCAGCATGTCGACATCGGGCTCGATGTCGAGCGCCAGCCCCTGGGGGACGACGATCACGTCACCTCGCGCGATCTCCTGGCGACGGCGGCCGGCGATCGCGGTCATCGGCCCGGAGAGGGCGAATGCGTAAAGGGTGCCGTCCGGCTCGAACAGCCGTGAGTGACGCGGCGGCAGATACAGCTCGAGCCGGGGCTCCCAGGCGCGGAGCGCGTCCGACATGGCCTGGACCGCCCCTGGATCGTTCAAGTCGGCGACCAGATACGACTCGAACATGCGTCGCCTCCCGGGTGCGTTACGGTGCCCTCTCCACGTCCGCGCCCCGAGGATATCCGGAGTACGGGCTCGGCCCAAGGGCGGACCGTTTCCAGTCGTGCGTCGGCCAGGTCATACGCAAACGGGGCGGAGCGTCCCCCTTCGTCCCGAATCGAGGGCCGTCGAGCGTGCAATCGCCCGGGACGTGGGATATGATGGGGGGTCGGCGGCGAGTGGCCTGCGCATCGGACGTGCCGCCGGGGTGGTTTTCGCCCCCGATCGGCCTCCCGGGAGAATCCTCGATGATTGGTGCGAGCCTCGCGATGCTCCTCCTGCTGGGACCAGGCCCCACCGCCTCGCCGACTGCACTGGTCGAACAGCTCGGTTCGCCCCGCTTCGCCGAACGCGAAGAGGCTTCGGAGGCGCTGGCGCGACTCGGGGCCGACGCCTTGCCCGCACTGCGTGCCGCCCGCGACGCCAAGGACCCGGAAGTTCGCGCGAGGGTGGCGACCCTAGTCGAGAAAACCGAGGCTCTCCTGCTCACCCAGCCGACCCTGGTCAAGCTCGACGTCATGGATCGTCCCCTGACCGAAGCGGTGACGACGATCGGCGAGCAGGCCGGGATCAAGCTGGCCCTGACCCCCGAGGTTTCTCCGGCCTGGAACACGCGCGTGACCCTCCAAGAGTCGGCCCCCTTGCCCTTCTGGAAGGCGCTCGACCGGCTCTGCGCCGCGGGCAACTTGCAATATAACCTCGGGATGCAAGGGTCGTCCCGCAACCGGCAGCCCATCCTCACGCTCTTCGCGGGGAAACAGGCGCCCGCGGGGCCGATCTCGGACCTCGGCCCGTTCCGCGTGCAATTGACCAACTTGCATTTCCAGCGAGACGTGTCGTTCGCCGCCGGGTCGCGGCCGAGCGAGCAGTTCTACATGCAAGTGCAGGTGGCGGCCGAACCCCGCCTCTCGGTCAGCCAGGGCGGCCCAATCCAAATCCTCGAGGCCATCGACGACCGTGGCCAGTCGATGATTCTCGTCGACGGCGCGACGTCGATGACGCGTCAGTCGGCCTACTTCGGCCTGAGCGCCGGACCGATCGTGCAGATGCAGGCACACCTGAAACGCCCCGAACTGCCGGGAACGACGATCCGCAAGCTCCGCGGGACGGTTCCCCTCGTCGTCGCGACCCGCAAGGCCGACCCGCTCGTCGTCCCCCTGAACGGGGCGTTGGGCAAGACTTTCCGCAATGATCAGGTCTCCCTCACCATCCAGAAGATTCATCCGAACCCGAACGCGAACCAGATGATGATCGATCTGGGGATTCGACCCCAGGCTGGTATGGGGGCGGCAACTCATGCGGGGGCCCGTGGCGGCGATTTCTCGCTGCGTCGCCAGGAGCTGCATCAGCAACAAATCGAGGTGCTCGACGCGAAGGGACAGATCATCCCCTGTTTCCCGACGAGCATCGATACCGAAGGCGCGCGGGTCGTCCTGACGGTGGCGCCTCAGGACGAGGTGGCGGTCCCGACGGAACTCCGCTATTACAGCTTGGCGCGGGCCGCGACCGAGGTCAATTTTGAGTTCGCCGATGTCATGATGCCCTGAACCCGACCCGACGGGTTTCGAGGCCATCGCTTATCGAGGTGCAGACCGGGGTGTGGCTCATCAGAGACCCCTCCCGGGCCGCCCGTCAGAGGATGAGGACCAGGTTGTCGCGGTGGATGACCTCGTCGTAGAGGGCTTGGCCCAGCATCTGTCTGGCCTGCTCGGTGCGGAGCCCCTGGATCCGCCGGGCCTCGGCGGTGGCGTAGTTCGTCAGCCCGCGGGCGAACTCGAGCCCTTCGGCGTCGCGGATTCCGACGACGTCCCCCTTGTCGAACTCGCCGACGACTTCAACGATGCCGATCGCCAGCAGGCTCTTGGTGCCGACCTCGAGCGCACGACGGGCGCCGGCGTCGACGACGAAATGACCGCGAGGGCGGGCCGTCTGGCCGATCCAGCGCTTCCTGGCCCCTTGCGTGGACCCTCGGGCGAGGAAGAGGGTGCCGACCGACTCTCCCGCCAGGATCCGGGTCAACGGTTCGGACGCCTTCCCCGAGGCGATGATCACCGATCCCCCCGCCCGGGTGACCGACCGGGCCGCCTCGAGCTTGCTGCGCATCCCGCCCGTCCCCAGTGCGCTCCGGCTCGCTCCGGCCAGGCCGAGCACATCGCCGTCGAGGTTCGGGACCAGACGGATCGGCTCGCCGAACCCGCCCGAGCCGGGGTCAGTCCGGTACAGGCCGTCGACCACGCTCAGGATAACCAGCAAGGGGGCTCGAAGGAGGTTAGTTACCAACGCGGCGAGCAGGTCGTTGTCGCCGAACTTGATCTCGTCGACGCTGATCGTGTCGTTCTCATTGATCACCGGGACGGCGTCCCACTCGAACAGCGCCGTCAGGGTGTTCCGCATGTTCAAGTAGCGGGGCCTGCTGTCGAAGTCTTCGTGCGTCAGCAAGAGCTGCGCGGCATGCCGGCCGTGTCGGCGAAGGCCTTCGTCGTAGGCGCGGATGAGGTAGGCCTGGCCGACCGCGGCGGCCGCCTGGAGCTGGCGGAGGTTGTCGGGTCGGCGGGACAACCCCAATTGCCCCATCCCCGCGCCGACCGCGCCCGAGCTGACGAGCGCCACCTTGCGCCCGGTGGCCATGACCACGCTGATCTGCTCGGCCAGGTGGCCGATCCGTGCCGGGTCGAGCGTCCCGTCGGGGCCGGTCAGGACGCTCGTGCCCACCTTGACCACCCAAGTCCGTGCCGACAAGACCACGTCATCCCGGACCAGATCCGGCAGCTTCATCGTGCGCGGTCCCCTCGACAAGTGACCTTCCGACCCCGTGTGATCGGCCATAGAAACATCCACACCAGTCCCTTACGCCAGAAAGACCCTCGCCTCGCGTGGGCGCGAGACCGAGCGGAGGTCGCTCGGGTAAAGTCGTCAATCGCCGCAGGCCGTGACCGAGAGCCTGAAGGTTGTCGAGGGAGCCAGTCGACATTATAATCGTGTTCTACCCGCGGCCTAGGTTGAAGTGCGTCATCGCGACGGCGTCGTTACCCCCTCCCCGACGTGTCCCGCGACTTGCGTGGGGCTCAAGCGCACTGGGTCCATCCGATCCCATGGGTGAACTGAACCACGAGTGTGGTGTGGCGGCCGTCTTCCATGCCGACGGCCCATCGGTTTCCTCCCTGGCCCCGGTCGCGGGGGACCGCAACAGCGTGGCACGTCTGGTCCCCCGGATGCTGCTCGACATGCAGAATCGGGGACAACTGGCCGCGGGGATGACCAGCTTCCATCCCGGACGCAGTGCGCTCCTGAAGACCCACAAAGAGCTGGGGACGGTGGCGGAGGCGTTCCGCCTCAACCGTCGAGACAAGTTCGAGGCGATCATGAAGGGGCACGACGGCCCCGCCGCCATCGGTCACGTCCGCTACGCCACCTGCGGGGGCTCGGAGCGGAGCTACGCCCAGCCGTTCGAGCGCGAGCACGGCCGCAAGGCCAAGTGGTTCGCCTTCGCCTTCAACGGGCAGCTCGCCAACTACCAGGACTTGAAGCGCGAACTGCTGGAGAAGGGCGACTACCACCTGAAGCGCGACACCGACACCGAGATCCTCATGCACTCGCTGAGCTATGAGCTCCAGGGCGAGGGGGCCGTGGCCGACTGGCGGGGGATCTTCAGCCGCCTGGCCGAGAAGTTCGACGGGGCGTACAACATCGTCCTGGTGACGGCCAGCGGCGAGTTGGTCGTGGTCCGCGACCCCCTGGGGTTCCGCCCCTTGTGCATCGGCGAGAACGGCCCGCTCTTCGCCGCGGCGAGCGAGAGCGTGCCGCTCGCCAACCTCGGCTTCACGGGCATCCACTCGCTCGAGCCGGGGACCCTGGCTGTCGCCAACGGCGACGGCGTCCGGATCGAGCGGTTCGCCGACGCCCCCCGGCGCGCGCACTGCTTCTTCGAGTGGATCTACTTCGCCAACGTCGCCAGCACGCTCGACGACCGATCGGTCTACATGAGCCGGGTGAACCTGGGCCGCGAGCTCGCGCGTCTGGAGGACGTGCCGCTCGACGCCGAGACGATCGTCGTGCCGGTCCCCGACACGGCCAAGGCGGCGGCCGATGCCATGGCCTTCGCGCTGAAGCTCCCCTCGGTCGAGGGGCTGATCCGCAACCGATACGTCGGCCGGACCTTCATCGAGGGGACCGCCGACCGCGCGGCCAAGGCCAAGCTGAAATACACCCCGCTCCCCGAAGTCCTGGCCGGCAAGCGAGTCCTCCTGGTCGAAGACAGCATCGTCCGCTCGACGACGATGCGTGCCCTGGTCCACGAGATTCGCGACCGCGGCGGTGCCCGAGAAATCCACCTGCGTGTCGCCTGCCCGCCGATCATCGCACCCTGCTTTTATGGGATCGACATGTCGCGCCGCGACGAGCTGTTCGCCCCTCGGTACGTCGACCTGCCCGACGGCGGCGTCTCGGAAGAGGGACAGCGGCGGATGGCGAAGGAACTGGGGGTCGACAGCCTCCGCTATCTCCCCGTCGAGGCGATCGCACGCTCTGTCAGCCTCGCTTCCGACCGCCTCTGCCGCGCCTGCATCACCGGCCACTACCCGAGCCCGACCGGCCAGCAGCTCTACCAGCTCGACGCCATCAAGTCGACCCACATCAACGGCAACGGCGTGGCCGACACCCGCGCCTACGAGGTCGCCGCGACGTCAGCCGCCTCGACCGGTGCATGACACGATCTCGCCGATCGGGAAGTCCTCCTTTCAGGCCTGGGAGGGTTGACGCAGCGTGTCACGAGCCTACGATCCCGCTCTTGGTTCACGGTGAACCAAGGCCACCTCGCAGCCCCCTCCCCCCGGGAGTGGGTGCACGCAGGGCGGGTGAGGGCTCCGGTTCCGGGTTGCGCCCACGGCTTCGGATGAACCGAGGCCGATCGGGGTGTCGGTGATCGTCACGCCCCCGACGGTCCGGGCCCCCGCACATAGACACGTGTCCGGGAACAGGTGGGTCGGAGGTGGGTCGGAGGTGGGTCGGAGGTGGGTGAAAACGGGGGTCGGCGCGCTCTCCTGGGACGAACGACCCCTTTTTCCTGATCGGCAAAGTCGTGGTGTTCTGTGTACCTCTCCATCACGCTCGTGGGAGAAAGCTCCCCGTCCCCCTGTCTAGCCCAAGATGCCGCACGGGGGCCCTCCCCGACCCGGCGCTCGTGAGCAGGACCCTCCGAGCGTTGCCCTGATCCCATGACCCCGGCCGCCCGGACTGCCCGCGGATCGCCGGAATCGGTGGGCGCACCCTGCGGGAACTTTCGCCGAATCGGGTCCGAGTGCTTGGTACTCTCCGAGCGGCCCTGTTACACTTTCGTTGCACAGCAAGTTGTCCGGGCCACCCCCAATTGAGGAAGAGGCCGACTCGCCTGGAGGAGCCCGAAGGGAGGAGGACGGTCGGTTCGGTCATCGGGTCCCTTCGTTCCGGTCATTCCAGCTGATAGGACGCGCGATAAATGGGACGACCCTCGATCCGATACTTGCGTTCGAAGTTGGTCAGGTAGTCGTTGGGGTGCTCGGGCGGATCCAGCTCCGCAGGGGGCCGTTCCCGGAACCGCGGATGATCGGCGACAAGCGCTCGGATCACGCCATAATACTCTTCGACGTCGGTGGCGACGTGCAAGGCGCCTCCGGCTTCGAGAACGCGTTCGACGTCGGCCATCAGAGGTTCAGCGAACACCCGCCGCTTCTTGTGCCGCGCCTTCCACCAAGGGTCGGGGAAGTAGACGTGGACCGCCCGGAGGCTCGCCGTGGGGACGGATCGCGCGAGGAAGAGCCGGGCATCGCCGGGTACGACCTTGACGTTGGACAGCTCGAGTTTGGCCACCCGCTCGGCGGCCCGGCGCGCGTACTTCTTGGCCATCTCGATGCCGATGAAGTTGTGCGCGGGGTTCGAGTTCGCCGCATTGGACAGGAAGAGCCCCTTGCCCGAGCCTACCTCCAGCTCGACCGGACGGAGATTGCCGAAAATCGACCCCCACGAGACGGGAGATTCGCACCGCGACGGGTCGAGCACCGTCGGGATCGACTCGATCCAGGGGAGTGGTTCGGGCATGGTGGGTGAGGGCTGGCGGGCTGTGGGATGATCGGGGCACGAGACGGTCAACCGCCCCGGCTCAGGTCTCCGGCCGTTTTTCGTCGGGGGGCGCCAGGGGGACACCGATAATCCGGCCGTGGTAGACCATGTTCATCTCGTCGTTGTTTTTGACGAATCCCTGGGTTTCGAAAATCGTCTGGCGGCGATGAATCCGGGTCGCTTGCGAGACGAGTATCAGGCGATCGCCCGGCCGGACCGGTCCTCGAAAACGCACGTCCTCCATGCCGCCGAAGCCCAGGAAGGTGCTGCCGGTCAGCATGATGACCTGGCCGAAAAAGTAGCTGGAGAGCTGCGCGGCGGCCTCGCAGATCAAGACGCCGGGCATCAGGGGGAAATCGGGCAAGTGGCCGCGCACCCAGAACTCGTCGACCTCGACATCCTTGTACCCGATGATGATGTGCTTCTCCGGCATCAGGGCCACGATCGCCGTGAGCTGCTCCATCTCGAAGCGCTGGGGATTGGCCCGGCGGATCCCCTCCCGGTCGACCAGGACACGTGAGGTGTCAATCGTCGTGGGGTCGACCAGGGGGACAGGCGGCATTCCAGAACGTCCTCTTCACGGGGGGCCATTATCGATTCGGCGGGTGCACCGGACCACCTCATCGGGCATAATCCGGCCGCTCCGGGCGGGATGCGGCCGACGCAATCCGGAGGTGCCGGAGCCTGGCCGGGGGGCTTCCCAGTGGATATCATGACGGCCGGGGGCGCCCTCGACAAGGGACTACCCTTCGCGAACGACGCAAGGACCTCGGCCTCATGACGATAGCACCGAAGTTCCCGCGCGAGCTGGGGACCATGGTGGCCTACGGTTTCCCGGGGCTCGACTTCGCCGCGGAACTCGTACTGGCGCATCAGCTCGGCGCGACGGTCCTCGAAATCCTCCCCGACTGGCGGAGGTATCCCGACCCCAAGGCCTTGCGCGCCCCCGTCGCCGACGCCGGCCTCTCGATCCATAGCGCCCACGGCTGCTGGGGAGGCCAGTCGATCCGCGCACCCGGGGTCGACCTCGGCAGTTGCGACCCGATGACGCACCTGGCGTCCGTCGACGACCTGAAGCGATGCGTCGACTGGCTGGCCGAGGCCGGGGGCCGGTTCCTGGTCGTCCATCCCGGCGGCCTCTCGGAACCCGATCACGCCGAGGCGCGTCGCGAGGCGCTGGCACGGGGCCTGGTCGAGCTGGCCGGGCACGCACGAGGCCGGGGCGTGATCCTTGGCCTCGAGAACATGCCGCCGGGGGTCCATCCCGGCAGTCGGATGGCCGACCTCTTCGACCTCCTCTGCGAACTGGACCGGCCCGAATTGGCGCTGACGCTCGACACCGGTCATGCCCACATCTCCGCGACGGTCGAATCCGAAACGGTCGCCGCCGGCCGTCACCTCGGGACCACCCACGTCCACGACAACGATGGCCGACAGGATACGCACCTCCCACCCGGACTCGGTTCCATCGCCTGGGATGCCTGGTCCGAAGCCCTCGATGCCATCTCGTATCGCGGCCCGATCATGCTCGAATGCATCCGGCACATTCGCCGCAACCCTCAATCTCTCGACGCCGCCCTGGCGAAGACACTCGAACAGATGACCGGCGGGGCCAATCGACCTCGCGATGAGTCCATGGGCTAGGCCTGTTGTTCGTTTGGAATCGCGGCGAGCAGAGTCTTCTTGAGCCCCTCGTTGCCGAGGAGATTCGACCGCATTGAAGCGGGATGCGAGCAAAGAGTTCGATGCGACTCTGCCGATACGAACAGTGCGGTGGTTTGGGCGGATCGTTTCGCCCGGCTTGGAGGTTGGGCCGAGAGCGCCCATCGGTCGGTGAGTCTCTGGCGGGAGGTCGGCCTCGTGATCCCGAACCTGAACCGGCGCGCGGCCCTGGGCGTCTTGAGCACGATCGGCGCCGCCGCTGCCGGACCTCCCTCGGCGCGAGGGGACCACGTCGAGGTCAGGGGGACCGTCCATCGAGCGGGCGTGCGGGGACGGATGACCGGTGCGCAGGCCGCCGCGGCGGCCCTCGCTTGCGAGCGGACGCGATGCGTCTTCGGCGTGCCGGGGGCCCAGAATAATGAGTTCTGGGACGCGATGAAGGCGCGCGGAATCCCCTACTTGTTGGTCACCAACGAGGCGTCGTCGAGCGTCATGGCGGATGCCTCGGCGCGGGTCACGGGAGAGGTCGGGGTCTTCAGCGTCGTCCCCGGGCCGGGCCTGACCAACGCGATGACGGGCATCGGCGAGGCGCTTCTCGACAGCGTGCCGATCGTCGGGATCGTCACCGACGTCAATCGTTCCCCGCACGCGCAGATCGGCCAGGTCCACTCGCTGCCCAACACGGCCCTGCTCCGTCCGATCGTCAAGGGGGTGTTCGAAGTCCGCCACCAGGCCGAAATCCCCGGCGCGATCCACCAGGCGTTCCGGCTCGCCCGGGCAGGAGAACCCGGGCCGGCGGCGGTCGTCGTGCCGTTCACCCTGTTGACAGAAGCCTGGGACTACGACCACACGGTCCCTCCCCCCGCCCCACTCCCGTTCGACGACGCGGCCTACGCACGGGCCCTGGCCCTCCTGTCGGACCGGACGACCCGGGTCGGCATCTATGCCGGGATGGGGTGCGCCGACGCGGGCCCGTCCCTAGTCGCCGTCGCCGAGACGCTCCAGGCGCCGGTGGCCACGTCCGTCAGCGGCAAGGGATGCATCCCGGACGGACACCCGCTGGCGGTCGGCTGGGGTTACGGCAAGCAGGGCACACGCGCCGCGGAGAGGGCATTCCAGGACGTGGACCTCGTCCTCGCCGTCGGGGTCAAATACAGCGAGGTCTCGACCGCCAACTACGCGATCCCCCCCATCCATCGGATCATCCACGTCGACGCGAATCCCAAGAACCTCGGGCGGAATGTCCCGACGTGCGTCAAGCTCTGCGCCGACTCGCGACTCTTCTTCGACCGGCTTCTGGCCGACGCCCCCGCCGTCCGACGGCCGGCGTGCCCGCCGCTCTGGGACTCGATCCGCAAGGTCCGGGCCATTGACCGCCGGGAAAACGCCCGGGTGCAGATCTCCGAGGGGGTCGACCCGATGTCATTCCTGGTCCGTCTGCGGTGTGCCCTGGGGCCGGAGGAGCTGATCTTCGTCGACGTGACGGCCTCGACCCACTGGGCCTCCGAGGGGATGGAGGTCCAGGGGTCGAGGCGCTACTTCACGCCGGCGAATAACCAGAGCATGGGGTGGGCTATCCCCGCGTCGATCGCCGCCCAGCGGGTCCGGCCCGAGCGCCAGGTGGTGGCGATCACGGGCGACGGCTGCTTCCTGATGTCGGCGATGGAGATCTCGACGGCCTCGCGCGAGGGGCTCCCGGTCAAATTCTTCGTCCTCGACGACGGCGTCTACCACTACATGCAGATGCTCCAGGAGCCGGTCTTCCGCCGGACCACGGCCACCGAGATCGCCCGAATCGATTACGCCGCCTTCGCACGCGGGATGGGGCTCGGCTTCAACCAGATCGCACACAACGACGACGTCGCCGGGGGGATCGCACGCGCCCTGGCCTTCGCCGGCCCGGTCCTGACTCGCGTGGTCATCAGCTATGAAGGGCGCGAGATGCGCTGGCTGAAAGCGTTGAAGACCTCGTACATCGACCACCTCTCGACCGAACAAAAGGTGAGGATGGCGCGTCGGGTCGTCGTCCGGTCACTCGATCGGCATCTCGAAAACGATTGACTTCATTATCAGCCCCCTCCTTTGCCGGGTTTGCCGAAATCCTCCAGCGTGACGACCAGGCCGCCGATACCAGGGCGGGAATGCCGCGCGTGGGGCCTTCGAGGTGGCCGGAGGAGAGCCCGCTGGGTTGGACTTCCTGGAAATGGGCGAGGGACGTAAGATTCGCCGACGATCCAGGCCGCGTGCCGCGCAGTGGGAGATCGATGAACCCGCGGCGTTTATCGGACACAATCAATACAATGAACGTTCGCACACGCGCTTCGGTCCCCCACTCGGATTACTTCCCCTCCGCGCGCCCGCAACGGAGCCCGGGCCGGCTGCTGGCCACGCTGGCCGAGGACCGCCGGGGGCTGGTCCAGTTCTGGCCGGTCATCCAGAACATGGTCGTCCAGGAACTCCGCGTCCGCTACCAGCGGTCCATGCTGGGCTTCGTCTGGACGCTCCTGAACCCCATCCTGATGATGGGGACGATCGCGCTGGCGTTCTCGACGATCTGGAAAACTCCGCTGGCCGAGTACGCCGTCTACCTCTTCGCCGGGATGGTGCCCTGGGGCTTCTTCAGCGGGAGCCTGAATGAATGCGCCTACTGCATCATCGCGAATGAAGGGCTGATCCGCAAAATCTACCTCCCCAAGCTCGTCTTCCCGCTGACTCGCGTGCTGATCAACCTGACGACGTTCGTCCTCTCCATGGGGGCGCTCTTCCTGCTGCTGAAGCCGATGGGGGCTCAGTTCACCTCGGCCCTGCTCCTCTTGCCGGTCGTCCTGGTCTTGTTCACGGCCTTCACCCTGGGCCTGGGCCTGCTCGTGGCGACGGTCAACACCTTCTACCGCGACTGCGGCCACATGGTCGCGGTCGTCCTGCAGGCCTGGTATTTCGCGACGCCGATTGTCTACTATGCGTCGCACTTCCCGGCGGAGAAGCAGTGGCTCCTCTGGCTGAATCCGGTCTTCCCGTTCATCCAGATGTTCCAGCAGATCATCCGGCATGGCCAGTGGCCGAACGGGACGTTGTTCTTGGTGGCCGCCGGCATCGCGACGGTGAGCCTGGGGGTCGGCTATGCCTCGTTCAAGTGCCATGAAGACAAGTTCATATTCCGACTCTAGTCGCGGGCGTCTCGGGGCGGGCCCCGGCCCGCTGGTCGAGTTGCGGGGCGTCTCGCTGCGGTTCGTCAGCTATTTCGACAAGCAGTACTCGATGAAGCGGGCGGTGCTCGACCTGCTGCTCCGCCGCGAGAGCCCCGCGGCGGCCTCGGAATTCTGGGCGCTTCGGGACGTGGACCTGCGGATCGGCAAGGGGGAGCGGGTCGGCATCGTCGGCGCCAACGGCGCGGGCAAGAGCACGCTGCTGCGGCTCCTGGCCCGGATCTATCCGCCGACGTCGGGGACGGTCTCCGTGCAGGGGACCGTCGCCCCCCTGATCGAGATGGGGGCGGGGTTCAATCCCGAGCTCTCGGGCAACGACAACATCCTCCTCAATGGCGCGATGCTCGGCTTCAGCCGCCGCGAGATGCTCCTCAAGATGGACGGCATTTACGAGTTCACCGGACTCCGGGAGTTCGCCGACCTCCCGCTGAAGTACTATTCCAGCGGCATGTACATGCGCCTGGCGTTCGCCATCGCGACGGAGGTCGATCCCGAGATCCTCCTGATCGACGAGGCCCTCGGGTCCGGCGACGCGGCCTTCGTCGACAAGGCCAAGGCGCGTATCCGCGGGCTGCTCGAACGATCGCACGCCGTCGTGGTCGTCTCGCACGACATGGACTCGCTGCGCGAGATCTGCACCCGGGGCCTCTGGATGAGACAAGGGCAGCTCGTCGGCGACGGCCCGATCGACGACGTCATCGACCGCTACCTCGAAGACATCGCCGTCGCGGAGCCGGCCTGAACCGGCGCGATCGGGCCCGGCGGTTCCCGGGTCGCCTCTCCCCCGGGAGCGGGTGCCTGGAGGGCGGGTGAGGGGCTGCCGCCTTTGAGCAGGAAACGGCCCAGTTGGGCCCCTCGGCGCGACCTTGACCGATTCCAGGGCCGCCGTATGATGTTGCCGCCCGGCTCAGGCCCCGCCCGCACGAGGCGTGAGCGCCCTTCCCACGGGTCGATGGAGTGGCCCTTCCCATGACTTTCCTCTCCGCGACGATCCTCGCCTCGGCCCTCCTGACCGGGCAGGCCTTTAGCGTCAAGCCCACCCGAGGAGACCGCGCCACCTCGCCCTCCGCTCGCGCCCTGGCGGCCCTCGATCGGCCGAGCGAGCGCACGCTCGAGACGCTGAAGCGGCACGACCTCGAGAAGCGCTACGGCCGCGACGTCTCGTCCGCCCTGGCCAGCCTCGAGAAGATCGCGAAGTCCCGGCCCGCGGCGGAGGTCGTCTACGCGCTGGCCGAGCTGTCGTGGATCGAGGGCAAGAAGCTCGATCGCCGGCGAAAGGCCGAGGCCCTCGACCGCTACCTCGACTCGGTCGCCTATGCCTACGACTTCCTGTTCGACCCCGACCTCGCGGACGGCCGGCAGCCGACGGACCCTCGCTTCCGACTCGCTTGCGAGCTGTACAACGGCGGCCTCGACCGGCTCATCCGCGCCGCCCAGGCGAATGGCAAGATCCAGCCCGAAGGGACCGTCGGGTTGAAGGTCCACGGGGGCGAGCAAATCCTCCGGGTGGGCCTGCCGAACTCCCCCTGGAAGCCGACCGATATCGACCAGGTCATCCTGGCGTCGGATTACGAGGTCCAGGGCCTGAACACGCGGAGCTATGCGCAGTACGGCCTGGGCGTGCCGCTGATCGGCGTCCGCAAGACCGAGGACCCCGGCAAGCCGGGCCCGGACCGCTTCTTCCCCCCCGAAATGGCCTTCCCGCTGACGGCCTTCCTCCGCCCGATCTCGAAGTTGCGCGACTCCAAGGTCGACGGCAAGGACGCGCGGGAATGCACACTCGAGCTGGTCGATCCGGTCCGCAACCACATGGTGGGGACGAAACCCGCCGTGATGCCCGTCGAGGCCGACCTGACCACGCCGCTGGCCTATATGTGGTCGAGGACCGACCTGGATCGCTACCGATGGACTGGCCTGCTCCGGCCGGGCGATGCGCTCGGACGCGCCAACCTGATGCTCCTGCGCCCCTACGAGCCCGGGAAGATCCCCGTCGTGATGGTCCACGGCCTGATATCCAGCCCGCTGGCCTGGGTCCCCATGCTGAACGAGCTGCTACGCGACCCGAACCTCCAGGATCGCTACCAGTTCCTGCTCTACATGTACCCGACCGGCGTGCCGATCCCGGTCGCGGCCGCCGGCCTGCGCGACTCCTTGCGCGAGCTGGAGGGGATGTACAGCCCCGAGGGACGCGACCCCGCGTTCCAACGGATGGTCCTGCTCGGGCACAGCATGGGGGGCCTCCTCAGCCACGCCATGGCCGTCGAGAGCGGCGACCGCTTCTGGGAGCTGAACTCGGACCGCCCGTTCGACGACATCCTCGGCCCGCCGAAGGTCCTGGATGAGTTGAAGCGTTACATGTTCTTCAAGGCGCTCCCTTTCGTGAGTCGGGTGGTCTTCCTGGCGACCCCGCACCGCGGCTCGGACTATTCGCGTCGCTTCGTGGGGAGGCTCGGTGCGGGGCTGATCTCCGAGCCCGACCAGATCAGCGATCTCCTGGCCCATCTGATCAAGGCCAACGACGATGCCTTCGACGTCAAGAAGTTCCGCCGGATGCCCACGAGCATCGAGACGCTCGACACCGATTCCGAAGTCCTCATGGCCCTGCTCGCGATGAAGCCACGCCAGGGCGTGATCTTCCATTCGATCATCGGCTCGGAGCGTCCGGGCCCGGTGGCGCAATCTTCCGACGGGGTCGTCCCCTACCGCAGCGCCCACCTCGACGGCGTGGCCTCCGAGGTGAAGGTCCGCTCCGACCACGGCGTCCAGCAGAATTCCAAGGCGATCAACGAGGTGCACCGCATCCTCCTGGAACATCTCGGCTTCCGCACCTCTCGGCCCGCGGACGAGGAAGTTACCGTGGACGCCCCGCCCACGAGGCGATGACGGGTGACCCGATCCAATGCATCCGCGTAATCGATAGCTCCGCCAGATTCGGCACTTCTCTCGCCATCTCTCCAGTCACCCTTCGCCGCGGCCGATCTCGATCGTGGCTCTCTGCCTTTCTTGGGCATGTCATCGCCTCCAGATATCCAGCCACAGCGAAAGGTCCGAACGGATGCATGTCCGGCAAGCGGGACGTCTGCCCGGCGGGTTCCTGCTGGTGGCCGTCTGCCTCGG
>JAABUR0100003145.1_pt1 | contig 23586 bp, 21 predicted proteins | sample 5560091 | NCBI WGS metagenome assembly JAABUR01 (sample SAMN10711879, study PRJNA513375) | rock metagenome | isolation source: Antarctica rocks | place: Antarctica: Victoria Land, University Valley sud
CGGACAGCAGGTCGTCGCCCAGGGTGTCATGGGCCGCCTTCACCTCCGCGACGACCTGCTCGAGCGTCACGGCCGGGGACGGGTCCCGGGCCGGGTTCTTGACCTGGGCCGGCTCGAGGAGCTTCTTGAGCGGGATGCCGAGGGTGACCTTCCACCCCGAGTCGTCCAGCAGCACCTTCAGCGCATCCATGTCCCCCTGGTCGACGGTGCCGCCGATGGCCTCCGGCGGTGCCGGGACGGCGCTCCACTGTCCGAAGGCCGGCCACACCAGGTCCATGGAGTACCCACCCAGGCGCACCACCCCGTACCGGCCCAGGGTCTTCAGGCGCTCGGACATCAGCGCCTTGGTGAGGAAACCGTGGGCGAAGTCCGCCGACTCGACCGAGAAGCCCTGGTTGTCACCGCTGAGCGTGGGGTTGTGGGAGTCCTTGGTGGCGTTGAGGGTGAACGCGGTGGGTCCGGGCCGGTCGGCGCCGCTCGCACTGGCACTCCCGGCGGCGCCGAGCCCGACCACGAGTGCCGCTGCCAGTGCCGCCCTCTGGAGTCCGCGCGGGCGGCGGGAGGGTCCGGGCGCAGCGGACGCCCGGGCCTGGGGACCGTATCCGACACGCTCCGTCGCTGTTCTGCTCATGTCTCTGACTCCCTCGTCATCGTGCTCGTGGTGGTCGTGTCGTGGTGGTCGTGTCGTGGTGGTCGTGTCCTGGTGGTCGGTGGGGACCCGGTCAGGCCTTGCGGTGGACGCTGACCACGGCCGCCTCGCCGGCCCCGAGCGTCACGCGCAGCTGGCCGCCGGTGATCAGCTGCTCGGACGGGCGCAGACCCGGCCACGTCCCGTCCGCGGCGACCTGCCTCCCGTCGATGCGCACCGCAGCGGCATCCAGAGTCCTGCCGGCGCCGGTCGGGTCGTAGGGCGTCATCCGGTCCACGAGCGCCGACGAGGCGGGTGCCGCCACGGCGACCGTCACCGGGTGGTCGCTCTTGTTGATGAGGAACAGCCGCCGCTCCGCCGCGTCCCCCTGCACCTGCCAGCCCTTGACCAACCCGGTCGACGCGTCACTCGTCGTCACTGGTACCGGGCGCAGGCCGTTGGTCCCCTGCGCCAGCTGCGCGAAGAGCAGCAAGGCGTAGTACTCGGGCGCGGCGCTGGGCGCACCCATGGCCGGGGACGGGTCGTAGTTGACCGCGTTGTAGTACGCGTTCCCCTCCTCGGGTGCGAAGAACGCGCGCACCTCCGCGTTGTGCAGGTTGACGCCGAGCGCGCCGGTCCCGCAGTCCGCGTTCGCCGACGGGGCATCCGGCGGCTGCGGGCACCGTGCGGTGAACAGCATGTCGAGGGCGTAGGTGGCGCTCGCGGCGACGTTGCTCACTCCGTCGGCGCCGCGCCCGGCGGCGGTGTTCGTCTCCTCGAGGCGGTAGCCGAGGTCCCGCTGACGAGCCTGCCCGGCGTGCGTATAGACCTCGTACTCGAGGCTGTCCAGGTGCTGCTCGGAGAGCAGGGCCGGGATGGAGGGGCACCGGTACGGCGTCTTGTCCGAACAGGTGCGGGCCAGCGGGTAGAAGTGGTCGCTGGCGTAGGCGCCGAATTCGCCGGGGCGGGCCAGTGCCTGGGGAGCGAACGTGTCGAGGATCTCCGGCCAGTTCCAGAAGTACCGGGTGGGGCCCGCCGCGATGCGCTCCCAGGGCAGGATGTCCTCGCTGGTGTTCGGCGCGATGACGGGGAACGGGCCGGTGACCGCCGTTGCGGAGTAGGTCCGCAGGTCCTGGAGGTACCCGGCATACCTGCTGGTGCCGTAGGACAGGTCCGGCTCGTTGCCCAGCTCGATGCCGACGACGGCCCGGGCAGCATCCCCGGGGAAGGCCGGCGCCACCCCCTGGGTGACGAACGTCCGGGCGTGCTCGGGGCTGACGAACGGCCTCTTGTCGCTCGGTGGGGCCATCGTCGTGCCGAGGACGACACCCCACGAGGGGCGAGCGCCCGCGGCGTCACCGGAGTTGGTCCGGTCTAGCGTGGCCCGGATGAAGCCGAGATCCTCGGTGGTGATGACGCGGTTCGTGTTCGGCGAGCCGGGCTCGAAGGGCATGACGTCCTGCGACGAGCCGCCGATGCGCAGCACGCCCGTGCCGAGGTTGCCCAACAGGTTGGCGAACGCCGGACGGGCGCTCGGGCCCATGTACCGCTCGACCAGCGACCACTCGACGCTGAGCCCGACGAAGTTCTGTGGGACGACGCCACCGCTGCGGTGACGAGGGTCGAGGCGCACCGACGCGTCCGCCCCAGCAGCTCGCACGGTAGGCCCGGCACCGTCTCCACCGGAGCTCGGCGCGGCGTATGCCGGCAGCGCCAGTCCCGCGAGCACCGCGGCCGAGAGGGCGACCCGGACCCTGCGGGAGACCCGTCCGGGTCCCGCTGCCCGCCGGGTCCGGTGCGCTGGGAACGGTCTGGACACTGGGGACCCTCCTGTGTGCCGGTTCTGCTCGGTCTGGCCCCCGGCGCCCCGGGGCGGCCCCCCGCCGCCCCGGGCGCCCGGCCGATGGCCAGTAAACGTTATCTCAGTACCCTCCCGCGGATCGGCTCACCCTGTCAACCCCCCTGTCCCTCCCGCCACGCGCTCCGGGGAGGCCCGGGCCCGCGCACCGGCGGGTTGTAACCTCGGGAGGAGGAGCGGGCGGCGGGCCGAGCGTGCCGGCCGGCGGATCGTGCCGGGGTGAAGGAGCGGGCGGACCGAAGGAGCAGGCGGGCAGGAGGAGCGTGACCAGGTCGGCGAGACGATCCACGATCGTGGACGTGGCCCATCGCGCCGCGGTGTCCATCGCCACCGTCTCGCGCGTCCTCAACGGGCGTCCGGTTGCTGACCAGGACCTCGTCGCGCGGGTGCGCGCGGCGGCGGACGAGCTCGGCTACCGGCCCAACACCGTGGCGCGCGACTTCCGCCGCGGACTCACCAGCAGCATCGGGGTGGTTGTCCCCGACCTGGCCAACCCCTTCTTCCCGCACGTGCTCAAGGGACTGGCCAACGACGTGAGCGTCGGAGAGCACCGGCTGCTCGTCGTCGACTCCGGGGAGGACCCGGAGGAGGAGATCCGGCTGGTGGAGCAGCTTGCCGGGCGGTGCGACGGCATCGTGCTGTGCTCGCCGCGCATGTCGGTCGCCAACCTGCACGCTGCCGCCGGGCTGGGGATCCCGATCATCTGCACCAACCGCTCGGTGGCGGGCCTGCCGCTGGGGACGATCGGGATCGACTCGGCGACCGGGATGGGCGAAGCCGTCGCCCACCTTGGCCGGCTCGGCCACCGCCGGGTCGGCTACCTCGCCGGACCGCCGTCCTCGTGGTCGGACGGACGCCGCCGGGCGGGCCTGGCCGCCGCTGCCACGGCATGCGGGATGGAGGTCCTCACCGCCGTGGCCGGCTCCACCAGCGATGCCGGGTTCACCACCCTCCCGCACCTGCTGGGCCGGGGAGTCACCGCGGTGCTCGCCTTCAACGACCTCGTCGCCGTGGGGGCACTGTCCCGGCTGCGGGAGATGGACGTCGCAGTCCCGGCCGACCTGTCCGTGGTGGGCTTCGACGACATCCCCGTCGCTGCCTTCCTCGGTCCCCCGCTCACCACCGTCAGCGTTCCCAAGGAGGAGCTCGGCCGACAGGCGTGGATCATGCTGCGCCAGCAGATGCAGGACGGTGAGGTCGCTCCGGAGCAGTGGCTCCCCTCCGCGCTGGTGGTGCGTCGCTCCACGGCCGCTCCCGCGGCGCCGCCGCGCTACGCGGTGCGATGACACGCTGTCGGAGGCACGGTTAAGTTTCTGCCCTTCATATTGTCGGGTGAAGGGTGTAGCCTCAAGTCCAGCCAAGAAATGCGGGAGCAAAAGATGTTCGTCGTCACCGCGGACCAGCGGGGCAGCCGTCGGCACGGCGACCTCGTGCCGGCCGCACTGGAGACGCTCGGCCGGATGCGGCCCGGACCGCTGCGCCGGTTCGAGCGCACCGCAGGCGACGAGATCCAGGCGGTCTGCGACGACCCCGTCGTCGTCGTCGACATCGTCCTCGTCCTCATGCGCACCAGCGGCTGGCGCATCGGCGTCGGCGTCGGACCCGTCGAGACGCCACTGCCCCGGTCGGGGCGAGCCGGACGTGGCCCCGCCTTCGTCGCGGCGCGCACCGCGGTGGGGGCCGCACACGCCAACGTCGCCCAGCTGGCGGTGGTACCGGCCCCGCAGGGGGGCAGCCCCGATGCCGTGGGCGACCCCGCCGCGGTGGGGGCCCGCGGCCCGGTGGGGGCCCGCGGCGCGGTGGGGGCCCGCGGCGCGGTGGTGGGGGACACCGGTGCCGGAGGACGACCCCAGGGTGCTTCAGCACTCCTGCACGCCCACCTTGCCCAGGCGGCCCTCTGGCTGCTCTGTCGGGTGCTGCGGACGCGGTCGGCCTCGGGCTGGGAGGTCGTCGACCTCCTCGGGTCGGACCTGACCCAGCGCGAGGTCGCCGCGCGGTTGCACATCAGCGCGTCGGCGGTCAGCCAGCGGGTCCGCCGCAGCGGCTGGGCCGAGCAGCGCCAGGGAGCGCCGCTGGCCGCCCACCACCTGTCGGCGGCGGACGGTAGAACGCCGGCAGACGGCATACCAGCGAAGGAGCAGTGATGACCGCGCACCTCGTCCCGGGCGTGGTCACCCTCGCGCTCGGCTGCGCCGCGGTCCTGCTCGGAAACCCGCTGGCGACCTGGGCATTCCGGCGCGTGGACCGGCCCAGCCCGGGCAGCGTCCCCCCCGGGGTCGTGCGCGCCGGGACGGTCCTGCGCGGCGGCCGGGTGATCGGGTTCCTCGAGCGGGCAGCGGTGTTCCTGACGATCCTCGCGGGATGGCCCGAGGGCGTCGCCGTCGTCGTCGCGATCAAGGGTCTGGGCCGTTACAGCGAGCTGCGCAGCGCCACTCCCGGCGCCGCCGAGCGCTTCATCATCGGCAGCTTCACGAGCCTGCTCGTCGCCGCCGCGCTCGCCTGTCTCGCCCGCCTGGTCCTTCAGCGCTGAGCACGCGCCGGGGCCGTGCGGCCGGCTGATAGCGTCGGGCTCGGCGTTGACCGCCGCATCGTGCACACTGTCGTGAAGGGGCCCTCCGTGAGCACCACACCCGTCAAGGTCGCGGTCACCGGCGCCGCTGGTCAGATCTGTTACAGCCTGCTCTTCCGTCTCGCGAGCGGTGCGCTCCTCGGCCCCGAGACCCCTGTCGAGCTGCGGCTGCTGGAGGTCACCCCGGCGCTCAAGGCGCTCGAGGGGGTGGTCATGGAGATGCACGACTGCGCCTTCCCCGCACTCTCCGGGGTCGAGATCGGTGACGACCCGGTCAAGGTCTTCGACGGCGTCAGCCACGCGCTGCTGGTGGGCGCGCGACCGCGCGGGCCCGGCATGGAGCGCGGGGACCTGCTCGAGGCCAACGGCGGCATCTTCGCCCCCCAGGGCAGGGCCCTGAACGAGGTCGCCGCCGATGACGTGCGGGTCACGGTGACGGGCAACCCAGCCAACACCAATGCGCTCATCGCGATGTCGAACGCCCCCGACATCCCGAGGGAGCGCTTCTCCGCACTGACCCGCCTCGACCACAACCGTGCCGTCGCACAGCTGGCCGCCAGGACCGGCAGGACCGTCTCCGACATCACCCGGATGACCATCTGGGGCAACCACTCGGCGACCCAGTACCCCGACCTGTTCCACGCGCTGGTCGACGGACAGGACGCCGCCGAGGTGGTCGGGGACCAGGAGTGGATCGAGTCGGTGTTCCTCCCCACGGTCCAGAAGCGCGGGGCGGCCATCATCGAGGCCAGGGGCGCGTCTTCCGCCGCGTCCGCCGCGTCCGCGACGGTGGACCATGCCCGCGACTGGGCCCGCGGCACCGCGGAGGGCGACTGGGTGTCGATGGCGGTCTGCTCGGACGGCTCGTACGACGTGCCGGAGGGGCTCATCTGCAGCTTCCCCGTGACGACCTCGGCCGGCGGCTGGTCGATCGTGCCGGGTCTGGGCATCGACGACTTCTCCCGCGGCAAGATCGACGCGTCGGTCGCCGAGCTCGAGGAGGAGCGCGACGCGGTGAGGGCGCTCGACCTCATCGGCTGAGCGGGCCCGCTGTTGCGGCTTCGCTGCGCACTTGTCCCGGCCAGGACCGGGACAGGCGCGCATGGAAGAGCCCAGCGGCAGCGGGCAGCCCTAGAGCTTCACCAGCGCGAAGGCCCCGACGGCGGCGGCGCCCAGGCCCAGGAGGATGACGACGTCGGCCAGCCGCCCGCGCACCTCGAGGCCGCCGCCCCGCGGCGCCGGGAGGGTCAACCGCAGCAGCGCGGCAGCGATGAACGAGGCACCGAAGACGAAGCCACCCGTCCGGAGCAGCGAGAAGGAGACCAGGGCGACACCCGACGCGGCGCCGACGGCCACCACCCACCAGACACCCAGGCGCCGCAGCGGGCTCGATCTCACCTGGGACGGACCCCACGTTCGGCCGCGGCGACGACGTTCGTCAGCAGCATCGCCCGGGTCATCGGGCCCACGCCGCCCGGGTTGGGGCTGACCCAGCCGGCCACCTCGGCGACGTCGGGGGCGACGTCACCGGCGACCCGCCCGGCTGCCCGGGACACCCCGACGTCGAGCACGGCGGCCCCGGGACGCACCATCGCGGCGGTGACGAGACCGGGCACACCGGCTGCGGCGACGACGATGTCCGCGCTGGCGACCTCGGCAGCGAGGTCACGGGTTCCCGTGTGGCACAGCGTCACCGTGGCGTTCTCGCTGCGACGGGTGAGGATCAGTCCCAACGGTCGGCCCACGGTGAGCCCCCGTCCGACCACGACGACCTTGGCGCCGTTGATCGGCACGTCGTGGCGCCGGAGGAGCTCGATGCAGCCCATCGGCGTGCAGGGCAGCGGCGCCGTCCTGCCGAGGACAAGCCAGCCGAGGTTCATCGGGTGCAGCCCGTCGACGTCCTTGACGGGGTCCACCCGGGAGAGCAGGGCGAGCTCGTCGAGACCCGTGGGCTGCTGGACGAGGAAGCCGGTGCATGCCGGGTCCGCGTTGAGCTCGTCGATGACCTCCTCGACGTCGGCCTGGGTCGCCGACGCCGGCAGGTCGCGCCGGATGCTGATGATCCCGAGCTCCGCGCAGTCCTTGTGTTTCGCGTTGACGTACCACCGGCTCCCGGGGTCGTCACCGACGAGCACGGTGCCGAGTCCCGGCACGACCCCGCGGTGCGCCAGTGCGGCGACGCGATCCCGCAGCTCCCACTTGATCGCCGCCAGGGTGGCCTTGCCGTCGAGAGTCCGGGCCGTCACGAGCGCCTATCCTGCCACGGTTCCTCGGTCCGGACGGCTGCCGCCGACCTGCCCCGCGGCCCGCACCGACGCCACTCCGGCGAGGGCGGCGGCGACCATGGTGACGACCAGGCCGACGATGACGAGCGGCGTGATGTGGCTCCGGGTCTGCGGGCTGAGCGCGTCGATGAGCGCCGCCGACGAGAGCTGGCCGACGAGGGAGACGACCATGACCGGAAGGACGCCGAGCTGCGTCACGACGACCGAGGAGATGCCGACGAAGCCGATCCCGCACAGCCCCCCGAGCCAGGACCACCACGGCGCGTCCAGCGAGGTGGGCAGATGAGCGCCACCGGCAGCGCCGCGCACGAGGAGGATCCCCAGGACCATGGCACTGCCCAGCGCGAAGTTCAACCAGGCCGTCGACCACGGGTTGAGTGTCGCGACGCTGACGCGCCCGTTGGTCGCCTGCTGCGCGGTCCAGAGGACCCCAACCCCGACCGCGACGAGGACGGGCAGCACGACGGACCCGCTGGCGCCGGTGAACCGGCCGCCGACCGCGATGACGACGCCGCTGGTGGCCAGCGCCGATGCGAGGACCCGGGGCACGGTGACCGGCGCCCGGCCCGCCGGCCCGAGCCCCATCCGGTCGACGACGAGCGCGCTCGTCGTCTGGCCGCCGACCACAGCGATGGTGAAGAGCGCAACCCCGGCGGCGGGCACGGCATACGTCTGGGCGACGACGAACAGGCCCCCCGACAGCCCGCCCAGGCAGTGGTACCAGCGAATGCGGCGCTCGCCCAGCGCCGCCCGGAGGTTCCCGAGCCCGCGACGGACCCGCCCCGAGCAGCCGAGCAGGACCGTGAGGACGAGCAGCCCCGAACCGAAGCTCCACAGCGCGGCGTCGACGGGCTGGCCGAACACCGTGCTCAGCTGCCCGTTCATCCTCGACTGGGCCGAGATGAGGCACCCGGCGAGAAGGGTCCCCAGCCCCGGTACCGACCAGATCCCGTGGCTCGGGTGCCGTCTGGCCACGGTCAGTGCGCGAAGTGACGGGTGCCGGTGAAGTACATCGTCAGCCCCGCCGCCGCCGCCGCGTCGATGACCTCCCGGTCACGCATCGACCCGCCGGGTGCCACGACGGCGGCGACACCGGCGTCGATGAGCACCTGGAGGCCGTCGGCGAACGGGAAGAACGCGTCCGACGCGGCCACCGCGCCGGTAACCCGGTCCTGGCCCGCCCTGGAGACGGCGAGGTGGCACGAGTCGACGCGGTTGACCTGGCCCATGCCGATACCGACACTGGCACCGTCCCGGGCGACGAGGATCGCGTTGGACCTCACGGCGCGCACCGCACGCCAGGCAAAGGTCAGGTCGGCCAGGGTCGCCTCGTCGGCCGCCGCCCCGCTGACCAGCGCCCACCGTGACGGGTCGTCACCGCCCGTCCGGTCCCCGTCGGCGACGACGGCGTCGATCCGGTCGACGGTCTGCACGAGCAGCCCACCGGTAATGGGGCGTGACTCGAGGCCGTCCGTCGGGTGGACAGCGGCCCCGGGGAGCCGCAGCAGGCGGAGGTTCTTCTTCCTCGTGAGGACCTCGAGTGCCCCGGGCTCGAAGCCCGGCGCGACGAGCACCTCGGCGAACACCTCCGCGACCTGGTTCGCCATCTCGGCGGTGACCGGGCGGTTGGTGGCAATGACGCCCCCGAAGGCCGACGTCGGGTCGCACGCGTGGGCGCGCCGGTGCGCCTCGGCGACGTCCGGTCCCACCGCGATCCCGCACGGGTTCGCATGCTTGATGATCGCCACCGTCGCGCGGCCGCCGTGGTCGTGAGCGGCCCTGACGGCAGCGTCGGCGTCGACGTAGTTGTTGTAGGACATCTCCTTGCCGTGCAGCTGGTCGGCATGGGCGACGCCGGGGCGCCAGCTGGTGTAGAGGGCCGCGCGCTGGTGCGGGTTCTCCCCGTAGCGCAGGACGGCCGCCCGCTCGAACGTCGCACCCGTCCACTCCGGGAACCCCGTGCCGGCCGAGGTGTCGGCGACCACCGTGCCCATCCAGCTCGCCACCGCGTTGTCGTAGGTCGCCGTGTCGGCGAACGCCCGTGCCGCCAGGGTCCTGCGCTCATCGAGGGTGAAGCCGCCGGTCCTGACTGACTGCACGACGAGCGGGTATGCCGCGGGGCTGGTGACGATGGCGACGCTGGCATGGTTCTTGGCCGCCGCACGCACCATCGAGGGGCCGCCGATGTCGATCTGCTCGATGCACTCCTGGGGGGACGCTCCGGACGCCACCGTGTCGCGGAAGGGGTAGAGGTTGCTCACCACGAGGTCGAACGGCTCGACCCCGAGGTCCCCCAGTTGGCGCACGTGCTCGGGGTTGCGGGTGTCGGCGAGGATGCCGGCATGGACCCTGGGGTGCAGCGTCTTGACGCGGCCGTCGAGGCACTCGGGGAAGCCGGTCAGCTCCTCGACCGGGGTCACCGGGACACCAGCCGCGGCGATGACCCGAGCTGTCGAGCCGGTCGAGACGATGGCGACGCCCGCGCCGTCCAGCGCCCGCGCGAGGTCGGCGAGGCCGGTCTTGTCATGGACGGAGACGAGCGCTCGCCGCACCGGCCGTCGCCCGTCGGCGGACCCCTCCTCGCCACCCGGCGCCTCGGCGGCCCGCTGCTCGGCCCCCCCGGGCTCGGTGGCGCTCTCCCGCACAGCCATGGTGACCTCCCGGTCGGTGACGGTGAACCCTTCGCGGACCATCCGGCCGACGTACTCGACGAGCATCCGGCGCTCGACGGCCTTGATCCGCGCGTGCAGCGACTCCGTGGTGTCGCCCGTCTCGACCGGCACGGCCTGCTGCGCGACGATCGGTCCGGTGTCCAGGCCGGCGTCGACGACGAAGAGCGTGCACCCGGTGACCTTGACGCCGTGCGCCAGTGCGTCCCGGGCACCGTGCCTGCCCGGGAACGACGGCAGCAGCGCCGGGTGCGTGTTGACGAAGCGCCCGGCGAACCGGTCGAGGAAGGCAGCGCCGGCGAGCCTCATGAAACCGGCCGACACGACGAGCACCGGCTCGTGGCGAGCCACCTCCTTCGCCAGCGCGGCATCCCAGTCGGCGCGGGTGGGGAAGTCCTCGACCCGGCATACGAAGGTGGGGATGCCCGCACGGCGAGCGCGCTGGATGCCCTCGGTGCCGTCCCGGTCGGCGCCCACGGCAGCGACGCGGACCCCGTATGCCGGATCCGCGGCTGCGTCGAGCAGTGCCTGCAGGTTGGTGCCGGCCCCGGACACGAGGACGACGACGGCGCGCGCCTGCGGGGGCGAGGGGACGTCCCCGGGGCTTGCCGTCACGCGCAGCAACGTTATCCGATGGCCCGCGCCGGCGACGGGCCGGCCGTGTCCCGGGCCGTCCCGGGCACCTCGCGTTCGCACCGCTCGTTGACATCGGGGACGATGGACCTGCACCAGCCATGCAACGGGAGGGGTGAGAGCACGGTGAGCCAGCGCGTCACCCAACGGCAGCGTCGAAGCGCGACCTACTCGCTGACGATGTTCTGTCTCATCCTCCTGGTGATGTTCGCGATGAACCTGCGCCTCCCGCAACGGCTGGTCGCGATCGTCCCCATCACCGTCGCGGGTGTGGAGTCCGTGCGGGCCCTGATGGCACTCGGCCGGCTCGAGGCCTCGAGCCGGGAGCGGCTGTGGCCGGTCGTCAGTCTCGGGCTGGTCGGGCTCATGCTGATGAGCCTGCTGACGCAGGTCGTGTTCTACGGGCCGCAGAAGGCCTACGAGGAGTGCATGACCGGTGCCCACACCCGGGTGGCCCAGGTCGACTGCCAGCGCCAACGGGAGCGCCCCGTCCTTGGGACCCTGCTCGTGCGGTGACCCCCCCCGGGCCCGGCGAGGTCACAACCGCATGGCCTCGTCCCGCGAGCCTGCAGCGCACCCCCACAGCGTCTGAGGCGTCAGCGCACGGCGGTCAGCGCCTGCGCTGCCGGACCACGTCGAGGAGCACGTAGGCCGCGGCACCGACGAGCAGCTCGGCGAGCAGTGCGCCGGTCAACGCGCCGGCGTCCGGACCGACCTGTTCGAGCCGCGCCACCCCGGCCGAGCCCGAACCCAGGGCCGCGAGGAGACCGACCGCGAGCGCGCAGAGCGTCGCGGCCGTCGCCGTGGTGGCCAGTTTGGTGCGCCAGCTCGAGAGCCGGGCCAGGCCGCGGCAGGCTCGCCACCCGACCACCGCGCCCACCGCTACCGGGAAGAGCACGACGACGCGCAGCCACGCGGGGTAGGTCGCCTCCGACGGCAGGGCGGCCAGCACCGGGACCATCGGCATGAGCCCGGGGTGCGCCGACGTCAGCGTGATCGACGAGCCCTGCGCGACCGAGAACCCGGGCCCGGCGAGCCAGGCCAGAGCCCAGGTCACGAGGTTGGGCAGGAAGAGCAGCTGGGCGAGCACGAGCAGGGCCCCACCGACCGCGCCGGTGTCCAGCGCCCCGTGCAGTGCGGCGACGGCCGGGAACCTCGTCACGAGCATGACCAGCACCAGAACGGTTCCGAGCCCGCCGAGGAGCGCGGTCCCCCACAGCCCTGGCCGCACGGCGCGGTGCAGCCAGCGGGGAAGCCGGTCGAGCGGCTCCGCGAGCGCGGCGGGCGCCCCTCCCCCGGCATACCGCCGCAGGGCACAGACCCCGGTGGCGAGCAGCGGCACTCCGAGCACCCCGCCGATGCCCAGGGCGACGGGCCGGGCGCTCCCCGCGGAACAGAGCAGCCAGGCGCCGACGGCTGCCGCGGCGTACCCGGCGAAGAAGCCGGGCAGCAGCCTGGTGGCGACAAGGGCGGGCCAGGTGGTGCCCTTCGCGGCGGCCTCGGTGGCCTGGAGGATCCGCCAGAGCAGGCGGGTGGTGACGGCGACCGCCAACCCCCAGAGACCGAGCGGGACCACCGAGACGGTGGCCGAGTCGACGGTGACCGGCAAGCCGTTGGCGAGGAACCAGAGGGCACTGCCGACGCCGAGCGCCTGCCCCCACTCGACGGTGCTCCGCGCGCTCGCCACCCAGGCCAGCAGGGCCGGGACGGTGAGCACGAGCCACGACGCCGACGCCGACAGTGCTCCGTGCAGCGCCGGACGCCACCACTGCGACGCGGTGTCGGGGGTGGACGGTTCGCTGGCGGCAACCCGCAGGACGCGTTCGAGCAGACTCATGAGGTCTCCATGGTGACCGCTGATACCGCCGCACGGCTGGAGGCCACGCCGTCGCCGGCCCAGCCGGTCCGGGTCAGCCGTGGGCGCTCAACTGTGGGCGGTCAGCTGCGGTGCCGGGCCCAGCGCGGCAGGGTCGGGGCCGGGCATGGCCCCCACCTGCACCAGGACGCCGAGTTCGTCGCGCACTCCCCAGTGCTCGGCAAGGCGCTCACCCTCCGTCCGGAAGACGTGGATCGTCTCCATGACGTACGGACGACCCGCCACCGACGGCCCGTGCACACCGGCGACGGCCACACCGTGCGCGCTGGCGCGGAGGACGATCCGGTCGTCGGTCTCGATGACGTCGACGATCTCGTAGCGGATCCGCAGGACCTGGGTGACGAAGGTGAGGATGGTCCGGTAGCCCTCCGGCCCGGGTGGGATCGGGAAGGGCGACCCGTGGTCGACGAAGTCGTCCGTGACGCAGTCCGGGAGGCAGGACAGGTCCGCCGTGTTGACGGCTTCGAACACCCGCATCGCGGAGGGCAGTGCAGCGTTGGGCATGGCATCTCCTCTATAATTGAGTGGATCAGTAATCCACTGGATCTGTAGTCTAATGAAAAGGAGACGCCATGACAAGACCCCGGACGTACGACAACTCCCGCCGGGAGGAGGCGGCCAGGGAGACGCGGATGCGGATCCTCCAGACGGCGGGCCGGCTCCTGCTCGACGGCGGCTACCACGCGATGACGGTGGCGAGCCTGGCCAAGAAGGCAGGGGTCAGCCCGCAGACGGTCTACAACTCCGTCGGAGGGAAGGCGGAGGTCGTCAAGGCGGTCTACGACATCCTCCTCGCCGGCGACGAGGAGCCCATCCCGATGAGCCAGCGACCAGCCTTTCGCGCAATGAACGACGCGCAGGACGCGCGGACCTTCGTCACGGCATACGCGAGGTGGTCCCGGCAGATCTACGAAGGGGTCGGGCCGCTGCTCGGAACCCTTCTCGCCCACGGCAGCGGCGGCGACGCGACGCTGGAGAGCTTCGTGGCGACGATCGAGCAGGAACGGCGTACCGGCAACACCCACACGGTCACCGCCCTGCGGCGCGCCCACGGCCTGCCCAGGGGAATGACCACCGCCCGGGCGATCGACTCGGTGTGGACGCTCACCGCACCCGAGATCGCGGACCGGCTGGTCCGGCGCCGCGGCTGGTCCCTGCGGGAGTACGAGCGCTGGCTGGCAGCACACCTGCTCGTGGCACTGACCTGACCCGCTCGCCTAGCCGGCGAGGCCCTGCATGACGTGGCGCATGAGGTCCGCCGTCTCGGACGGCGTCTTGCCGACCCTGACACCCGCGGCCTCGAGGGCCTCCTTCTTCGCGGCGGCGGTGCCGGAGGACCCGGACACGATGGCGCCGGCGTGTCCCATCGTCTTGCCCTCCGGCGCGGTGAAACCGGCGACGTAACCGATGACGGGCTTGCTCACGTGCTCCTTGATGTATGCCGCGGCGCGCTCCTCCGCGTCCCCGCCAATCTCGCCGATCATGACGATCGCGTCGGTCTCGGGGTCGTCCTGGAAGGCCTCGAGGCAGTCGATGTGGGTGGTCCCGATGATCGGGTCGCCGCCGATGCCGACCGCCGTGGAGAACCCGAAGTCCCTCAGCTCGTACATCATCTGGTAGGTGAGGGTGCCCGACTTCGACACCAGCCCGATCCGGCCCGGGCCCGAGATGTCGGCGGGGATGATCCCGGCGTTGGACGTGCCCGGGCTGATCAGCCCCGGACAGTTCGGGCCGATGAGCCGCGTGGTGCCGGACTGCTGCGCGTAGGTGTAGAACTCCGCGGTGTCCCGGACCGCGACGCCCTCCGTGATGCAGACGACGAGCGCGACCTGCGCGTCAACGGCCTCGATGACGGCGGCCTTGGTAAACTTCGCGGGGACGAAGATCACCGAGACGTCTGCGCCGGTCGCCGCGACAGCGTCGCCGACCGACCCGAACACCGGGACGGACCTGGCGCCGCTGGGGCCCGCGTCGAAGTCGACCGACGTGCCGCCCTTGGCCGGGGTGACGCCGCCGACGACGTCTGTGCCGGAGGCGAGCATGCGCTGGGTGTGCTTGCGGCCCTCGGAGCCGGTCATGCCCTGCACGATGACCTTGGAGCGGCCGTCCAGGAAGATTGCCATGTCGGTGCGGTGTCCTTTGCGGTCGGGCGGTCGGGCGGTCGGGCGATCGGGCGTTCTACGTGCTGGGCGGGGACGCGGCGGCCGAGGGGTGAACCGCGAGCTGGGCGGCCCTGCGGGCCGCGCCGTCCATCGTGTCCTCGACGCTGACCAGGGGATGGTTGCGGGTGGCGAGGATGCGCCGACCCTCCTCGACGTTGTTGCCGTCGAGGCGGACGACCAGCGGCTTGCTGGCGGTGTCGCCGAGCTTGTCCAGCGCCCCGACGATCCCGTTGGCGACCTCGTCGCACGCCGTGATCCCCCCGAACACGTTGACGAAGACCGACCGGACCTGCTCGTCGCCGAGGATGATGTGCAGGCCGTCGGCCATCACCTCGGCTGATGCGCCGCCCCCGATGTCGAGGAAGTTCGCGGGCCGTGGCGTGTCCTCCTCGGCCAGCCCGAGGTCCTCCCCCGCGTAGGCGACGACGTCGAGAGTGGACATGACCAGGCCGGCGCCGTTGCCGATGATGCCCACAGAACCGTCCAGCTTGACGTAGTTGAGGCCCTTCTCCTTCGCGGCCGCCTCGAGCGGGTCCGTCGCGGAGGTGTCCTCGAGCGCCGCATGCTCCGGGTGCCGGAAGGCGGCGTTGGCGTCGAGCGTGACCTTGCCGTCGAGCGCGACGATCCTGCCGTCGGCGGTCTTCACCAGCGGGTTGACCTCCACCAGCGTGGCGTCCTCGTCACGGTAGACCTCCCACAGCCGCTGGACGACGTCGGCGATCGCGTCACGGTTGGCGTCCGCGAAGCCGGCCGCGTCGACGATCTCCCGCGCCTTGACGTCGTCGACACCGACGATCGGGTCGATGGGGATCCGAGCGAGGGCGTCCGGCCGCTCGACCGCCAGCTGCTCGATGTCCATGCCGCCCTCCGTGCTGCACATCGCGAGGTAGGAGCGGTTCGACCGGTCGAGCAGGACCGAGAAGTAGTACTCCTCGGCGATGTCGGCGCCCTGGGCGATCATTACCGTGTGGACCCGGTGACCCTTGATGTCCATCCCGAGCATCTGTCGGGCGGCCCCCGCCGCGTCGTCGGCCGACCTGGCGACCCGCACCCCGCCGGCCTTCCCCCGGCCGCCGGTCTTGACCTGGGCCTTGACGACGACCACCCCGCCGCTCCCGGAGCCGATGCTCTCAGCGGCGGCCCTGGCGGCGTCGGCGTCGTCGACCACCGCCGCCGGCAGCACGGGGACCCCGTGCGCCTCGAACATGTCCCGGGCTTGGTACTCAAAGAGGTCCACGGATCGTCCGTCCCGTCGTCGGAGGGCGCGTTCGGCCTGCGTCCCGCACCGCTGAGAGGGACTGTAGCGGCCCCCGGCCGCCGCCCGCTGCCCCGCCCGGTACCGGACCGCCCCACGGGGCTCAGCGGACCTGAACCGCCTGCCCGTCGGGGACGAGCAGGACCCAGATCGTTCCGGCCGCCATCCCGATGGGTTGGCCCCCCGCCGTGAACGCCGTCGGGGCACCCGCTTCGGGACGTGACCACTGCCCGCGCCACGCCATCCCGTCCCGCAGCACCGTCGCCTCGCCCTGACCGATGACGCTGACCACTGGTGTCTGGACACCGTTGACGTCGCGGTTGCCGGACAGGTGCTGCTCGACGCGCTGGACGACAACGGTTGCCGCACCGTGTTGACCGCCGACCGCGTCGACGTCGGGGCTGCCGTCGGTGGTGACCAGGTACTGGTGTCGTCCGCCGTTCCACGCGAGGTCGATGCGTGCCGAAGGCCACGCCGTGGAGACGCCGCCCGCCGGCGTGCCCCCGGGGGAGGGCGGACCGATGGCGAACCCCACGTTGCCCGGTGGGACGCTGCCGCCCGCGCGGTCCAGCAGCGCGCGGGTGTTGCCGACGACGTTGTACGGTGCCGGGCGCCGGTTGTCGCGCCGGAAACCCTGGCCCGACGCGTCGTTGGAGAGGTTGACCTGCCTCCCCCGCGCCAGGATGCCCAGCGTGCCGGCAGACCCGCCGGAGAACGCGAACGCCACCTTGCCGTAGTTCGCCAGCAGGTCGACGTCGGACTCGCGGGCGCTGCGGACCGGACCGACCTCCGGTGGGAGGTTGGAGGAGAAGATCGCCAGGACCCGCGTCAGACCGGCCTCCACGGGCTCGACGTAGACGACGTCGGCCTGGTTGAGCCCGAGCCTGGGGCGTGAGCTGACGGTGTTGTCGATCTTCACCGCGAGCACCGGGCCGCCCTGCAGGCCGGGGAGGGGCGCCGGGGTCGCCGCAGCCGAGGTCGGCGGGGCCGGCGGCGGTTCCGCCGCCGCCGGCAGCGTTGGCGTGGCTGGCGTTGGCGCGGCCGGGGCTGCCGTAGTCGGCTCGGTCGCTGGGGCCTCCACGGGCGGAGCCACCGTACTCGCGGCCGTGCTGCTCGAGATCGGGGCGGTCGTCGCCGTCGTCGGCGACGCGTCGGAGGAGCAGCCCCCAGTCAGGGCCAGGCCCATCATCGCGGCAACCGGCAGGAGGCGGTGGCGGCGCGAGCTCGTCATGCGGTCAGACACTACTTCCCGAGCCGGGAGGCGCTGCCGCCGTGCCCGCGCTCCGCGGAGGGCGTAGGGTGTGGTGACCTGCGGTTGTGGGGCCGACGGACCGCTAGGTCCTGGCCCCACAACCCACGTTGGTCAGGAACGCGGTGCGGTGAGGACCATGCCTCCCGCGGGCGCCGCTACTGCGACGAACGAGCCGTCTCGGTTGGGGGACCGAGGGCTCCAGCCGGACCGTTCCTAACTGGGGGGATCCCATCGCGGTGGGGGGTGCGATCTGATTCCCTATCCGCCATACTCGATGCCCCGCTGCGGTCCGGCAAGCGACTTTGCCAAGTCTTGAGCAGATCCTGACCGGTCCGACATAAAGGACATATCTCCACGGTGGCGGTGGGCGGTCACACGCGCACGTTCGCGTTGACCCAGGCGACGATGTCGACCGTGGTGGCACCCGGGGTGAAGACCTTAGCGACTCCGAGCCGTTCCAGCTCCGGGATGTCGGCCTGGGGGATGATCCCGCCCCCGAAGACGACGATGTCCGAGGCGTCTCGGCTGGCCAGCAACTCGACGACCTTCGCGAACAACGTCATGTGCGCACCGGACAGCACGGACAGTCCCACCGCGTCCGCGTCCTCCTGGATGGCCGCCTCGACGATCTGCTCCGGGGTTTGGTGGAGCCCGGTGTAGACCACCTCCATGCCGGCGTCGCGCAGCGCGCGGGCGACGACCTTCGCGCCGCGATCGTGGCCGTCGAGGCCGGGCTTGGCGACGACCACCCGCAGCGGAGACGTGCCGGATCCACTCATGGGGGCAGCGTACCGAAGGGTCCGGGCGCCCCCCCAGCGCGGCGACGCCCCCGATTGCGCATAACGAAACGATCACGCTAGTCTCACCAGGCTCCCCCCGTCGCCCCACGAGGTCACTGCCTGTGTCCAAGCCCCGTCACTCCGGTCGCCACCGCGACCTTGGTCGCCATCGCGACCGCGAGGGTATGCCGGCGACCCCTCGCGCCCCGGGGCGTGGGACCTGGCTTTCGCTGTCGGCGGCGGTGGCGCTGATTTTCACGGCGACGGGCGCGCACCTCGGCCAGCATGCCGCGCCGGCCCTGGACGGCGCGGCGACCTGGCAGGCAGTGACCCCGGCAACCCAGGACGGCGACGACACGCTGGCCCCGCTGGCCCAGGATCTGGCGGCGCAGGATCTGGCGGCGCAGGATCTCGCCGCGCGGGGTCTCGCCGCGCAGGATCTCGCCGCGCCGGATCTCGCCGCGCAGGACCTGGCCGCAGAGCACGACGACATGCGCAGGCTCAGGTCCGATCCCGTCGCCGGGCAGGCTCGCGGAGGGATGGACCAGGTGTCGCGTGGCACCGAGCGCCGGTATCCGGACCTGGGGTCGCCGGCCGGCACGGGGAGCCTGGTCACCGCCACCGCCACCGCCACCGCCCCTGCTCCGGCTCCGGCCGCTCCGGCCGCTCCGGCCGCTCCGGCCGCTCCGGCCCCGGAACCGGGGGCGGGGGGACTGGCCCCGGCAGCCGACCCTGCCGCTCACAGGTGGGTCCTTCCGCTCGATGGCGGCTACCTGCTGACCTCCGGGTTCGGGATGCGCTGGGGCGCGATGCACCCGGGTCAGGACTTCGCGACCGCCGTCGGCACGCCGGTGCGGGCGATGTCGAGTGGCACCGTCCTGTCCGCCGGCTGGGAGGGCGGCTACGGGAACAGGATCGTCATCCAGTACTGGGACGGCACCGTCTCGTGGTACTGCCACAACAGCGCCCTCATCGCCCGCGCGGGCGACCCGGTGGCCCCCGGCCAGGTCGTCTCGCTCTCGGGCAACAGCGGCCACTCGACCGGTCCGCACGTGCACCTCGAGATCCACCCGGACGCCGCCGCCCCGGTGCCCCCGCTGGCCTGGCTGGCCGCCAAGGGGCTCAAGCCCTAGCGGCTCCCGCCCGGTGCCGGCTCGCGGGGGGTCCCCCGGGGGAGGTTCAGAGCTTCTCCAGCGGGGCGTAACGCAGTAGCAGCCGCTTGACGCCGACCTCCGCCCCGAAGTCGACGTGCGCCATGGCCTTCTCCCCGTCGCCCTCGACCCGGACCACCGTGCCGAGCCCGAACGTGTCGTGGGTGACCCGGTCCCCGCCCCGCAGCGCGATGACGGGCCGGCTGCCGGCCGTGCGGATGCCGGGGCGACCGGCCAGCACGGCCATCGCGGGAGTCGAGCTGCGGGAGCCGGACCGCGCCGCGTCGACCGCCGACTGCTCGCGCTGCCACTCGACCAGCTCGGCGGGGATCTCGTCGAGGAAGCGGGAGGCGGGGTGGTACTGCGGGGCACCCCACGCCGAGCGCACCGCCGCGCGGGACAGGTGAAGGCGCTGCCGGGCTCGGGTGATGCCGACGTACGCCAGTCGACGCTCCTCCTCCAGCTCCTTGGGGTCCCCGAGGGCGCGCAGGTGCGGGAAGGTGCCGTCCTCCATCCCGGTGAGGAAGACCACGGGGAACTCGAGCCCCTTGGCCGTGTGCAGGGTCATCAGGGTGACGACGCCCTGCGCCTCCGCCTCCGGCGAGTCGGGGATCTCGTCGGCGTCGGCGACGAGCGAGACCCGCTCGAGGAAGTCCTCGAGGCTCGGTCCCTCGCCGCTCTCGGCACGGGCCTCGTCGAACTCGCGGGCGACGGCCGCCAGCTCGGCGAGGTTCTCGACCCGGGTCTCGTCCTGGGGGTCCTGGCTGGCCCGCAGCTCGGCGAGGTAGCCGCTCTGCTCCACCACCGCCTCGAGCAGCCCGGCGACGCCGGACCCGCCCTCGAAGACGGTGCGCAGCGCCTCGAGCAGGTCGGTGAACGCACGGATCGCGGCCACTGAGCGGGTCGCGATCCCCGGCGCGTCCTCTGGGCGCCCGAGTGCCGCGACGAACGGGATCCGCTCACGCTCGGCGAGGGCCGCGACACAGGCCTCGGCCCGCTCCCCGATCCCCCGCTTGGGCACGTTGATGATCCGGCGCAGGTTGACCGTGTCGGTCGGGTTGGACAGCACCCGCAGGTAGGCCAGCGCGTCCTTGACCTCCCTGCGCTCGTAGAACCGGGTCCCCCCGACAACCTTGTAGGGCAGGCCGACCCGGACGAACACCTCCTCGACGGCCCGGGACTGGGCGTTGGTGCGGTAGAAGACCGCCACGTCCTTGGCCCTGACCCCGTGGGAGTCCCCGAGCTCGTCGATCTGCCGGGCGACGAACGCCGCCTCGTCGTGCTCCGAGTCGGCGACGTAGCCGACGATGCGGGCACCGTCGCCGGAGTCGGTCCAGAGGTTCTTCGGCCGACGACCTTCGTTCCGCGCGATGACGCAGTTCGCCGCCCGCAGGATGTTCTGTGTCGAGCGGTAGTTCTGCTCCAGCAGGATGGTCCGCGCGTCCGGGTAGTCCTGCTCGAACTCGACGATGTTGCGGATCGTCGCCCCCCGGAACGCGTAGATCGACTGGTCGGCGTCCCCGACGACACACAGCTCGCCGGGAGGAACGGCGTGCGGTGGCGCGTCCGGACCGAGGGAGGGACCGACGAGCTCCCGGACCAGCTGGTACTGCGCGCTGTTGGTGTCCTGGTACTCGTCGACGAGGATGTGCCGGAAGCGGCGCCGGTAGTGCTCCGCGACGTCGGGGAACGCCTGCAGGATGGTGACGGTCGTCATGATGAGGTCGTCGAAGTCGAGGGCGTTGGCCTGGCGCAGCCGGCGCTGGTAGCTGCGGTACGCATCGGCGACCATCCGCTCGTGGTGGGTGCCCTCGGCGACCCTCGAGGTGTAGGCCTCCTCGTCGACGAGCTCGTTCTTGAAATTGCTGACGGCCGCCGAGAACGACCGCGGCGGGTAGCGCTTGGGGTCGAGGTCCAGGTCGCGCATGACCAGGGTCATCAGCCGCTGGCTGTCGGCAGCGTCGTAGATCGAGAACGTCGACTTCATGCCGATCTTCGCCGCCTCCCGGCGCAGGATCCGCACGCACGCCGAGTGGAAGGTCATCACCCACATCGCCCGGGCCCGGGCACCCACGAGGCGAGTCACCCGCTCGCGCATCTCGGCGGCCGCCTTGTTGGTGAACGTGATGGCGAGGACCTGCCCCGGCTGGACCCCTCGCGCGGCGAGCAGGTAGGCGACCCGCTGTGTCAGCACCCGCGTCTTGCCCGAGCCGGCCCCCGCGACGATGAGCAGCGGGCCGCCCTCGTGGACCACTGCCGCCCGCTGCTGCGGGTTGAGCCCGGCGAGCAGCTCCTCCGGGTCGCGCGCGGACCCACCGCCGGTATGCCGTGAGCCCGCCTGGCCCGGCGGCTCGCCGCCCGCGGTGGCCCAGACCGGCACCCCGGCGGCGTCCACCTCCGCGGACCCGCTCCCCCACCTGGCCCGCTGCGCCCGCCGCTCCGGGTGCTCGCTCGGGCCCCCCGCGTCTGGCAGGTCGAGGTCGTCGAAGAGGGTGCTCATCTCGGCCCCAGCCTATCGACCGTTGCGACTCTGCACCGGGCCGCCTCGCCCCGCCCCCCTCTCCGACCGGAGGCATCAACTGGCGGTAATGGAGGCCGACTTGTCGGTTTTGGCAACCATTTGGTGCCCTCGGTCGGGGTGGGCCGGCCTTACCCTTCCCCTGTGCGCGAGACCCCCGAGCCGTTCTCCCTGCGCAGCGCCACGCGGGCAGACATCCCCGAGATCCTCCGGCTCGTCCGCGAGCTGGCCGACTACGAGCGCGAGCCGGAGGCCGTCGAGGCCAGCGAGGAGCTCTACGGGAGGTGGCTGTTCCCCACGCACGGCACCCCCACGGCATACACGGAGGTGGCCGAGGTCCAGGGCCGGGTGGTCGCCATCGCGCTGTGGTACCCGACGTTCTCGACCTGGACCGGGTCCCCCGGGATCTGGCTCGAGGACCTCTTCGTCGAGCCCGACCACCGCGGCGCCGGCATCGGCCGGGCACTGCTGCGCCGGCTCGCCGGGGTCTGCCTCGAGCGGGGCTACCGCCGCCTGGAGTGGTGGGTGCTGGGGTGGAACACCCCGTCGATCGAGTTCTACGAGGGGCTCGGCGCGGTCGCCATGGACGAGTGGCGGCACTACCGGCTCGACGGCGCCGCACTCGCGCAGGCCGGCCGCCCCCCGTCGCGCTGACCCGCGGCCCGACCGAGCGCGCCCCACACCCCTACGCTGGGCCGATGCCGACTGCACCCGCCCTGCTGGTCCCGCGGACCGGCGACGCCTCGGTCCTGAGCGTCGAGGACCGTGACGTGCCCGCCCCCGGCACGGGCGAGGTCCAGGTCCGCGTCGCCGCAGCCGGTGTCAACTTCATCGACGTCTACCAGCGCCAGGGCGTCTACCCGCTGACGACCCCCTTCGTCCTCGGCTCGGAGGGGGCAGGGGTGATCGAGGCGGTCGGTGACGGCGTGGACCTCCCCGCCGGAGCCCGGGTCGCCTGGGCCTCCTTCCTCGGCAGCGCGGCCGGCCTCGCCAACGTGCCCGCTGCCCTCGCCGTACCCGTCCCCGAGGGGCTCGCCCTCGACCTTGCCGCGGCCGCGATGCTGCAGGGGATGACGGCGCAGTACCTCGTCACCTCGACGTATGCCGTGCAGCCCGGAGACGCGGTGCTCGTCCACGCCGCCGCGGGCGGCGTCGGGCAGCTGCTCGTCCAGCTATGCAAGGCCAGGGGCGCCACGGTCATCGGCACCGTGAGCACCGACGCCAAGGCCGACAAGGCCAGGGCGCTCGGCGCGGACCACGTCATCGACTACGCGCGGGTCGACGACGTCGCCGCCGCGGTGCGCGAGCTGACCTCGGGCGAGGGGGTCGCCGTGGTCTACGACGGGGTCGGCAGGTCGACGTTCGAGGGGTCCCTGGCCTCGCTGCGGGTGCGCGGGATGCTCGTGCTCTTCGGGGGGGCGAGCGGCCAGGTGCCGCCGTTCGACCTGCAGCGGCTCAACCAGGCCGGGTCATTGTTCGTCACGCGGCCCAAGCTCGGCGACTACATGCGAACCCGCGACGAGCTGGAGTGGCGGGCGGCGGAGGTCCTCGGTGCCGTCGGGTCGGGCGCGCTGCGGCTCGAGATCGGTGGACGCTACCCGCTCGCCGACGCCGCCGCGGCATACCGGGCGCTGGAGGGGCGCGAGACGACGGGCAAGCTGCTCCTCATCCCCTGAGCCGTCCCCGCACCACTCCCCCGCAGCCCGGTCACAGCATCCGGCGACCGGCCCACCCAGCCGACCCCGGCGGTGGCGAGCTCGTCGGCCTCGTCGGCCTCGTCGGAACGCTCAGGCGCCGGCGGCAGTGAGCTCCAGCACGATGTCGGCCCAGGTCCGCGTCAGGCCGACGAGGGGCAGCTGCCCTACGGGGACCCAGGCCGCATCGGCGGTGGTGCCCTCCACCTCGTGGACGACGGGGTCCGTCGGCTCCGGGCAGTCGGCCCGGTAGATGA
>JAABUR0100003146.1_pt1 | contig 23580 bp, 23 predicted proteins | sample 5560091 | NCBI WGS metagenome assembly JAABUR01 (sample SAMN10711879, study PRJNA513375) | rock metagenome | isolation source: Antarctica rocks | place: Antarctica: Victoria Land, University Valley sud
GTCCCTGCAGCGCAGCAACAGCCGCCGCCACCGCAGCCCGCCGCTGCGGCATGCTCTGCGCCATCGCAATCGGATTCTCCGCCCCACTCATACCGACAATGCTACGAACGCCCACCGACACTGGCCCGGCCCAGAAGCCCTGCAGGACACCACATTCGATCACAGGTTGGCAACAATCTCGGGGTATTTCGAATGCCGCACCACCGTCCGGTGAGACCGACCTAGCGATCGCCGAGCATCGCGCGTCAGCTCCGCGAATACTCCCGACCGAGACGGTGATGCGGTGCGGAATGATCAGCCAGTGGTGCTGCCAGCGGAACCCGGGCTGGATGTCTCGACGATTCGGCAGCGCCGCCGTTGTTCGTCTGGCCGGCCGAGAACAACCGCGTCGCAATCATCACCTGGGCAGCCCCCTCCGGGCCGGATGCAGTGGTTCACCGAAGCTCATCACAACGCTCGACACCCCGTTCGCAAGCCCTCTATCGGCAAGCGGGGCAGCAAGTTCCAGCGTCCGGAACAGGTGCCGATCTGGCCCATCAGCCCAGATTCCACTGGCGCAGCGGTTCGCCGACACCTGCGCGCCGCTCGACACCGGGCACAAGCCTGACATCGGCCGGTCGGGCATCAGTCTCCGGCGTCCGGAACCGAGTGACGATCACGCCGATCGGTGAGCTCACGACGATGTACAGTTCACCGCTACGACGTCCGGAACCGGAGTGTGCTCGCTCCTCCCTACTATCGAGCGGGTGACAGCTCAGGAGTTCGCGACTACGATCGCACCCGTCATCGACGGGGTGAACAGCCGACTGCACCAACTGGCGGCTCCCTACGCCGAGGAAATGCTTGGGGAACCGAGCGAACGCCCGCCGCATATTTCTCCGTTGATCAACTTGCGGTTCACGCTGTTACGCGGGCCGCTTCCGATCAGGGGTTTCCTGCTGTCGGCTCGATACTCGCCGGCCGCTCGGGTTCACTCCTCCATCACCGAACTCGTCGATGCGGGTTGGCTGGTGGAGCACGACAGGATCGTCAGTATCACCGATCGCACCGAGGTTCTGTTGAACCTGCTGTACGACGCGCACGCCAAGGCGATCGGTATCCACTGGGCAACCACCGGGGTGGATCTGCGCGCCATGGCCGCTCTCACGCACCGGTTGTTGGAGGCCGCCGCCCATTCCGCCGGCCCGGCATTTTCGTTGCTGAGCCCACCCTTTGAGCGTGCCGGCGATCCGGATGGGCTGTTGCTGTTCAACCGGTTGGCAGCGTTGCGCTATCACCGTTCCGACGCGCACGCCGCTGCCTGGGCTGCCGAGGGACTGACCGCGGATCAGATGCTGGCGCTCGAACCGAGCGGCCTGCGGGACCGCATCGAGGCCGAGACCAACCGATTCGCCGCTGCACCGTTCGAGGTGCTGTCGCACGCCGAGCGCACGACGGTGCTGACGGGATTACGCCTGCTCCCCGGTGCAACTGATGAGCGCGGATCCGCGGGCGGCGGCACGAAGACGACTGGGAGGCGATGTCGGGATGCCGAGGAACCATGATCCGCCAGACCACAGGTAGTCTTGCGAGGCTTGGGGAATCGGGTGTTCCGTCGGATCAGGGTCGATCAGCGGAGCCACGTCACCGGAACGCCGTGCGGCGGCGCCTCGCCGAGGATCTGTTCGGTACCGCCCGGCCAGCAGCGCACCGTGACCAGGAACGGACGTCGCTCCCCTGAATGGCGCGGTTCGAAGGCGATGTGTGCCAAAGGCTTCGTCGGGGTAGCGGCGGCACCCAGCGCCTGCAGGCGTTGCAACACCCGATGTTGCTCGTCATCCGGAAGGTACTGCCACATAACCGAGTGCCAGACCACCGTCAGCGCGTCCGCCTCGAGTTCCAGACCGTCCAGCAGATCGGCTGCGCCGCAACGGATAACCCGGGCCGGGTGCTGACGGGCGATCTCGATTGCGCCACGGAGCCGACGCAATCGAACGATCTGATCCGGCCAGACGTAGGAGGTCAACCGCAGCGCACCGGCGTCGTCCGTCGGGTCGATCGGCGAAACGTCGCCACCGACGCGTTCGATGATCTGCAGCGTCCGCGGCGCATCCGCAGGAGGGACGTCCCACGCCGGATCCAGTTCGACGGGCGACATCGGTCCCCACACCGGTCCGGCGGCAGAGATGTAGCGGAACTTGTCGGCCCGAAGATTCAGACCCGCGGAGGTGCCGACCTCCCACAGTCTGACGGGCAGCGGATCCGGATCGGAGACGTGCAGCAGGGCTCCGAACAGGCCAGCAGCTCGGCCGACCTCGTTGGTCTGCGGGGCCGTCGCCAATCCTGCGCGGAGCAGATCCGGCTGCTCTGCAAACAGGGCCCGCAGCGCCGGCCAGGCCGCGTCGGCATCGCCGTCGCCGTCACAACTCGCGTAATGCGCTGCGAGGTCCGGCGCCTCGCCGGACAGAGCGAGACGGTGAGCCGCTCCCATCAGCCGCAGCGCCAAGGCCGACGGCCCCGGGTCGTCCTGGCGGCCGGCCAGTACGTGCGTGGCCGGCCCATCGGCCAGCACATCGTCCGCCACCCTGGCCAGCAACTGCGCGTACAGCGGGGATCCGAGCTGTCGGCAGGATTCCGCCTGCCGCCGGATGAACTCGACCATCCTCGAGTTGTCCATGTTCGGACAGTAGCCGCCGCGCGAAAGCCGGATGCGTCAGCGTCTTGCCAGCTCGCCGGGTAGGACAAGATGTCAGGGTGACCGCCTCCTCGATCCAGCCCGTGCGCCGTGCCTGAAGGCCACACGCTGCATCGGCTGGCGGCCGAGTACAACGCCCGGTTCCGGGGCCGGGTGACGCACTCGTCGAGCCCGCAGGGACGATTCGCCGGTGAGGCCACCAAGATCGATCGACATGTGCTGGTCAACGCCGAGGCGTACGGAAAGCATCTACTGGTCGCATTCGGCGCACACATGGTGCATGTGCACCTGGGGCTGCTCGGCAAGGTCACCTTCACCCCACCGCCCGGGGCGAGCGGGCGCGGCGACCTGGTAGTGACCGGCGGAGCGACTCCGCCACCGCTGGCAGGCAGTGATCTGGTTCCACCGGCGGTGGGTGCGTTGCGTTGGCGGCTGACCACCGCCAACACCACCTCCGAGGAGCCTGCGCACGCAGTGAGCACCGCCGACCTACGCGGACCGACGGCCTGCGAACTCCTGACGCCGGGAGAGGCCGATGTGCTACTGGGCAGGCTCGGACCGGACCCGCTGCGGCCCGATGCGGACCCCGACATCGGCTGGCAGCGGGTTTCGAGGTCGCGGGCCCCGATCGCCGCGCTGCTGATGGACCAGAGGGTGGCCGCCGGCGTCGGCAACATCTATCGGGCCGAGCTGCTGTACCGGCATCACCTCGACCCGATGATGGAAGGGCGACTGCTGAAATCCGTTGAGTGGAAAGCGATGTGGGGCGACCTGGTGACGCTGATGCGGGTCGGGGTGCTGACCGGACGGATCGACACAGTGCGGCCCGAGCACGAACCGGAGGCGATGGGCAGGCAGCCACGAATGGACCGTCATGGTGGAGAGGTGTACGTCTATCGCCGCTCCGGGCAGCCGTGTCTGGTGTGCGGTGCGCGAATCCGGATAGCGGAGTTGGCCGGCCGCAACCTGTTCTGGTGTACCGGCTGTCAACGGCGCAGCCGCCGGCGGCCGACCGCCCGCCGATGACGGCCCCGAACCAGGCCCTCGATGAACTCGTCGCCAGGACACTCGGTGCCAGGAATCAGCGGGCCACCACGGTCGTCGCCATCGACGGTCCCGCGGGGGCAGGAAAGTCCACGCTGGCGGGACGTCTGGAGGCCGCGCTCAGCAGAGCCGGTGTGCCCACTGCTGTCGTGCGGATGGACGACCTGTACCCGGGTTGGGATGGGCTCGACGACGGGGTCCCGCATCTACTGCGCTGGGTCTTGGAACCGTTGTCCCGCAACCAGGCTCCGCGCTACCACCGATACGACTGGCCGACCGGCCGGTTCGCCGAATGGAAAACAGTACCGACGACACAGGTGCTGATCGTCGAGGGTGTCGGCAGCGGCTCCTCGGCTGCCGCGCCGTACCTCGACATGCTGATCTGGATCGAAGCGCCCCGCACCGTGCGCTTCGACCGGGGCCTCGAGCGGGACGGCGAAGCATACCGGCCGATGTGGGAGCGATGGGCGCTCCAGGAGGAGCTGATGTTTGCTCGGGAGCACACCCGCGACCGCGCCGACGTCATCCTGGACGGCACCAGCGCCATCCATTGACACTCCCCGGAGATGTCGGTCTCGCGCATCCCGTCCGCGCTTTCGGAAGTCCGGCAATCCGCCAACGACCCAGCCGGCGCTGCTACCGGCTGACCCTTGACCTCCCGGCGTTCCTGGGCAACGACTCGTCGATCGCATCCCGCTGGGCGACTGATACCGCTGCCTGAGCCCTGCGTAAACCGCGCAACACCGTGAGCGCCACGAGGAAGCCCATGACGGCGCAACCCGAGAGCACCAGGTAGGCGTATCGCGGCGGATAGTTGTCGGACAGGTAACCGGCGGCCGGCATCGAGACCGCCAAACCCAGGGCGATGCCGGAACCGACCCAGCCCATCGACTCGGTGAGCCGCGCCGCCGGCACGATCCGCTCGGTGAGCGACATTCCGGATATCAACGCCGGAGCCACCGCCAATCCGGCGACGAACAGTCCGATGGCCAGCTGCCACAGCGATCCCAGGAACACCAACGGCATGGACACCAGCGCCAACGCCGTGATCGCACCGACGAATTGGCGCAACAGCGACGCCCGTACGTTCAGGGCGCCGAAGACCAGCCCGGACAGCAGCGATCCCAATGAGTACAGCGCCAGCAAGAGACCGGCCGAGCCTGCATGCCCGGCAGCCTGGGTCGCCGCCAGTGTTGCCACCTCCAGCGAACCGAAGACCCCGCCCAGCAGGACGAAGATCGCGACGATGCCGCCGACTCCCGGTAGGAAGATGGCCGGTCGACCGCCCGAACCGCGCAGCCTCCCGGAAGCCGGTGGTTCGGTCATCGTCTGCCGGATCAGGAAGAGGGCACCAACGGTCAGGAAGGTGGTGGCCGCGATCAACGCGGCGGCCGGGAACAGCTGCAGCGCAAGGAAGGTCGCCAGCACCGGCCCGAAGATGAAGACCACCTCGTCGATCAGCGATTCCCAGGCGAAGGCGGTCCGCAGTTGTGGCGTCCCGGACAACATCGCCGACCACCGGGCCCTGACCAGCGGTCCGACGTTGGGCTGGGTGGCGCCGGCCACCATCGCCAGCGCCAGAATCGGCCAGTTCATCGGCGTGGACACACCGATCAGAATCATCGCGGCCAGCGCGGGCACGTGCACGCCCAGCTGGATCGGCACGACCTTGCGTTGCCCGTGCGCATCGATGAACCGGGAGATCTGCGGGCTGATGACGGCGCCGGCAACGGCGTAGCTGGCCGAGACCGCGCCGGCCAGTCCGTAGGAGTCGCGGACCGCCGAGATCAACAGCACGGCCCCGACACCGATCATCGACATCTGCATGCGGGCCAGCAAGCCGGCTGCCGAGAACCGTGCGGCGCCCGGAAGGCGCAGCACCTTCAGGTAGGGGCCGAACACGGCTGGAACTCCGTTCGAGGCGTGCCGGTGGCCGGATGACCAGCGCTTCGCTCAAGGTGATCAATGGTGAATGCTGCGCGGATCCATCCGACTGAACCGTCCAGCCGGTACACTATATCCCATGCCCACCGACACCCGCGAGCGGATTTTGGTCGCGATGCGAGCCCTGCTGGCACGTGGCGGGACGTCGGCGGCCACCCTGGAGAATGTCGCCGCGGAGGCTGGCATCTCCAAGGGCGGCCTGCTGTACCACTTCCCGTCCAAGCAGGCGCTGTACCGCGGGCTGCTCACCCGCACCAGGGACTCGGTCGCCGCCGAGTTGGCCGGGCACGACACCAAAGACGGAGTGGTTCGGGCATATCTCGAGTACACGGCGCCCAGGGACGAGGAGGAACGCGGATTCGTCACCGCATTGATCAATGCGATCCGGTCCTCCGACCGGGCAGCTGACGCCGGCCCGGCGGGCGATCCCGCTGCCGGCGACGACGATGCCGAGCTCGCCACCCTGTTGGCCGAGATCTTCTCGGTCTGGGAACAGCCGGTGCGTGACGCCGTCGACGACCCGATCACCGCCGAGCTGATCCTACAGTTCGGTAACGGCCTCTACCTGGCGTCCGTGTTCGGACTCCCTACTCCTGACCCGGCCGTCCTGCGGAAACTGACCGACCGCCTGGTCGCCGACGCCGGACCCCGCGAGGATCAACACCCGTCACGAGGATGAGTTGTGCGCGTTCTGACCCACCAGTCACAGGACGCCCGAAGTCGATCCTCGCCGACGCCAACGCCGACGCCGCGCCGAACCCCGCGAGGATCAACACCCGTCACGAGGATGAGTTGTGCGCGTTCTGACCCACCAGTCACAGAACACCCGAAGTCGATCCTCGCCGACGCCAACGCCGACGCCGCGCCGAACCCCGCGAGGATCAACACCCGTCACGAGGATGAGTTGTGCCCGTTCTGACCCACCAGTCACAGAACACCCGAAGTCGATCCTCGCCGACGCCGCCACCCGCCGAAGTCGATCCTCGCCGCCGCCGCCGCTCGCCGAGACGAGGCTCAATCGTCCACCGAGCGCCGGCCGGAGAAGGCCCGGCCGAGGGTGACCTCGTCGGCGTACTCCAGGTCGCCGCCGACCGGCAGCCCGGACGCCAGCCGGGTGACCGACAGATCGGGAAAGGTCCGCAGCAGCCGGATCAGATAGGTGGCGGTGGCTTCGCCCTCGAGGTTGGGATCGGTCGCCAGGATCACCTCCGACACTCCGGGTTCGGCAATCCGCTTCAACAACTCGGCGATCCGCAGTTGATCCGGGCCGATGCCGTCGATCGGCGAAATGGCGCCGCCCAGCACGTGGTACCGACCGCGGAACTCCCTGGTCCGTTCCACCGCGGCAACGTCCTTGGACTCCTCGACAACACAGATCAACGACGCGTCACGGCGCGGATCCGCGCACACCCGGCACAGTTCGCCCTCGGCGACGTTCCCGCACAGTGTGCAGAACCGGACGTCCTCCTTGACCCGACGCAGCGCGGACTGCAACCGGTCGATGTCGGCGCTGTCTACGGTCAGCAGATAGAACGCGATGCGCTGGGCGGATTTCGGGCCGATACCGGGTAGCCGGCCTAGTTCGTCGATCAGATCCTGGACCGGGCCCTCGTACAACGCCTCAGTCTCCCGAACCCGAACCCGAACCCGGACCCGGACCCGGAGCAGGCAGGGCGCCGGGGTTCGCCGGCGGCTGCGGCATTCCGGGGAAGCCACCGAGCCCGAGCGATTCCAGATCGAATCCTCCTGTGGCCTGCGCCATCAACTGCTCACTCATCTCGCCGGCCTTGCGGCTGGCATCCCGCGCGGCCGCCACCACCAGGTCGCCGAGCGTCTCCAGGTCGTCCAGGTCGACAGCTTCCGGCGAGATCGTCACGGACCTGAGCTCGCCGTCCCCGCTGACCATGACGGTCACCACGCCGCCACCGGCGGAACCGGAAACCTCGGTATCCGCCAGTGATGCCTTCGCCTGCTCGACGGCATCCTGCATCTGCTGCGCCTTCAGCATGATCTGGCTCAGATCGGGCATACCTGGCTGCATGACGCTCCCATCACGGACGGTGAAGAACTCATTCGAGCCTACTGGTGGACTGGTCCTCGACGTGTTGACGCGGCCGCGGCCCTTTCGCCTGGCACTGTGGACCCATGCGTGCCCGCCTGCGACTCCGCTCGTCCACCACCGCTGTGCTGTGCCTGGCAGTGCTGGCGGTAGCCGCCTGCGGTACCGCCAACACCGCGGAGCCGAGCCCGCCGGCTCCGGCCAGTACCGCCTCGACAACCGCAACATCCCCGCAACCCGTCACCGGCCCCACCGTCACGGTGCCGAGCCTGGGGGGCGCGGCCGGCGACGCATCAGAGTCACCAGCGCCGTCGTCGTCGGAACTCTCGGTTCCCGCCGTCAGCACGCCCGGACCGTCGGCAACGGACAGCACCACCACGGTGACAGTTCCGCCCAGCAGCACGCCTGGGTCGGTGACGGTGCCGCCGATCAGCGCACCGTCGTCGATCAGTGCACCGTCATTGACCCCGATCACCATCCCCGCGTCCACCGCCACCACCGTGCAGACCACCGCTGCCACCGTGCAGACGACCGCCACCACCGTGCAGACCACCGCTGCCACCGTGCAGACGACCGCCGCCACCGAGCGGACCACCGGCACCAGTGAGCAGACCACCCCGGCGACCAGTCGGCGCACGAGCACCTCAGAACCGAGCACCACCAGCACCGCGTCCTCCTCGCCGTCAGCACCCGACCCGTCGACCAGCACGCCCCCTGCCACCACCACCGCAGCGGTGGACCAACCCCGAGGTGGCGGCACCATGACACGCAAGGTGGTGGTGATCGATCCCGGTCACAACGGGCAGAACAACGCCCACCCGGAGATCATCAACAAGCAGGTGGACGCCGGGTTCGGTCAAAGGAAGGCGTGCAACGCCACCGGGACCGAGACCAACGACGGTTACACCGAGCCGCTGTTCAACTGGAAGGTGGCCGAGCATCTCAAGGCGAACCTGGAGGCCAGGGGCATCACGGTGATCATGACCCGCAGCTCGAACGACGGCGTCGGCCCGTGCGTCAACCAGCGGGCGGCGATCGGCAATGACAGCCAGGCGGCAGCGGTGATCTCGATTCACGGTGACGGTGACGACAAGGGGGCGCACGGCTTCTACGCGATGACGGCGGAACGCGATCCGGCCGGCCCGGAGATGGCGGCCCAGTCCGCGCGGCTTGCCAGGGACGTGCGCAACGCTCTCGTGGACGGCGGTTTACAGCCGAGCACCCATCTGGGCCAGGACGGGCTGTGGAAGCGCGGAGACCTCGCCGGCTTGAACCTCTCGGTGCGACCGACCGTGATGGTGGAGATGGGCAACATGAAGAACCCGGGCGACGCGGCCCTGATGTCCTCGGCGGCCGGGCAGCAACAGATCGCCAACGCTCTGGCCAGCGCTGCGATCAAGTACCTCATCGGCCAGTAGCCCCTCCGCCGACGGGTGGGCGCACCCCTCAGCGCACCGAGACCGTGTCCAACCGGGCAGTGTTGAACAGCGCTGGCTGGAAGCCGTCGACGCCGCTCCCGACCAACCAGGTACCGCCGGTGGTGAACAGCGGCAGCACCGCGTTCTGCCTGAGAAGTTCGGTCAGCACCGCGCTGGACGCGGCTTGCCTGGCTTCGTTCTCCGGCCTGCTCAGCGCCTGGGCGATCTGGTTGCCCAGAGCGCCCCTGGTGTTCTTCGGCAACACCCACCCGAAGGCGGCGTTCGGCGCGTACACGCTCACGAAATCACCGCGATCGCCCATGTACGCCTGCACCTGCCCGATGGACAGGTCGACCTTGCCGGCCTGTATCTCTTCGTAGTAGCTGGAGACCGAGTTGTACATCTTCATCTTCACAGACACACCGACGTCGGCCAGTTGAGCGCTGATCAGCTGGGCGATCGCGGGTTCGGTTCCGCTGGAGCCGAAACTGCGCACCCCCATCGTCAGGACAACGCCCTTGCCCTTCAGCACCGAAGAAGCCGCGGCCGGATTCGGCGCTGGGAACGGTGGTCGGGGGCCGCCGAAGATCGCCGGCAGGACCGAGGACGCCGGCTCGGACCGTACGGCCCCCGCAATGGCTCTGCGGTCGACGGCCGCGACGACGGCCGCGCGCACCTTGTCGTCGGCCAATGGCCCATGTCCCCCATACAGGTTGAGCGACACCTGCAGGTCGCCCGGGGGTGGCTGGGCGGTGACGCCGGCGTCGGCACCCTGCGGCACGCCGCGCCGGTAGGACAGCTGAATCTCGCCGTTGCGGACCGCGGCGGCCAGAGCAGCTGAATCCGCGATCTGCAGGAACTGAAGGGTGGTGGTCCTGCCGCTACCCGGGCCAGACGAACGCAGCACGACCGTCGTGGGAGAGGCCGAAACCCACTGGTAGGGCCCGCTGCCGACCGGCTTCTTGACGGCCAGGCTCGATGGCGAATGGATCCCGAATGACTCCAGGGTGAGGATGTCCGGCAGCGCCGGCATCGACCTCGCGAAGGTCAGGACGGCGGAAGCGCCGGCGTCCTTGCAGGATGTGAACAGCGCACCGGGCTGGCCCGCGAATCCGCGGAAGTAGTACGTCCAGTCGTAGTACTCGGGCTGGGCATCGCCCTTCACCGAGTTCCAGAAGTTGAAGTTGTCGCACACCGCCTTCGCGGTGACCGGAACGCCGTCATGGAACTTCTTGCCGGCAACGATCCGGAACGTCCAGACCTTGCCACTCGACGCGGACACCCAGCTCGTCGCGAGATCGGGTGCCGGCGTCGCCGAGGAACCTCGATAGGTGGTCATGGTATCGAAAACCTGATGCCAGATGACCGGGGTAACAGCGCTGTCGGTGGCCGGATCCGTCGTGGTCGGCAGGGAGGTCAACCCGATTTTGAGAACGCCGGACGTCGCCGCACCGGAACTCTGGCCTCTCGTGGACGTCGGCGGGCTGGTCTGGCTGTCGGTGGTCGGGCTGTCGGTGGTCGAGGTGTCGGAGGTCGAGGTGTCGGAGGTCGAGGTGTCGGAGGTCGAGGTGTCGGAGGTCGAGGTGTCGGTCGTCGAGGTGTCGGTCGTCGAGGTGTCCGTGGTGGAAAGGGTCGCCGGGGTCGGCGGCAGCTGGTCTGTCGCCCCGGCCACCGGCGAACCGGCGCTCGTCGGGGGATCGGCTACCCGCCAGATGACCAGTCCGGCCACCAGCAAAGACACCAACCCGAGCACGGTGTACGCGCAACCACGCCTGGATGGCCGGCTGCCGGCGGTCGCTGCCGGGTAACCGCAGTACTGACAGCTCGGACCGACGCCGAACGGCTGGCCGCAGTGCGGGCACATGGGGATCCTTCCGATCAAGAGCTTGGTCGGCTCGATGAGACCACAAACGTCACCGCCGCGGGCGGCGCACGACGAATTCTCGGCGCGGTGGCTACCGGCCGGCCGAGAGCACTGTGACCGCCGATACCGGCCGGCCCTACCGGAAAGGCGGTGCCCGTCCTACACCAGTTCCAACGGCAACGCGTTCGGTGCCAATCGGCCGGAGGCGATGTCCGCGGCGTAGTGACAGGCGACGCGATGTCCGGGCTTGAGCTCGGTGAGCACCGGACGGTCGGTGTCGCACAACGTCTGCTGCCGCCACGGGCAGCGGGTGTGGAACCTGCACCCCTGCGGCGGATTCGCCGGCGACGGCAGGTCACCGGTCAGGATGATCCGTTCGCGGGTGTCCTCCAGCACCGGGTCAGGTACCGGGACCGCCGACATCAGGGCGCGAGTGTAGGGGTGCAGCGGTTCCAGATAGACGTCGGCCGACGGAGCTTCCTCCACCAACGCGCCCAGATACATCACCCCCACCCGGTCCGAGATGTGCCGGACGACGGCCAGGTCGTGTGCGATGACGATGTAGGTCAGCCCGCGCTCGGCCTGCAGGTCCTCCAACAGGTTCACCACCTGTGCTTGCACCGAGACGTCCAGCGCGGAAACAGGTTCGTCGGCGACGATCAGGTCCGGTCCGACGGTGAGGGCCCTGGCGATGCCGATGCGCTGACGCTGTCCACCGGAGAATTCGTGGGGATACTTGCGCAGCGAACTCGCCGGCATTCCCACCGAGGAGAGCAGGGCCCGCAGCTCGTTGTTCGTCGACCGCTGACCCTTGTCCAGACCGTGCGCCTTCATGCCTTCGATCAGAATGGACTCGACGCTCTGCCTGGGGTCCAGCGAGCCCAGCGGATCCTGGAAGATCATCTGCATCCGGTGCCGGGTCCTGCGCATCTCCTCCTTGCCGAGCGCCGCGATGTCGGTTCCGTCGAAGATCACCTGACCGCTGGTCGGTTCGATCAGCCGGAGAATCCCACGGCCGAGAGTGGTTTTGCCGCAACCCGATTCGCCGACCAGGCCGTAGGTCTCACCCTTCCGGACAGCCAGCGACACGCCGTCGACGGCATAGACGTGGCCCACCGTCCGGTCGAACAGCACCCCACGTTTGATCGGGAAGTGCACCTTGAGGTCGTTCACCTCGAGCAGGACGTCGGCATCTGCGGTGGCGGCCGACATCTCGGCGGCAGACGCCCGGCCCTGTGAAACGTCCTCCTCGGTGGCGGCACCGGTCTCCGCCAGCCCGCCGACGTCCAGCGACTCGATGCGTTCGGCGAAATTCGGTTCCGGCGCGCCCGCGGACGGACCATCCGTGAACGGAACGCCGTCCGATCGGTGCTGCGTCACAACGACTTCCCTCCGATCGACACGGCGGAGGCCTCAGCTGCCGGAACCACGGGATTGAAGCAACGGAGCAGATGCTCGCGGCCCACCGGCGCGGGAGTCAGCCCGGGAGAATCCTGCCGGCACACCTCGATCTCGTTGTCGCAGCGCGGCGCGAAGGCGCAGCCACCGGTCCACGGGATGTTGTCGGTGACCGAACCCCGCACCGGATTCAACCGTTCGCCGGCCGGGGCGTCCAGCCGCGGAATCGATCCGAGTAGGCCGTTGGTGTACGGGTGCTGTGGCCGGGCGAACAGTTCATGCCGGTTCGCGCGTTCCACGATCCGGCCGGCGTACAGGACGTTCACCTCGTCGCAGAGGCCGGCGACGACACCGAGATCATGGGTGATCATGATCATCGCGGTGCCGTGTTCGCGCACCAGAGTGCCCAGCAGCGACAGGATCTGGGCCTGGATGGTGACGTCGAGGGCGGTGGTCGGCTCGTCCGCGATCAGCAGTCGCGGCCGGCAGGCCAGCGCCATCGCAATCAGCGCGCGCTGCCGCATCCCGCCGGACAGCTGGTGCGGGTACTCCCGCAAACGCCTTGTCGGGTCGGGGATCCCGACCTGGTCGAGGAGATCCCGCGACTCCACCCTGGCCGCTGCCCTCTTCATTCCGCGATGGCGTTCCAGCACCTCGGAGACCTGCAGACCGATCGGGATCACCGGATTGAGACTGGACAACGGATCCTGGAAGATCATCGCCAGGTCCCGGCCGCGTCGATCGCGCATGTCCCGCATGTGCAGCGACAGCAGGTCGGTGCCGTCGAAGGAGACCCGCCCGGACACCTGGTTACCGCGGGTGGGCAGCAGCCGCATGATGGCCAGGCTGGTCACCGACTTACCGCATCCGGACTCACCGACCAGGCCCACAGTCTGCCCTGGGCCGACCTCGAAACTGACGCCGTCCACGGCGGTGAACGCGTCCAGTCCCCGCCGGCGGAACTCCACCCTCAGGCCGTCGACCGACAGCAGAGCCATGTCGTCACCTCCGGTTCTTCGGATCCAGGGCCTCACGCAAGGATTCACCGAGCAAGGTGAAGCCGAGCGCTACCACCACGATGCAACCGGCCGGCAAGAAGGCCAGCGAGGGATACGAGTCGATCTTGAGTTGCGCCTCGCCGAGCATCTGTCCCCACTCGGGGACCGACACGTCCTGAGATCCCAGGCCCAGGAACGACAGTGCCGCCGCGTCGATGATGGAGATGGCCACCACCAGGGTGGCCTGCACGATCACCGGGCTGAGCGAGTTCGGCAGCATGTGCCGGAAGACGATCGGACCGGGCCGCACGCCGAGGGCCCTGGCGGCCAGCACGTGATCGGATTCCCGTTGCGAGAGCATCTGTCCACGGAGCAACCGGGCGAACACCGGTACCTGCACGGTGGCCACCGCGATGATCACGCTGGTCTGGCTCGGGTTCACGAACAGCGCCGCGATCGAGATGGCCAGCAGCAGACTGGGAATGGACAGCATGACGTCGACCACCCGCATCACCAGGGTGTCGACCCAGCCGCCCAGCGCCCCGGCAAGGGTGCCCAGGATCATTCCGCCGGTGAACCCGATCAGCGTGGCAAGCACCCCGACCAGCAACGTCTGCCGGCTGCCGATGATCAGCCGGGAGAACTCGTCACGGCCGACGGTGTCGCCGCCGAGGGGGAAACCGGGTTGCGGTGGTGCCAACTGGTTGCGGGCAAGCCGGGTCTGGCTCCGCAGCAGCAGCTCACCCGGATCGTGCGGCGCGATCAGGTTGGCGAAGATCGCCAGCAGCACGAACAACGTGATGATCACCGCGCCGATCCAGAAGACCGGGCTGACTCTGAGCCGGCGCCAGGCATCGGCCAGGATCGACCCGCCGGCACCGCCGGGGTCGACCACCGCGGTGGACGCCGACGACGCCAGCGTGTCGATCTGTTCCTTCTTCTTCGTCATCCCCACCATGACGGGTTCACCTCGTCCTGATTCGAGGGTCGATCAGGGCGTAGGACAGGTCCACCAGCAGATTGACGATCACATAGGTGGCGGCCGATGCCAGCACCAGCACCTGTAGCACCGCGTAGTCGCGCTGTTGGAAAGCGATTGCCGTCGCCTGACCCAGCCCCGGATAGGCGAACACCGTCTCGGTGAGAACCGCCCCCGCCAGCAGGGCACCCACCTGCAGGCCGGTGACGGTGACCACCGGCAGCATGGCGTTGCGCAGGATGTGCCGGCGCCGCACCACCTGGGTGGTCAATCCCTTGGCCTCCGCGGTCCGGACGTAGTCCTCGTTCTGCACGTCGATGACGGCGGATCTGGTGATCCGGAAGATGACGGCGAACGGGATGGTGCCCAGCGCAACCGACGGCAGGACAAGGTGTGTCACCGAGTCCCATGCGGCATCCCATTCCCGGGTGATCAGCCCGTCGAGGACGAAGAACCCGGTGACCCTGGTGGCGTCCAGACCGGTGGACTGCCGGCCGCTGTCCGGTAACCAGCCCAGCTTCACCGCGAAGACGAACTTGAGCAGATAGGCCAGGAAGAACACCGGAACAGCGATGCCGACCAGCGAGGCGATGACACCGGCATTGTCGAACCAGCCACCCTTGCGCCGAGCCGCGAGATATCCCAGTGGAATGCCGAACACCAGGGCGAGCAGCAACGCCCCCACCGTCAGCTCGATGGTGGCCGGCAGCCTGGCGAAGAACACCTTCAACGCCTCGGTGCCGGAATCCACCGCGGACGACACCCCGAAGTTGCCGCCGAGCACCCTGCCCATGTACTTGAGGTACTGGGTCCATATGGGCTGGTCCATCCCCATCGCGTGGCGCAGTGCGGCACGCTCCGCGAGGGTGCAGCGATCTCCGCAGATCGCGCTGTCCGGTCCACCTGGCAGCGATCGCAGCCAGAAGAACAGCAACAGCGACAACACGAACATGACGACGATGAGCTGCAAGAGCCGTCTCACGGTGAATCGGAGCACGCTGCGGACTCCCTCCTACGCCAACGGCGAGCACCGGCACGTTGCCGGTGCTCGCCGTAGGTCCGGCGCTACTTCTCGCTCTTGGTCGCGTGTGCGTAGTCCTCGTCCGTCAACGGAGAAGGAACAACTCCACCGATGTTCTTCGCCAGCACCAGGGCGGGCGGAGAGTGCGAGATCGGGATCGCCGGCAGGTACTCACCCATGAGCTTCTTGTTCAGTTCCACGTAGTCGGCCTTCCGCTTCCCGGGGTCCGGCTCGCTGTCGGCAGCCTCCATTTCCTTGGTCAGCTGGGCGCCCCAGGGCGCAGCCTTGGTGTAGAACCGGCTCGTCACGTCGCTGAAGAAGCTACCGATGAAGTTGTCCGGCGTGTTGTAGTCGCCGGTCCAGCCCAGCAGGAACAGATCAGGCTGGAGCGCGTCGACACCGTCCAGGTAGCCGCCGTTCCACGGCTTGGAGGTGACCTGCAGCTTGATGCCCACCGCCTGCAGATCCGCGGAGAACGCGGTGAAGACGTCCTTCGGGTTCGGCATGTACGGCCGCGACACTTCGGTCGGCCACCAGAACTTGAGGGTCAGATCGGTGGCTCCGGCCTCGGCGAGCAACGACTTCGCCTTCTCCGGGTCGTACTTGTACTGGGTCACCTGATCGGTCCAGCCGTCGACGGTGTCCGGGTAGAAGTTCAACGCCACCTTGGCGCCTTCCGGGAGCTGGGAGGCGACGAAGTCCTCCCGGTTCATGGCATAGGCGATGGCCTGCCGGACGCGCAGATCCCGCAGCTTCGGGTTGTTCTTCTGGTCGATGCCCAAGTACATGACGTTGAATGCCGGGCGGATCAGCAGGTTGAAGTTCGCCTTCAGGCTGTCCCAGTCGGCCGGGTTGGGCAGGTCGTAGCCGTCGATGCTGCCGGACTGCAGGGCCTGCTTGCGGGCGGTCTCGTCCGGGATGACCTTGAAGATCAGCTTGGCGATGGTGGCCTTGGTGCCCCAGTAGTCGTCGTTGCGGACGAGTTCGATGACGCCGTTGGCCTTGTCGTACTTGCCGAACTTCAACGGGCCGGTGCCTGTCGGGTGCGCGGTCGCGTACTCCGGGTAGGTGAACGCCTCGCCGGATGCCTTGACGTCGTTGGCCTTGTACTTGTCCAGCGCGGTCGGCGACTGGATGGAGAACGACGGCAGGCCGAGCAGCGACGGGAACTTCGAGGTGGCGCGGGCGATCTTGACCACGGCGTTGTTGCCGTCGGCGGCGCAGGAGACGTACAGCGACGGGACCTCCTTGCCGGCGTCGTCCTTCTGGCCCTTGAACCCGCCCATGGTGTCCGACCAGTACTGCGCCTGGGTGGCGCCGGCGCCGGTCTGGCTGTACATCCGGTCGAGGTTGTAGCAGACGGCCTTCGAGTCCAGGGCAGTGCCGTCCTGGAACTTGACGTTCTGGCGGATCTTGAAGGTCCAGGTCTTGCCGTCCTTGGACTGGGTCCAGGATTCGGCCAGTTTGGGCTCCAGGTCCGCGGTGCCAGGCTTGAACCCGACCAGGCCTTCCATCATCTGCCGTGCCGGGCGGAAGGACTCACCGTCGGTGGCATACAGCGGGTCGAACATCGACGGCGCACCGGCAGCGCCGAAGGTGAAGGTGGCGTTCGAGTCGCCACCGGCAGCGCTGCTCCCAGTGGAAGAAGAGGAGCCGCCCCCTGACGCACCGGAGGCGGATTCGGTCGAGGCGCCCGAGCTGCCGGAGGTGTCAGCGGCCCCCGAGCTTGCGGTGTCGGATGCGCCCCCGCCTCCCGACGTCGCCGACACATCGGCGCTGCCAGCGTTCGCAGTGCTGGAGTTGGTGTTCCTGTTCGAAGAAGCACAGGCGGCGAGGGACAGGGCCATGGTTGCGGCGATCCCGGCCACCATCATCCGCTGACGGGGCACTCTCAATTCGACCTCCTTGTTGAGGCCGGTGACGTCGCGCACGTCGAACCGGCGGAAACTCCGAACGGTAGAGGTCGGTGCTGCCGGTCGACCAGCCCCGTCACACGATCGTTACGATGCCACTGAGGCCCATCGCGCTCGCGTCACCCGGATGCCGGAACCAAGGAGCCACCTGCCCATGTCCGTTGCCGACACCGCCACCACCGCCGCTCGACCGGCCGACGACACGCCCGCGTGGCCAGGCCTGGACGCCTCGCTCGAGCAGGCCGATCCGGAGGTGGCATCGCTGGTTGCCCAGGAACTGCACCGTCAGCAGTCGACGCTGGAGATGATCGCCTCCGAGAACTTCGCGCCGGTCGCCGCCATGCAGGCCCAGGGCAGCGTGCTGACCAACAAATACGCCGAGGGCTACCCGGGTCGCCGCTACTACGGTGGCTGCGAGTTCGTCGACCAGATAGAGACGCTGGCGATCGAGCGGATCAAGGCACTGTTCGGCGCCGGCTTCGCGAACGTCCAGCCGCATTCCGGCGCGCAGGCGAACGCCGCGGCGATGCAGGCTCTGATCAAGCCGGGCGACACCATCCTCGGGCTGTCGCTGGCGCACGGCGGGCACCTGACGCACGGCATGAAGATCAACTTCTCCGGCCTGTTGTACGACGTGGCCGCCTACGAGGTGTCCAAAGAGGACTACCGGGTCGACATGGACGCGGTGGCGAAGCTGGCCCACGATCACGCCCCGAAACTGATCATCGCCGGCTGGTCGGCATACTCCCGGCAGCTGGACTTCGCCCGGTTCCGGGACATCGCCGACGAGGTAGGCGCCTATCTGCTGGTGGACATGGCCCACTTCGCAGGGCTGGTGGCGGCGGGGCTGCATCCGAACCCGGTGCCGCACGCGCACGTCACCACCACCACCACCCACAAGACGCTCGGCGGTCCACGCGGCGGCGTCATCCTCACCGATGACGCCGCGCTGGCGAAGAAGATCAATTCGGCGGTGTTCCCCGGCCAGCAGGGGGGTCCGCTGGAGCACGTGATCGCGGCCAAGGCGGTGGCGTTCAAGATGGCCGCCGATCCGGCCTTCATCGAACGCGCCCGACGCACCATCGACGGGGCACAGGCGCTGGCCGAGCGGTTGTCCGCCCCCGACGTCGCAGCGGCCGGCGTGACGGTGTTGACCGGCGGCACCGACGTGCACCTGGTGCTGGTCGATCTGCGCGACGCCGACCTGGACGGCCGGCAGGCCGAGGACCGGCTGCACTCGATCGGCATCACGGTGAACCGCAACGCGGTGCCCTTCGACCCCCGGCCGCCCATGGTGACCTCCGGTCTGCGGATCGGTACCCCCGCACTGGCCAGCCGCGGGCTGGACGTGGCGGCGTTCGACGAGGTGTCCGACGTGATCGCCGCCGCTCTGACCGCGCCGGCCGGTGACCTGGAACCGTCACTGGCCAAGAAGCTGCGGGCCAGGGTGACGGCCGTCGCCGAGCGCTACCCTCTCTACCCTGCCCTGTAGCCCTCCCCCCGGGCGCGGATCCCCTGTCGGCCCCTGGCTGGGCACCCCCGGCGAGGATCGACTTCGGCTGCGAGGATCCAATTAGCTCGTTCCGTCACACCTGTCACAGATCAACTGAAGTCGATCCTCGCCGGGGGTCGATGGCGGTGCCGGGGGTCGATGGCGGTGCCGGGGGTCGATGGCGGTGCCGGGTGCGCGCGGGTGGCGGGACGCGGGGCGAGGGGCGAGTGGCCCGGCAGTCAGCGCGCGGTCACCTGCCGCTTGGAGGAGATGACGCCGGTGTTGAAACCGGCCAGGTGCAGGCCGCCGTGGAAGCGGGCATGTTCGATCTTGGTGCACCTGTCCATCACCACCTGCAGGCCGGCATCCTGGGCACGTCGGGCGACCCCCTCGTGCCAGGAACCCAGCTGCAGCCACAGGGTCTTGGCGCCGACGGCGATCGCCTCGTCCAGGACGCCGGGCAGGTCGTCATGCCGGCGGAACACGTCGACCAGATCCGGCCGCTCCGGCAGGTCGGCCAGCGACGCGTACACCGGCTGCCCGAGGATCTCCTTCAGAGTCGGGTTCACGAAGTAGAGCCGGTATGGGCTGGCGGACAGCAGGTACGTCGCCACGAAGTACGACGCTCGCGACGGCTTGTCCGATGCACCGACGATGGCGATGGATGTGGTCTGCTGCAGGATCCGCAGCCGCTCCGTCGCCGAGGGACCCTGCCAGGTCCTGGCACCTTCCGGTGCACCGTTGTGGTCCGTCATCCGGTCCCACCTCCACTGCTCGTGGCCACATCGAGCGCCTGATCCAGGTCCCACAAGATATCGCCGGCGTCCTCGAGTCCCACCGAGATGCGGATCAGGTCAGCAGCCACGCCGGCACTCTGCAGTTGCTCAGCCGTCAGCTGACGATGTGTGGTCGACGCCGGGTGCAGAACCAGGGTGCGGGCGTCGCCGACGTTGGCCAGATGTGAGCAGAGTTGCAGCGCCTCGATGAATCGCTGTCCCGCCTCCCGACCGCCGCGCAGCCCGAATGCGAACACCGAGCCGGGCCCCAGCGGGAGATACCGCTTCCCCCGGTCGTGGTGGACATGGCCCGGCAGCCCCGCGTAGTTGACGTAGGCGATGCGCGGATCGGCCTCCAGCCACTCGGCGACAGCGCGCGCGTTAACCAGGTGGGCGTCCATCCGCTGAGCGAGGGTCTCCACGCCTTGCAGCAACAGGAACGCCGACTGAGGCGACAGCGCCGGGCCGATGTCGCGGAGCTGCTCGCTACGCAGCTTGGTGAGGAAGCCGAACTCGCCGAAGTTGTCCCACCAGCGAATGTTGCCGTAGGACGGCACCGGCTCGGTCAGCGTCGGAAAATGGCCGTTACCCCAGTCGAAGGTGCCGGACTCCACCACCACCCCGCCCAACGTGGTGCCGTGCCCACCGAGGAACTTGGTGGCCGAATGGATCACGATGTCTGCGCCGTGCTCGATCGGCCGGACCAGGTACGGGGTGCCCAGAGTCGCGTCCAGGATCAGCGGAATGCCTGCGGCGTGGGCGATCTCGGCCAGCCCGGCGATGTCGGCGATCTCGCCGGACGGGTTGGCGATCACCTCCGCGTAGACCGCCTTGGTGTTCTCGCCGATGGCGACGGCGTAGTCGGCGGGATCGGTGCCGGGGACGAACGTGGTGTTGATGCCGAACCGACGGAGGGTGACGTCGAGTTGGGTGACGGTGCCGCCGTACAGCTGGGAAGCCGCGACGATGTGGTCGCCGCTCCCGGCCAGAGCTGCGAAGGTGATGAACTCGGCACTCATTCCGGACGCGGTGGCTACGGCGCCGATCCCGCCCTCCAGCGAGGCGATCCGCTCCTCGAGTGCGGCCACCGTGGGATTGCCGATCCGCGAGTAGATGTTGCCGTACTTCTGCAGCGCGAACAGGTTCGCCGCGTCCTCGGTGTCGTTGAAGACGAACGACGTGGACTGGTAGATGGGCACCGCCCTGGCGCCGGTCGTCGCATCCGGCGTCCCACCGGCGTGCAGCGCCCGGGTGCGGAATCCGAAGGTTCGATCGCTCACCGGGCCAGTCTATGGAGCGGATAGGTGGGCCGACCGGATGGCCGCCTCTCGCACTGCGACCTCCCAGAATGCGGGATGTTGTTCCAGCTGCCCGACCCATCGGCTATGGTCTCTGACGTATCCATCACGACCGGCTGACGGACAGGCCCGAAGAAGCCGGGGCAGCCTCCCACGGAGTAATCCGCGGGAAAGGTGCCAAATCCTGCGGCGTTCGGGGGTTCGGCCCGTTCACCGGAAGATGGAATACGGGCGACGGCCTCGACGGGTATCGCCATCCGCACTGCCATTCCCGGTCGCGCCGCAGGTTCGGCAAGCTCGAGACCCTGGGGAAAGCACACCGAATGACCGAAATCTCCCGCCTCACTCGCGGCATCCGAGCCGGCATAGACAGCGACCCGGCCCACGGCGCCATCGTGCCTCCGCTCCATCTCTCCTCCAACTACAGCTTTGCCGGGTTCGACGAACCTCGTCGCTACGACTACACCCGCAGCGGAAATCCCACCAGGGATGTGCTCGCCGAGGCGCTCAGCACCCTGGAGGGCGGTGCGGGGGCTGTCATCACGGCGACCGGCATGGGAGCCATCGCCCTGTGTGTGAACGCGTTGCTGTGTCCAGGCGACACGATCGTGATTCCCCATGATTGTTACGGGGGTAGCTGGCGGCTGTTCGACACCCTGTCCCGGCGTGGCCAGTTCCAACTGGTGACTGTCGACTTCTCTGATTCAGCGGCCGTCCGGGCGGCGCTGCAGTCACCCACCGCCCCGAAGGTGGTCTGGCTGGAGACGCCGTCGAACCCGTTGCTGCGCATCACCGACATCGAGGCGGTGACGACGGCTGCCCACCGGGTGGGAGCGACTGTGGTGGCGGACAACACCTTCCTGTCGCCGATCCTGCAGCGGCCCTTGGAGTTCGGGGTCGATCTGGTGGTGCATTCGACCACCAAGTACATCAACGGGCACAGCGATGTGGTCGGCGGTGCGGTGATTGCCGCCAGCGAAGAGCTGCACCAGCAGATCGACTGGTGGTCGAATGTGTTGGGGCTCACTGGAAGTCCGTTCGACAGTTACTTGACGGTTCGCGGAGTGCGCACTTGCACACCCGCATCCGGGCTCACCAGGAGAATGCGCAGGCCGTCGTCGAAGCCGTCGTCGGGCATCCGGCTGTCGCGACGGTCCACTATCCCGGGCTGATAGATCATCCCGGCCATCGGATCGCGGCCAGGCAGCAGGGTGGATTCGGCGCCATGCTCAGCATCGATCTGGCCCGTGGCGAGGCAGCGGTCCGCGCCTTCCTTCATGGCTTGCGCTGCTTCAGCCTGGCCGAATCCCTCGGCGGCATCGAGAGCCTGGTCGCCCATCCGGCCACCATGACCCACGCATCGATGAGTGCGGAAGCCCGGGCGGTGGCCGGCATCGGCGACGGGTTGCTGCGGCTGTCGGTCGGCATCGAGGCGGCCGAGGACCTGGTGGCCGATCTACTCGATGCGCTCGACCGGGCGCACCGGGCGACGGTGGAGACCACCGCGGCGCCGACGGGATCCGCAGCACGCACAGCACCTGCGGAACGGGCAGCACACCGGGCCGCCGCGGACAGCGTTGCCGGCACGGACGACACCGGCGGCATAGGGCGGAGCAGCGTCCCCGAACGACATGCCCATCCCGCGGTGCTGGTCGAAGCGCGCTGAACCGATCAGCGGCTGATCCGGTCCACGGGATGACACCGGCCGCAGCCACGTCGACCACTCGCCCTGGCGTCCCGTAAGTCGATCGCCTTGCGGAATGGGCGGGCGACCACATCACTGCCGAACTGCCAGGTCAATGGCCGGCGGCGGTCGCGATGGCCGTGGCCAGGTCGGCGGGTCGGCTCCACATCGGCCAGTGCCCGGTCGGCAGGTCGACGAGTTCGAGGTCTCGCAGGGTGGCCACCTCGGCCATCATCGGGTTTCCCTCGCAGGCCATCTTCATCATCACCTCGGAAGGATTGGAACAGGCGACGATCGTCGTTGGCACGTCCCGGCGGGCGTCGTTGTTCAGGCGCACCGGGTCGCGGATGATGGCTCCCGGCTCGGGCACCGCCCGCTCGCGGAACCGTGCGAGGTCCGCCTCGCTGAGGCCGTCGAGGCTTGCCTGCAGCTGCTCGAACGGCGGCAGCACCATCTCCTCCTGCTCCGGTGGTAGTGAGGCGTCGATGGCCGAGCCGTCACTGGACGGTCCGCTGTCGACGTAGACGACGCGGGCGACCGCAGTGGGATCGCGGTCCAGGAGCTCCGAGGCAGGGAATCCGGCGCCGCTGTGCGCGACGAGCACGACCGGGAAGCCGGCGGTGGCGGCAGCCTCGACCGCCGAGTGCAGAGCGTCGGCCTGGTCCGTCACCGTCGTCGAGGTGCGGTGACGGTCATCGGGGTCAAGACCTGGCAGCGTCATTGCGATGACGTGGTGGCCGCGGCCGCGGAGGTCTGCGGCCACCGCATCCCACGCCCAGGCACCGAGCCAGTGGCCGGGGACCAGAACGATCGAAGCTGCGATGGATGTGCTGCCGTGCTGGACTGCTTTTCGAGAGGATGTCCCGAGTTCCGTGGAACTTCGGTGGCGGTCCAGTGAGCATCAGGCCACGTTCACGGCTTCATCATGACAGGTGGCACCGACAGGCTGTGCGACCTCGCGTTCGAGCGCGGCGCGGAGGGCGGGTAGGTGCAGGTGCCCGTTGACGCGGCGGAACTG
>JAABUR0100003149.1_pt1 | contig 23566 bp, 25 predicted proteins | sample 5560091 | NCBI WGS metagenome assembly JAABUR01 (sample SAMN10711879, study PRJNA513375) | rock metagenome | isolation source: Antarctica rocks | place: Antarctica: Victoria Land, University Valley sud
ACCTCCGCCGCACTCCCGCCCGCCCCGGCGCGTGGGCACACGGCCACACCCGCCGAAACGGCCGAAAAACCCAGGCGCCGCCTAGCGTTTCGGGCATTCCGGGTGCCCACCAACTGCGGAACCCGGGGAAGTCGAAGCCCGGGACGTTCGCGAGGTTCGACAGCCCGCCCGCGAAGGCGAGGAGGAACACGAGCGGGAAGATCGCCGCAGGCAGGACCAGCGCGGGGTTCTTGCACGTGACGAGGAGGTTGCGCCGGGCGACGGCCCCGGCGACCTGGACGAACGCGGACATCAGGTGCGGGCCATCCGGGTGCGCAGGGACGAGGCGGCCGCCGCGAAGCCGAGCACCGAGATGGCCACCGCGACGCCGAAGCCGCGCAGCAGCGCGGTGGCGTCCCAGCCGGTGACGACGAGCGAGCGCATCCCCTCGACGAGGTAGGAGACCGGGTTGGCGCTCGCGACGGTACGGAACCAGTCGATCTCGATGAGCTCGCGCGGCAGGTTGATCGAGGAGAGGAAGAACGTGACGAACAGCAGCGGGAAGAGCCCTTGCACGGCCTCGCTCGACCCGGTCCGTGCAGCCATGAGCGCGCCGATCGAACCGAACGCAACGCCGATCAGCGTCGCCAGGAGGAGCAGCACGAGCGTCCCGCCGACGCCGGTGACGACGGTCACGCCGGCGATCAGGCCGACCGCGAGGTAGGTCACCGCGCCCATCAGCGCGACGGCGACCGCCCCCGCGAGCTGGCCGAGGAGGATCGCGACGGCGCGCAGCGGCGTGAGCTGGAGGCGGTTGAGGAAGCCCGTCTCGATGTCGGTGGCGAGCTCGGTTCCCGCGGTCGTCGCGGCGAAGAGTGCGCCCTGCATGAAGGTCACGACGATGGCGAAGTCGAGGTAGGAGTCGCCCGGGAAGCTCGGAAGGCTCACGGCGGAGTCCAGCCCGCTCGCGTTGACCGCGAGCAGGAAGAGCGGGAAGACGATCGTCGGCACGAGCACCGCGGGCTGGCGGAACGTCCGCCGCACGGAGCGTCGAGCGACGAAGCCGACCTGCGTCCCGGCCGCCGCGCTCACGCCGTCACCGCCGCGCGCTCCTCGGGGGCGGCCTGGTCGTCGGCGCCCTCGAGCGAGCGACCGGTCTTCGCGAGGAAGACGTCATCGAGCGACGGCCCGTGGACCTGGAGCCCGGCGACCTTCAGGTCCGCCGCGTCGAGCGCGCGCACGACGTCGGCGAGCTGCTCGGTCCCCCCGTCGAGGCGGACGGCGGCGCCCTTGGGCGTCGCGGAGGCGGGCTCCCCGAACGGCGCGAGCACCTCGGCGAGGCGGTCACGGTCGCGCGGATCGGCCGGCACGGCCTCGACGGACGACCGGCCGATGGAGGCCTTGAGCGCATTCGGGGTGCCCTCCGCCACGATCCGTCCCTGGTCGATGATCCCGACGCGGTCGGCGAGCACGTCGGCCTCCTCGAGGTACTGGGTCGTGAGGAAGACGGTGACGCCTTCGTCCTTGGCCAGGCGCGCGACCTCTTCCCACAGGGCCGAGCGGCTCTGCGGGTCCAGGCCGGTGGTGGGCTCGTCGAGGAAGAGCACCCGGGGGCGGTGGACGAGGGCGAGCGCGAGGGCGAGCCGGCGGCGCATGCCACCCGAGTAGCCGCCGACCTTGCGGTCCGCCGCATCGGTGAGCCCGACGCGGGCGAGCAGCTCGGTGGCGCGCGAGCGACGGTCCGCCTTGGCCAGCCCGTGGAGACCGGCCTGCAGCGCGAAGTGCTCGTGGCCGGTGAGGTAAGTTGTCCAGCGCCGCCTCGTGCAGCGCAGCGCCGATCACCCGGCGCACCTCGGCGCCCTGGCTGGCCACGTCGAAGCCCGCGACGGTCGCCGTCTCGCCCGTGGGCGGCAGCAGCGTCGTGAGCATGAGCACCGTCGTGGACTTGCCCGCGCCGTTGGGGCCGAGGAAGCCGTAGATCTCGCCCGGGGCGACGTCGAGGTCGATCCCTTGAACGGCCTTGATGCCGCCCTTGAACTCGCGCTCGAGGCCGCGGACCGTGATGCCGTTGCTCTCGCTCATGACGCGGCAAGCTAGCAGGAGAAGTTGAGGTCGACAACAATCACCGCGAACAAGTAACCTTGGGGTGCGCATGGCAGCCGAGACGACCCCGACGGACCCGGCGACGGAGGCGTGGACGCTGCTGAGCCGCATCATGATGTCCCGCAAGGGCCACATGCTCGAGACCGCGGCGGCCTTCGCGCTCTCCCCGCCGCAGATGTGGGCGCTGCGCCACCTCGAGCCCGGCACCCCGCTACCGATGAGCGCGCTGGCCGAGCTGCTGCACTGCGACAACTCGAACGTCACGGGGATCGTCGACCGCCTCGAGAGCCGCGGCCTGGTCGAGCGCCGACCCGCCGAGCACGACCGGCGCGTCAAGCACCTCCTCGTCACCGAGGCCGGCGCGGAGGTCCGCCGCGAGGTCGGCGCCCGAATGCACCAGCCGCCGCCGGGCTTCGAGCGCCTCACCGCCGACGAGCAGCGCCGCCTCGCGACGCTGCTGCGCAAGCTCGTCGGCTAGGGACGGCCAGCGATGTAGATACCGTGACGCGCTAATGTGTCCACATGGATGTCGGCGTCCGCGAGCTGAAGCAGCGGCTGTCGGAGTACTTGGACCGGGCAGAACGCGGCGAGATGATCCGCGTGACCGACCGCGGCCGCCCGAAGGCGCTGCTCGTGCCGCTCCCGGGCCGCGGGAGCATCGAGCAGGGGATCGCCGAAGGCTGGATCACCCCCGGCACGGGCGGGCCGCTCCCGCCGGTGACGCGCCACCGGTCCGACCGTCGGGTGCTCGACGTCCTCGCCGAAGACCGTGACGAGTGACCCTCTACGTTGATTCGAGCGCCCTCATCAAGCGCTACGTCGACGAGCCCGACTCCGACGAGACGGCCGCTCACCTATCGAGCGATCCCTCCCTCACGACGGCGCGACACACGCTCGTCGAGGTGCGGCGCAATCTCGCGCGCCTACTCCGCGAGGGTCCTGCCGCCGCAGCGGCCTCGGACTTCGCGGCGGATGCGGCGCGGCTGGAGATCATCGAGCTCGACGCGGAGACGTGCGAGCGAGCCGCGACGATCGCGGAGGTGACCGGCGCGAAGAGCCTCGACGCGATGCATCTCGCCGCCGCCCAGCGAGCTGGAGGACGGGCGATCAGCTTCTTGACGTTCGACCTGCGCCAAGCCCAGGCCGCCCGCACGCTGGGCTTCACCGTCCTCGGCGCGTAGCTCGCGAGCTCCGCCGTCGCGCGGCTCAGGCGACCGCCGCGCGCTCCCGCGGGCCCTCGCCGACGTACTCTGCCGTGGGGCGGATGAGCCGGGCCTCGCGCTTCTGCTCGAGGATGTGCGCGCTCCAGCCCGCGACGCGCGCGCAGGTGAACATCGGGGTGAAGAGGTCGGCGGGAACCTCGGCGAGGTCGAGGACGACCGCGCTCCAGAACTCGACGTTCGTCGAGAGGATGCGGTCGGGCTTGCGTGCCTTGAGCGCGGCCAGTGCGGCCTGCTCGAGCGCCTCGGCGACCTCGTAGCGCGGCGACGCGAGCTCGCTCGCGGTACGGCGCAGCACGCGGGCGCGCGGGTCCTCGGCGCGGTAGACGCGGTGACCGAAGCCCATGAGCCGCTCGCCGCGGTCGAGCGCCTGCTCGACCCACTTCTCGGCGTCGCCGGACTGCTCGACGCCTTCGATCATCTGCAGCACGCGCGACGGCGCGCCGCCGTGCAGGGGGCCGCTGAGCGCGCCGACGGCGGAGGAGAGCGCGGCGGCGCAGTCGGCGCCCGTGGAGGTCACGATGCGAGCAGTGAACGTCGAGGCGTTCATGCCGTGCTCGGCGGCGGCGATCCAGTAGGCGTCGATCGCCTTGGCGTGGCTGGGGTCGACCTCGCCGCGCCAGCGCATCAGGAAGCGCCCGGCGATCGTCTCCTGCTCGTCGATCTCCTCTTGGCGCACCCACGACTGGCCGAGGCCGCGCGCCGACTGCGCGACGAAGGAGAGCGCCTGCACCGAAGCCCGCGCGAGGTCCTCACGGGCCATCTCGTCGGAGATGTCGATGATGGGCTGGAAGCCGTACTCCGGGGCGAGCATCGCCAGCGCCGCCTGCACGTCGACGCGGTGATCCCCGGAGCGGACGAGCAGGGGATGCGGCTGAGCGGGCGCGAGGCCCGGCTCGAACGTACCGTCGACGAGCAGGCCCCAGACCTGCTCGTAGGTCACCTGTCCGACGAGGTCCTCGATGTCGACGCCGCGATACCGCAGCGAGCCGCCCTCCTTGTCGGGCTCGGCGATGGTCGTGGCGAAGGCGACGACGCCCTCGAGGCCGGACTGGACGTCGCTCATGCGGGGATCCTAACTTCGGAGGTCGTGCGCCTCTCGGCGCGGGCGTGTGAACGGCGCTCCTCCTCGCGCTCCAGTGGAGCGAGCACCACGAACGCGAGCGCCGGGGCGAGAGCGGCGAGCGCGAAGGCGAACGGCCACGCGGTCGCCTCGACGACCACCCCGAAGAGCGCCGGGCCGAGCGCGCCGCCCGCGGAGACGATCGCATTCTGCAGGCTCATGGCCGTGCCCGCGCGGACGCGGCCCGACAGCTCCGCGGCGGTCGTGAACGCGAGGCCGTTCCAGCCCATCACCGAGACGCAGGCGGCGGCGAGCACCGGGTAGAGCAGCACGCCGGGGGCGCCGGCGAGCGCGGCTACGAGCGCGACGAGCGCCGCGTTGCGCAGGGCGATGCGGCGCAGGAGCGGGACCCGCGCGTCCGCCTTGTCCGATCGCCGGCCGACCGCCAGGCGCGCGAGCGCGCCGCCCAGTTGCGCGGCGCCGAGCAGCGCGGCGGCCAGCGTGACGCTGAGGTCGCGCTCGTCGACGAGGAAGAGGACGAGGAAGCCGAGCAGCGACGTCTGCGCCACGACGAGCAGCGCCGAGCCGGCGCCGAGGCGCCACTGACGGAGGTCGCTCAGCGGCGGCGGCGCGGCGGCGGCGTACTCCGCGGCGGCCGACCCCGGACTCAAGGCCGGAGCGTCGCGCAGCCACAGCCCAGCCGCCAGGGCGGCGGTGAGCGCGAGGCCCGCGACGCACAGCAGCGCGCCGCGCAGGCCGCCGGCACCGACGATCGGTGGCAGGGCGAAGGAGGAGAGCGCGCCGCCGAGGGGCAGCGCCATCTGGCGGATGCCGAGCGCCAACCCGCGCTCCCCGCGGCCGAACCAGCCCATGACGGCGCGGCCGCTCGCGCCCGTGACGCTCGCGCCGAACAGCGCGGCCACGAGCAGGCCGGCGAGGAGCGTGGCGAACGTCGGCGCGAAGGCGGCCGCGCCGAGCGCCGCCCCGGTGCCCGCGAGGCCGACGGTCATGACGGGGCGCTCGCCCACGCGATCGGTGAGCACGCCCCACGGCAGGAGCGCGATCAGGACACCGACGCTCACGGCGGTGAACACGAGGCCGACCTGCGCGAGGCCGAGTGCGAACTCCTCGCGGATGGCGGGAGTGAGCGCGGGCAGGCCCATGCGCAGCGCGGCGAACGCGGCGGCGCCGAACGCGCCCACGCCGAGGACGACCCAGCGGTAGCGGTCCGCGCCACTCTCCGGGCCGGTCACGCGACCGCCTGAGCCTCAGCTCGCCGCCGCGCGCGGTGGCGGCGCGCCTTGGCGACGTTCCCGCAGGTGTCCATCGAGCACCAGCACCGGCGGCCGGCGGGAGAGCGGTCGTAGAAGCGAGCGGAGCAGTCCCCGGCGCCGCAGATCCGCACGCGGGCGCGCTGCTCCGGGGTACCGAGCATGCGCGCGGCGTCGAGGGCGATCTCGCCGAGGGCACGGCGCGGGGAGTCTGCGGGCCCGCGCTCGGTGAGCGCCGGGAGGCCGTCGGGACCACGGGACAGCACGAGCCGCGTGCCCGCGCGGGCAATCCACCCGTCGACGAGCGTGAGCGGCGCGGGGGGCGCGGGCGTCCCCTCGATGCAGCCGGTGACGAGTGCGTCGATCGCCTCGCGCAGCTCGCGCGCCTCGAGCAGCACGGAGTGCGGGACGCGCGCGGGCGCCCGCTCGACCACCCCCACCGCGGCGAGCCAGCGCGCGAGATCCCCCGGGATCACGAGCGTCTCGACGCCGCGGCTCCAGCGCTCGCGCTTCGTGTTGACGAGGTCGAGCGCGGGGCGCCCGCCGAGCCAGTACCACCACGGCGCGCCCGAAGTCAGCGGGAGCGCGAGCTCCGGCGGCAGGTCGCGGGTGGCGTTCCGATCCATAACCCTATACTAGCGCTCAACCGGTTACCGCTGACGCCGAGTGCCCTTGAACCTTCGACCGGTGGGGGCCGATGGGCACTCGAGGGCGGGCGGCTACTGTCGCGCGATGTCCGCCACCGGCGCCGCCGAGCTCCTCTTCCGCCCGGTCACCGAGCTCGCCGAGGCGGTGCGCTCGGGCGAGCTGTCGGCACGGGAGCTCGTGCAGGCGTCGCTCGATCGCATCGGGGCGCTCAACCCGCAGCTCAACGCGTTCGTCGACGTCCTCGCCGAGGAGGCGCTCGCCGAGGCCGACGTGATCGCGCCGGACGACCCACGGCCGTTCGCGGGCGTCCCGATCGCGATCAAGAACAACCGCGCGGTCGCGGGCAGACGGCTGACCTTCGCGGCCAGCTTCCTCGGCGACTTCGTCGCACCGCTCGACGACCACGTCGTCACCCGCTTCAAGCGCGCCGGATTCATCATCGTCGGCACGACCACCCTGCCGGAGTACGGGATTCTGCCCTGCACGGAGACCGTGCGCTTCGGCCCGACGCGCAACCCATGGGATCTCACGCGCACCCCGGGTGGCTCGAGCGGCGGCTCCGCGGCGGCGGTCGCGAGCGGCATGGTCCCGATCGCGCACGCCAACGACGGCGGCGGCTCGACGCGCATCCCCGCCGCCTGCAACGGCCTGGTCGGCCTGAAGCCCCAGCGCGGCCGGATCTCCGTCGGCCCCGCGCAGGGCGAGAGCTTCCTGTTGCAGGACGGCGTGCTCACGCGCTCGGTCGCGGAGACCGCGCGCGTGCTCGACCTCCTCCACGGCTACGAGCTCGGCGACGCGTCGTGGGCCGCACCGCCGAGCGAGCCGTTCGCCGACACGGCGAGCCGCAGCCCGGGCAGGCTGCGCATCGCGCTGACGACGGTGCCGCCGCTCGCGGACTCCGCCGTCGACCCCTTCTGCGCGCAGGCGGCGCACGACGCGGGCGGGCTCCTCGAGTCGCTGGGCCACGAGGTGGTCGAGGTCAGCGACCCGCCGTGGACGGTCCCGGGGATGCTCGAGCTCTTCACCGCGTCGTTCGGCCCGGCGGTCTCGACGCAGATCGCGTTCGGCGCGCTCCTCGCCGGCCGCGAGCCCGCCGAGGAGGACATGGAGGCGCTGAGCTGGGCGATCTGGCAGATCAGCCAGGGCCTCACGGCGGTCCAGGCGCGTCTCGCCGCAGTGCGGCTCCAGGGCTTCGCGCGCCAGATGGTCACGTGGACGGCGCAGTACGACGCCGTCCTGACGCCCGCGCTCGCCGAGGCGCCCGTGAGGATCGGCGTCCTCGACCCGACGGCGCCGGACCCGCTGGCGACGTTCGCACGCTCGGGGCAGTTCACGCCGTACACGGCGATCTCGAACGTCACGGGTTCGCCCGCCATCTCGCTGCCGCTCTACGCGCGCCCGGACAGCGCCCCGGACGCGGGCCTCCCGCTCGGCGTGCAGATCATCGGCCAGCCGCTCGGCGAGGGGACGCTGCTCGCGCTGAGCGCGCAGCTCGAGGAGGCCGCACCTTGGGCGGGGCGGCGAGCGCCGGTGAGCTGAGTGTGCGGGGCCCCGATGCGGGTAGACCCAGACCATGGCGCCAGCCCGGAGGACACTCGCGACGGCATCCGCGCTCGCGGCCGGTGCACTCACCGCCTGCGGCGGGGGCGCGGCGAAGCCGGACGATGCCGCGAACAAGCCGGGCGCGACGTCGAGATCTGAGTTGCGGGGCATCCCCACCGGCGGCACGTTGCTGGAGGGCCGGCCGGGCGTGACCGTGGACGCGGGCGGGGTCGACCTCGAAGTGCGCGGCGCGGATCCCGCGGTCATCGAGGCTGTAGGTCTCGAAGGCACCTCGCCCAAGCTGGGCCGACTTGGAGCTGTCGCCGTGCGCTCGGACACCAAGGAGGACGCGACCGTGATCGGTCCGCTGCGACGGGTCTGGCCGCGGACGGGCCGGAACGTGCGCCCGGTCGAAGGGCTGAAGGTCGCGCCCGGCGGCTTCAAGAACGGTCGCCCGGCCGCGCCGCGGGACGCCATCACCGGCCCGTGGACCCTCCACTACGGCTTCCGGGTGCTCGGGCCCGGCCGCCTGAAGGCCGGAACGGCGGTCATCGCCTACCGCCAGGGGACCGCTCGACGGCTCCTGCGGGTCCCGCTGACGTTCGAGAACTGCTCCCCGCCCCGCGGCATGCCGTCCGCCTGCGACAGCTGACCGCCGAGCTACTCCGGCTCGACCCAGGCGCGCCCCTCGCGCTCCACCCCCTCGCCACCGAGCACGACCTTCACCGTTCTGAGCAGGATCCGCGCGTCGAGGCGCAGGCTGCGGTGCGCGACGTACCAGCGGTCGAGCTCGATGCGCTCGGGCCAGCTCAGCGCGGTGCGGCCGTGGACCTGCGCCCAGCCCGTGACGCCGGGCTTGACCAGGAGGCGCTCACGCTGGCGATCGTGGTAGGTGGCGACCTGGTGCGGCAGCGTGGGACGCGGACCGACGAGCGTCATCTCGCCGCGGAGAATGTTCACGAGCTGCGGGAGCTCGTCGATCGACGTGCGCCGCATGAGCCGGCCGAGCCGCGTGATGCGCGCGTCGTTCTTGTCGATCGCCAGGCCAGGCCCGATGCGCTCGGCGCCGTCGACCATCGTGCGCAGCTTCACGACCTCGAACTCGCGACCGTCGACGCCGGAGCGGCGCTGGCGGAAGAGCGGGCTGCCGGGCGACTCGAGGCGGATGAGGCCCATCACGATCGCGAGCGGGGGCGCGAGGATGAGCAGCGCGACTCCCGCGACGAGGACGTCGAGGGCGCGGCGCAGGGCGTCCGCGGCGGGGTGGCCGTCGCGCGCGACGGGCCCGTCCGGACCGACGAGCCACCCGTCGGCGCGCATGCGGGCGCGGAGCGCGGCGTGGCGATCGGCCGAGTGCCGTTCAGCGTCAGAGGGGTTGACGACACCCGGCGCTCGAGGGGGCTGGTCCGCTGGCGGGGGCTCGCCCGCGTCCGCGCTCACCGCGTGCCCTCCGCCGGCGCCCAGCCCGCCGCCGGGGCGCCGCCGCGCGCGCGGTCCAGGCCGCCGGCGGCGATCGCGGCGGTCATGAGGACGTAGTAGCGGCACAGCAGCAGCGGCCGGGAAGGGAGGCGCCCCGCGGCGCCGGCGCCCGCGAGGAGGGCGAGCTGCGCGGCGAGCAGCGCACGGTCGACGCGTCCCGTGCGCCCGCGCGCGACCTTCCCGAGACCCGCGGCGAGCGCGACGACGTGCAGGCCTGGGCTCGCGTAGCGCAGCCAGCGGTGGCTCGCGAGCGCGAGCAGGTAGCGCGGTGGAAGCCCGCGCGGATCGAGCAGGCCGCCGGCCCGCGGATCGCGGGCGACGATCCCCCACATTCGGGCCATCATCCGCCGCTTGCGCCGCCACTCGCCCCCGAGCGAGGGGACCATCAGCTCGCGGGCGCGGGCGCCCGGGACGTCGACGGCGAGCATGCCGCGGCGCACGACCTGATGGGGCAGCGCGAGGTCGTGGCCGAGGTCGGTGCGCAGCTGCGGCCAGAGCTCGGCGCGCAGCGCGTAGATCGCGCCGTTGCCCGCGGTGACGGAGTGCCAGTCGCTCTCCCGCCGGCGCGTCTCGAGCTCGCTCGCCCAATACGCGCCCTCCTGGTTCGGTGCGGCAGCGTCCTGCGCGCGGACGAAGCCGACGTGCCCGCAGGCGTAGCCGACCGCGGGGTCGTCGAAGGCGGCGACCAGGGCGGAGAGCGCGCCGGGCTCCCACGTCGCGTTCGCGTCGCAGAAGCCCAGGAGGGCGCCGCTCGCCCGCGCGACCGCCGCGGCCTGCGCGGCGTGCTTGCCACCGCGCGGCAGCTCGAGCACCGTGTGCGCGCCGGCCTCCCGGGCCCGGACGGCGGTCGTGTCGGGGGAGCCGTCGCACGCGACGATCACCTCGGCGGGGTGGTCCTGCGTCAGCAGCGCGCGGACCGTCTGGGCGATCACGGCCTCCTCGGCGTACGCGGCGACGATCACGCTAACGGTCGGCCGGTCGGCCGGCGGTGGCGGCGCGACGCGCGCCCCGCGCTCTCCCGGCGATGACGGCGCCCGGCCCGCGCGGCCCCGCCCCGCAGGGATGGCGACGCGCAGGAACAGGCTCCAGCCCGCATGGGTCCAGGCGATCAGGGTGAGGGCGAGGAGCGGCACCGGCGCGGAGGATCGCAGGGGCGCGATACTGCGGCGCTTGGACGAGCTCATCCCGCTTCCCGCTCGCAGCGCCAAGCCGCGCACGACGGGCCTCACCCATGTCCTCGACGGGGGTCTCGGCCCCGCCGAGGTCGAGAGCCTGCTCACCGTCGCCGGCTCGCACATCGATCTGGTCCGCCTGGGCTGGGGCTCCGCGCTCGTCACCGACGGCCTCGTGGAGAAGCTCGCGCTCTTCGCGCGGTACGACGTGCCCGTGATGCTCGGCGGCACGCTGACCGAGCTCGCCTGGGCCCACGGCCGGATCGAAGCGCTCTGCGACTGGCTCAAGGAGCTCGGCATCGGCCGGATCGAGGTCTCCTCGGGAACGATCGTTATCCCCAAGGATGCGAAGGCGCGGCTCGTCGAGGAGCTCACGCGGCGCTTCACGGTCTACGCCGAGGTCGGCGAGAAGGCCGCGAGCTCGATCATGGCGCCGTACGTGTGGATCGAGGAGATCCGCCAGATGCTCGACGCGGGTGCGGCCCTCGTGATCTGCGAGGGCCGCGCGGGCGGCACGGCCGGGCTGCACCGCGCCACGACGGAGATCCGCACGGGGCTCGTGGAGGAGATCGCGCACGTCTTCGACCCCGCGCAGCTCGTCTTCGAGGCGCCGCGCGACGAGCAGCAGACGTGGTTCATCCGTCGCTTCGGCGCCGACGTCAACCTCGGCAACGTGCCGCCGGCGTCCGTCGTCTCGCTGGCGAGCCTGCGCCTCGGGCTGCGCTCGGACACGCTCGACGCGTTCCACCCGCGTGGCTGACCGCGCCGACTTCCCCACCGCTGTCCTGCTGACGGGCGTCGGCAAGCGCCACGACATCGTCTCGGCCTTCGCCCGCCACGCGTTCACGATCGCGGCCGATCCGAACCCGCTGGCCCCGGCGCAGTACGCCGCGCACGTCCGCGTCGCGCCGCCGCGGATCGACGACCCGGGCTACGTCGGGTTCCTCGAGGCGCTCGTGGACGAGCACGGCGTCGGCGCGGTCGTCCCGCTCACCGACCTCGACATCCACGTCCTCGCCGCCGCACGCCGGCTCCCCGCGTTCGTCGCGCCCGAGGCGATCTGCGCGGCGATGTTCGACAAGTACCGCACCCACGAGACGCTCTTGGAGCTCGGGCTGCCGAGCCCGCCGACCGTCCTGCCGGGCACCGAGCCCGAGCGCTACCCGGTGATCGTCAAGCCGCGCCAGGGCTCCGGCGCGCGCTCGATCCACCTCGCCAAGGACGCCGCGCAGACTGCGTTCTTCGTGGACTACGTCGAGGAGCCCGTGATGATCCAGCGCGCGATGGGCGGCGACGAGCTCTCCGTCGATGTCCTCTCAGATCTCGACGGCCGCTGCCTCAACGCGATCCCGCGCTCGATGCTCGAGTCGCGCGGCGGCGAGTCGATCAAGGGCCAGGTGCTCGACGACCCTGAGCTGGTCGAGCTCGCCCGGCGCGTCGCCGAGGCGCTCGGCTTCCGCGGGCCGAGCACGATCCAGGTCTTCCGCGACCCCGAGATCGGCATCGCGATCACCGACGTCAACCCGCGCTTCGGCGGCGCCTTCCCCGCCCCGATGTACGCGGCCCTTCCCGGTCGCACCTACCCCGAGCTCATCGTCCGGATGGCCGCAGGCGAGCGCGTGGAGCCGCACGTCGGCGAGTATCGCCACGGCCACTACTTCACGCGCTGGTACGAGCAGCTCGAGCTCGACGCGGAGCTGCGCCCCACGGGCCGTTCGATGCTTCAGGCGGGGTCCCAGCCCGAGTCGAGGTCGTCGACGAACCCGTAGCCGCACCCGATCCCGGTGGAGCCGAGCCGGAGCGGATGGCTCAAGGTCACCCGCCGGCCTCGCGCGTTGACGGTGATGAGCGTCAGCCGCAGCGCGCGCGTGCCGCAGAAGGCCGGCTTGCCCTCCGACGGAGGATCCACGGGAACCCGGCGCAGGCGCCGCCGGTCGAGGACCAGCGCGAGCTGGCGCGCCCGGCCTGGCCTCACCACGGAGCGTATGTCCGAGATCCGCACGATGCCGCGGCTGAGCCGCAGCCGTACCCGGCACGACGGGCGGACATCCTGTGGGCACCCCACCGCCACGCCGACGTTCGCGTCGAGCTCATGGGGCCCCGCGAATACCACCTGCGCTCTCCCGATCCCCTCGCGCTCGAGTGCTCCGCACCCGCGCACGAGGTCTGAGGCGTCCACGAGGGCCCTGCTGGAAGGCGCACGAAGCCGCGGGTCCGCGCACCCGACGAGGTCGAGCTGTCCGTCCCGCGCTTGGATCCCGTCGCTGCCGCCCCCGCCCTCGATGACGTCCCGCCCGACTCCGCCGGAGATGCCGTCAGCCTCTGGTCCGCCGACCAGCGTGTCGTCACCGGGACCGCCGTCGAGCACATCGGACGACATCGCGTCAGCGGGAACGAACCGGTCGAAGCCCGAGCCGAGGATGCGGTCGTCCCCGCGCTCCCCCGAGAGGACGTCGCGCCCCGCCCCGCCCTCCAGACGGTCGTCGCCGGCGCCGCCTCGGATCGTGTCGTCCCCTGCCTGCCCGGACAGGACATCGTCGCCGCTCGCGCCGACGAGGAGGTCGTTGCCCGCGCCGCCCTCCAGCATCACCGCCGGCCCGCCGGCCGCCATGAGCCGATCGTCGCCCGCCCCGCCGACGGCCCTGCGGATGTCGGCGCCCACGTCGTCGCCCTCCCCGGCCTCGCCGTCGTCGGCGCCCGTGCCGGGCGTGACCGTCACGGGAGCGGTGCGGTTCCCGTAGAAGACGGTTGCGGACGAGACGGTGCCGTTCGGGCCAGTCGCCGAGCGCAGGACGTCGGGGCCGGGGCCCCCGTCGAGGGCGCCGCCGGCGACGAGGAGATCGGCCCCGGGCCCGCCGGCGGCGTCGCCGTTGGCGACGACGAGCATGTCGTCTCCCGCCCCGCCCGCGACCATCGCCCTCGCCTCTGCCACGTCAGCACGGTCATCGAGATCGGCCAAGTTCACCGTCAGCGACTCGAGGTCGTCCCGGAAGTCGCACAGCGCGTCGGTCGGCGAGAGCTGCCGGCAGCCGGCGCCTGCGGTCAGCCCTGCCGCGTCGCCGACGCGCAGGTCGCCAGCCTCGAACTCCGTCCGCAGCGCGTTGCGCTCCCCGGGAGCCGCGGTCACGGCGATCGAGCCGACCGTCAGCTCGCGGGGAGGCCCGTCGCGGACCGTGTCGCCGTAGCGCGTCTCCCCGCTCAGGGTCACGGAGACCGTCGACCCCCAGGCGGGAACGGGCGCCGCGACGCAGCTCAGCAGGACCAGCAGCACGCCTCGGGCTCCTCGTGACTTCACCACGAGCGTCAACGTCGGGTGTCGGACCGAGTTGCACGCTCGTTCCGGCCACACGATCCTGGACGAACGTCCTGCGTGGAACCGGCGCGTTGGGGTAGGTTCCGAGCACACACCCCAAGGAGGAAGCATGTACATCGGCATCGGCACCGTCATCATCATCATCATCTTGCTGGCCATCTTCGTCTTCTAGACGGCCCCAAGCACCGCGGCGAGGCGCTTGGGCGTGACGCCCAAGCGCTCCGCGTCGGCGGTGCCGTGGGGGGAGGTCATCGAGACCTCGAGAAGCTCGGCCTCGTCCCAGGTGACCGGCGCCGCGGACTTCATCAGCGCCTCGGCCAGGCGAAGGGCGCGCGCGGTGACGCCGAGGGGCAGAGGCAGAAGGGGGCGCGGTCGGCCTGCGGCCTGGAGGACCGTCCGCACGATGTCCGCGTAGGTGTGGACGTCCGGCCCGGCGAGCTCGACGCGAAGGTCGGGGTGCTCGGGGTCGATGCGCCGGTCGAGCGCGGCGACGAGGCAGTCGGCGACGTCATCCGCCCAGATGGGCTGGAACTGGGCCCGACCGTGCCCGCTGAGCGGCACGACGGGCAGGAGCGCCAGGCGGCCGAGGAGGGTCGTGAGCTTGTCGCCCGGCGCGTAGACGATCGACGGCGCGACGATCGTGTGGCGCAGGGACGACTCGACGACGGCCTGCTCGGCCAGCGCCTTGGCGCGCAGGAACCGCGTGCGGTTGTGGGCGCTGGCGCCGAGCGCGCTGGTGAAGACGAAGTGCTCCACGCCGGCCCGTTCGGCCGCCTCCACCAGGCGCCACGTCGCGATGCCGTTGAGCTCCTCGATCGAGCCCCGGGGCTGGTCGCGGATCGAGGCGGCGAGGTGCACGACGGTGGTCACGCCACGCAGCGCGTTGCGAAACGACGGCGGGTCGGCGAGGTTGCCGAGGGCGATCTGCACGCGCACGCGCTCGGCGCCGAGGCGCCTGGGGTCGCGGACCAGGCAGCGGACCGGGACCCGCGCGGTGGTCAGCCGGCGCAGCAGCGCCGAGCCGACGCGGCCGGTGGCGCCTGTGAGAAGGAGCACCTAGGCCCAGTGGCGCGGGAACGGCTCGCCGTCGCCGACGATCCTGGCGGTGATCTTCATCTCCTTGCGTAGTATGACCAGCCCTGGCACCACCCCAACGACCCAAGAGGTAGCTGAAGAATGGCCTACGTGATCGCCGAGCCGTGTGTCGGCACGAAGGACAACTCCTGCGTGGAGGTGTGCCCCGTCGACTGCATCCATCCCACGCCCGACGAGCCCGACTACGACAAGGTCACGATGCTGTACATCGACCCCGAGGAGTGCATCGACTGCGACGCGTGCGTCGAGGCCTGCCCCGTGGACGCCTGCTTCGCCGAGGACCAGCTGCCCGAGGAGTGGACCGGCTTCATCCAGATCAACGCGGACTACTTCGCGCAGAACAAGTAGCCCCACGCCGCGCCGGCCCGCGCCCGAGCGGAGATCGGGGCTCGTCTGCGACGCGACCTCCGCCAGGCACAGGCCGGTCGCACCCTCGGCTTCAGCGTCGTCGGCGCCTGATCACGCCGCCCTGACGCCCGTCGCCGTCGCGAGATCGCCGAAGTAGCCCGAGTAGGTCTTCGCCACGCAGCCGGGCTCCTCGACCTCGATGCCCGGGGTGCGCAGGGCGAGCAGGGCGAAGCGATCGTCGTAGGTGCGGATCCGCGCCGCACGCGGAACCCCCGGGAAGATCAGCAGCCCGTCGGGCTCCTCGGTCACCTCCACTCCCGCGCGGCGCAGCTCGGTCGCGAGGGCCCGACGCGGTCGCTCTCCTTCCTGCGGATGAAGCCGATGCCGGTGATGCGCGTGGGCGACGTGGCGAACGGCGCGACGACCGCCAGCGTCTGTGCGGTGTCCGACAGGTCGCGCATGTCCACCTCGACGCCCCGGAGCTCGCGCGGACCTCGGACCTCTGTGGCCTCCGCGTCCTTCGTGACCGCGCAGCCCATCCGCTCGAGGACGCGCACGAAGCCGAGGTCGCCCTGGAGGCACCCGGTCCCAAGCCCGGGAACGACGACGCGCCCGCCCGTGATCGCGGCGGCGGCGAAGAAGTAGGACGCGGCGGAGGCGTCAGGCTCGATCGCGTACGGCGTGGCGCGGTAGCCGCCGTGCGCCACCTCGTAGCGTGGCCCGTTCACGGTGACCCGGGCGCCGAAGGCCGCCATGACCGCGGTGGTCAAGTCGAGGTAGGGCCGCGAGACGATGTCGCCCTTCGACGGTCAGCGCGAGCCCGCCGGCGAAGCACGGCGCGCTGAGCAGCAGGCCGCTCGTGTACTGCGAGGAGACGGCGGCGCGCAGCGTCGCCGCGGCGCCGACGCGCCCACGAGCGCCGGTCACGCGGATCGGCAGGTGGCCGGGCAGCCGGCGTCGGCGACCGCCACTCCGAGCGCCCGCAGCGCCCCGACGCCCGCGCCGAGCGGCCGCGCGCGCATCTGCGCGGAGCCGTCGAGCACGTACGGCCCCGAGCCCAGCGCCAGCAGCGGTGGCAGGAAGCGCGCGACCGTGCCGGCCGAGCGGCCGTCGAGCGGGCCCGCCGCAGCACGCGGCGTCCCGGCGCAGCCGTCGACCACGAGCGTGCGCCCGCCGTCCTTCGCGGTCACCGCGACCCCGACCCCGGTGAGCACCCCGCGCATCGCGCGCGTGTCGTCGGCCACGAGCGCCCCGGTGAGAACGCTGCGCCCCACGGCGACCGCCGCGGCGATCAGCGCGCGGTTCCGATGCTCTTGGAGCCGGGGACCCGGACGCGCGCGTCGACGGGCCCGACCGGCGGCTGCAGCTCAAGCGGTGCGGACGCGGGTCGCAGCGTTGCATTCCCACGATCGCAGAGCCGTTCCGGCGCTAATCGGCCGATACTGGACAAGGTTTGCGTAGATTCGGTAGTCGATCCCCGAACCGGAGGTTTGAGAATGTCCGTCACTGACGACCTGCTGAAGAACGCCGAGGCCTACGCCGCCTCGTTCGACAAGGAGACCCAGGGGGAGCTGCCGATGCCCCCCGGCAAGCAGGTCGCCGTGCTCGCCTGCATGGACGCGCGGCTGGTGCCCACGCGCGTCCTCGGCCTCGAGGAGGGCGACGCGCACGTCATCCGCAACGCCGGCGGCGTCGTGACCGACGGTGACATCCGCTCGCTGGCGATCTCGCAGCGCCTGCTCGGGACGAAGGAGATCGTCCTCATCCACCACACGGACTGCGGCATGCTCACCTTCACCGACGACGCCTTCAAGAAGGACATCCACGAGGAGACCGGCATCAAGCCCGAATGGGCCCCTGAGTCCTTCGACGACGTCGACGTGGACGTCAAGCAGTCCATCGCGCGCATCAAGGCCTCGCCGTTCATCCCGCACAAGGACGCCGTCCGCGGCTTCGTCTACGACGTCAAGGACGGCAGCCTGCGCGAGGTCGCCGCCTAGCCGCCGGGGGCTGAACGCCGGCTGGCGTCGACCTGCCCGACGCCAGCCGGCGTTCGGCGCTGCCTACGCCATCGGGAGCGACATGCCCGACGGCTTGATGACCTCGAGCGCCGGTGGTTCGGGCACGGCGGCCTGGAGCATCGGCAGCGCGCTCGGCGTGAGCGCCACCAGGCCGCGCGCGGCGCGGCGAATCGCCTGGGAGGCGGGATCGTCGGGGTCCTCGAAGACGAGCGGCTGGCCCGCGTCGGACTGGGCGCGCAGCGGCATCGTGATCGGCACCTTGCCGAGCAGCGGGACGTCGAGCTCCTCGGCCAGCGCTTCGCCGCCGCCCTCCCCGAAGATCGCGAAGCGCTCACCCGTGGGCGTGGTGAAGCCTGCCATGTTCTCGATGATCCCGAGGACCTCGAGATCAACCTTGTGGGCCATCTCGGCGGCGCGGCGCGCGACTTTGCGCGCGGTGTCCTGCGGCGTCGTCACGATGACGAACTTCGCCTGGGGCAGCAGCTGGGCGAGCGTCATCGAGACGTCGCCGGTACCCGGCGGCAGGTCCACGAGCAGGTAGTCGAGCTCCCCCCACTCCACGTCCTGCAGGAACTGCGTGAGCGCCTTGTGGAGCATCGGTCCGCGCCAGACGACGGCCGCGTCCTCCTCGACGAAGAACCCGATCGACATGACCTTCACCCCGAAGGACTCCAGCGGCAGGATCTTGCGCGCGGGCGAGACGGGTGGGCGCGTCGCGCCGAGTCCGTACATGCGCGGGATGGAGTAGCCCCAGACGTCGGCGTCGAGGATGCCGACGCGCTTGCCCTCGCTGGCCAGCGCGGCCGCGAGGTTCGCGGTGAGCGTCGACTTGCCGACGCCGCCCTTCCCCGAGCCGACGCAGATGACGTTCGTCACGGCCGCCAGCGAGCCGTCGGGCAGCGCCGTGCCGCCCAGCCGCTGCTGGAGCTTGACCTTCTCGTCGGCGCTGAGCACGTCGAAGGCGACGTTGACCTTCGTGACGCCGGCGAGCGCCGAGACCGCCTCCTCGACCGCGCCGACGAAGTGCTCGCGGATCGGGCAGGCCGGGGTCGTCAGGGAGATCATCACGTCGATCTCGCCGCCGTCGCCGATCTCGACCGAGCGGACCATGCCGAGCTCCACGACGTTCTTGCGGATCTCGGGATCGATGACGGCCTCGAGGGCGGTCAGGATTTGCTCGTTCGACGGCATCCGTCCCATTGTGGCAGCCCCCCGGCGCGGTACGGTGATGTGTCGCCGAGAGCCCGACGAGAGGCGCCATGCGCCGCCGCTGAGCGCCGCTGACGCTGCCGCGCGCACCCGATGAGGTCCTTCCCGTGCATGTCTCTCGTACGGTTTTGATCAATCGCCCTGAAGTATTGTAACGGCGACCGCAACTCACGCTGCTCGACCACGCGCGCGCACACCGTCGACATCGGCGACCTGCGCGAAGGCCGCAACCGCATCCTCGCCGAAGCAACCGACCCCGTCGACCGCCGCAGCCCCTCACAAGAGATCAACGTCAACGTCGATACCACTGCTCCAGCACTGGGTGCTGCGATCGACGAGATTCGTGACGATTACGTCGGGGCGCGCCGCTCGGTCACGCTGTCGGGTTCTGACGGCAGCTCGGGCGTGAAGAGCATGACGCTGGAGGCGGCCGGCTTTGGCGTCGTGGCGACGGCTCGCCCCAGCTGCACCTCGACGCAGTGCCCGACCCAAGCCTCGAGTGCGGCAGCGCTCAATCTGACCAACGTGCCGGAGGGCGCGCGTTCCTTTCGCCAAGTCACCGAGGACATGGCCGGCAACGTGAGCACATCCTCGACGTGGACGAGCTTTGTCGACAAGAGTCCCCCTTCGTCGCTCACGGACGTTCGGTCGCTCAAGGACGCAGACAGCGGGGATGGCTTTGTCACTTGGGACGACAGCGGCGACCCCATGCTCGCTGACGGATCGCCGGGCGCGGGGATCGACCACTACGCCTACCGCTACCGCGTCGCGGCAGGCACGATGTCGGCCTGGCAGAGCACCGAAGAATCATGGTTCGCCGTGCCCGGCACCGTGGTCGGCACGCCGGTGTACATCGAGATCTATCCCGTCGACGGCGTCGATAACCCAGGAACGACGTCAAGCGTCACGGCGACGACGCAGAGCGACTCCAACGGCATGAACGCAGACGACGCCCCGATGACCGCCGCCGACGAGACGCCCTACACCACCGCCCGGTGCGAGGCTTACTACGGGCCGGGCTCGGCCTACTGCGCTGAGCCGCAAGATGACCCACAACCATCCACCGCGCCATCCGACTCCAGGACCGCCCTATCGGCCACCCCGCGCGACTTGATCTACGGCATCTCAGACGAGGACGCCGGGACCGCCAAACCCGCTCCCAACGACACCCGGACGTATCTTGATAATCCACTCTTTCAAGACCTCAAGGTGCGACGGACGCGACGAATCCTAGCCTGGGACATCATGCGATACCCAGAGCGGGTCAAGGCCTTTCGCAGGTACTACGAGAGGGCCAAGGACCTCTACCCGGCAGTACCGGGCGACCAGCGGGTCGACATCATGGTCTCCTTTCAGCTGCCGTGCAACAAGGACGGCGTGCCTGGCGACGCTGCCAACCCTCCAGCCGGCGCGTGCTACCGAGACGAGGACTTGAACCGGAATGGCGTGCCGGACAGCGGCGACGAGATCGCTCCGAAGCTGCAGGACTACGCTGCCGCCGTCTACGACTTCAAGCTGGCCTTTCCAATGGTAAGAACAATGTCCGCGTGGAACGAGCCCAACGACGAACGGCAACCGACGAGCAGCAAGGCTCCGCGAGGCCGTCCGGCACGTGCAGCGCGGTACACCTACGCGCTTGAGCGGTACGTCTGCGCCCGCGTGAGGCGGAGCGGCCGGTCATGCACCGTGATCGCAGCCGATCTTGCCCAATCACCGATGCGGAGCGAGAAGTCCTACCTGAGCGGCTACATCAGAAGCCTCAAGGCGCGATTTGCCTCGGCGGGCAACCCCTCCGATCTGCGCTACCCGCAGAACTGGGCAGTGCACCCGTACACGGACATCGACCTGGAGCGCACGAAGCAATCAACGACCAACACGCATTTCTTCGCGAAGATGGTGGGAATCGACAAGCGAATCTGGTTCACCGAGGCCGGCAGCCGACTCCGCGGCGGAAAGACCGAGAGCGACCAAGCGCAGGAAGTCGAGTACCTCGTCGACAAGCTGGCGGTGTCACTCGACCGTATTGACCGCCTTTACTACTACAGCCTGTGCACCGACAGCAGCAACGGGTTCGACTCGGGGCTGCTGAAACCAGCCCCCGCGAGGCCCACGACCGGTTCGCCGTTCTGCGGAGACACTCCCCGACCGGCCTATGCCACCTACAAGACGCGAACCCTCCGCAACCCGAACGGTTGATTGGGGTTGAGATGTGCACGATGACTCTGAAGACGACATGCGCGCTGGCGTTGACGAGCTGGTTGGTGCTCATCGGAGCTCCGCTGGCCGCGGCGGCCTCGTCGCCGTGCCGGAGTCCCGGGAAAGTGATCGCGGCAAACAAGGTGGCACAGCTGACCCTGTCGCTCGGGACTTCAGACGATGACCCCCCATTGGGCTATCACGCGTGCTCGAAGGGGCATCGTTCTCGCTACCTCGGTGAGCCAGGAGTTCCCGACGATGGAGGGATCACGGTGGTCCCGGACCTCTCCGGGCGCTTCCTCGGTATAGGCAGTCAGCGCAATGGGAAGGGCGGATGCGTGGGCACCGTAAGGTCGCTGGCCCTGGATACCGGACGTAACGCCGGCGAGATCCTCGATTCGACGGTCTGCGGCCAGACGATCATCGACGTTCAGGTGACAAGCCGTGGGCTGCTGTTCTGGAGCCAGACATTCGCCGACGGCACGGCTGCGATCCGACGCACGGACCGTCGTTGGGTGACGACGTTGCTGGACTCCGGAGCCGCGGTCGATCCGACGTCGCTAGCGGTCACCGATCGGCGGGCCTATTGGACGACGAACAACCAGGCGCGATTCGCGATTCCTTAATCTGCGCCCGCAGCACGCGCGAAGTGGCGCGCGGCGATCAACTTGGCAAGGTAGCCTCTTTCAACGCGCTCGGGCCGTTCGACGCGCCGCTCACAAGCGCTGAAAGTTCAGCCATCTGATCGGCATGGGCCGAGTGCGGCTCCTCGACTCGAGAAGCGCGCCGGGGCTCCGTGATAGCGCGTCGCGGCTGGTGCTGCGACTGCCCGACGAGCGTGAAACCGCGCCTGCGCGAGTCTCGTCGCGCCGGCAGACGTGGAACCTACAAGCGGAGGAGTCGAATCACTCCCGCGACCACCCCAAGCTCGGCGGCCGTCGAGCACTTGCAGTCTGCTGGCCGCTTGCGCGAGCTGCCGCACGCTATGCCTCGGCGTGAGCACCCCTCCGGCCCACTCGGGGAGCGGGCCGGAGGGCTCTGCGGATGGTCAGAGCGCTCGACTACGCGAGCGAGGCGACGCGCTCGACCGTGTCCGAAGCGGCCTTCTGCGCCGAGGAGGTCACGCGCGTGGTCTGCGTCGCGACATCCTTGGTCAGCGCGGTCACGTCGTCCAGGAGCGTGGTGGCGGACTTGTCCAGGTCGGAGCGGAAGGAGCGAACGTCCTTCTGCACGCCCTGGACCTGACGCTCCACCTTGCGGCGGGGCGAGCGCAGCCTGCGCTCGGCCCTCGTGCGGGCCTTCTTGATGTCGCGCTGGACGTTCCGGCGGGCGGTGGTGCCGCGCTTCTCGAAGCGCTTGAGCTCCTTGTCCACCGAGGTCTTCTGGACGTACTCGCGGATGTCCGACACCGTCGCGACGACCGTCTCGCGGGCGACCAGAGCGGCGCCGACCGGGATCAGGACGGCCTTCTCGGCGTAGACGGCGACGAGGTCGGCGGTCGAGTCCGCGGCCTTCTCGGCGTGCGTGGCGGCCGACTGGGCCTCGCGCACGGCGGCGTTGGTCTGCCGGTTGGCCGAGCGGCGCGCGGTGGCGGCCTTGGCGTCGGTCGTCTTGCGGGCGTTGGTCTTGCGGGCGGTCGTAGAGCGCGTGGTGCGCTTCGCGGCGGCGGGCGTGGCGGTCGTGGAGCGCGTGGTGCGCTTCGTGGCGGCGGGCTTGGCGGTCGTCTTACGCGCCGCGGGCTTGCGGGCGGCCGGCTTCGCGCTCCTGGGAGGCGTCGCGCCGGGCTTCTTGGTCGTGTTGGTCTTCGTAGTGGTGGTGGCCATCGGTGTCTCCCCACGGTAGTTGTTAGAACTAAGGTTGTTCGGAAGTGTACCTGCGAACACCTGTTTGTAAACCGATCCGGCCGCTCGGTTACTAGGCTCCGCTCCATGACCGAGCAGCGGGCGACCGAAGCAGATCGTGAACGGGCTGCGGAGCAGCTGCGGCGCGCCGGCGGCGACGGCCGCCTCACCGTCGGCGCGGAGCTCGACCTCAACGACGTCGAGCTGGCCGACGACGACGTGACGATCACGGGTGTTCTCCCTGATGGGCGGCTCGGAGATCCACGTGCCGGAGGATCTGCGCGTCGAGATCTCCGACCTCGGGATCATGGGCGGCAACGAGATCCAGCGCGGGGCACCCGAGCCGAGCGCCACGACGGTCCCGTGGTGCGCCTGAAGCTCATCTCGATCCTGGGAGGAACGAGCGTGCGGCGCGGCCCCAAGCTCACGTGGCGTCAGCGGCGCGAGAAGCGCCGCCACGGCGAGTGGCGCGACGAGCGCGGCCGGTAGCGCCTTCTCAGCCCGCGGTCCGAGCCAGCCAGCCGGCGGGGTCCTCCAGCTCGGCCAGCGACGGCGCAAGATCAGGAGTGGCGAAGGCGACGTGGAGCGCCTCGACGCCGCCGCGCTCCACGACCTCGTCGCAGAACGCCTTGCCCAGCGTGTACTGGCGCAGCTTGAGCTCGAGGCCGAGGAGCTTCTCGAGCCAGGCGAAGATGCCCGGCCGGTTCTTCTGACGGCGGCGGTCGAGGGCGGCGCGCAGGGCCGGCAGGTCGTCGAGCGCGTCGGCGCCCACGGCGTCCATCACGTGCTCCGCGTGGCCCTCAACAAGCGCCATGGTCGCCTGCACGCGATCGAGCGTCGCGCGCTTGGCCTCCCCGCCGATCAGGCGGAGGAGCTCCCCGGAGCGCACCGCGCCGACGAACGCCTTGACGTCCTCCGCGCTCGGCGGCGTGAGCAGGTCCCGGAGGTCGACGTTCGGGTCGAGATCGGCGAGGAGCTCTTGCAGCAGGCCCCCGAGATGCGGACGCAGCCAGGGCACGCCGCCGAACTGCACGGCGTGGGTGACCTCGTGGAAGCAGACCCAGGC
>JAABUR0100003152.1_pt1 | contig 23526 bp, 27 predicted proteins | sample 5560091 | NCBI WGS metagenome assembly JAABUR01 (sample SAMN10711879, study PRJNA513375) | rock metagenome | isolation source: Antarctica rocks | place: Antarctica: Victoria Land, University Valley sud
ATCGACATGTCCGACTTCGATGCGCGTGGAATGCTCCTGAGCCGAGAATTGCAGCAGGAGCTCGGACCCACGTACCCAGTTCAGTACAGGTTCACCTTCGCAGGAAGCCGCGAGCGACTACTGCCCCGGGTCGCCGACGAGCCTTGCCCCGGTTGGAGTGGGAAGTAGCGCGTCTGCATCCAAGACGGGGCGTGGGAGGATCCCGTCGAAAGTGCGCGGATCTGCCGTCCGTCGCGCAAGCCGGACCGCGTCCTTCCGCCAAAGACCGCAGCCCTCAAGTGCGTCGCAAGGCGAACCTCGTGCGGCGCCCTACGACACCGCGGCCGCCGCCGACTCCGATCACCGCGAGCGGATGACCATGCGGGCCGAGGCGGCGCCCGGGTGTCGTCGACGGCGAGGGCACCGGCGTCGCGCCAGGTAGCCCGGGCCATGTTCAGCAGGTACCGGCTGACGTTACCTGCTCCGAGGCGTTCTCAACCATGCCCGTTCTCGAGAACCGCGTAATCGTCTTTGCTGGACACCTCTTCGTCGATGCCGTCTCACGTCTTGCCGTTTCGGAGGCTCGGTCAGGACAATTCGGACCGGGCCCTTGTCGTCCGACGTGCGTGCGTGAACTATCGGGCACCACAGATGAGCAAGCGCCACCGAGAGGTCACCGGAAGCCCCTTGCGTCGGGCCTGTCCCGAACCAAGTTGACGCCATTGCTCAAGCGCGACGAGCGCCGGGGGGCCAGACGACGAGTGTCTCGATGCCGCGGTTCCAGGCGTAGTTGACGACATCAGCAGTTCCGCCTCTGCCCCCCGCGACTTGTCCGTCCCACACTGCCAGCAAGAGATCGCAGCGGTCGACAACTTCGTGTCCAGCAGAAAGAAAGGCTTCCTCAGAGGGACCGTCGAAAGCCAAGATGTCGCTGCTCGCTGCGAGGTGGAGAAGAGTCTCGTACGTGCTACGGACGGTTTCGGATCGGAAGCTCTGCTCATAGTCGCGGCAAGGGATCACTGCATGCAACCGTCCTCCGGCGGCCAGGACAGCGAAGGCGAAGAGTTGGTCAGCGCCCTCGGCGAGGCTGCTCAGCCCGACCAATTCGTCGTCGCCATGACGAGCCAGGGCTGCGGCGATAGCGGCAGCGACATCACGACGCGTTGCCGGACTCAGGGTCTGGTGTCCCGTGCAACCGACGCGCGTCACAACCGCCCTCGATTCGCAAGGTCCCAGAAATAGCGGCCCAACGGTGTGAGGTAGACGTGGCCGCTTTCCATGGCCACCCAGTAGTGGTCACGCCTGTCGTCAGTGGTAACTAGGTTGGCGTTTCGAAGGCGACCTGCGTAGTCGAACTCCTGCTGCTCAAACGTGCCTCCGGTGCCGGGCGGTAGTGGGCGGCCGGCACCCTCGTGCGCTGGCGTCAGCTGCAGCCGGTGGTCGGCCGTGGGGAAGTGTTCTGGTAGCTGCCGGAGAAGATCAGGGTCGAGCCAAGGAGGTCCAACTCGAAGGACCACCGGCTCGACGACATGTGCCTTTAGCACCGGGCGCTGCTGGAAGGCATCGAAAGTGGGGCTTATGAAGGCATACAGGCTCAGGGATGTGATGTTGCCACGATGATCGGTAGCGCCGCCTGCGAGTCCGTCGAGAAGGATCCGTGTGAATGCGCCTTGCCCGTCGACCTCCGCTGAGGTTTCGGTGGCGCGACTCGCCGCCAGCACGGTGACGTTCTCGCGAAGAACGGCCTTGCTAAGGCGGAAGTTCTCAGCGACCCCCGCAGACTGCAAGGCGGGGGTGTTCCCCGTGTCCCCGCTGAAGCAACAGTCGAGCAGCAGGGTGACGCTGTTGGCGGGAGAACTGTTGGCTAGGTTGATCAGGTCGTCCATAGAGACGCCCAAGCTAAATTCACTCGCGTCTTGGGTGACAAGGTCGGCACCCCAGAGCGTCTGGCCGCCGTGGCCCGCGAAAAAGAACAACAGATCGGCGCCCTTTGCGTTGGTGAACAACTTTGCGAGCTTGTTGCGCAGGAGGTCGCGAGTTATCTCGGGGCCGGTGTCGCTGGTGACAAGTTCCGTATCCCAATTGGGGCTGCCGTCGGCGTTGCTGGACAACATGGCTGAGAGGGCCGCCGCATCGTTGACGCATCCCTGCAACGAGCCGATTGTCGGGTAGTTGTCGATTCCGACCAAGATCGCTCGCTTCACTACGCGTTCTTCCCCTCGCCCATCATCTGGTCGACGGCGGCTGCAATGCTCTTCCAATTCCAAGCCATGGTGCGGTTGCGCTGCAGGCCAGTGGGAAGGGTGGTTGAAGTACCGGCCCCATCGACGTATACGCCGAAGACCGGAACTTTGAGCCCCTTTGCCATAGCGATCTCTTTGGCTACGCCGGTAGCGGTGCTCATGGACTTTCCAACGAGCACGATGCACATGTTCGTGCTGGCCATCTTCTGTTTGACAAGCTTCTCCCACTCCGTCTCGGCGAGTGCCGTCTTGCTCGACCAGTCGTGAACCGTGAACGGGGTCGGGGAGTCGCTCTTGGCCTGACCAGCGAAGAGGACCTTCTGGATTTGGTTGTTGTCGAAATCGAAGCTGACGAAAGCTCGCGGGTCTGACATGAGTACTCCTGGTGACGGTGTTGATGGGCACTGACCAACCTACGAGCACTCACCGACAGTTGAGCAGCGCGATCGGTCTGAACTCGGCAAGCGGCGTCGCGCCCAACCCCGCATAGGCGGTCCACACGTCCCACGTGTCAGCTGCTCTCTTGCGCAGATCATCCTCAGTGCCCCTGCCGCGACGGCGTACTTGCTGTGGAGGAAGGTCCCGCCGATGTCGATGGTCACGTCGTTCCCGAGTCTGGAATCCAAGAAGGCAGCGCTACGGCCCGACAGTTCCCTACCGCGTTTCGTCGACTGCTGGGGGCAGTCGATCGTCACTCCCCAAGCCGAACCCCGTGCGGGTCGCCGATCCCGATTCGGCATTACCGTGCCCCGATCGGCTGACCGCCCGACGTCGTCCCTGGTCTCGCGTGGGGAGCGACCGACCTCACGGGAGACGTGCTCACGGTGGTCGAACCGCCGCGGCTCAGCCGATCACGGGCGGGCGCCGGCGCGGGTCGAAGGCGTCGCGCAGCACCGGTCGGTCGGGCGCGAAGAGGGGTTCGGGCAGGTCGCAGGAGGTCACCCAGCGCAGCTCGGTCGCCTCGTCACCGACGGGTCCGACGCGGCGCAGGGCGGTGGCCATGAACACGACCCCGACGAACTGGCGCAGGGTTCCGCCGGGATAGCGGTGGACCTGGGTCACTGGGTCGCTGTAGATACCCAGCAGACCGTCGATGCGAGCCTTCCACCCGGTCTCTTCACGGCACTCCCGAAGGGCGGCCTCGGCCCACGACTCGCCTGGCTCGACCCCGCCTCCGGGGATCCTGTGCGTGCCGAGAACTCCATCCGCGGCGTGAGCAGCGGTGTTCTGAGGGCTGACGGTGGGTCATCGGGGCTGTCGGTCAGGATGATGACCGTGTTGCTGCGCCTGACCTACCTTGCTCTTACTCACCTGTTCGCCGCGATACGGCTGCTGGGCCGCGACAGCGCCGACAAGGATGTGGAGATCTTGGTGCTACGCCACCAGCTCGCCGTCCTCCAGCGCCATAGCGGTGTTCCGAAACTGGATCGCGCCGACCGGAGCCTGCTCGCCGCACTGCTACACCGGCTGCCGCGGTCCGGGCTACGCCAGCTGCACCTGCTCGTCTCCCCGGACACGGTGCTGCGCTGGCACCGCGACATGCTGCGCCGCCGCTGGGCGGCGACGTCGCGGCCGAACCGAGCAGGAAGGCCGGCGGCCCGGCGAAGCATCCAGGCCCTGGTTGTGCGTTTGGCCAAAGAGAACCCCTCCTGGGGTTACCGACGTGTGCACGGCGAACTTGCCGGTTTGGGCATTCGGCTTGCCCCGTCCACGGTGTGGGAGATCTTCAAGCGCCGCGGTATTGACCCGGCACCGCGGCGGGGTGGTGGCCCCGGCTGGGCGGAGTTCCTCCGCAGCCAGGCAAGGGCCATGCTCGCGGTCGACTTCTTCACCGCCCAAACGTTGAGCGGCGCGACGGTGTACGTCTTCGTGGTGATCGAGCACGCCAGCCGGCGCATACGCATCCTGGGTGCCACCGCGCGGCCCACCGCCGACTGGACCACGCAGCAAGCCCGAAACCTGCTGATGGACCTAGCTGACAACGCAGTGAGCATGAAGTACCTGATCCGCGACCGGGACGCGAAATTCGTCGATGAGTTCGACGCGGTCTTCGCAGCCGAGGGCATTCAGGTGATCAAGTCCGCTGTCCGCGCTCCGCGGATGAACGCGATCGTGGAGCGCTGGATCAAGAGCTGCCGCAAGGAGCTGTTGGACCGCACTCTGATCTGGAACCGCACCCACCTGCTCAACGTTCTGGGTGAGTACGAGCAGTTCTATAACGAACACCGCACCCACCGCAGCCTGCACGCTGCAGCGCCGCTGCGTGCGCTCCCTGAACCCGTCGAACTTGACCGGATCCGCATCCGACGCCGTGATCGACTCGGTGGCATCCTCCACGAATATTCAGCCGTCGCATGACGTGGACGGGTATTCGGCACGCACAGGTCTCGACTGGTGCTGGTCCAGTGACGGTGTACTCATCGCTGGGGCGGAATAGTCGCCGGTCGTCGTCACGGCCTTCACCGGCCGCCACTCAGTCCGCGCTGCGTAAAGAGCAAGCACAGCAGGAGTTGGAGAGCGCTATGGCGGCGCTTCAGGCCGCTGAGCAGCAACTGGTGACGCTGCACCATGAGGACTTTCCGCAGGCGCGGCCACCGGAGGTTCCAGCGCCGGCAGCGGTTAATGAGTCGGCGATCCTGCGGAGCCACATCAAGTCCGCCTTGCGTGGAGTCGGGCTGTTCAATCGAACTGGCCGTCAACAGGCCAAGCACCACGGCCGCGAGCAGGCCGTCCTCGAAATAGGTCCGGCGAGGCTGCGGCGGCTGTCTGGGCTTGCGCAGCAGCAGACGGCAGCCATCGCAGCGTGGGATGCGCTGGTTGCTCATGAGCCAGAGGCGGTGATGACGGAGCTCGAGGAAGCGTTCGAAGACAACCAGTACCCGGCCGCATGCCTGAGCGCTACGCGTGACAACGGAGTGAATCGCGTCAGCCTTCTCGTACTGTTTGAGTCGCTCGAGATGATTCCCGACAAGGCGGCCGGGCGGACACCAACCGGAAAGCCCACCGTCAAGAAGCGCAGCAAGACCGACCGCAACGAGTTGTACCTCGCGGCGTTGGGTTCGATGGTGCTCGCGACGGTCAAGGAGACATTCGCGGTGTCGCCAAAGACTGACGTCGCTAACGTCTTGGTGTTACGGCAAGATCGCGGCGCATCAACGGCACAGGATTATCTGACTGCGATCTACGCCGCTAACTTTGAGCAAGCCGTGACATTGCGCTTGCCGTGGAGAACCCTGGATCCCGCTGAAACGCTGATGCGGGTGCCTGATGCGCTCCTTCGCCGCAAGGGCGTCGCCAGGGAGGTGTCCGCGTTAGATCTTCGTGGCGAACCGGAGTTGGTGTCCATCCTGGATATGGCTCGCGCCGACCTATGGCGCGCGGCGTAACACAATGGCGCTGTTCAACCCACCTCCGGGCTGGCCGTCACCGCTTTCAGGGGAATGGCCACCAGCAAGGTGGAGTCCTGATCCGTCATGGCCTAAACCACCGAAGGGGTGGCCGTTCTACATCCACGAGAGCACCGGCAGGACTGTGCTACCACCATCCGGGGCATGGCAGCCACCCGATGGTACCGGCGTCGACGTCCTCGCATCCGTATCAAGGCGACCCTCCAAGAGACGGTTGATCGGAGCCGCCGTAGTGGTTTTGCTCGTGTTGATCGGCGTCACACAGGGAAACGCAGGCAACGACAACCCAGCTTCTAAGGGGACACCGGCAGCGTCGTCGTCCAGCAGCGACGACAGCGACCCCAGCACGGAGGTCTCGAGTCCCAGCGACGATGGGGCCACCACCGAGCCGGAGCCGACAGAACCGACCAAGACCCAGAAGACCAAGCCGCAGAGACCGCCCGTAACCAAGGCACCCCAGCAGCCTCGAGAGGTGGTTCGCTACCTGGTCACTCGCGTGATCGATGGGGATACCGTCGAGGTCGCCAAGGGCGGTGGGACCAGCGTCCGGATCATCGGCATCGACACTCCTGAGACCGTGGATCCGTCGGTGCCGGTGGAGTGCGGTGGGCCGCGAGCGTCGACGCTTGCAACCCAGCTGCTACAGGGCAAGCGGGTGCGCCTCGTGTACGACCCGTCACAGGGGCGAACTGACAGTTTCGGACGGACTCTGGCTTACCTGCAGGTGCCGCGGATCGGCGACTTCGGGCTCACCATGATCAAGCGGGGAGCCGCGGCAGAGTACACCTACGACACCACCTACGCCCGCCAGGACCTCTATCGAGCCGCTGAGCAGAATGCACGGGCATCTGACCGCGGCTTGTGGCGCATGTGCGGAAGCACGGCTGTTCCTCTCGTGCCATCGCAGCCACCGCCCTCGCCGCAGTCGCCGACCCTGCCGAAACCGGGTGCGGGCACCGACCCGAGGTTCGACTACTGCTACGAGGCCAACGACGCAGGTTACGGTCCCTATTACCAGGGGACGGACGCGGAGTACCCGTGGTACGACGACGCCGACGGCGACGGAATCGTCTGCGAGACCTAACACACGAGGTGAGTCTGTCAATTCATCCGCCAGTGATCGAGGGGCTGTTCTGCACGTTTCCGGCACGCCGCAGGGCTCCCGGTCTGAAAGGTGGTGCCTGACCTGGACGCTGCCGGGCTGCCACTCGGGAACGTGACGAGGCGTCATCATGGATGGGTGGCAGTCAATTCATCCATCCTTGCGGAACTCCTCCCGCCAAACTCTGGGCAGTGGGCCCACGTCACAGGGGGAGAGTCAGCTGCGTCGGTTGTCTATGACTGTGTCCAGCAGCGCTACGCCAAGGTCGTCACCTCTGATCTGGTGCCGGGATTGGCAGCCGAACGCGACCGCATCGTCTGGTTCAGCGAAACGGGCATTCCAGGTGCCGTATTGCTCGACTGGCGCGAAAGCGATGCTGGCGCCTGCCTGATGACCCGAGCGGTGCCGGGTGTACCTGCGAATCGGCTCGACGCTCCAGCCCTACAACGCGCCTGGCCGTCAGTAGTTGCCACGCTCCGAGCCGTGCACAGTCTCGCCACCGACCAATGCCCGTTCGATCGCGGCCTGGAGCACATGATGCCCCTCGCCCGCGCCAGCGTGGCAGAGGGCCGCGTAATCGTCGAGTTTCTTCCTGAGCCACTGCAGCACACCCCACCGGCGCAGATCCTCGACCAGATCGAGGGTGAACTGCCAGATCGCCTCGCCCAAGAGTCCACCCAGAAGGTTGTGTGCCATGGCGACCTCTGCCTACCCAATATCCTGGTCGACCCATCCACAGATCAGGTCAACGCACTCATCGACCTGGGCCGTTTGGGAACAGCCGACCCGTACGCCGACATTGCACTGCTCCTCGCCACTGCACGAGATACCTGGCCCGACGAGAAGACCGCTCGCCGAGCCGACCAGGACTTCGCCGAACAGTACGGCACGGAACTCGACCCGGAACGCCAAGAATTCTACCTACGGCTCGACCCGCTGACCTGGTAATGCCACGCGCGCGCACATGCGGTGGAAAGACTCTCGAACCGGGCATGCCCATGAACGCCCCGATGGTCTACAGGTCGCCAGTTGCACGGGCGTGAATCGGGACCACGTCGTCGTCGGTGCATGGGGCACAGCAATAATGTCGGCGCGTACGGGGTCCGGCCATAGCACCACCCGACTGGCACGTCCGCGGTGGGGTGAGGATGCTGTCCGTGTGGCTTGCTAAGTCAGCCGGGGCTCGAGACGCCAGGTAGGTCGCGAGCGACCCTGCATCACTCGACGGACCGGTGCCTTCTCGGCGTCTACGGATATCGTCGGGCGCGGTCGCGTCTAACTTGTCACCTGGCAGCGGTAGGACGATAGAGAGGATGGAATGCATCGAGTGGCTGGTGGGGCTGTGGGTCCAACATGCGCGCCAACTAGGTGAGCAAGTGCGGCGTGTCCTCTAGGGCTCGACCTCCCCGTGGTGCTGACATGTTCGATGGAGGAAGGTCGGCGGTCCGGCCAGGCTCCTGGCGAAGAGGAGGAGCGCGTGATGGCCGTAGAACAGATCGACCTGTTGCAGAAGATCGACACGAAGGTCGCCGCCCTGCTGGCAATCGCGGTCGAAGATCTGCTGCGCCGAACGCCGGATCTGGCCGATCCACGCCCGCGCTCGATCGACAGGATGCTGGCTGACGTCGGCCTCACGGGGGTGGAGATCGCTGCTCTCCTAGGCAAGACTCCCCAGGCCGTGTCCAACCAACTCTCCGCGGCGAAGAAGACCGCCGCCAAAAAGCCCGCGGCGAAGAAGGCAGCACCCACGAAGAAGGAGAGCTGATGGCCGCGCCGACCGACGGCCTCGACGAACTGGTCCGCCTCACTGTGATCCAGCTTCGCAGAGAGGTCCCAAGTCAGTCAGCAATGATTCTCGAGCTCAACCGGGTGGGCTTCACCACGGCGCGCATCGCCGAAATCCTCGGCACGACGACGTCGACCGTGGCGAAGGATCTCCAGCGGGCGAAGACGCCTAAGAAGGCGGCGGCGAAAAAGACGGCCGCCAAGAAGATCGTCTGACGACTGATTGCGGAGAGACATGGCCCCGCGTGTGTCGCTCAAGGACAGGATCCGGCAGCAGCTCATCGACAAGTTGGACGTCTCCGCCCGCGGGCTGAACGGCAAGGTCGGCGCCATCGCCAAGCACCTTGCCATCAGCGCGGAAGATGCAACGTACGTACTCGCGCACGAAAACAGGATCAACATCACGAAGCTGGATCAGGAGACGCTGACCCGCGTCCGAGGCCACCTCGCCCGGCGGCATGCGGACGTATCGCCAGCGTCGCCCGCCGCCACGGCTCGACGCTCCGCCAGTAGGGCCCGCTCGACGGCATCTGCGACTACCCCGAGGGTGCTGAACATCAAGGTCGGCACCATCGACGTCACCGGTGTCCCGTGCATGAGCGCCTCTATGGGACAGAAGGCCAAACGGGTCGCCGAGCAGGGGTACATCCCGATCTTCCTGATCGAGAACTCTGCTCGGGACCTCATCACGCGTGTCATGAAGGCCGCTCATGGCGCGAACTGGTGGAGCACCAAGGTCAGCCAGGCCGTCACAAAGAAGGCTGCGGACTACGCCGCGAACGAGGGGAAGCAAGCCTGGCACCCGGCCAGAGGCAGTGACCCCATCCAGTTCGTCGACCTCTTGGACCTGGTGCAGATCGTCGAGATGAACTGGTCGGACTTCAGGCAGATCTTTCCCCGAAACAACTGGTTCAGAACGATTATCGAGGACCTCAATGTGAGCCGCCGGGTTGTCGCACACATGAACGACCTCGACCCCAACACCTACAAGCTCATCGATGCCGCCTTCATCAAATGGACGAACCAGCTGAAGGCCAAATCCGCCTTCATCCCGGCCTAACACTTGGACCAGCCAACGGGGTCCGGTCAGGCGACCTCGGCCCGCAACGCCGCCGCAGGCATCTGCCTGGCGCCGTCGCGGACGATCTCATCAAGCACGACCCACCGGCCGCGTTCTCGTTGGACCTCGCGGCGTCCTGGACTACCTTGAGCATGGGTGCACTTTCCCGAGCCGGCGCGTCAACGCCGACCCGGATCAGAACGAGTTATGGGCTTCAGATCTTGCTCGGGAGGTGCGCCCGCTTCACGTCACCCCGCCGAGCGCCATCCACAGGTTCTGATCATTGCTCCCTCGGGTGAGGCCGCGTCGAGCCCTAACCTTTGGGGGCGACGTGAGCGAGAATCCGTTGGCGCTGGGAAGGCGGCACGTCCTCGGCTATGTAGACGGTGAAACCGCTGCCGAGCGGTACCCCAACGACGCGATCGACTGTCAAATCGGCAAGCGCGAAGACCTGCGAGGTCTCTGGGTGATCGGGAAATGATGAGCCTTCGGGGTCGGCGGCGTTGTCCTGGCAGATCGAAAGTTCCGCTTGTCCGGCTGGTGTGGCGTCGACATCTTCGGCGTAGATCTCTGCGGTGTACACGACGCCGTCGATCCGCAGGAGAGGCTGGCACTCCGCTGTTGCCACACCCTGCTGGCCCGCGTCATCTGTGTCGTCCAGGAATTGCGTGCCGATGGCCAACGCAGTGCCAGCGCAGATCACGGTCGCTGCGGCAACAGCAGCGAGGACCAGACGAACACGTCCTCGAGATGCCGAAGGCTCGGAGAGGATCGAGGCAAGCCGCTCACGCGACTCCGTCGCGTCGAGTTGCTCCGCGCCCGGCTTAAGCCGGGCGATAATGTCATCCATGGCAGTTCCTTCCAGAGCTGAAGCGAGAACTCAAGACTTGGCAGCGATGATGTCGGACCCGAGGCGCTGGCGCGCCCGATGGAGCCGGGTGCGCAGGCCGCCGGGGCGGCACCCCAGCACGGCGGCCGCCTGATCTGTGGTCAGCCCATCCCAGGCCACCAGCAGGAGCGCCTCGCGGTCGGCCGGCGGCAACCCGGCGAGCGCCTGGAGCGCGACGGTTCGTTCCTCCGCCGTTACGGCAGCGTCCGGCGCGCTCGCCGCGCAAGCCTCGAGTAGCGCAAACCGCTCATGCAACCCCCGCTGGCGACGTTCTGATCGAAGTTCGTTGCGTACATGACCCAAGGCCACTGCCAGCAACCACGGAAGGGCCGGATTGGGGATCCGGCGCCGTGTCCGCCAAGCCGTCAGGAATGTCGCCGACGCCACGTCAGCCGCGGCCTCCCGACCGACATGCCGACACGCGTAGGCAGTCACCCGCTGCACGTTGTCTTGCCAGCAGCGCTCGAACTCGTCAGGATCCATGAACTACCTTCTGCCGAACTACCTTCTGCCTCTACTATGTAACGTCCGTCACCAGTACCGTTGTTACGCCCACCGCCCCTCTTCCTTGCCGTTCACGTTTGAACTGCGGCCATGTGGAGCGATCAGCTCGCTCGGCTCGTCGTCGCCCGCGCTGTGGAACTCAGTCCGGGTCGTCGCCGAGGGAGCAATGATCAGAACCTGTGGATGGCGCTCGGCGGGGTGACGTGAAGCGGGCGCACCTCCCGAGCAAGATCTGAAGCCCATAACTCGTTCTGATCCGGGTCGGCGTTGACGCGCCGGCTCGGGAAAGTGCACCCATGCTCAAGGTAGTCCAAGACGCCGCGAGGTCCAACGAGAACGCGGCCGGTGGGTCGTGCTTGATGAGATCGTCCGCGACGGCGCCAGGCAGATGCCTGCGGCGGCGTTGCGGGCCGAGGTCGCCGGCTACGTCGAGGCCCACGCTGAGGAGCTCGACGAGGGTGGGCACCGGCTGGTGGTCCGCAACGGGCACCACGCGGCACGAGAGGTGATCACCGCGGCGGGTGCGGTGCCGGTGCGGGCGCCGCAGGTCAACGACAAGCGCACCGACCGGGAGACGGCTGAGCGGAGGCGGTTCTCCTCAGCGATCCTGCCCGCCTGGGCGAGGAAGTCGCCGCGGGTCGCGGAGGTGTTGCCGCTGCTGTACCTGCACGGCCTCTCCTTCTCGGACTTCGGTCCCGCGCTGGAGCAGTTCCTGGGTTCGAGCCACGGCCTGTCCGCTGCGATGATCACCCGGCTCACCAAGGACTGGCAGGGCGAGGCGCGGCCGCGTTGAACACCCGCTCGTTGAGCGACACCGACTATGTGTACGTGTGGGTCGACGGGATCCACCTCAAGGTCCGCCTGGAGCAGGACAAGGTGTGTCTGCTGGTGATGATCGGGGTCCGTTGCGATGGCACCAAGGAGCTGGTCGCGCTCGACGACGGGCACCGCGAGTCCACCCAGTCCTGGGCGGACCTGCTCCGCTCGGCCACGCGGCGCGGGATGGCCGCGCCGGTGCTCGCGGTAGGCGATGGTGCGCTCGGGTTCTGGGCGGCGGTCCGCGAGGTGTTCCCCGAGACCCGTGAGCAGCGGTGCTGCTTTCACGAGATCGCCAACGTCTTGAACTGCCTGCCCAAGTCGGCCCAGCCGGGTGCGAAGGCGGTGCTGGCGGAGATCTGGAACGCCGAAGACAAGGACCACGCAGCAGCCGCGGCGAGGGCGTTCGCCGCCGACTACGGGGCGAAGTGGCCCAAGGCGGCCGCGAAGATCACCGAGGACCTCGACGTGCTGCTGGCGTTCTACGACTACCCCGCCGAGCACTGGATCCACCTCAGGACCACCAACCCGATCGAGTCCACCTTCGCCACCGTCCGGCTCCGGCAGCGGGTCACCAAGGGACCCGGTTCCAGAGCAGCCGGCGTGGCGATGGCGTTCAAGCTGATCGAGTCCGCCCAAGCCAGATGGCGAGCCGTCAACGCACCCCACCTGGTCGCCCTGGTCCGTGCCGGCGCCAGGTTCGAACGCGGCATCCTCGTCGAACGACCGACGAGAAAGCCGAGGAATCAGGAGGTGATCAGCAAGTCGCCTGACACGCCGATCCACAGGTCTTGACTATTCCTCCCTCACCCGCCCCCAACCCCGACACGGCGCCGGGACGGGCCCGCCGCCTAGCGACTGAGGCTTCCGCAGCGCTGGGGGGTTGTTGTGACTGGACAGCTTTGCGGGGATGTAAGTCAGAGAAGGCAGTCTCTCATTTGGTGCTGAACTATGTCTTGACCACGAAGACACTGCTTCTACCGTCGTATCAAACGTTTCGAGTGGCCGCCCACATCCATGGCGACTCGTTGGCATTCCGCGCCCCGGCCCTCAGGACAAACCACGCGAGGACCTGCACGCCACCCAACGCCCCTGGATGTGGCAACAACAGACACTCCAAGGACGATGACGTCGACTTGTCACTCCAGCTCGGGCTCCGGAAGCACACCTAGTCGCTCAATGCGGCGTCGCGCAACTCGCCGATGGTGGCCGTGTCGGGCCACCCGTCAGATCCCAAGTCCTCCGCCCAAACGTTCTGCAGCCCAGCGGCGGGCTCATCGATATATAAGCCCTGAGGAACGGGTACATAAGTAGTAACGCCAGGATCGCCTGAGGAGAAGTTCGTGGCCGGTGGGTGCACCACGCCGAATAACACGACATCGGTGCCAGCAGGAAGTGCAGTCCTATACACGTCCGCCTCGATGTTCTTCGGACGCGGGACCGCGAAGTAAACCAGACCCGCCTCGGTGGCCGGGCTGCCCTTCCAGAGTTCCTCGGGTTGGATGGCCACAAGAAGCGCTCCCTGGCCATCCAATTCATCGTTCACCACCGCTGTCTCCAGGTGGTCCACCTTACCGACTACAGAGACGTCAACGGCATCCAGCATCGCAGCTTGGTCGGCAAAAGGCTTGTACTCGTAGCTGGCGGTTTGGCGTAGAAGGTAGACGACGCCCTGGCGCGCCGCCGCCTCACCTGGCCCGTGGTTGTCACTGCCGTGGCTGATCACGGTACCAACAACGAGACTCGTCGCCGCGGCGACGGAGAGCACAGTCACATAGAGGCGGGCGCGCATCATCAGTTGAACCAATCCGTGAAGTGGCTCTTGTGGTGGTCACCGTATCGTCGATACTGGAGATCAGTTGGCGGGGTGTCACCAGTGTTGATCATGCAGTCCGTACTGCTGCCGCCGTGAGTGAGGCCGCCGGTGTGCCCAAGCTCGTGGCAGGCTGTCTGGCTTTGGTCGGTCTCGTCGTAGTCGCCGACGTCGATCGCTGCCAGATCAAGCGTGCTGTAGAACTGGTCGCAGCGGGTGTCGAAATCCTCGCAGTAAGTAGACCCGGTGGCACTCGCTAAGTTTCCCTGTCGCCAGACCACGTCAGTCTCGGTGTCACCGCTGAGGTCACAATCGGAGTTATAGTCGACGTTGACAGCCGTGGGATCCATCGCATCCCACATCATGTTGCTGATATTCTCCCTTATGTCCGCCCCGGCACTCGACGAGTAGCAGTACGTGTGCGGATCGGAATCCGGATGCGCTCCGGTGTCCTGGGTGTTGGTGCCCCAGGGATCCGCGGCGGCTGCAAGCGCAGTGCCCAAGGTCAGCGTCAGTGACGCCGCCAGGACGAGGCCGACCCTATCCAGGACCGTGCGGTGCAGCTTATCCATATCCAGGCTCCACTGTATCCACAGCAAGTGGACTCAACTTGCGGGTAGGCAACGGCACATTAGCATCGACATCACATAACCACAATCTTCCGTGACCTGCTGAATCTCCTACGAGCGAGTAGATGACGATCTCGTCCGTCGTCAGCACGACCCGGTCCGCCTAGTCAGACGCGGCCTCGATCGACCGCAGGACGCACCGCCAATCGTTGCCCGACAACGGGCTGGCGCCGTGCTCGACGCGGACCTGCGCTGGATTGAGGAGGCCGGGCAACGGATGGACGAGCTGGGCCGGGAGTGGCGGGTCGCCTCGAACCCGAGCAGGAGCCCGACCTCCTTCACGGCGGCTTCGGCGCCGTCCACCAGGTCCTTGTCGCGCGAGAACACGAGGTCGTCGAGAACGGCCTGGACGTGAAGTCGCAGGGCGTTCCCGCTGTCGAACTTGTCGGTCAGGTAGGCCGACGATTCCCTGCCCTGCTGCGCGCGCCCGCGCACGGGCCGGCGCGCGAGTGCGATGGAGGGCATCAGGACGTTGCTATTGAGCTTCTTCGCGCCGCGGATGATCTGCTGGGCCCGCTCGGCGTCGACGTCATAGGTGTACGCGGCGACCTCCTCGAGTCGCCAGCCCCGCTTGGTCGAGTCCGTGCCGTTGAGGGCAGCCTTGAGGTGGTCGGCGGCACCGCCAGGATCGCCGGCCGCGGCCATCTCCCAGGACGCGCGGCGAGCCTCGGCGACAGGCGAGACGTGTCCGTCGGTGTCGTACTCGACGCCGGCGATGGCGGCGCTGCTGGCGGACAGCCATCCCGGGTCGCGGGTGAGGAACACGGTCAGCGCGTCGCGGACCGCGTCGAGACCCTCGCCCTCGATCTGGTCCGCGATCTGCTGGCTAAGGTCGATCTGGGCGCGGGTCGCGGGGGAGAAGAGGTGGCTGTCGGCCTTGTCGATGAGCGATAGGGCCAGGGTGTTGCCAATGAGGATGACGGCGCAGTGGTCCTCGGCGTCACGGATGCCTCGGCCCATGCCCTGCTCGAGGCGCTGAATCTTGCCGATGCGCAGGGTGTCGCTGCCCGTGAGGGCCCCAGCCTCGCGCTGTTCGCCGGGGTCGAGGGGAGTGGGCACTCCGTCGATGACTAGGAGCCGGCAGGCGTCGTGCGGGAGATCGACGCCGTCGTACTTGTTGACCAGGACCACTATTCCAACGTGCTCGCCGTTGCTGAGGCGGTCGATGACCGGCTTCATGTCGTCCACGTGCAACACCGTCGGACCGTACGGGGTCCACTGTGCGGCCTGCTTGTCGCTGGGTACCAGGACGACGACGTTCACCGCGTCGGCGTCGATGGTGCCGTCGCCGTCGCGGTCGCCGTGCGCGAAGTCGAAGGCCATCCGCCGGATGGTGTCGTCGATGATCGAGGGATTGAGGGCGCCCGGGGCAAGGATCAGGCGGTCGCCCAGGTCGGTGGCGCGCTCGGGGGTGATGGGGCGTCGCACCGAGTCGGCGTCGGCGCCGAGCTCGGTGACCAGGACCCCGTCATCGGCAGGGTGGCGGTGAGGTAGATGCGTCGCTTGGCCTGCTGGAAGGCCGGGATCATGTGGATTGGCGGGCAAGGCGTGCGCAGCTGGAGGCCACGGTTGGAGACGGTCGCCACGGCATGGTCGAGGTGGTCGGCGATCAGCGGCCAGGCGAAGAAGATGTCGTGGTTGGAGTCGTCGTTGGCCGTGGCCGCGATCAGGCTGGTGACCTCGGGGTGCTTCTCGCGCCAGGTCCAGAAGGGGATGCGCAGGGGAGCGGACCAGTCGCCGTCGAGCAGGGCCTCGGCGTGCTTGCGGCTCTGCCGCTTGAGCACCTCACCGAACACGCTGAGCGCCTTCTCGAACGCCGGGTGGGCGACAGGGACGGTCACGGTGAACTGCTTGCGCGCCGCAGCGAGCGCGGCGTGGGCGTCGTCCACGATGACCGTGCCGAGCACGATGGCTTCGGGGTGTCCGGCGAGCTTGAAGACGGTGCGGCCGTTGATGACCTTGTGGAAGGTGGTCACCAGGATGGTGCGACCGGCTCGGAAGCCCGGGTCGCGGGCATCGGTGGTGACCGGGATGCCGAGACCGTCGGGCCCCTGGGCCTGGTCGACGACCTGCTGCACCAGGTAGGTGTCAGGCACCAGATAGGCCACCGGTCCGACACCCCCGTTGATGCTCGACTGCCCGGCCAGGAGGCCGACGACGGTCTTCCCGCCCCCGGTGTTCATCTTGACCACCAGGTCGCGGTCGTTGCGGCGCTCGTGCCAGGTCTTGAGGACCTGGTCCTGCTCGACGCGCAGCCGCGGCCAGGGCTTCTTGGGCAGGTGACAAAGTCGGTGTCTGACGGCCGACCCCACGCGGTCTCTGCGCCGTTGTTGACGATTGCGAATGTCGGTGCGGCGTCGTGAGCGGGCGCGGCTGCGACTGAGGAACCTACGTCGCTACATGCCGAGAAGCTGCATCCAATAGCTCGGATGGGTCCGCGGACGGCCTAAGCGAGTCCACCGTCGACGAGCTGCTGCTGAATCAGAGCGATCATCTCGTCGCGAGCGACGTTGTTCGACGGTGAAATGTTTGGAGTCATCTTGCTTTTCAAGATGCCCACCTCGGTCTGGGCGCCGTCCGTCATCGAGACCACTAGGGATGGCGGATGGAAAGGCCCAGCGTTCTTGCCACTCGTCACCGATGCGATCGCAGCCACGTCCACAGCACCGGCGGTCCCGTCCTGGTACACCTCGACATAGTCGAGCGCCTTGCCGACAACCTTGCCCAGGACCCCGTAACTCTCCGGCAGGAAGTCGATGCCGTCCTTGATGAGCTTGTCCATACCCTTCACGTTGATGGGACGGAAGAGCAGACGCTGATTCGTCAGTACGAGCAGACCTCCCCAAACAGACTTGCCGTCGACGGAAGCCGTTTGCTCCCGCACGATCTGCTCACCCGCAAGCAGGGGCAGCGGTGCGTACCCGTCTGACCTCGGAGCGAATATCCCGGACATGGCTCCACCTCCGACGCAACCCTCCCGCAGTCGAGGTTCACCTGCAAGGTCGGATGATCCAGCACGGCAGGAAGGCCCGCTCCGAGATCGCCTCGCCTGGCCGATGTGAGACGTCGGTCGATGGCCGAGACCGGGCAGGTCTGGCGACGGTGGTCTCGACGATCGTCGGTCTGGCGCTCGGCCTGATCGCCGGGTACAAGGCGGAGGCGTCTGCGGCCGGGCCGACAGGAGGAACGAGACTCGCGCAGCGCTCGACTCGCACTTCTAGAGGGTCTGTTGCGTTGTTCGAGCACGAGCCAGGCCAAGGCGACGACCGCTCACGCGGGGATATGTGCAGGGCGCGTGCTATGCAGCCTCGAACGCATCGGCGTCCGGCCGACGAGTCGGCGACATCTCGGCGAGGGCCAACTGGCTTGCACTCTCCTAATCAAGTGTTGGCGGGCGACAACACCGGGAGGTTGAGTGCATTCACTCCTTGTCGCGGACTCCGACGCCGGTCGAGCGTGTGGAACAGCGGTCCACCACGCGGCGGCACTTGCAGGCCGAGACCGTCAGGTGGCCTGGATGGACGGTGAGCCGCACCGGATGTCCGGTGGGGTCTCGAGGTGCCTTCGTCGACTAAGGGCGCCGGACACGTGTGGACGGGGCAGGCGGCACAGTGCGTGCCTGGGTGCGTGTCACGGGGCCTGTATAGGCATGGTCATCGAGGGCTGCGGGCCGCTACTCCGCGTGTTTCTGTTCTGTCGGGGACGGCTGCTCTATGGCCACGAAGAGAAGCCCGCCGATCATGGCGAGGTTCTTGTGGAACTGGGTTCGCTGCACCTTGCGGGCGGCAGGGTCCTCGATGGTCCAGAACGGGTGGCCGGCGAGGGTGGTTGGTACGAGCGAGGCGGCGAGCACCGCTGCGGAGGTCCGGGGCAAACGCCCGCTGGCGAGCAGTGCCCCGGCTGCTGTTTGGACTGCTGCGTTTCCCCTGACGACAAGCTCATCGGAATGCGGCAGCGGAGCTACCTTCCGTATCAGGTCCAGAGTGGGTGCGGCCTGTTGGACGGGCTCTGTTGCGTTGGTCGATCCCAGGCCATGCCGAGGCGGGACTTGGGCCCCCTGTGCTGGTCAGATGGCGGGTTTGAGTTCGTTGAATGCGGTGGCCAACCGGAACAGCGGCCCGGCGTCGACGGCGAGCTCGTAGTGGCCGCGGCGGAGGTTCTGAATGAAGGCGTGGCCACGGATCACTACGCTCGCCGTTCGCTCAGTCCTGAGCCCCCGCATCGGCCTGAGCCTGGCCTTTAGGCGGCCGTGGTCGCATTCGACCCGGTTGTTCTCGTACTGGCCGGTGTTGTGCAACGCGGCAGGAATCAAGCCCTCGATGGCGTTGGCCAAAGCCGGTGCCCGGTCGGTGATCACCTCGGCCGGGTCACCGTGAACAGCCAGGGCGGCGGTGAAGAATGTGCGCGCCGAGGCGATGTCCCGTCGCTGCGAGACGTACACGTCTATCACCTGCCCATGCTGGTCGACCGCCCGGTAGACGTAGGACCAGACCCCGGAGACCTTGACGTAGGTCTCGTCGACAAACCACCGCTCCCCGGCCAGGTGCCGAGTCGGCCGGGCCGCCTCGATCAGCAACGGGGTGAACCGCTGCACCCACCGATAGAGCGTGACGTGGTCGACCTCGATGCCACGCTCGGCGAGAAGCTCTTCGAGGTCCCGGTCGGACAACCCGTACCGGAGGTACCAGCGCACCGCCAGCAAGATCACCTCGGGCGGGAAGCGGAAACCAGTGAACCCCGAGGGCATCCTCACAGGCGGCCTCGGACGGGGAGTGCGCTTCATCAAGCCACCCTCACTGGCCCGAGTGCGCTGCGTCAACGCAACAGAGCCCCACCAGGTCCCACTCGGCCTCGTCGTCGACATCCTCGAATCCGCTATGACAGCTCGTGCAGCACCCACAACGAGAGCGCGGCATCCTCCAGGTCGTCGGCCGCAGCCGGGAGTCGGCCACTCGATCCGGGCAGGGCTCGAAGCATCTCGAACAGTGCCGCGCCGAGTTCTCCGCGCGGCTTGGGAAGGATCATGATGACCGGTACCCGCTTCCGGCGGATCCACCGGGACGCGCAGCACTCCGTCCAGGCACTCCGGTGCGTGGCAACTCGCTGTCGTTACCGGTGCATCCAGCGGGTCGGCCTAGAACTCGCCAAGCAGTTCGCCTAGCACGACTTCGCCCTCGTGATCAACGCAGAGGACGACAAGATTCATGAGGTCGCCGCCGCGTTGGCCCTGGCCGGAGCCGAAGTCCGCCGCGCTTCGATCCGGTGCGCTCCTGTCGTCTCGCCTTCGAAGCGTCGAGACACCGAGGGCATGTACTGTCGGCGAGTTCGGACAGCGGCTCGATCCCGGATGCACCCGGTAGGCGTCGTCGGAGGAGCAGTGGCCACGTCGTCGGAGGCACGCGCTCGGAACTGGGCCCTCTCGACGCGTTGCGTGAGTGAACGCAGATCTACGACCAGGTGCGGTCGAGACCCATCACTGGTCGGCGCGAGCCGGTCATCCATGGGCCTGCAGCAGCGTAGATACCCGCCCAGACAAGCGCCCGGCGGCGTACCGCGTTGTACATCGGTTGCGGCTCTGGCCAGCCGTTCTCAATTGTTGGGTGGAGCGGAGGAAATCGCTTCCACCAGCCGGCCGGCCAGCTCTTCGGGACAGTTCTTCGCGATGTCTGCCTGAGTGAGGACGCCGACTAGCTCGTGACCGTCGATGACAGGCAACCGGCGGACGCCGTGCTCCTGCATGGTCGCCAAGGCCTCCTCGACCGAGTCGTCCGCCCCGATGGTGATGGGCTTGCCGTCGGCAACCTGCTGGACCCGCACCTCGCTGAGGTCGGTCCCCTCGGCGATGCACTGCGTGACGATGTCACGGTCGGTAATCATCCCGGCTAGACGGTCGTCGTCCCCGCAGATAGGTAGTGCGCCGACGTCTAGGTCTCTCATCTTCCGCGCGGCATCGACGATTGTGTCGTCGACGCGAACGCACTCGGCTGGGCTACTCATGATCTCGCGTGCGGTGGTCATGGAGTTCTCTCCTTTTCCGGACGGTGTCCGATTCTGACTGTGTGCTAGCGGTACCCGCGGGAACGCATGCCATGCCGGTCCGCACGGGGAAACACGTGCGTGCTGTGCACACGAGCGTCTGGAAGGAATCGATCTAGCTCATAGGGCGTGCCGCGAAGCCCGTTCCTGACTTCCCGTACTGGCCAGCGCCTCCGGGTGGGAGCTACCGTCGTCCGATGGACTTCGAGATGAGCCCCGAGTCGGAGGGGCAGAAGACCCGGCGCCTGCGCGAGGCCACTCAGACGGCTGCGGATGTGACGGCCACGGCATACGCGGTGGACGGGTCGATCGACGTCGAGCAGCGACTCCGCGACGAGTTCGCGGCGGTTGGGATCGAGCTCAGCGACGACGCCTGGCTGGAGCAGGTTGCGAAGCACATTCGGTCGGGGCGCCACGTCGAGTTCGACGACCCGAACGCACCGGGCTCGATGGGCTGGGACAACGGTGGTGGCTAATGAAGGCACTTATCTCCGGGTGCTGCGCGATGTCGGCTTCCTGCCCGCACGCTGACCCCCAGGTTCCCGTTCCGCGGGCATCTGCGCACTTACGCAGGATGGCGGCCTTGCGGCGGCAGCCGGTTCCGGCGCGACTCGTCGTGACTCGCCTTGCCGCGCCTCGCTCCCGTCCGAGGAGACGCATGGCACCCGTAGACATGGGTACCGCGAGACATGAACGAATCCAGGACAGGCAGCGGACACGAAGACAGGCCGACCTGCGTGACCCGGCCGCGGTGGAGGAGCTGCATGCGGCCATCCGAGCCGTCGGACGACCGCTGGCCGCGATCGCCCTCAACGCCGGAGTGGGACAGGGTGGGGCGTTCGTCGTCGACACCGAGCTGAAGTACACCGACGTCACGCTCACCTCACTCATGCCTGGACCGACGGACACCGAGTTCTTCGACCGTGCCGACATGCTCGACACCAAGGTCGGCCAGGCGAAGAAGGACGACCCCGCACAGGTGGCACGCCAGGGCTTCGACTCGCTGATGGCCGGGGAGTCCAGGGTCGTCGGCGGCGGGCTCAAGACCAAGGTGCAGGAGGCAGCCGGCAAGGTGATGCCCGACAAGGCCAAGGCCGCGATGCACCGCGGGATGGCCGAGCCGGGCACGGGCGAGTAGCGGGGGACCTGTCAGCATGGTCGACCTTGCCTGGGGCCTGTGGCGAAACGGCTACCTCGCCATCGCGCTGGACCGCGCCCGTCGGTCGGGTGCTGACAGCTATGTGAGTCGCCTGCTGGGACGCCGCGCCGTGGTCGTGCACGGTGCGGGCGGAGCAGAACTCTTCTACGACGAACGCCTCGTGCAGCGGGAGGCGGCGGTGCCGGCGCCCCTGGCGTGGCTGTTGTTCGGTCGCGGAGCCGTCCACGGGCTCGACGGCGAGCGACACCTAGACCGCAAGCAGCTGTTCCTCGAGACGCTGACGCCCTCGCAGGTCGCCCCGTGCGCCGAGGCCGTGGGTCGGCATCTTGAGCGCGCAGTGCAGCTCTGGGACGGTCGTGAGGTCAAGGTCCATCCCGAGCTGGTGCAGGCCTACGGGTCTGCGGTCCTGGAGTGGGTGGGCGCGCAGGTCACGCCATCGCGGGCTCGGCGCCTGAGCCAGCAGTACGCCGCGATCGTCAACGGCTTCGGCTTCGCCGGCGTCGCCTACGGAAGAGCGTGGGCGGCTCGTGTCCGCACCGATGCCTGGGCGCGGGGGCTCGTCGACGACGTACGACGTGGACGCACCCAGGCGAGCGAGGGATCGGTGCTGGCCACCATCGCCCACAGTGGTCTCGATGCACGCACGGCAGGGGTGGAGCTCGGCAACGTGGTGAGGCCGACGATTGCCGTCGCATGGCTGGGCACGTTCGCCGTGCTCGCACTCGACGAGGCGGTCGAGTGGCGCGTACGACTGGCAGACCGAGAGGGCGACGCGGACCGGTGGTCCTTCGCCCAGGAGGTGCGACGGACCACACCATTCGTGCCTGCGCTGGCAGGACGGATGCGGGCGGCCGCGACGTACGACGGACTCGAGCTGCGCCCGGGCGACCGCGTGGTGCTCGACGTCCGCGGCATCAACCTCGACCCGAGCACCTACGACGACCCGACGCGGTTCCGTCCGGACCGGTTCCTGGGTGTCCAACCGGGGCCCTTCACGCTCGTGCCGCAAGGCGGCGGCTTCCCGACCGGGCACCGTTGTCCAGGTGAGTCGATGGCCATGCAGGTCCTCGCCGAGACAGTCCGGGTGCTGGCGGGTGTCGACTTCACCGTCACCAGCTCGCCGATGCTCGACCTGGGCCGGATCCCCACATTGCCGCCCGAGGGTCTGCGCATCCGGATCGGGGAACGACACATCCCCAAGGACGTCACGGCTCCACGATGAGTGCCCGCAGCGCGGCGGCCATCATCCGGGTGTGAACCAGCTCAACTGGCGTGACGTCTCAGCCGTCGATGCCCGTCGCGCTGTGCGGCTCACCCACGGGCTTGCTCTGGGAGGAGCCGCGCTGACGCAGGTAGACGGCCAGGACTGCCATCGTCCCGACGGCGAGGAACTCGCTCTGCCAGTTCTGCAGGCTGCGCGCCCAGAAGTCGGCGTTGGCCAGGTAGTCGGGCCAGCTGATCGGGTCCTGCGTGCGCTGGAGACGGGTCTCGTTGAAGGTGGCCCAGCCGGCCACCGACTGCACCAGCCAGGAGAGCAGGAAGATCGCGCCCATCACGACAGCCAGCGACGACGAGTACACGCCGCTCCGCCATCCGCCAGACCTGGCCCACGCCGGCGAGTCCGCGTCGGCGTACCGCCCGATCTTCTGCTCCTCATCGGACTCCTGGCCGACCTTCTTGAGCTCCTTGGACTCCGGCGACCCTCGCTGGACCAGCCACACCGTGGCTATCAGGTAGAGCCAGAACTGCAGGAGCTCGCTCTGCCAGTTCTCGGCGACGTCGACGGCGAAGTCGGCCGTGGTGACATACCTCGCCCAGCCCAGCTGTCCGAGGCCCTCGGCGGCCTGCTCGCTATTGAAGAGCTGCCAGCCCGCGAGGCTCTGGCCGACCAGTGTGAGCAGGAACAGCAGGCCGAAGAACAGGCTCAGCGAGTTGTGCTTCACGAAACGACGCACGGAGACCTCCCGGTCCTCAGACGTGCCGCAGCGCGGCGACGAGCATGAGCGCGAGACCGACCGAGATCACCAGCAGGTAGGCAACGAACATCGTCCGCATCTCACGCCCCCTGGATCCTGCAGTCGTAGCGCACAGGTCCCGGTCGGCA
>JAABUR0100003153.1_pt1 | contig 23515 bp, 29 predicted proteins | sample 5560091 | NCBI WGS metagenome assembly JAABUR01 (sample SAMN10711879, study PRJNA513375) | rock metagenome | isolation source: Antarctica rocks | place: Antarctica: Victoria Land, University Valley sud
GGTGTACGTGTAAGAAAAGGGGTTGTTTCAAAAAAAGTTGCCAATATTCATCCCTAGTAGTATGTTTGTACATTTCTACAGTAAGCTCGACTAACATGCTAAAGTCGCGATCTGGATTAAGACTGTGTCATTCCATATCTTCGTTCCTATAACTCTTTCGATTGCACATGCTTTGCAGGTAGGAACTAAACATATGAATAAGCTCCTTCAAGAAATCGATAACAATAATTGTAGGCTTGGATAATTTGAAGTGAGACATGTGATTGCTCGCAAGGAAAACCATCAAGGACGCCAAGTGATCCGACAGTCAATCTGTAGCCACACCTCCTGTATGGAGCGGTTTTTGTTTACTCATGCTCGACTCACCCGTGTGCTTCAAGAGTTAAGGGGATGTCACAAGATCACGTGAAATAACCAAACAATAGGCAACATCATCAAAGGCCGATCAGGCCAATCAGCCATCTTGAACTGGAATGAGTACTGTTTCCAGCTGTCACGTTCTAGTGGAAGTTTCATGGTCCTGGAACCCTTGATGTGAGATTTGTACTAACGCTCCCCCCTTCTATCCCCTTATGATTAGTAGCCGTCATCATCACACTGGGGTGGTGTTCTTGGCTCTGGGGCCATATAGTCTGGCTCCTCATCGAGTAACACGCCCCCGTCCTCTTCATCCTCCTCCATATCTTCGTCGTCGTCATCCCCTCCTAGGATTTCCCTCGTCTCCACCTGCTCCTCGCATTGCCCTTTTCCCTTTCCCTTCCCCTCCCCTTCCCCCTCCCCTCCCCTTCCCCTCAGTTTTCCCGATCCCCCCTCTCCCCGGCTCCTCCCACCAATCTTTTGGGCGCCATGTATCCTGCTTCTCCCGCTGCTCCTTTCGCTCTTGCTGAAAACGAACCTACCAAGCCCGAGCTTCCGCTGTCATCCTTATTCCCTCGGTCATTTTGATGTGCCGGGACTGCTCCTCCGTGGAGAGCTTGAAGAATTGGGAAAGCTCCGAACAGAACGCGTGGGACATCGCGTTATGCCCTCGGTGATGTCGAACTTAGTAAGGAGATCTTATTCATAGCCACGAGCAATATCTAACAAGGAAAATGAAAAGAAGGTTGATACCATCAAGGTAGCTTCCAATAATGAAGTACTATCGATATCGAGAATACTAAGAACGATAGAGAATTGATGAATTCAGTCATCAACAGCTGTCGTTGAATTAGCACTAGGTTGAAATAGCGTGCTTATGTAATGGCGACTAGCGCACCTTACCTAATGTAACGAATACAAACTCTGACCACTCTTCGTTCTTCATCTTCTCCCATCAGCTCCTTGAATATTTTTGGAACTGATCCACCCTAACTAACGCACAGCATGGCGTGGCGCAACCAAGGAATAACTGGCTCGAACAATATCCCTCTCGGATCTCGTCGCAGGTTTGGAGGTAGTGACTCGCCGCCTCCAGCCGATGATGGTGGCTACAATCCTACCCAGCCGGAAACCGGGCTTGCGGACGCGAGCTACAAACGAGGACGTAGTCCAGAGAGACGTAGGCAGCATGAGTACTGTGAAGGAGGAGCTCGCACTGACATCCCTACAGCCGAGCCTGTTGACGGTGGCGAACGAAGACGCAAGAAGAGGAACCGCTGGGGAGATGCTGCGGAAAACAAGGCCGCTGGCTTGATGGGCTTACCCACCATGATCAAGGCCAATATGACAAATGAGCAACTTGAAGCTTATACTCTGCATTTACGTATTCAAGAAATTAGTGAGAAGCTAAGAATCAACGACGTTGTGCCAGCAGATGGCGACAGGTAAGCTGATCCGGGTTCCTCACCAAGCCAACCGAAACTGACCGTTTTGCTTACCAAGATCCCCATCTCCTCCACCTCAGTATGACAATTTTGGTCGTCGTGTGAATACCCGGGAATATCGCTACCGCAAGCGTCTTGAAGATGAACGCCATAAGCAAATTGAAAAAGCTATGAAGATAATTCCCAATTATCATCCGCCGTCTGATTATAGACGCCCAACTAAGACACAGGAGAAGGTCTATGTGCCGGTCAATGATTACCCAGAGATTAACTTCAGTATGATAACTAACCCTCTAAGTCCTAACCTTTTCCTATATTCTTTTCTTCTGGTGATGCGTGCGGCATCCCTCGGAGGATGCAGCATTAGTCTTCACTAACCCTAATACTGCACAAACACATCGCTTGACCATTGATCAACAGAGACTAACACTTAGCTTGCGCCTTTGTACTAAAGTTGGACTACTCATCGGACCTCGAGGCAATACATTGAAGAAAATGGAGACCGAGTCACTCGCAAAGATTGCCATCCGTGGGAAAGGATCCGTAAAAGAAGGAAAGGGTCGATCTGACGCAGCTCATACGAGCAACCAGGAAGAAGATTTGCATTGCTTGATCATGGCAGATACCGAAGAGAAGGTTAACAAAGCCAAGAAGTTGATCCACAATGTTATCGAGACGGTGAGTTCGATGTCATTCTTCCATATCTAGATCTATGAAGGCTAACATCCTCGGTTCCCAGGCTGCCTCTATCCCAGAAGGACAGAATGAGCTTAAGCGCAACCAGCTTCGCGAACTTGCAGCTCTCAATGGTACACTCCGCGACGACGAAAACCAGGCATGCCAAAACTGTAAGTATTTGCTTATCCTTTCGGGTTCCTTCTAGGGCGTTGCTCACATCTCTACAGGTGGTCAAATCGGTCACCGCAAATACGACTGCCCTGAGCAGCGTAACTTCACCGCTAACATCATTTGCCGAGTTTGCGGAAATGCAGGGCATATGGCAAGAGACTGTCCGGACAGACAGCGTGGAGCAAACTGGCGCAACGATGCTCCCGGTGGAGCTATGCCAGGTGCGCGACCTGCTGGACGCATTGGTGGAGGTGACGACGTCGATCGTGAATACGAGGTATGCCCTTTGGATGGACCTCTTCAACTAAACTTTCTGACTGCGTTCACAGCAACTTATGCAAGAGCTTTCTGGTAATGCACCTGCTGCCAACGGCGAAGCACCTCAGCGTATCGAAGCCGGACCCGGCGGTTACGAAAACGGTGGCGGCTATGGTGAAGGTGACCGAGATCTCAAGCCTTGGCAACGTGGACCCACCGGTGCAGCTGCTCCCTGGCAGCGTAGCGGAGGGGATCGACCAGACGATTTCCAAGGCCGTGATGGAGGTTCAGCGCCGCCATGGGCTGCTGGTGGCGCCGGCCGCGGTGGAGATGGTTACGGTGGCTATGGTCAACAGGGCGGGTACGGCGCTCCCCCACCCGGTCCCCCTGGCGGAGCTGCACCTTGGCAACGACAGCAGGACGCTCCTCCACCACCTCCAGGTGGCCAGCAAGACTATGGTTATGGAGGATATCCAGGCGGTGGATATGGCGCTTCCGGTGGTGGTTACCCTCCCCCTCAAAGCATGGGTGCCCCTCCTGGTCTTGGCAGTGGTGCTGGGGGGCTTGGTGCTCCACCAGGCCTGGGTGCTCTGTTCCAGACTTACAATGCCAATGGATCTGCTCCCCCTCCCCCGCCGCCTGGCGATGCTCCACCTCCCCCAGTAAGTTTAGCCGGTGCAAGATTGCCTTCATCTAACGGTACTTGATACTAACTGTGTGTAGCCGCCGAGTGACCAGCCCCCACCACCTCCACCACCTGGAGCATAAACAAGCAGTCAATTGAACAATGGAAGTCAGGACTTAGGGTTCCAATCCAATTGCGAGTAGGGGTTGGCTTGCCGCTGCCGGTTAAGCCTTGTTTCAAAAACAACAATCTGTGGTACGGTGAGAAAGAAATCAATGGTGGAGAGTTTCGGAATTTTTGTGCTGGCTCGGAGGTGCACCCATTCGTCCTCTTTCCCAGTGATCCTACCGTGTGCTTGTTGATATGGTCTCATCAGAAATGTACTCTACTTTGCTGCGAACTCCACTAGAACAGACAGTCTTGCTTTGAAACCTCTCATCCCGTCCTTTGTCCCACACACATGGGATCCGCCATGCTTGATGCACGCCTAGTCTCGAAACGGCGTGCCCGGAAGAAAGCGACCACCCAGACTGGTGGTGTTCACACGTGTTCCAACCCCCACTGACCCGCTCGTGGTATCTCAGGGGTGTGCCGTGGCTGCAATCTTATTGTTTGATAAACCGAGATCTGAGTCAATCCGGGTTATTCGGGTTATTCGAGCCTCACGATAGGAGCGCATAATCCCTCATCTCGAGTCTTCGGGACGCTGGGCGATGTCTGAAACGGTCGAGGCAAAACCAGTATCTCGCTTAATCCGAGTTGCGAGTGGACGTGAGTGGGGGGTGCCAGTAGAGTCTGCTTACATAACGGTACCTCGGCGATCACCAGATCTTTAGTCGGACGGAACCGAATGATGATTGTCGAGTGGTAACGAGCATGAGACATGACCGGCATCCTCTGTCTCTCCATCTCCGAAGCCGACGTTGGATCATCCAAGTGCGTGGCTCGGTCAAAGGAGGGAGGGTCTCATCCCTCACCAACGTTGGTTTGTGGTATCAAAGTGACCGCTAAGCGCGCCAGAAGGGACCGAATCTGGAAATGACCAACCGACCCGCGTATCGCTATTGTTCTTTCTCATTCTGGCGGCTTGAAGCAAATCTCCGGTGAGGGCGCTACCAGCGTGCAACGACGTGGATAGTTCACGATCAACTGTCGTGGTTTCCACCACGCGCACACCCCACACATAAAACCCCCCCCGGTACCCCCATCATGGCTTTACCGCTTTCTCATACTCAACTCCTGCAGAAGCCTCTCTCTTTTGGCTCTGGTAGCACTCTGTCGTTAACTGTCCTCATTGACTGCTCACTACTGCTGTGCCAGTACCACGTTCTTTTTATGCTGGAGAATTGAGATCTCCCATCATGTTTTCCAAACTTCTCGCTGGTTCGACCATAGCATTGAGCGTGGGCAATGCCGTCGCTACTGGTGTCGCATGGGGTGGTGTCAACATCGGAGGGTTTGACTTTGGCTGCAGTACGGATGTGAGTTCCTTTTGAGCCTGATGTCTTGAGTGGAGACTGACAGAAGCGTATAGGGTACCTGCCTGCTTAGTGGCGTCGATCCACCTGTTGATGCGGCTGCACAAATGAAGCACTTCGTTGACGACGATAAGCTCAATGTGTTCCGTCTGCCCGTCGGATGGCAGTATCTGGTCAACAACCAGCTTGGAGGCACCCTCGATGCTGGCAACCTCGCCAAGTACGACGGCCTTGTGCGATCTTGCCTGTCCACCGGCGCGTATTGTATAATTGATATTCATAACTATGCCCGCTGGAACGGGCAAATCATCGGTCAAGGAGGCCCAAGAGACGAGGACTTTGCAAGCCTGTGGACTCAGCTGGCTACCAAGTACGCTGCTGAGAGCAAGATTGTCATGGGTTTAATGAACGAGCCGCATGACAGTATGTCCCATCTCCCTTTTTTTCATGCGATTCATATGCTGAATTACTGGCAGTTCCTGATATGACCCGATGGGCTACCTCTGTCCAGGCTGTTGTGACTGCTATCCGCAAAGCCGGAGCTACTACTCAGACTATCCTACTACCTGGTAATTGCATCTCCTTCTTCGCCGGGGTCAGATACTAATATCTCTACAAGGCACTGGTTACACGAGTGTGCAAGCCTGTGCTACGGGCTCTGGACATGCTCTCTCCAAAGTGACCAATCTTGACGGCTCAACAACCAATCTAATCTTTGATGTTCACCAATACCTCGACGCGGACAACTCCGGTACTCACGCCAACTGCGTTGGAAACCAAATCGATAAAGCTTTCGCTCCTCTTGCGACTTGGCTTCGCGCAAACAAGCGTCAAGCCCTTCTCTCCGAAACGGGAGGCGGCAGTAGTGACTCTTCGTGCTTACAATGTAAGCGACCGTTCCACTGCCTCGAGCCGTTTCCCCCTCCAGGGTAGATGTATTAATCCGAATACAGACGTCTGCGAGGCCCTCGACTTCATCAACACAAATTCCGACGTCTATCTTGGATATCTCGGCTGGGCCGCTGGCGCCTTCTCCCCTTCATCCTACGTTCTCTCTTTGACCCCAATGTCTGGAAACACAGACCAACCGCTCATGAAACAATGTTTCGCGGCCAAGTTCTCCGGTGGAGGCGGCGCTGCCCCAGGACCAGCCCCTGGCCCATCTTCATATCCAGCATCCTCGGCGCCTGCATCTTCAGCGACTGCATCTTCAGCGCCTGCATCTTCATATCCAGCATCCTCGGCGCCTGCCCCTTCAGCGCCTGCTTCTTCAATGCCTGCATCTTCCGCACCCGCTTCATCCACCACAACCGACTCATCTACGGCCGCCGCCCCGCCAATCGGCTCCCCCATTCAACCCAAGATTCCCATCTCTTCAGGTGTCCTTCCTCCCAGTCGCTCATCAAGTACAGACGCCGCTCCATATCCCACCCCCTCGGGCTTCCAACCCCCTGTGTCGCCTTACGGATCCAGTGTGCCGACAACGTTGTCAACGAGAGTGAAGCCGACGAGTACGGAAGAGGCGAGGCCGGAGGAGACGGGCAATGGGGAGCCAGACGATGAGACCTGTGAGGCTTGATTGCAGGGTTATGTTTATAATATGATATCCTAATTTTCCTCGCAATATTTATCCTCGAACTTGATGCTCGAGTGTGTATATATATATCCTTCTCGACAAAAGCGCTACTGAGCCTATCTCCAACGTGAAAACGGCTTGCTGTGCGTTTTTCTCCCTCTGAATGGACAGCATAGCTCAATACTGTACATGCATCTTCGTCCCCACACACATCTCCATCCACATCTCCATCTCCATCCCCATCCCCACACCTCACCAACAAAGAACCCCACGAAAACGCATCTCCACCCCTGCTGTTGTAAAACATAGCCACACATACATACAGTACCCCAACCGCACTGCCATTGTCCCACCCAAAACATATCCAATATTTTCATGGCCCCGTCCGTCATCTAAAAACCTGCCAGGTACTGTATGTAGGTCCCGCAAATAACCCTGTACACCCCCCTCAAAAACTACTATGTAGCATGCAAACATTCAACCTGAACTATCTTCATCATATATAGCGTGAGACGGGTGGAGTTTTTCCTGGAAAAGCATAAGAGCCGCGTAGGTAGGTTAGCTGTTTTGTGCGTGGGAAGGAAGGGTGATTGGTACCGCGACACTCGCTAGCTGTTGGGGGGACGTGTCTATGTAACACAGGCACGCACGCACGCACGCACGTATGCAAAGCTTCCCTCAAGAAGCGGACTTGCGCCTGTATGTAGCAATGGGGGGTTTTTTGGATCTCTTCAAGGACTCTGGTCGTCTCTTTCCTCGAGGATACGTCCTCTCCTAGCGTCCCGGTTGCTCCGGCTCAGACTCCTTGCCTGCCTTCTTCATTACTAAGCCAGGTCTGTCTGTTGTCTGTTGTTGTTTCTCACGCCCTCTGGGCCTTTTATCTCGGACCTAGCTCTGTTCGCTATCTCGATCTTGTAGCGGTCCGTCCCCGATGCAGGTTTTTGTTCAAGCGTGGGCTGCAAGGGCGGTTTGATTTAGCTTCATCGCGGCATCTTGTGTCGATGGTGGTTTGGTAAGCGGCTTGAGGTTGCAATGCTTGCGGTCTTTTCGGCTGGTAGTTCTTTATGGCAGAATACAGCGTTTTTATCTTCGGTGTGTAGCTTTTAGCTGATCACGATGGCTTCTGTGGAAGAAACAGCGGCTGCTGAGACTGGGCGATAGTGGTGATTTGTGCAACCTTTCTCGACGTGGAGTCGTAATAATTCGTATATTTTTGACGCTTGGCCTGTGAAGATGGCGGATTCGACTTTGATATAACCATAAGACCATGATAAGTACAAGGGTGATACACTTTGCGAAAACATAGACTGGTGAAGATGCTATGCCATCTGAGCATTGCGTGCTCTGTTCTCGCTTTCCATTTCATTAATCATATATGCATAAGCCCGGGAGCACCTCTGCGTATCAGGATGATCCGGACCCAACGTCTTCAAATATCCTGCTGAAGCTCTGAGATAGAGGACAGAAGCATCATCGTACTTTCGTTGAATGCCATACATAGAGGCGCGGGACCATATGCTGCTCAATGTGTCTGGATGCTCGAGTCCCAGCAACTTCTCTCTGCCTTTCAGAGCTCGTTGATTCATCTCTTCAGCCGCCTCATACTTGCCCTGATTTTGAAACACCAATGCCAGATTATGAACGCTGATCAATGTGTCTGGATGCTCGAGTCCCAGCAACTTCTCTCTGCCTTTCAGAGCCCGTTGATTCATTGTCTCAGCGGCCTCATACTTGCCCTGATCCTGAAGCACCGATGCCAGATTATCAACGCTGCTCAATGTGTCAGGATGCTCAAGTCCCAGCAACTTCTCTCTGCCTTTCAGAGCTCGTTGATTCATCTCTTCAGCCGCCTCGTACTTTCCTTGAGCCTGAAACACCGCTGCCAGATTATTGACGCTGGTCAATGTGCGTGAATGTTCGAGTCCCAGCAACTTCTCGCTGCCTTTCAGAGCTCGTCGATTCATCTCTTCAGCCGCCTCATACTTTCCTTGATCCTGAAACACCGATGCCAGATTATGAACGCTGATCAATGTGTGTGAATGCTCGAGTCCCAGCAACTTCTCTCTGCCTTTCAGAGCTCGTTGATTCATCTCTTCAGCGGCCTCATACTTGCCCTGATGCTGAAACACCAATGCCAGATTATTGACGCTGACCAATGTTTCTGGATGCTCGAGTCCCAGAGTCGTCTCATAGCCTTTCAGAGCCCGTTGATTCATCTCCTCAGCAGCCTCATACTTTCCCTGCTCTTGAAGAACCGATGCTAGCAAAGATAAGCTCTGCAAGGTGTCAGTCGCGACTTCTCCTAATTGTTCTCGATCAATATTATATGCTTCAGAGACTGCTTGATATGCCGACACATATCTTCCTTGCTGCCGATAATATAAACTTATGTTGGATAAAAGATGTGCACGTTTCCCCCCATCTTTTTCCAAGGTTGAGTCATGATTCAAAACTTGCTGAGCATGAGGTAACAAAGATTCACACATTTGCCAATTCTCATAATCACTGTGAGGAAATCGATTTGCCAAAAGCTGCAAAGCTTGCCTTGCATAGTGTCCTTTCCGGTCTTCATGCTCCAGCCACTGGCGCACAGAGAGCTGCACGAGGCGGTGCATTGCAAATGTCTCTTGATTGATCCCTTTGCTGACTAGAGAAAATCCAACTAGCGTCCCTATGGCGGTTGTGAAATCTATGTCCCTTTCAACCGCATTACATATCAAACTTTCAGGAATCTGCTGCCAGTCAAGCATTGCCATGAGTGAGAAGACCTTTGCCGTCGAAGGCTCTTGAGCTTGAATCTGATCAAACGATAATTTCCATGTTCGAAAGACCGAATTGGGAAAACCTGGCTCCCTTCGATGATCTCGAAGGTCTTCGCTCAGATGATCTACCAGATTCTGCTCATCTTTCTCGAGGGCTGCAAGATACTTTTGCAAAGACATGCTGTTACGGTTCATGAAAGCAGCGGCCTGAGTGATAGCGAGTGGAATATGACCCAAGACATCCAACAGCCTTTCCAAGCTAGATGTATCAAGAAGATCTATATCTTCTCTTAGCTTCGATCGCAGCAATTCTCGCGCTTCCTGAGACGAGAACGGTGATATTTCAACACATATTTCCCCCTTGACCAGCTCCTCACCTAGATGTCTGTTTCTTGTAGTAATAATTAGTAGCCTCTGAGGACTCAATCTTCTTGGAAGATAATCGATAAGAGACCTTGAAGTTGGTGTCTCAGTAGTGGGTGATACGTCTGAACGAAGGAAGAGATCCGCGTCGTCTGCATTATCCAAAATCAGGAGCCAATCGCCGCTGTCGTCTTCATTAAGCCACTTGAAGACCAGTCCACACGGATCAATCTTGGAATCATTACATCCGGAGAGTTTCAATGTCTGTGCAATATCTCGGTAGGCCTGCATAAACCGAGTAGTGCTGGCCGCAAATACCCAGAAAACATGACTCTGCGGTCGATTCTGCCGAAACCTGTAAGCGTACTCGATTGCGATCTGAGATTTTCTGGTACTTTGTTAGTATATATGATAGTACGCTTGGAGGAAGAAGTATACCCAACTCCTCCTATCCCACATAACGAAGCACGAGAATGCATATGAAGCTGCTTCTCGATCTGAGCGAAAATATCTTGTCGATCAATGAACTGTTCATCTTTTTGAAATGGCACAGTGAAAAGGGGTTTAACTAATTTATCGTAGAAAGATCAGCGCTATATAAACTGTGATCTAGCATTTATCTTATGAAAACCAAGACAATCATCACGACAGTCTCACAAGCTTCGTTTCTCCCATAATAAGGAAGTAGAAGTTCTAACCTGCTCCTCCCAAGTGCCGACGTAGTAAATAATATTAGGGTCTACTCACTCGTTTCTACAGCTATCGCAGTCGCCGTTTGCGTGCGCGTGATTTGATATCCTGGGATAATGCAAAGAAGTTCCTTAGCATACGACGCCGCCGAGGCCGCCGCGTACGCTTGCCACACATCGTTCTTGTGTGAGTCCGAATAACTGCAAATGCCTCGGATAACAACGCACGGGAATTCATTCATAAGCCCTGCCGCTTCCATCTCAAAGCATAGAATATCATGCTTCTTGATTAGCTGATCGCGAGCAACCGCGTCTTTCATCAGTGTATCTGCTGATGCAATAAGGCCGTAATGCACCATCGGTGCATTTGGGTCAGGAGCTCGTCGTGGTCGGCGAAGCACAGGGGGAGATGCGCTATCACAACTACTCTCGCACTTGAGATCATTGTCACGGTGAGTATAGCTTGATTCGTATAATCTGTCATGCTCTGCACCTGGATGTTGGTATTCCTCTGACAAGTTTGCATTCTTTGTTATCTTCTTAACCCATTTGGCGATGTTGTTGCCCTTCCTCTTGTGATTTACGCTGAGCTTGGTTACCGCAGTCAACAGTAACGTCGGCGGTGAGTTCAAGGAACCTGATTCCTGGAACTCATGATCTTGGATCGCCTTGCCAAAGTTGTAGGGAACCACACCACCCACCCTATTCAAAGGACAGCCGACCACGACGTCACCGAGTCTGATATCATGCTTGTCACTAGGCGCTCCCCCTCCGATGCCGACCATTAATCCAATCCGGATAGACTCAAAGCTGCGCAGCATGTCTTTGCCCACGCTGGCGGCGGAGGCGATGCCGTATCTCCCTTTCGGAAGACATGCAATGACGATGTGATGTTCGCCAATGCGACCGCGAGTGTAGGTGTTGTTGTCGTGAGGGTCGTGAAAGGAATCGCTCAGCGGAGCAAGATGCTCCTCGTCCAGCAGTTCGCAGGCCGCCACGCACTCCGTCTCCACCGCACAGATCCATCCCACTGTGTAGTCCCGGGGATGCATATCTCTCCAGGCTCTTCAGTATATTCTTATGAGAGGCACGCTGATGAGGGCTTGATCGATGGTGTAGCTTCTTAAGCTTTCATAGCTCTGTCAGTTTTCGTCTGATAGCGTGAAGCTCTGAAGAACACGGTGGCTAATCGTATCCATGTATAGCTTGCGCGCCTTATTAGATACTGTTAAGAGAGCCGTATCAGGCAGCAGCTCAGCCCCCCAGAGGCGCGGTCACCCAACTTCAGAGCATCAGAAGAACTTCTCGAGGCTCGCGAACCAGGCTGCCTTTCTTCGACGGTGCTGGACATACAAAATACTCACTCGTACTCATGAACAAGTAGTGAGGCTTACTCAGTACTCTCTAGTCTTCGGTAGGATTCTTGAGAGAAGAGATGTTCAGCTCATAGCTTATCTTACCTTATCTATTCGAAGCCTTGTACTAGCGCCATCAGAAATCAAATCTCAACTACAGTGGTGCACTATTGCTCGATACGAAAATGTATAATAGGAAATCCATAAACGTACACCCCTTTCGAGAAATGTACACTCGTCTATGGGTACATATACACCCTCTATTCATAAGACACGGTTGTATCTTTCAACTTCTCGCTGACGTGTATATTCATGTTATACGGCATCCTTTCACCTATACATGAGCTTGACCATATGACTACCTTGACAATTTTTCACCATGATCGAAACATCAAATTTTCTAGAACGTAATCGCTGCATGTTCAGCTAGTACTCAAGGGGAAACCCCATATCTTATACACAATTACACATTGTAGTTTAGCGATATCTTATGTGCTTTTCTCACCATCTTCTGAAGTTTGATAGTGCACATGTGTTTTATCTACTACCGTACGGTAAGTACCTAATGCTTCAAGCGTTCTCCGTTACATAATGGTTCTGCATATCTTGTGGCGCTATCGTATTTCCTAAAGAGTCATCCAAAATACATGCTAGAAAGGAGAAGAGGCGAGTTTCGTAGCGGTGATGTAGCGACGTTATTCGTGAAATGTTAAAGTCGTAAGAGTCGTGAGAGTCGTGGGGCGTTTAGAAACGTAGAGGTGGTCATTCAGATCGTAAACGGCGAGGAAGAAAAGGATAGCATTAGAAGGCGGAGTCATTCTTGGAGAAAAGACATTCTGGAAGAAATGTGAAAAGCAACCTGAAGACCTGCCCCTTCGAATTGGAGAATGACCCTTCAGCCCTTGAAAGGAAACTTGGTGTACTTGGCCAGCACCTCACCAACGATCTCCTGCGGTGCTGCATCAGGCCTGGATTCGCTAATTTGCGATACGCTTGATTGTCAAGGCGTCGGCTGGCGCACACTCTGAGTTGCCTCTTTGGAAGATTGGAGCACGGAAGACAGCGTCCGGTCGTCAAAAGCCAAATCCACCAAGCTGGCTCCAAAATCCGGTATCGGATCGTCCGGCATAAGGAAACCGCTATCTAGATCCATATGCATAGGAAAGCTGTGCGTTGACTGGGCTGTCTTTGATGGAGAGGCGGTTTTGGAGCTGGCGTGGCTGCGTCGGCGGAGTGGAAGGGGTTGGGAGTTTGGGAAGGATCTTGAATCGGCCTGGTAGTCTACTTTAGCAATAGTGTAACGATGGTGATGTATAAAATGTGGTTTACCATGCGTTGCTTGTCTTCATTTCTCCTCTGGATTCTCACCTCGGTTTTTTGGCGCTCGAGCTCTTCGATCTCGATTTCAATGTCCTTTCTCGTTTTCCATAGTTCGGCGACCTTTTCGCTTTCAGCAGGATTGGGTTCGCGCTGGTGGTAGTACTGTCCTGGGTTCTGGGAAACACCGTGGTTCCGGATGGCTCCTTTCGCTATGTCCTTGTTCTTGTCGTCGTCCTTGATAAAGCCCAACCGAGCAAGTGTGTTTGTGAGCGGTTTGCAGAATCGTCGCCTTAGCATCACGGTGTCTGTTTCTGAATCTTGCTCTTGCCCGATCGTAGGCTGTTGGTAAGGATCAAGGGAGGGTGATGCATCGAGGATCGAATCCTGAGATCGTCGCATATCTCGAGATCGGTCAAAGAGCATGTCCAGCTCATTCTGTGGTATCCATCGCTTGATAATAATATAATTTGGATTAGAATAATCCCATTCCCAAGGTAAGCCGCGGTCGTCTAGAAGCCTTGGACTCATGTGTTTACGGTGAACCCTTACCCAAGGATAGCTGTTTGGGTTGTTTGAATGATTTTGAGGATTCAACTGCCGCTTAGAGCTAACAACGATCTTGACTCGTCGCTCAGACAGTCGGCCGCGAAACCACTCAAGCTCCTCAGGTGGCTGTATGTGCTCGACGACTGCCGCCAGCAGAACAATGGGTTTTCCATGAGGCCACCGAGATGTAGTAGGTGGCAGCGGTGTTAAAGCGATATATTCTGCTAGTGCACAGCGCTCAAGAAGGGTCAGGCTATCTAATTGTTCGCAGATGCTCCTCGAATCCAATTCGTGAAGCCTCCGGAGTTCCATTTTCACCTCCATTTCTTGAAGCGGCGTTTCAACTACGAACCAGTCGATGTAGTGTCCGAGAGCATGTGGACGAACCACTGGCATGATAGTGCAGGCACTTAGAACGCTGCCATCGTTCGAACTTCTTGTTTCCTCTGGTATCTGCAGATCGCGGGATCCATGGAATACTTTTCCCGTATACTGCTTACGAGCTATTCCAGGACTTTCTGTAACACTTTTGTTCAAGGTAAAGGACGAATCTCCGGTCAAACTGATCCGATCACATTTACCGGTAGGCTGATCAGCACCGAGATCCACAACGTTGGCAAGGTCGTGCCGATGAGTCGGGGCGAGGGGCGAAATTAGAGCTGGACCTATGTTCGCCGTCGATGCACCACGATATGTCACAGAATCTCCAAAGCTCCGCTCAAATGGCAAGGTTTGAGCTTTAGCTGGTGGTATGTGATTATACTGCGCCTCGTCAACGTTTGAAGACCGAAGACTGGGCTCCACAGTCTGGTGTTTCAAGGTTCCTTCGATTATACTGGTCAATATCCTCCTCGCCTCTCCGAGTGTAGTCCGTAAATTCTCCTGGATTGGCCGAAAATTTTCATTTGGTTCATCCACGAATCGTATCAGACCATGTTCTATCTCGTCGAAAACACGTGCACAGGCTGATGCGGACCGATTCACGGTTGATAAGCCTCCTGAGTCGATCAGATAAACCATTCCAGCTTCTCCGTCGCTATGCTCCAACAACTCAACAAAGTGCTTCAGTAGACTAGAGGTGAATGCAACGTCAATGCTGGCGTCTCAAATATCGTTTCGACCGACTGTCCAGGAGCGGTTAGGCACATCTAGAAGCTTGCCAAAAAGCTGGAAGCCTTTGGACGCTACATGCTGGATCAAGGTAGTGTCCAATCGTGAATCCATGATTACAGATCACAAGAAGCTGAGTTAGTATTCAGAGGTTGATTGGACTTGCGCATGAAGGTTTGCAGCAATAGACAGCAAAAGATAAAACATTCACACTTAGACAGATGAAGAGTTTTTCGCCAAGAGCTGAATGCGAATCTTCCTAGGCACTCATTGTATTCCGTATGTGAGTTGAATTAGGCCCCCATGGCACCTCCTTATCAAAGCCCCAGGCGGGAATGGGGGGGGAAGTTGGCCGACGACCGAGAGGTGCATGACTCCCAGCGAGGCGGTCAGGCACACATGCTCGAAAAGGTCATGTGATCAGCCTCGCGAAAACGTGAGCTTTCCAGACTTGATACTGAATTGGCGGACCGTTGCAAAACATCAGTGGGAAGAGCTCATAGTCCCCTCCCTGATTCCATGCTGGGAACCTTACGATGCGAGATGTAAACATGCAAAGTTACTTACTGTACGAGTGAACAGATCCGGTCGCAGTCATGCATCATAGCGATCGTAGCGACTCCAATCTACAGCACGACAACGGACTGAATATCGAGACATGAAGCTTGAAATAAATACGGCATTTCATTTCATCAAGGCATCGTTGTATAACCCGCAGAGGACACCCTTGAAGATGGCACGCAAGCGGCCCTTCAGAAGCTCTTACAAGAAGCGGGACTAAGCACAGCATGTGCAATTCGTTTCATCACAAGGCCGCAGCCTAGTCTCCCTGTCATGTCCTTCTCCCATTTTAAAACAACCTCACCCCCTTCCACCCCCACCCCGGGAGGAACACAGTCCCAAAAAGCAGCACACAACTATCACTAACCCCCTACACCCCCGCCTGATCCAAATTCGGCGTCCCCATTGTCCAAGCCCATATTCCATCCATCGTTTCGATCCCATGCCATTGCTACAAAGCGTAAATCGATATGCACGTCAGCACCGGAGGAGCCACCTTCGGAGCCGGTTAGGAGGCCCGTATTGGTGAGATCGGGGAGGCCGGAGAAGGAGTCGCTGCGGGAGATGGGATAGGGGGGTAGGGAAGGGAGGGGTAGGTGTGGGCAACGGGTCGCGATGCCGAATTGGGGGTTTAAAGGGGGCTGGTGGATATTTGAGTGGGAAACTGTGTTGTTGGGTTGGATATATTCGACGCTGATGGCTGGGGAGTGGCGAAGCTTGGGGTTTGAATACCTGTTGCCAAGTGTTTTGGATGCAATGTAACGAGGCCGAGTCGAAGGGAAAACCGATAGATTTGTTGGAGAGAAGACAAGGGTGGCGGCGAAGAGAGGACTCTATGAGCACAAGAGCAGATGGTCTTTCTGGCAATAGATGTGTAAGCCGAGTATTTGGTGACACTGGCAGGGTAGCTCCCGCGATACGATGCCGCCGTGGATCAGCAGCAAAAGGGGATAGACCTGCAATAGTCTTAACCATCGTTCGAATTAGCTGCCAGAACGGAAGAGTTGCTGCATTCTCAACATATACTCGTACGAAGAGAGGAAGTCCAATCTCGATCATGCCGTGGAATTAGTTAGCCGAAGATTTGCTGGTTACAGCACAACTTCACCCCTTGTCAGCATATAGAAGCTCACCTCGATGGTTTTGTTTTCAAGCCTGAGCTATCACTCAACAAACATGCTACTACCTAAAGTTTAAAAGATGAGCACTTCGCAGCATTCCCGTAAGCGTACAGAACATCACGTGAGAAAGGAATAACGGGTTAGAAATAGATCATGTTTCTTTTCCATCGTGTTGACTGACGATTTTGAGAGAAAGCTTTATTCTTGATACAACTAAACAGAGAGGCCTCGGAGGAGACGATTTGTGCTTTTATTTTCAGGTATTGTTGAAATTTAAAACTCACGTAATCTGCCTGAAGAATCCTCGAGCATGCGTGTCATTGTGTGAAATTCGGCTTCTTCGTCATCGTTTGAGAATAGTACTCATAAGTATAGCGCTTTGTTAAGTAGATAGTTACTAGATATACCGCATGGCCAGTGGGTGTCCAAAACCAGTCGACAATAACCAATAGCCAGGCACGCCAGACCAAAACATTCAGATCAGGTGGCAACTTGAGTTTGGAAGGTCAAGTTCCGTATACTTCTTTGCCCAATTCTCGCATCACGCAAGCTTCTCATTTGAAACCGAGTCTATTATCATACTACTGCACGAGAACAGTGAGTTGATTTGCTCAATTAGATGTCTCTGTGGAGACGGATTTACAGACATACTGTGTCCCCTGGTGCATAAGTGGAATAGAGTCCCATCGACTAGAATGCCTACAAACTCTTAGTCTTCATCCTGACATTTATATTTTTCTATGAACCCCTTTGACAAAGAATGCGCTTACTGTTGCTGCTGTCTTGTTGCACTCGACTGCCACCTCCTTCATCGTTTGGGGTCCATGGTGTAGGCGCTCGCCACAGCTCCGAGTACGTCGCTGAGATGTGTTTGCTCTTTGTCGGTAGCGGTTTCTTTGGAAGACTCTCGTCGAACATGCCAATGGAGGTATCGGAGAAGTTTAGGGGCGGTAAATACGGCGCTGTGGACATGGAGCTTCTGCTACCGAGACCCTTCATTTGAAAGACCCGTACCTGGTTGCTGTCTGTGTATGCGGTTGGGGGCCTGTGAGACAGGCCGTGCCAACATTTCCAACCACTATTACTGCCACGATGGACTTCAGTGGTATCTGATGAGATACTTCTCCTTTGATGAAATTGCTTGAAAAATCGGGGAAGAGTTGGCAGACAGCCCACGATAATCCCGATGGACATCTCAGCGAAACTACGTCGTGTAAGACGCCATATATCCATTAGGGAAAGGGGTCTTTTCATACCTCCACAGTCCAGTGATGTCTATAACAATCATGTAATCCGGACTGCTACTGGGAATATGCAAAATAGCGATGCTGTAGCCAACACGTACAACACTACCGATACAAGCAACGAGACCCAGACAGAAGCACCCATAAACCCTGACTCTTTTCCGGGTGGACATCTGTAAGCGCCGTATTATTGGTAGTGGAAGGACGAATATGGAGAAGTCTGATACGACATTGACTGTTCCCAAGGCGACGCCAAGCTCATGAGTGCTAATGCAATGCCCAGGGGTTCTTGGATTCCACAACTTCTCTCTGGGGTTGCACTTAGGAACTTAGCATCTATCCTCTTTACCATGAGTCCTGATGCATACCTCGAAAGTGTATAAGAAGATACTGATGGTGTAGTAAACGAGGTTGGTCCAGATAAGTACATGTGTAGCAATGTAAGCCGGGCCGCGTCGGTGAGGCATGAATATGCTGATATATTGCAATAGAATGGATAGCTTGACGATCACAACAAGAAAGCAATACAAAGTCGACTCGATGGCGGCAAACTACGCAACGAATATCTCTTTCAGCGTAATTCATTAGAACGGGACTCTTTAAGTAGAACCTACATAAGCAACGTGAACAGGGTCTCCGCGGTTCTTACCAATATTAATCCAAGGCCCGATATAGGCTACGAAGCTCAGCTAGACTAGAAGTTAATATGCGCTTGAGGGTCTGTGGTGGTCTATAATACCCAAGCAAGGACCAAGAGATCTTTTTTGACTTAGCTATCAGGACCGCAAAGTAGCCGTCTTTATGCCACCAGTAGTACTCACAATCTTCTGCTCTCACGCACTTGGTTATAATGGCTTTGGTGTATATACGCGTGACTACAGCCATGGTGCTAAGCCCAAAACAGAACACGAAAGTAATCATTTCTGCTACTCGTAGGGAATGTGGAATGGCGATTTTTCCGAGCATTGCTGCAAGATCTAGATAGAACTATATGTCCGTAAAATTTCGAGCTAGAATAGAGATGGAGCAGTGTATTACGGAACTCCATAATCGCATCAGAGTCTGAAGTGAATTGAGCCTGGATGACTCTAGCGGGCATTTGGAAACGCAAGCTGCCAATGAATCAGGATCTGGAGACTACTTCACATAGCGTCGAATCAGGTATATGCTAGTTGAGGTACAACCGCGGCGGAAAGAGCATGGCTGTAGGCTGTCAGAATAAGTGATATTTTGCTATTTTGTGGTGACTCGTCTGTCTCTTTCATTGTATCTAAATGAAGATCCAGACTCATCGATATCTTGAGAAAGTACGGTCAATAGTTTGTACATCTGCGAAAGATGCGTGGCACGAGAAACTGGAAAATTAAACAAATGGGACCCGCTGTAACTTATTCTGTTGGTCGGCCTGGCTGTTGGGTACTGTTCACTGAATTCGATTTCCTCCTAGTTAGTCAAATATTATAGAAGGTAAACAAGCGCGGTCCCCAGTGGTAGACTAATATCTCCCCAACGTGTTGATGCAGTTTCTCGTCGTTTGAAAAGGCCTTTTAGGCAGGCGTTCCGCGAGGGTAGATAACAAGTATTCCAGATGCTTTCCATCAGAAGCTACAGCTCGGAACTCATTCGGATTTTCTTCGACACCTCATGCAGCTTTTTGTTAGGGCAACTGGAAACATACCACGCTTCGGAGACGCGCAGGGTTTACCACTCCCAGCGGTGGACGAGCTGAGCAGAAGTTTGCGACAGAGATTGATCGGAATTTGTCTCATTCGGGGCGAGTCGTTGATAGCTAGATGTGGTGACGGCCTTGATAACAGAGATGACGGTAGAAGACCAGAAGAAGATTGGACTGGTCTGGTTGGTAAGGAATCTAATGACGGTGGTGAAGACACCCAGTTGGCCAGACCCCGGTTAGCAATTCGCCGAAATCTTGCCCAAATTGCCCTCGCCCAGCCCTAGCACCTTAGTAGATGAGTTCTTACCATGAGAAAGCTGCGAACTCTACAAGCAGTAAGGCCGGTTATGAATTAAAGTTGAGAGATTGAAGCATCAAGCGAGTTTCACATAAACGCCGCAAGCGCCTTGGCCAAGTTATCCCCGTAAACTGTGTAGACACGGTTTTACCTACAGGAGGTGGAACGCATCAGAAGTGCCCTATCTTTGTTCCCAGAAGTACCTTGTGGGTCCTTAGCCATAGAGGCCACGACCTTAAGAGTGTACAGTAGATGGCGGTAGGTTTCGACTAGTGCGGTTTTTTCCAAATGGTAGCTTTCCCAACGCGCTTCACATCATCACGCAAGGCAATCTACAACCTTATTAGCTTTGTTTTACAGTATGATAGTTCCATACAGTTGGGACGACTCTATCTGATGGCTGAGCTCAGCAAAGCAGGTTGTAAGTGTGGTTCTTGGGCGCGAAAATTCTTCAAAAACTGCTCGTCCGTTCAAAAACCCATTCTACTATCCTACGTTAAATTCTAGTTCTCGCGATCTTTGGATTTCTTAGCATGTTCTACGGAATGGTAGATTCGATAATTTTAAAAGTTCGTGTCCATGTTCTTATTAGATGACCGCATTACCCCTGTGAATGGTGAAAAGGTGCTACCACTACCTATCGAGGGTCGTATCAGGGGAGAAGCTTTAGTGAAAGAAGCGGTGGTCTTTGGGGTTGCCAGATCGATACCGGGTTTCCTAGCTTTCCGTGCTGAATCTGCGAGGGATATGTCCGACGTAGAGTTTATCAGTGCTATCTGGCCGGCTGTCGAGGCTGCAAATCAGCATGCTGAGGGTTTCTCACAGATAGGCAAAGACATGATTGTGCCACTACTTGCTGGAATAGCGACTCCCTTGACCGACAAGAGTTCAATGATTCGGCCTCAGATGTACAAAGCTTTTGAGATGGTGATTGATTAGGCCTACGACAAACTCGAAGAAGGACACAAGAGCTCTTTGACGCTTGATCTGCCAAGTTTGGAAGCCTACCTCATAAAGCTCGGCTAGCAAATCATTGGACCGCAGCTTCTTGATCCCTAGACAGTTTCTTCAGTGCTGGAATGGATAGTCTACAGGCGATTCAGATGCGAGGTCTTATCGTGAAGGATTTGAATGCAACGGCAAGAAGCTGACCCAGAATGCCATCTTCGACGCTGCAAACGTCTCAAACCCGGTGAAGCACCTCTTACGACTCCGCCAAAGCCAAGATGGAAATGACGAGGTAGGCGATCCAGTTGCGGAAATGGAGACCATGATCCAGAAGTACTCCATTTTCGAGAGGCACGTTCCCCGCTCTAGTACTGAGCCCGATTATCATGTTGTGGTTCCCACAGGAGTAACTGGCGCTGTTGGCGCACACACCCTATCCCAGCTCCTCTCCCACCCTTCCATCTCCAAGATCTACTGCCTCATCCGTGGCAAGGACCCCCTCTCCCGCATCCAAAACTCCCTTCAATCTCGTTGCCTCCTATTCCCCGAGGATCTTACCAGACTTTCTGCCTTGACCAGCGATCTCAGTCACCCGCACCTCGGCCTCGACGAGCCAACCTTCACCACCCTCGCCACCCAAATTACCCTTATAATCCACTGCGCCCGGTCCGTTGATTTCCAGCTCGGTCTCCCCTCCTTCGAACCCCACGTCGCAGGCCTGCACAACCTCCTCAAGCTCTCCCTCTCCGTTCCCCATCCCGCATGCGCCCGCCTCCTCTTCTGCTCCTCCATTTCCGCCGCCATGGGCACACCCACATCAGCGCTCATCCCCGAAGCCCCCATTACCGACCTCGCGCATGCAGCGGATATGGGCTACGGCCGGTCTAAGCTGGTGGGCGAGCATGTCGTGCGGGCGGCTGTAGAAAAAGCGGGGGCGAGAGCGACGGTGATGAGGATTGGGCAGGTGGTGGGGGATACGGAGCGGGGGAGGTGGAATGAGAACGAGTAGATTCCGCTGGTTATTAGGAGTTCGTTGACAATGGGATGTTTGCCGGAATTGGAGATAAGTTGCGAATGGCTCCCTGTCGACGTGCTCGCACTTACAATCTTGGAACTTGCTGGGTTGTCTCCAATCTTGCCGGACATGATGTGCAACAGGATGTCAAACGATACTCCCACAGTACCGGAGAGACCCAACCAACTAGTCTACAACATCCTCCCCCCCCACTCCTTCCCCTGGACCCACTCCCTCCTCCCCGCCCTCTCCCACACCGGCCTCTCCTTTACCCCGGTCCCAACACCAACATGGCTGCACCAGCTCCGTTCTCTGTCACAATCTAGCGCCAGGAACGACGATCCAGCCACGGATCCAGAGCGCAACCCGGCGCTAAAGCTCGTTGATCATTTTGAGAAGATGTTTGGAGATGACGCAAGAGGAGAAAAGGTGGGGTTTGAGATTGGGAAAGCGGTTGAGGATAGCCGGTCTCTAAGAGAGAGTTCTAGCGTATTGAAGAGCGGGCTCATTGAGAAAATGCTGCGGTGGTGGATGGCACGTTGGGAACAAGAGGAGGCAAGCACAAGGATTCATGCAGAGAGAAAGAATGAGCAGGGCAACGAAGGGAAGAAAGTTGTATAGACTAAAGCTACCTTTTGACGTCCTCCAAGGCAGAGAAAGAAGACGCCAGTTGCAAATACGGTTTGTAAACCATGTACAGAAAACAAGAAAATGACATATTGAAAGAACAGAGAAACCATGCCTTTACCCTATACACATAGCTCAAAACAAGAAGCACAGCTAGCGATCTGCACAGGAAAAACCCCCTCCTATCTACAAACCAGGGAGAACACACATCTGCTTCTCCTCCACCTCCGTCCTAACCTCCTCGGCAAAGAAATCTCTCATACCGCTCAACCATGCCAACACCAAACCCAACCACCGACCAGTCCCCAGAAAGCCCCAAATGTAATTCCCAGGCTCAAAAGCCTCCCCATCACCAACGCCACCGAACCCTCCCCTCATCAGCACCCCGCCACTTCCCTTCCTCCCAAACCATCCATTTCCTCCAACCCCCAAACGCAGCCAGCCACACCACCGCAACCCCAAAACTAACCGTGCCAAAAAAAATAAAAAAATAACATCCAATCTACATAGCCACCATCAACCAATCACCACTCCTGCTGCGCCCATCAGCCCCAAACCCCACCAACCACTCCTCCCCTTCTCCAAAACCACCTCTGCATCTCCACCCCCGCCAAAAGCTCAAACTTAAACATCCCCTCCTAACCCCATACCCCAGACTCATTCGCCTACACCCAACCCTCCACTGTCTCCCCCCTCACCCCCCAAAACCATCAACCCACTGTCGCTACACCAAAAACCACCACACCACCTCACCGCCATCCATTCCGACGCCCCAACCCCAGCGATATACTGTAGGGGTTCCACGAAAGAAACAAGAAAAAGGTGTTACCAAGAGCTCTTGCGAGATCTAGGGTACTGTAACATGGGACGCAAGACCGTAGGTACATACTATAGCTAAGAAAGCTTTTTTATCATTATTGGGTTCTTGAAAAGGATGAATGAATGATATTTTCTGCTTTTTTTTGAAGAAAAAAAATTTGGCGGGAGGGGGAGATATGAAAAGTGAGGACATGGGTTCATACAGTAAGTCATGCATAGAGGTAGTAAAGTTTTGTATGTTTTGGCCAATGTGCCACAGTAGCGAATTTTGCAGCTAAGAGATGGGATACACAGTACCCTAGGACTTGGCCAAAATGAATAGAACATTGCGCCTCTATGCATGACTTGTGACCTATTCTCTTACACGGTGGAATTTCTAGTACCTGTTGCGAGGAACTTACGCAGGAGCCGAAGATGGAAAACATGAATCATGGATATACCCCGAATATACGCACCTAATTACCCTTCATGAGT
>JAABUR0100003154.1_pt1 | contig 23509 bp, 20 predicted proteins | sample 5560091 | NCBI WGS metagenome assembly JAABUR01 (sample SAMN10711879, study PRJNA513375) | rock metagenome | isolation source: Antarctica rocks | place: Antarctica: Victoria Land, University Valley sud
ACGCGGACGCCAAGGGCATGGCCACGAGGAAGGCGTCAGGCGAGGTCCTGAGCGCGATCGCGCCGAAGCTGCCCGAGCTCTGGGGCGGCTCCGCCGACCTCGCGGAGTCGAACAACACCACTCCCAAAGGCGAGCCGAGCTTCATCCCACCGGAACACGCCACGAAGATGTGGAGCGGTGACTGGTACGGCCGCGTCCTGCACTTCGGCATCCGCGAGCACGCGATGGCCTCGATCATGAACGGCATCGCGCTGCACGGCGGCACCCGACCTTACGGCGGCACGTTCCTCGTCTTCTCCGACTACATGCGTCCGGCCGTCCGGCTGGCGGCCGTGATGCAGCTCCCGGTGACGTACGTCTGGACCCACGACTCCATCGGGCTCGGCGAGGACGGGCCGACGCACCAGCCGGTCGAGCACCTTGCGGCGCTGCGCGCGATCCCCGGCCTCGACGTCGTACGCCCCGCTGACGCCAACGAGACGTCAGCGGTATGGGAGGCGATCCTCAAGCACCCGGACCGACCGACCGGCCTCGCGCTGACCCGGCAGGACGTCCCGACGTTCCCGCGGGGCGCTGACGGGTACGCCGACACCTCCAACGTCTCGCGCGGGGCGTACGTCCTGCTCGACGTCGACGGTGGCGCTCCCGACGTCGTCTTGATCGGCACCGGCTCGGAGGTGCAGATCGCCGTGGCCGCCCGCGAGCAGCTCGCCGCGCAGGACATCCGCGCGCGGGTCGTGTCGATGCCGTGCCGGGAGTGGTTCGACGAGCAGGACAAGGCCTACCGCGACACCGTGCTACCGCCGACCGTCAAGGCCAGGGTGTCCGTCGAGGCCGCCGTCTCGTTCGGCTGGCGTGAGGTCGTCGGAGATGCCGGCCGGATCGTGGGGATCGACCATTTCGGCGCCTCTGCTGACTACCAGCGTCTCTACATGGAGTTCGGGCTGACCGCCGAGGTCGTCACCCAGGCGGCGATCGACAGCATCGCCGCGGCCGACGCCCAGCACTGAGCCTCGGTCGACTGCCACACCCGCCGACGCATCGAAAGGAACACCGATGAACGACCGACTGCAAGCATTGTCCGAGCAGGGCGTGTCCATCTGGCTCGACGACATCGGCCGAGACCGCCTCACGAGCGGCAACCTCGCCGAGCTCATTGAGAAAAAACATGTCGTCGGCGTGACCTCCAACCCGACGATCTTCGCCAAGGCCGTCTCCGACGCCGAGGATTACGCCGACCAGGTCAAGGACCTGGCCGTGCGCGCCGTCGACCTCGACGAGGCCGTGCGGGCAATCACGACGTTCGACGTGAGATGGGCATGTGACGTGATGCGCGACGTCTACGACCGCACCGACGGGCTGGACGGGCGCGTCAGCATCGAGGTCGACCCCCGGCTCGCGCATCGCACAGATGCCACGATCGCCGAGGCGCGAGCACTGTGGTGGCTGGTCGACCGGCCCAACGTGATGATCAAGATCCCGGCGACGGAGGAGGGCCTGGCCGCCATCACCACGGCGACCTCCAACGGCATCAGTGTCAACGTGACGCTGATCTTCAGCCTCGAGCGCTACAAGCTCGTCATGGACGCCTATCTCAGCGGGCTGGAGCAGGCTCACTCCAAGGACGTCGACCTGTCCACGATCCGCTCGGTCGCGTCGTTCTTCGTGAGCCGTATCGACACGGAGGTCGACAAGCGCCTGGACGCGATCATCGAGTCAGGTGACCGCGGCGACGACGCGAAGGCGCTGCGCAGCAAGGCCGCCGTCGCCAACGCCCGGCTGGCCTACCAGGCATACGAAGAGGTGTTCGCCTCGGACCGGTGGAAGGCGCTGGAGAAGGCGGGGGCACACAAGCAACGGCCGCTCTGGGCGTCCACCTCGGTCAAGGATCCCAACCTGCCTGACACCATGTACGTCACCCAGCTCGTGGCGCCCAACACCGTCGCCACGATGCCCGAGGACACCATCGATGCCACTGCAGAGCAAGCGGAGATCACCGGGGACACCGTGACGACCAACTATGACGACGCACGAGAGGTCATCGACGGACTCGAACGGCTCGGCATCTCCTATGACGACGTCGTCAAGGTCGTCGAGGACGAGGGCGTGGACAAGTTCGAGAAGTCCTGGAAAGAGCTGCTCGACACCGTGAAGGCAGCCATGAAGGGTGACTCCGACGTGGCGGGCAGCAAGTGAAGGTTGAGCTGACCGTCGCCACGTCGGCGGCGTACGACACCACCGTCCAACCACTGGTCGACGACGCCGTCGCCAGCAAACTGGCGTCGCAGGATCCGACGTTGTGGGGTCCGGACGCCGAGTCCGAGGCATCGGCCCGGCTGTCCTGGGTCGGGTTGCCGGTGTCCTCTCGCCCACTGCTGGCAGAGATCGACGCGCTTCGCGCACAACTGTGGTCCGAAGGGCACTGTTGCGTTGCTCGATCGGGCCTGGCACGAGACTGGTGTCATGAGCTCGTCCTCGGCCTCCGCGTTCGCTGGTTTCCGGTTCCCTCGCGAGGTGATCTCGGTGGCGGTGCGGTGGTACCTGCGGTACGGCCTGTCCTACCGCGACGTCGAGGAGCTGCTCGCCGAGCGTGGTGTCACGGTCGATCACGTCACCGTCTATCGGTGGGTCCAACGCTTCACACCGGGGTTCGTCGAGGCCGCCCGTCCTCGACGTCACGTGCCGGGTGATCGATGGTTCGTCGACGAGACCTATGTCAAGGTCAACGGCCGGTGGACGTACTTGTACCGGGCGGTCGACCAGTACGGGCAGGTCATCGACGTCTGGCTGTCTGCCAGGCGCGATTTGACCGCCGCGCGGACGTTCTTCACTCGGGCGCTGGCCACCGGGTCGGTGCCGGTGGAGGTGACCACGGACCGGGCGCCAGCGTACCCACGGGCCCTCGACGAGCTCATCCCTACCGCCCTGCACGACACCGAGCAGTATGCGAACAACACGATCGAAGCAGATCATGGTCGGCTCAAAGCGCGGCTTCGACCGATGCGTGGCCTCAAGACGTTCCGATCAGCTCGAGTCCTTGCCGCCGGTCATGCCTTCGTCCAGAACATCAGACGCGGCCACTACGAGATCGCCACCGACGGACCGGCGCAGCGTCGGCTACGGAAGGCGTTCGATGAGCTGGTGCTCGCCATCTGACTCCCCGCCGGCCGATCGTTCAACCATGCCACCCGATCGCCCAACGCAACAGAGCCCTTCAGATCATTGTCTGCGCATTACAGCGCACCGCCGGCTAGCCATTGTTAGCCTGGAAGCGACTCTCGGGCGGGACAGGCAGCGCAGCCGCCCGCCCGAGACAGGTGTGAGGCCCCTCAAAGTATGAGTTTGAGGGGCCTCACGATTGGTCGGAGTTATGTGACGTCTCCGGCCTCCCGGTCGGTCCGTCTGATCTCGCCAGCCTCGTCACCGGCTGGCGCAGTGAGCCGAAGCTCACCGTGCAGATCCTCGGTTTCCGTCCGATCCCGCTCTCCCTTGCAGGAGGGCGTGAGAGATTTCTACACGGCCTAGCGCAAGACGCACAACCCCTTAGCGCAAAGAAATCTGAGCAATTCAGCGAAGTCCGTAGTTACCCACAGAACGAGGGCCTTCGTCCACCGAGATGGGCTGGTTGTCCACAGCGTTGTCCCCAGCCTCTGTGCATAACCACGGCCATGCCGCAGGTGGCTGCGGCACCATTCGGCGGCGCCGACCGGGCCCAGCCGACTAGACTTTCGCCAGCGTCGGTTCCTCTTCGACGCGCGATGATCAGACTCGAAGTCGCGAGCTTCGCGCCCGCTCCTACGCAGGGGGGATCCAATGCACCTCAAGCCCACCAGTCGGCTGCTTGGCTCAGGCACCTCTCTGGTCGTGCTCGCCCTCCTCGCGACGCTCCCGACGGGCACAGCAGGTGCGGCCGGCGTACAGCAGGCGCCCCGAGCCAGTGCCCCGAACGCCCACATCGATGGAAGTCACCGGGCCTCCCTGGCGGCGACGGTGGTGGCTGCGCCGGGCAATGTCCGCAGGTACCAGGAGCGCACATCGCTGACCGCCCGTCATGAGTGGTTCCAGCAGGTAAAGGGTGGCCGCGCCGTGTTCGGCGGCTGGTGGGTGCGCCAGACCGACCTCGAGACCGGCGCGGTCACCACCTGGGACGGGCGCCGAGACGTCCGCGGCCCGATCGTCACTACCGCCGGCATCCCAGCGGAGCGGGCTGATGCCGTCACCGAGAAGCAAGCACGTATCGGCTCGTCGGCCACCAAGGGATCGCAGCTCGTCGTGCTTCCGCACGCGGACGCAGCGGGAGCGCCACGGCTCGCATGGGCAGTGCACGCAGTCACCGGCAAGGGAGCAACCCTGACGTTCGTCGACGCCGCGAACGCCGACGTACTGCGGGTGGTCGAGACAGCCCACAAGTTCGAAGCCACGGCCCCGACTCCGGGCCCCACTCCGTTCTCCGTCACGGGTCGCGGCCGGGTGTTCAACCCCAACCCCGTCGCCAAGCTCCAACGCCAGGACCTGCGCGATCAACGAGACAGCAACGCAGCGGTGCCCACGACGGCATACACAGTCGTCGAGCTGCCGCGCCTCAACACCCAGCACACCCTGGTCGGCAAGTGGGTGCGGATCATCAACAAGTCCCGCGCCACCTCTGCTGACAACCTGTACTTCTACCGCCGCGACGGTGGGCGTTTCGAGCAGGTGAACGCCTATCACGCGCTCGACGCCCTGCAGCACTACCTCCAGCAGCTCGGATTCCGCAACGTCAACGCCGAGTCGCAGAAGATTCAAGTGAACGCGTTTGCCGATGACAACTCGTTCTACGACGACCAGGTCGACCTGATCTCGACCGGTACGGGCGGCGTCGACGACGCGGAGGATGTCGAGGTGCTGTGGCACGAGTATGGGCACGCCATCCAGGCCGACCAGGTCCCCGGGTTCGGCATTACGCCGCAGAGCGGCGCCATCGGCGAAGGGTTCGGCGACTACATCGCCGCGACGATGAGCCAGGCAAACACCGTGTCGACCACCCGGGTGCCGACAGCCTGTGTGGCTGACTGGGACGCCACGTCGTATGACCCCACGCGGCCGCACTGCCTGCGGCGCACGGACACCAACCTGCACTACCCCGAAGACCTGACCGGGGAAGTGCATGACGACGGCAGGATCTGGTCACGGGCGCTGTGGGACATGAACCGCGCCTTCGGACGTAACAAGGCAACCACGATCATCGTTGAGGCCCACTTCGCCATGAACCCCGCCGTCACGATGCCTCAGGCTGCCAGGGCCACGGTCGCTGCCGCGAAGGAGCTTTATCACGACCCCGCAGTCACTGCGAAGACACGGCAGATCTTCGTCAACCGCGGCATGCTCGTCCCGCTCTCCTAGTGCGCGTCAGGCAAGGTTTGCCCTGGCGAGCATCGTCGAGTCGACGACAACGCCGCCGGGTGCCCGCCGGGCGGCGCGCAGCGGGCGAACGTTGCTTGACGGGGCACCAGCTAGAGCAGTGAGTCGAGCAGCCGGTCAGTAGGTCGGCACCTCGATCTGCTGACCGACGCGGACCGCGCCGGCATCGGACAGCGCGTTGAGATCGACGATGTCGTCGATCACCACCCGCGGGTCTTCCCCTGGCGCGATGCGCTGGGCAATGTCCCACAGCGTCTCCCCGGACGAGATCACGACGGTGCGAGAGGCTGCGTGGTGGGCCCCCCCGGTCGACAGGGCCGGACCACTCACCGCAGCGACGCCTGCGCAGGCGACCGTCAGCAGAGTCACCGAGACGACTAGCCGTCCCAGCCGAGTCAGTCGCGACGAGCTCGCAGCGCTGGAGCGGACAGGACGTGCGCCGGTCACAGCAAGGCCGGGCAGTGGCGGCGCGCCACGGGTGGTGCGGGCGGGTGACGTGCGCGTCACCTCCGGAAGGGTCCGCGCGCTGTCGGCCAACGAGCGCGGCACAACCACCAGACCCGGGCGCTGCGCCGTCCTGCTGAATCCCTCGGGCCGACGGCAGTCCAACTTGGGCTGTGCACGTCGCGCGGAAACGGGACGGCGCCGGGTCTCCACGTGACGCGCGACGCTGTAGGTGTCGAAGTCGACTGCTGTGCTCATGGGTGACCTCCGGGGAAGGCTGCCGGTCCTCGTTGGCCCGGCACGGTGATGTGTTCCACGAGTCCAGGTGTATCGCCCGCCGCCGACAGTCCGCTCGCAAGCGGTGCGCAGCGGGCGTCTGCCACCTGCCGCCAGTCCCGACTGGACTGTTCGAAGACACGTTCGATCGAACACATGTACGAAAGGTAGCAGGCCACGCTGACAGAGCCAAGGATGTGTCGAACAACCGTTCGATCGGCGTGTCGTCGCCTCGAGGCCGGCACGCCGCACGAGGGCGAAACCGCCCAGCGGCGCGCTGCGAACCGTCCGGGTAGCGTGGTGTCGTGATCCCCGTCAAAAGAACCCTCGTCGTGAACGTGCCCGCCGATCAGATCTACGCCTACCTCGTCGACTTCGAGACGGCCACGGAGTGGGACGCGGGCACGGTCCGCTGCACTCGCGCCAGCGGTGACGGTGGCGTCGGCACGACGTACACCAACGTGTCGAAGTTCCTCGGTCGCGAGACCGAGCTGACCTACATCGTGACCGCGCTCGAGCCCGACCGACTGATCGCCTGGACCGGTGAGAACAAGACCGTCGTCTCTGACGACAAGATCACGCTCACGCCCAGCGGCACCGGCACCGAGGTCACCTACGTCGCCGAGTTCACCTTCAAGGGGCCGGCGAGGTACCTCGGCCCGCTGGTCAAGCCCGCCTTGGACAAGCTCGGGAACAACACCCAGCAGACACTCCGCGACGCTCTCTTGCGGCTGCGCTGACACAGGCGGGGCAACACGCCGATTCGAACAGATGTTTGAAAGTGTCGGCGCGATGTCTTAGCGTGGTTGTCAGCGAAGCGTGAGCTCCTGACCGTCTCTCGGGCAGCTGCAGGCGCCTCGTTCACCGATGGTGTGGCGGCAAACTCTGACGACAAGGGTGTGACAGGTATGGCGCGAACAAAAGCTGAATCAGGCGTGCACGAGCTTCCCGACGGCCCTCCCGACTCGACCGGGCTGACACCTCGGCAGCGGCGCGTGCTTGCCGTCATCCGCGACGCCGTCGAGACCCGCGGCTACCCCCCCAGCATGCGCGAGATCGGGCAGTCCGTCGGTCTCACCAGCTCCTCATCGGTGGCTCACCAACTGCGGGTCCTCGAAGGCAAGGGTTTCCTGCGCCGCGACCCCAACCGCCCCCGCGCGCTCGAAGTGCTGCTTCCCGACGACCGCCGCGCCGTTGGCGCCGCCACTGCCGCGACCTACGACGAGACCGATTCGGGCGATGCCCGGCCAGCGGCCGTCTACGTCCCTGTCGTCGGTCAGATCGCCGCCGGCGGGCCGATTCTTGCCGAGGAGCGCGTGGAGGAAGTGTTCCCACTGCCGCGCCAGCTTGTCGGCGAGGGCACGCTGTTCATGCTCCAGGTGAAGGGTGACTCGATGGTCGACGCCGCCATCTGCGACGGGGACATGGTCGTCATCAGACAGCAGCCCTCAGCCGAGAACGGCGAGATCGTCGCAGCGATGATCGACGGCGAGGCCACCGTCAAGACCCTGCAGAAGAAGCAGGGTCAGGTGTGGCTGCTCCCCCACAACGACGCTTACGAACCCATTGACGGCAACGACGCCACCATCCTCGGCAAGGTAGTCACGGTGATGCGTCGCGTCTGACTCGCACGTCGGCTGGCCGAGTCGGAGACGACGCTTGGGCCAACGCTGCGTGAACACCTTCGGCCCGGGGTAACTTCGGGTCGGTCTGCCCCGTTGCACCCGACGTGAGCGACCTACGACGTCCCGGCCACGACCGGCTCGAACCCGACCTTCCCGCCGACCCGCAGCCCTCTTCCGCCGTGCTGCCCGCCGCCCCTCCCCGACCGCGAGCAACCGGTATCGATCGGCGGAGCCTGCTCGCCGCGGGCGCGTTCGCCGCCGCGGCCGCCGGCACCGCCGCACTCGGCGTCCGCCCGAGCGCCGCGGACGCGCGCACCGTCGAACACCCCACCTTCCGACATGGTGTCGCCTCCGGCGACCCGCTACCTCACGCGATGATCCTCTGGACCAGGGTCACACCGGCCCCGCGACTCACCCCCGGCGGCACCTCTGGCCCGACGGTCCAGGTCCGCTGGCAGGTCGCTACCGACCGGGCCTTCCGCCACGTGGCGACGTCCGGTGTCGCCAGCACGTCACCGCGGCGCGACTACACCGTCAAGGTCGATGCAGACGGCCTGCGGCCGGACACGACCTACTTCTACCGGTTCTGGCTCGGCAGCACCGCCAGCCCGGTCGGTCGCACGAAGACCGCCCCCGGCCTCCTGGCCAGGCCGGACAACATCCGCTTCGGCGTCGTGTCGTGCTCCAACCTGCAGGCCGGCTGGTTCTCGGCGTACCGGCACCTGGCCAGACGTGACGACCTCGATGCGATCGTGCACCTCGGGGACTACCTCTACGAGTACGGCCCCGGCGAGTACGGCTACGGCCAGTCCAACAAAGACATCCGCAAGCACCACCCGGCCCACGAGATGGTGGCACTTGCCGACTACCGTCGCCGCCACGCGCAGTACAAGCTCGACCCCGACCTGCAGTCGCTGCACGCGCGACTCCCGTTCATCACGACCTGGGACGACCATGAGACGGCCAACGACGCCTACCGGGGCGGCGCCGAGAACCACCAGCCCGAGGAGGGTGACTTCCACACCCGACGGGCGCGGGCTTATCGCGCGTACGACGAGTGGATGCCGACGCGGATGAGTGGCACCGGAAGACTCGGGGACGGCACCCGTCTCTACCGCTCGTTTCGCTTCGGTCGACTCGCCGAGCTCTCGATGCTCGATCTGCGGACGTACCGGTCGCGGCAGGTGACGCAGTCCGACCTCGGCTCGGTGGACGACCCTGACCGCAGCATCACCGGCGGCGATCAGATGTCCTGGCTCAAGCAGCGGCTGCTGGAGAAACCCCTGCAGTGGAAGATCGTGGGGAACCCGGTGATGATCGCGCCCGTCGTCTTCCCGCCGCTGCCGGGCGATCTCGGAGCTGCGATCAACGACGTCACCGGCCTGCTACCGCCCGACGGAGCGCCCTACAACGTCGATCAGTGGGACGGCTACACCGCCGACCGTCATGAGCTCTTCGACCACCTCGCCAACCACGGTGTGCAGAACACCGTGTTCCTCACCGGCGACATCCACTCCGCGTGGGCCTGCGACCTCCCCATCGACGCCGGCACCTACCCGGTCACCCGCAGCGTCGGCACCGAGTTCGTCTGCACCTCGGTGACCAGCAACAACCTCGACGACATCACCGGATCCCCGCGTCGCACCACTTCGGTGGCCGTCGAGGAAGGCATCAAGGACAACAACCGTCACGTCAAGTACCTCAACTTCGACGACCACGGCTATTCCGTTGTCGACGTGACCCCCTTCCGACTCCAGATGGACTACTACATGATCAGCGACCGCGCTGACCGCGATGCCACGTCACGGTGGATCCAGTCGTGGGCCACCGCCGCCGACACGCAGCGCGTGCATGCCGTCGACAGGCCGGTGCACCAGTGAACGCGCCGGCGTCGCCAGTCTCGCGGCGCACCTTCCTCCAGCTGTCTGCCGCGACCGGCGCGAGCGTCGTGGTCTCTGCGGCGGCCGGTGCTCCGTTGGCCGCCGCGGCGGGGCCGCGCAAGCGCGTCTATGTCGTCGTCGTCGACGGCTGCCGTCCCGACGAGATCACCACCACTCTGACGCCGCGGATGTTCGCCCTTCGCCGCGGCGGCATGAACTACCCCAACGCCCGGTCGCTGCCGATCATGGAGACGATCCCCAACCACACGATGATGATGACGGGAGTCCGACCGGACCGTAGCGGCGTGCCCGCCAACTCCATCTATGACCGGACCGCCAACGTGGTCCGCGAGCTGGATCGGCCCAGCGACCTGCGCTTCCCCACCGTGCTGGGGCGGCTCCGCAGCCTCGACCACACCACCGCGACGGTGCTGAGCAAGAAGTACCTCTACGGCATCTTCGGCACCCGGGCGACGTACCGGTGGGAGCCGTTCCCGCTGCTCCCTGGCACCAACCACGCCCCCGACGCGGCCACGATGAACGCCACGATCGAGATGGTCGACAACGTCGACCCCAACCTGGTGTTCGTCAATCTCGGGGACTGCGACCGGGTCGGCCACGGCGATGTCACCGGCACGACCGTGCAGGCGGCGCGCAAGGACGCACTGCGGTCGGCGGACACGCAGGTCGGTCTCCTGGTCGACCACCTCAAGGAGACCAAGCGGTGGGCAAGCTCCGTCTTGATCGTGCTGGCCGACCACTCGATGGACTGGTCGAAGCCCGACCGGATCGTCAGTCTGGCGCCGGTGTTCGAGGCTGACCCACTGCTTGCCGACAAGGTCGAGATCGCGCAGAACGGCGGCGCGGACCTGCTCTACTGGACCGGCCGCAACGACCGTCGCGCTGACGCCGTGGCGAGGATGCGCGCACTGGCCTCGAACGTGCCCGGCGTGCTCGCGCTGCGCGACCCAGCAATGCTTCGGCTCGGTGGCCGGGCCGGTGACCTGGTCGCCTACTGCCGCGCCGGCTGGCGCTTCTCCGACCCGGCGCCGGTGTCGAACCCGATCCCCGGCAACCACGGTCACCCCGCAACGCTGCCGATCCCGTTCTTCATCAACGGGGGCTCACCGCTCGTGCAGCGAGGTTTCTCGGGGAGTATCACCACGCGTCCAACGGATGTGGCGCCTACGATCGGACGGGTCTTCGGGCTCAGCGCACCGCGCGGCGGCTACGACGGACACTCCCGCCTCTGAGGCGGGTACCGCCCCTCCCACCTGTGCTGCGAGCAGCTGCCTCAAGCGGGCTCGGCCGGGAGGAACACGGTGAAGCGGGTACGAGCGCCTTCGCGGGCGAGGCCGAGGCGGCCACCCTCGGCCTCCGCCAGGGAGCGTGCGAGGCGCAGGCCGAGCGCACCGGGGTCTGCCGCAAGGTGCGGGTCGGCCTCGTCGCCGTCGGCGGCCTTCGGGAGCGTCAGGGAAACCGGTCCACCTTCGTCGAGCACGTCGATGCCTACCACCCCACCGACAACCCTGCACCGCACCTCCACCACCCCGCGACCATGCCGATAGGCGTTGTCGACCAGGGTGTGCAGGATCTGGCGGGTCGCCGCCAGCGAGGCAGCCACCCTGAGCCCTGGCTCCGAGGTGACGCGCAGCGGACGGTCCGCCGCCGCCAGCGTGCCGTGCCAGCTGTCCCGGACAGTGGTGAGCAGGGTGTCGACCTCGAACGAGACCGACGACCCCTCGCCTCGCGCCACTTCGAGCACGTCGTCGATGGTCACCGACAACGCGTCCGCCGAGGCCAGCGCCTCACGAGCGGCCGCCTCGAGCCGTCCCCGATCGCCGGAGAGACCGTCCTCGAGCTCGAGTCGCAGCCGCGTCAACGGCGTTCGGAGCTGGTGCGAAGCGTCGGAAGTGAACGACCGCTGGCGGGCGATGAGCGCGGCGAGCCGCTCGGCGGTGCGGTTGAGCGCCGCCCCGGCGTCGTCGATCTCGGGGACTCCGCTCATCTCGGCACGGGCGCCGAAGTTACCGTCGCCGAGTTCGCGTGAGACGTGCTCCAGCGCCGTCAGCGGTCGCACCAGGAGGAGGCTCTGACGCCGGGCCAGCATCCACGCGGCACCAGCCGCTACCAGCCCCATGCCCACCATCGCCGCCCACGACAACCACACACGGTGATCGACCACCGACGACGGCGACGAGGCCCGTACGACGGCGATGACCCGCTCACCCGAGCTCACCGGCACCGCAACGTCGAGGGAGGACTCACCACCCTCGACGACGGCGCCGTCGAGTGCGCCGCTGAGGGCGTCGTCCAACCGCTCCGGCCCAGAGCCAGTCACATGCGCGCCCTGCGGGTCATAGACGGCAAGGTCGACACCGGGCTCGGTGTCCGGAAGCTCGATCGGGTCCCCGGACCGGTAGGACGGGGACACCTCCACTGCCGCACCAAGCGCCAACCGCTCGAGCTCGCCGCGCTCATCGGCGACGACCAAGCGCTGGACGAGGATCGCCAGCGGCAGACCGAACACCGTCACTGCCAACACCACCGCTGACAGCGCTGCTGCGACGATCCGCGCTCGCACCCTCCACCTCCACCTCTACCGGGTGCGCCCATTGTCACCCGCTGTCGGCCCGTTACCTGCCACAGACGCCACCTCAGCCCAGGTCTTGCCCTCCTCTTGCCTTCTTCTGGCCGGTCGCTGACGGTCCAGTGCCTAGCGTCGATTGGGTCAGGTATCCGTTCGTCCCCGGCTCGCCGGGCTTTCCTTCAGGAGAGGCCCTCATGCGTCGTTTCCCCAGCACGGTGTCCGTCGTCGCGTCGGTTGCTCTGGTCGGCGCCCTGACCGCGTGTGGCGGCCCGTCCGCGAGCTCGTCACCCGCAGGTGCGCCGGCCACGGAGTTCAACCCTCCTGGGGACATCCCCGATGACCAGGCCTTCGTCGATTTCAAGATCCCCGGCAGCGCCTTCCTCGTGCAGGTCCCGGAAGGCTGGGCACAGAGGTCGACGGGCGGCGTCACCACCTTCACCGACCACTACAACTCGGTGAGCGTCGATGAGCGGGCGCGACCGCTTGCACCGACCGTCGAGTCGGCCCGCAGCGACGAGCTGCCGACGCTGGCCCGCCACGTGACCAACTTCAGCGCAGGCGACGTGGTCGCCGTGACACGAGCGCATGGCGACGCGGTGCTCATCACCTACCAGCAGGACTCCCGGGCGGATCCCACCACGGGGAAGGTCGTCCGCGACGCAGTCGAGCGCTACGAGTTCTGGAGTCACGGTCAAGAGGCGATCGTCACCCTCAGCGGACCTACCGGAGCCGACAACGTCGATCCCTGGCGGATCATCAGCGACTCGGTGCGTTGGGCGTGACAGACCACAGCAGGCCGTCCCCCACCAGTCGGGTGTGGCCGCTCGTTGCGGACGAGCTCTACCGCTTCTATCGAGCAGGAGAAGAGGAGACGCTGGCTCTCAAGGGCGTCTCTCTCAGCGTCTCCGCAGGCGAGCTCGTCGCGGTCGTGGGTCCGTCGGGGTCGGGCAAGTCGACGCTCCTCAACCTGCTGGCGGGTCTTGACGAGCCCTCCGGTGGAACGGTGTGGGTCGACGGCGAACGGGTCAGCCACCGCCCCGAGCCCGTGCGCGCCGGCCTGCGAGCGCGCCTCATCGGCATCCTGCGACAGTCGGACAACCTGCTCGGCCATCTCACCGTCCACGAGAACATCGAGCTGGTGGCCCGACTGCAAGGTGCGAGTGGTGACCGTCAGGCGCTCGTCGAGGCGCTGGGTATCGGGCCCCGGCTCGGGTCTTTGCCCCACCAGCTGTCGGGAGGAGAGGCAGTACGGGCGGGTATGGCCGTAGCCCTGGTGGCCGACCCGCCGGTACTCCTCGCCGACGAGCCCACGGGGGAGCTCGACGGTAGCTCCGAGACAGACCTGCTGACCCTGCTGCGGGACCGCGCGGAGCGAGGCAGCGCGGTCCTCGTTGCGAGCCACAGCCCGGCCGTACGCCGGGTCGCAGACCGAGCCATCGAGCTCGCCGACGGCCAGAGGGTCTCATGAGAAGCGATCGCAGAACCGGCACTCCACACCCGACTTCGGCCACCTACCAGAGCCCAGCGTTGGTCGCCGCCGTGCAGGTCTCGCGCACCTTTGGCGCCGGACGTCGGGCCGTCGTGGCCGTGCACGGCGTGACGTGCACGATCGAGCCCGACGCCAGGATCGCCATCTCCGGAGTGTCCGGGTCGGGCAAGTCAACCCTCTTGCATCTCTTCGCCGGCCTCGACCAGCCGACGTCCGGTTCGCTCGAATGGCCGGCACAAGACCACGGGGGTGCGCCAGGGAGCTACGACGTGGCGACGGTATTCCAGGGCGCAAGCCTGATTCCGTCCCTGACTGCTCGGGAGAACGCAGCCCTGCCGCTGGTCCTCCAGGGGATCGGGCAAGGCATTGCCGAGGATCGCGCCGACCAGGCGCTCACCGACCTGGGCGTCGGCGAGCTCGGTGGCAAGCTCCCCGAGGAGCTCTCGGGTGGGCAGGCCCAGCGGGTCGCGGTGGCCCGCGCCGTCGCCACCTCCCCACGGCTCCTCCTGGCCGACGAGCCCACCGGCCAACTCGACCACCGAGCTGCCCAGCGTGTCGTCGACGTGCTCCTCCAAACTGCCGACCGGCTCGGTGCCGCACTCGTCGTCTCGACCCACGACCCCCAGGTCGCTCACCGGCTGGTGACGCGGTGGCGGATGCATCAGGGCCGACTCGACACCCACCTCGACGAACCGTTGTGCCGCCGGTCATGACGTGGATCTGGCTGCGCGCGCTCGCAACGAGGCGAACCGGCCGGTTGTTGGCCACCGCGGCAGGGATCGCGATCGCGGTCGCGCTGTTCGCCAGCCTCGGCAGCTTTCTCACGGCGTCCAAGGCCACCATGACCGAGCGAGCCGCAGGTTCGGTCGCCGTCGACTGGCAGGTCGAGGTGAAGTCGCCCGACCGGCTGGCTGCGGTACTTCAGCAGGTCTCGGCAACGCCCGGCACACAGCGGGCTCTCCCGGTCGGGTACGCCGACACCAGCGGGCTCTCTGCCCAGGTGGGCGGCACCTCGCAGACCACCGGCCCGGGCCAGGTGCTCGGGGTGCCTCGTGGCTATGACCAGGTGTTCCCGGGCAGTATCCGGTCGTTGGCGGGCGCAACGGAGGGCGCCCTCGTGGCGCAGCAGACCGCAGCGAACCTCCACGTGCAACCAGGCGACGTCGTAAGCATCGGCCGAGCCGGCCTGCCGGCCGTCAGCGTGACCGTCGAAGGAGTGGTCGAGCTTCCCCAGGCCGACTCGCTGTTCCAGGATGTGGGGGCACCGCCCCAAAGCCAGCCCGTCTCTCCTCCCGACAACGTCGTGCTGCTGCCTCGCGCCGCCTTCCTGGACGCCTTCCGTCCGCTGGCCGCGGCCAGGCCCGACCTCGTCTCCACCCAGATCCATGTCCGACGTACCCACGCCCTACCCAGCGATCCCTCGGCCGCGTTCGCTGCTGTGAGCGGGTCCGCCCGCAACGTGGAGGCGGCCACATCCGGTGCCGGCATCGTCGGCGACAACCTCGGCGCGGCGCTGGACGCTGCCCGAGAGGACGCGTTGTACTCCCAGATCCTGTTCCTCTTCCTCGGTGCACCGGGAGCTGTGCTCGCGGCCGGGCTCAGTGCGACGGTGAGCGCGTCGGGCGCACGCCGACGCCGACGGGAGCAGGCCCTGCTACGCCTCCGCGGCGCCAGCAACGCCCAGCTGAGGCGCCTCGTCTCGCTGGAGGCAGTGGCGACCGCCGGGCTCGGCGGTCTGATCGGCCTCGTCGCGGCGGCAGGCATCGGCGCCTTCGGCCTTGGAGGGCTCGGCCCTCACGGGTCGGGCTTCGGTACCACCGTTCTCGCCTCGCTCGGGTGGGCGGGCCTCGCGCTGCTGCTCGGACTCGGCATCGCCGCCGCGGTGATCTGGCTTCCGGCGCGACGTGACCTCAAGCACACGTCCACAGTCGGGGCCATGCGCACGGTCAGCAGCAGCGCCAGACCGGTCTGGCTGCGGTACGGCCTCGACATCGCCTTGCTGGTGGCTGCTCTCGCGGTCTTCTGGGTCACCAGCCGCAACAAGTACACCCTCGTGCTGGCACCCGAAGGCGTGCAGACGATCTCGGTCAACTATTGGGCGTTCCTGGCCCCGGGCCTTGGCTGGCTCGGGGCGGGACTGCTGTCGTGGCGGCTGTGCGACGTCATGCTGGACCGAGGCCGCCGGGTGGTCGCTCGCGCGCTCCAGCCGGCCGCAGGAACCCTCGCCACGACGGCCTCGTCGATGATGGCTCGACAGCGGCGCACGATTGCGGGGTCGGCCGTGCTGATCGGGTTGGCCCTGGCGTTCGCCATGTCCACTGCCACCTTCAACGCCACCTACCGTCAGCAGGCCGAAGTGGATGCTCAGCTCACGAACGGGGCAGATGTCGCCGTCACTGAGTCGCCCGGCAGCGAGACCCCGCCCGCTGCGGGCGATCGGCTGCGAAGCGTCCCTGGCGTCCGTGCAGTCGAGCCACTGCAACACCGTTACGCCTACGTCGGTGCGGACCTGCAGGACCTCTACGGCGTCGACGCACGCACCATCGGCGACGCGACGTCTCTTCAGGACGCCTACTTCCAAGGTGGCTCGGCCACGCAGCTGCTGGGGCGGCTGGCTGCGAGACCAGATGCCGTCTTGGTGAGTGCGGAAACGGTGCTGGACTACCAGCTCAAGACCGGGGACCTGATCCGGTTGCGCCTCCAGGACGCTCGCACGACGACCTCGACCACGGTTCCGTTCCATTACGTCGGGATCGTCAACGAGTTCCCCACCGCGCCCAAGGACAGCTTCCTGGTCGCCAACGCGTCGTACATCGCGACGCAGACCGGCTCCGACGCCATCGGCACCTTCCTCGTCGACACAGCAGGAAGCAACACCCGGGTGATCGCCGCCAAGGTCCAGAGCATCGTCGGAACGGACGCGAGAGTCACCGATATCACCCAGAGCCGAGGTCAGGTGGGGTCGAGTCTCACCTCGGTCGACCTCTCCGGACTGTCGCGGATCGAGCTGCTCTTCGCGCTGCTCATCGTCACTGCCTCGGGCGGTCTGGTGACAGGCCTGGGCCTCACCGAACGCCGACGCAGCCTCGCGATCGCGGGTGCTCTCGGCGCGTCGCCGGCCCAGCTACGGCGTCTCACCGTCGGCGAGCCGGCGTTCGTCATCCTCGCCGGGTTGCTCGCCGGGGCGCTGACCGGGTGGGGCTTGTCCCAGCTGCTCGTCAAGATCCTTACCGGTGTCTTCGACCCCCCACCGACCCACCTGAGCGTCCCCTGGGCGTACGTCGGCGTGGCCGTGACGTGCACGGTCTTCTCCGTAGCCGGGGCGGCGGCGCTGGTGGGCCGACGCACCCGCTTGCACGCGCGCGACGAGCTCCGCGAGCTCTGACTCGTAACATCGGCTGATGGCCACGCTCTTGATCGTCGAGGACGATCCGAAGATCGGTGCTCTCCTTGCGAACGCGCTGAGCGCCAACGGTCACACGACGACCTGGCAGCGCAGTGGCGCAAGCGCACTCCACGCCGCTGCGGGGCAGCCGTTCGACCTGGTGCTCCTCGACCTCGGGCTCCCAGACGTCGACGGCGTCGACGTCTGCCGGGAGCTGCGGCGCCTGCTCCCCGGCGCGATCATCGTCATCCTGACGCCGCGACGCGACGAGATGGACGTGATCGTCGGTCTGGAGTCCGGTGCTTACGACTACCTCACCAAACCGTTCCGGATGACCGAGCTGCTGGCCCGGGTGCGGGCCCACCTGCGACGCTCGACCACTCCCGGTACAGCCGTCACCGCCCCGCTCGTCCTCGACGAGCTGACGCTCGACATGGGTCGCCGCGAGTGCCAGGTCCGCGGGACCCCGTTGGCGCTGCGGCCCAAGGAGTTCGACCTGCTGGTTCGGCTCGCCCGAGACAGCACCACAGCCGTCAGTCGGGAGACCCTGATGGCGGACGTGTGGGACGAGAACTGGTTCGGGTCGACCAAGACCCTCGACGTGCACGTCGCCTCGCTGCGTCGGGCCCTCGCCGAGCTCGCCGACTCGCTTGACCCACCCGGCGTCGTACCCGAGATCACCACCTTGCGCGGGTTCGGTTACCGCCTCGACCTTCACGGGGAGGCTCTTGAAGACGGTGGCGAGCGCAGGGAGCACCGGTGACAGCGCCCACGGAGCCGAGGCCATGGGAGTACCGGCGCACCACACCGCCGCCTTCAGCCGGTGGTCGCCTTGGTCTTGGCCGCCTTGGCCGCCTTGGCCGCCTTGGCTGCCAACGTGCGGTCGGACTTCGCCGCGGCGGCCAGCCGGCGTAGCGCTGCCTGCGCGACCTCGGCGTCGTACGTCGGCCACATCGGCGGCAACGAGGCCCGCAGGAACGAGCCGTAGCGGGCAGTGGCGAGCCGCGGGTCGAGGATGGCGACCACCCCGCGGTCGGCCTGGGTGCGAATCAGCCGGCCGGTGCCCTGGGCCAGCAGCAACGCGGCATGGGTGGCCGACACCGCCATGAACCCGTTGCCGCCCGCGCGGTCGGCCGCCCTGGCACGAGCCGACATCAGCGGGTCGTCGGGTCGCGGGAACGGGATCCGGTCGATGATGACCAGCTGGCACGTCGGCCCCGGCACATCGAGGCCCTGCCACAACGAGAGGGTGCCGAACAGGCTGACCGCCGGGTTGTCGATGAACTCCGCCCGCAGGTGGGAGAGCTGCCCGTCGCCCTGGCACAGGACCGGCAGATGCGGCAGCGCTGCCCGCATCGCCTCGGCCGCCGCCTCCGCGGCGCGGCGTGACGAGAACAAGCCGAGCGTCTTGCCTTCGGCCGCCTCGAGCAAGCCCTGGATCTCGGCGAGCTGCGGCTGGCCGAGCCCGTCACGCCCCGGTGTCGGCAGGTGACGGGCGACGTAGACGATGCCCTGTCTCGGGTAGTCGAACGGCGAGCCGACGTCGATGCCGCGCCACGGCAGCGCGATCGGGTCGTCCGAGGCGACCTCCGCGGACACGTCACCGGCCGCCTCACCCTCAGCGGCAACGCCGTCGGAGTCGACGTCGACAGCGCCCTGCCGGGACAGGTCGGCCGGGTCGTCGATCGAGTGGTCCACCCGCTCGCTCGGTTTGAGCCCAAGTGAGGAAGCGACGGCGGCGAACTCGCCACCGAGCTTCAGCGTCGCGGAGGTGAACACCACCGTCTTGGCCGTCAGTAGCTTGTCGCGAAGCTGACCCCAGACCTGCAGCGGCGCCACGCAGAGCTGGTTGCCCCCTCGCGACCGGTCGCGTTCGGCGAGCCAGGTGACGTCGTGCTCGCTGTGCGTCGCCAACCGCTCGGCGACCTTGCGGACCTCGTCGACCATGCCACGGGCCTGCTGACGCGCGGCGTCGCTCTCGGTGTCGCTCGACTCCTTGGGGAACGCCGAGAACGTCGCCTGCGCCGCGCTCCGCAGCAATGTCAAGGCATCAGCGAGCGCTGGCGGCAGCACGTCCATGCGACCGGGCGCGGTGTCATCGATCGCGGTCCGCAGCGCGTCTGCGGCGTCACCGAGGTCGTCGGCCTGGCTGCCTTCGACGAAGTTGCGGGCTCTGCGGGCGGCTCGCTCGACCGCCGGCAGCGACAGCTCGTCCGTAGCCGCCTGGGTGACGCGCGAGGCGAGCTCGTGCGCCTCGTCGACGACCACGACGTCGTACTCCGGGATCATCGGCACACCCTCGATCGCGTCGATGGCGAGCAGCGAGTGGTTGGTGACGATCAGCTTGGACTGTGCCGCCCGCTCCCGCCCACGCTCGGCGAAGCACTCCACGGCGTAAGGGCATTTCGCGGCGCCAAGACACTCGCGGTGACTGACGGACACCTGTTGCCAGACGCGGTCGGTGTGGGACGGGGCGCTGTCCTTGTCGCCGATGCCACCACGAGCCGACTCCTCCTCCGCCCACTCACGCAGCTTGAGGACCTCCGACCCGAGGGTGCCCACGGGCAGCTCGACCAAGGCACCCTGGTCGTCGGGGACTCCGTCGCGGATCCGGTGCAGGCAGGCGTAGTTGCTGCGGCCCTTGAGCACGGCGTACGCCGGCCGCTCGCCCAGCTCGTCGGCGGCTGCGTCCAGCAGCGCCGGGATGTCCTTCTCGATCAGCTGGTGCTGAAGCGCCAGCGTCGCGGTCGCGACCACCACCCGCTGGTGGTGGAGCACCGCCGGCACCAGGTAGCCCAGCGACTTGCCCGTGCCCGTCCCTGCCTGCACCAGCAGGTGCTCACGCCTGCTCATCGCTTGCTCGACCGCGCGGGCCATCTCGACCTGGCCGGGGCGATCCTCACCGCCGAGGTTGCCGACGGCGGCGTGCAGCACGTCCTCGACGGACGGCCGAACGGCGGGTTCGGGCGGAGAGGGCACCGATCGAGGCTATCCGAGCCCGGCGCAGCGACGTCTCGCCAATCCACAGCCCGCCACGAAAGCAGAGCGTGGAACACGTGCGAGGTTCAGAAGAGCTCGTCCCACAGGGTCATCAGCAATGGCAGCGAGAAGGCCAACAGCAACACCCACGCCACCAGCTTGTGCGTCGGCTTGGCGGCGCTCAACGAGCCGGCAAGCGCGATCAGCGCACCTTCCTCGGTATTGCGGTCGAAACCCATCAGCTGCGCGTCGCGCGGGATGTTGTGCTGCACGTGGGTGTGCACCAGCGGCGGCCGCTCGTCGTACGAGGGATCGTGGCGCGACGGGTCGTCGGGCTCGCCGTACCGATACTCGTCCATGGCTCGATGCTAACCGGCCGACCCAGTCCACGCTCCAGGTCCATCGCGTGACCCCCGCAACCGCCAGCCTGGGACGCACCTGCTGCACTCTTGGCAGCCGGACCCAAAGGAGACTCCATGTTCGTCGCGCCGCGGGCAGCGCTCGCTTTGCTCATCGCTGTGGGCTTCGCCGCCGTCACGAGCTGCACCGTGACCACTCACACCTCGACCTGCCACAACAACGAGTGCACGGTCAACCTCAACGGCGGTGGGTCCGACACCACGCTGTTCGACGACACCGTCAGCATCACCTTGGACAGCGCCGACGGCGACACAGCCGAGCTGACGGTCAACCAGGAGCAGGTGTCGTGCAGCGAGGGCGACACCAAGAACGTCGAGAAGCTGAAGGTCACCTGCGACACCGTGGGCGACGACGAGGTCGAGCTCACCGTCGTCGGCTGACCTCGCCTCCGTGAGGCCGCCGCGGCTGTCGGCGGGCCGGCGTACGCTGACCGTCAGCTCGTGGAGGCAGCGTGGAACTGCTGGAGCTCCCCGGCCAGGCCGGGGTTGACGCGGGCCCGGACGCGGGTGCCCTCACCGGTGTGGTCGAGCTCGACGATCTCGCCGTGCTCGTGGATCTTGTTCACCAGGTCACCGCGGTCGTAGGGGATCAAGGCGTCGACGTCGACCGTTGGGCGGGGAAGGTCGCCCTCGATCGCCAGCAGCACGTCGCCGACCCCCTCGCTGGTGCGCGCCGACACGACGACGGCGTGCGGCTCACGGCTCAGCAGGCGGGACAGCACGAGCGGGTCAGCAATGTCTGACTTGTTGATAACGATCAGCTCCGGGACCCGGTCGGCGCCGATCTCGGCGAACACCTCGCGCACCGCGGCAATCTGGCCCTCGGGGTCGGCATGGGCCCCGTCGACGACGTGGACGACGAGGTCGGCGTCGGCCACCTCCTCCAGCGTCGAGCGGAACGCCTCGACGAGCTGGTGGGGCAGGTGCCGCACGAAGCCGACCGTGTCGGACAGCGTGAAGACGCGGCCGTCACCCGTCGTCGTACGCCGGGTCGTCGGGTCGAGTGTCGCGAACAGGGCGTCCTCGACGAGCACATTGGCGTTCGTGAGCCGGTTCAGCAGCGAGGACTTGCCGGCGTTGGTGTAGCCGGCGATGACGACGGCGGGGATCTCGCGACGCACCCGCTCGGCCTTCTTGGTGACCCGGGCGGTCTGCATGTGGGTGAGCTCGCGACGCAGCTTGGCCATCCGGGTGGTGATCCGGCGCCGGTCGGTCTCGAGCTTGGTCTCACCGGGGCCACGGCCACCGATCCCGCCGCCCTGGACGCCGACCCGCCCACCGGCCTGGCGGGACAGGTTGCCGCCCCACCCACGCAGCCGCTGCTTCATGTATTCCAGCTGGGCGAGCTCAACCTGTGTCTTGCCCTCCTTGGAGCGGGCGTGCTGGGCGAAGATGTCGAGGATCAGTGCGGTGCGGTCGACGACCTTGACCTTCACCCGGTCCTCGAGGTTGCGCAGCTGAGACGGGCTGAGCTCTCCGTCGCAGACGACGGTGTCGGCGCCGGTCTCGGCGACGACGATCCGAAGGTGGTCGACCTTGCCGGGGCCGATGTAGGTCGCCGGGTCAGGCTTCTGCCGGCGCTGCGAGAGCGCGTCGAGCACCAACGACCCGGCCGTCTCGGCGAGCAGCTTCAGCTCGGCGAGGGAGTTGTCGGCGTCCTCGACGGTGCCGTCGGTCCAGACACCGACGAGCACGACGCGCTCCAGCCGCAGCTGTCGGTACTCGACCTCGGTGACGTCGTCGAGCTCGGTGGACAGCCCGGCAACGCGCCGCAACGCGTGCCGCTCCTCGAGCTCGTAGTCGCCTTGCCCGTACTCGGCCGCTGCGAGGTCGTACGCCGGGACTGCCTCGTACTCGCTGTCGGGGGCGCCGTCGGGGGCGCCCTCGCCGTCGGTGAAGAAGTCGTCATGCAGCTCGATGTCGGCCGCCGGGGAGTCGTCGCGCTCGAAGCCATCGGGGTCGTCGGCGTACTCACGTGGGTTCACTGTCATCGTGCTTCCACTCTACGTCGGCGACGCCGTCTCGACCGACGACTTTTCCGCCGGTGCGGTCCAGGTGCCGGTCGCGACAAGGACGGCAGGCCCCTTGAGGTGGAGGTGACCGTCGACACCCCAGGTGACCGTCAGTACTCCGCCCGGGACGGTGACGGAGCACGTCGTCGGCAGCTCCGGCGACGTGGTCCCGGCGGAACGGCTCGCTGCGGCGGCGACGGCGGCGCAGGCACCGGTGCCGCACGACCAGGTCTCCCCAGCCCCGCGCTCGTAGACCCGCATCGAGATCGCCTGGTCTCCTGCTGCGGCGACGAACTCGACGTTGACGCCGTCGGGATACTCCTCCGCGCAGGAGATCGGAGCTCTCCCGAGGTCGCCGATCTCGGCCAGCGTCTCGACGAAGACGACAGCATGGGGATTGCCGGTGTCGACGCGGACGGCGTCGTAGTGGTGACCGTTGGCGGTGACGTCGACCCGGTCTCCAATCGCCGGGGCGCCCATGTCGACGCTGATCTCACCGTCGTCGCAGTACGTCACCTGCTTGATGCCGTCACGCGTGTCGACCGCGAGCGGGCCGTCGAGACCGGCCGGGTCGACCAGACCGCTGGACTCGAGGTAGCGGGCGAAGACGCGGACACCGTTGCCGCACATCTCCGACACGGAGCCGTCGGCGTTGCGGTAGTCCATGAACCAGTCCGCACCGCCGTCGAGGTCGCCGCGCAGCACTCGCAGCACCCCGTCCGCGCCGATCCCGCCCCGCCGGTCGCACAGCTGCGCGACGACGCCAGGCTCGAGGTCGCCGTGCACGGAGCCGTCGGGGTCGGGCAGGACGACGAAGTCGTTGTGCGTGCCGTGGCCCTTGACGAAGGGGAAGTTCACGCCCCCGATCGTACGGCGTCGAGCGCTCGCTCCGAGAGGTTCGCGGCGTCGTACGGGAGCCAGACGATGCGGGGGTCGCGGCGGAACCAGGCGTCCTGGCGCCGCGCGAACCTGCGCGTGCCGACCACGGTCGCCTGCCGCGCCTCCTCCTC
>JAABUR0100003155.1_pt1 | contig 23494 bp, 28 predicted proteins | sample 5560091 | NCBI WGS metagenome assembly JAABUR01 (sample SAMN10711879, study PRJNA513375) | rock metagenome | isolation source: Antarctica rocks | place: Antarctica: Victoria Land, University Valley sud
TCTTTTTCAACAATAGAAGGATTTCCCTCTAAAATAAACAGACAACGAATGCAAACGTTCCTGTGGTGTACCGGTATGAATTCTGATCCGATGGCGCAACAAATATCTGTCCCAAAGAGCAACTATCTTCGAGTCATAATCCTCAACCAGCTGTACAAGTTCAGGTTCGGATTTCCCACAATTCACCCACTGCTTGTGTATATCGTATTCAGGGTGTTTTAGAATATAATTGTAGATATTTTCGACATCCTTCGCCTGCAAGTCCAAACATTCGTATGGGTATTGGTCTTCCATGGCCTTGGCAATGGCGCCGTTCGCTAGAAATTGGATTGTTATACAAGCGATGCCTTCAACCTCCTTTGAATGGAGTCTAACAAGGAAGATGGCCTTGAGAACGTCGTAAGAGTAGCTAAGTGTTGGGTCTCGTTTCCCTAGGAGGAGCATGGTTTTGGCGTCAAAGGGATATTAGGCCTGCCGATATCTGCCGATAAGTCGAAGTTAATTGGAGGAACCGAGATATTGTTGGATAAAGTAGACTGCCTATTTATGATAGTACTGAAATAGAGAGAGAAAACCTTTCAAAGTTCTGTGACTTTGCAGTTGAGCTTTACAAAAGTGCGAAAGAGACTGTACTTATGGACATTGGCCTGGAACCCACGCATTGTGGAGGACAGATTGCGGTATTCACCGCGATGCCATTAAACACATTTGGTAGCCCTGCTGTAGGCTTGACAAGGCTTTCCAGCACTTGTGAAATCTTACACATACTACTCAGTGCAAGTTCATTTGACACGAGTCCTCAATATTCCTGCATCATTCACGAGATTCCGAGTCAAATGATCGTAGGGGACTCATAAAGCTCAAAGACTCATCAATATAAAAAGGACTGATGAGCTTTTAGGACCCTCTGTATTATTTCACGTCCTCACAAATTCTTCTACCGTAGACTTTCGATGTTTCAATGAGTGGTCATGGTTTCAAAGCCTGAATCGACCATTTCCGCAGTCTGATGTTCATTTGGGCGTGAAAGGACCGGCTAGCATTTTGAAGATTCACGAATTCTTTCTGGGTATCAACCAACAAAATGAAGACATTGGATCGACGGTGTCTGATTCTGGTGAAAGGATGTTGACTCTGAAATACGTCAGATCATTCCCACTGATGCTTCACATGACATAGGCTTTTGGATTCCGTACGTTCTTTGAGTCCCAAAACCTGGTTAGTGAAAGTCCACGTAATGGCATAATCCTAGAAGCCCACAGCCTAGCCAAACCGGCATGAACAAGGGCTTTATGGGGAAGCATTGCAGTGCCAGAGCCGGTGTAGGCAGCAGACACAGATTCTTCTAAATTCAACGTCTGTAAAATCTTCTTTCAGAGTAGGGCATATCCCTTCCACCAGCCCCAACCCCCAACCAACCCCAAACATGCTGCGGCCCATTCCCATCTCATCTCCACAGTTGCCCACACCCATAGCGTCCCTAATGCTGGCGCTTTCTTCATCACAGCCAGATAGGGATCCTCGTTCGATGCATGCACAAGCCAGCCGCCGGCGAAGACAGACATTGCCGCGAACAGGGCTTGAACCAGCGGATGAGCAGCGCGGTGGTGAAGAGTTGCAACCAGTAGAAGAATGATAAGTGGGGTAGGGGAGAATATGGTAGTGGAAAGGAAGAGGGAGAGAACCTTCGGGGGACTGGGAGCGTATTGATAGTGGATTAGGAAGGTGAGCGTGAAGTTGAGACAGATGAGGGTTGAGGTGTAAAGGAAAATGTCGAGATACGGGGTGGGAGCAGCGTCCAGCTCGGGGTCAAGGTCTGTATTCGAGATATCCAAGGGCTCTGAGAGGGAGCCATCGGGATTGATGGTTGTTGTAGTCACAGATGAGATGTCCATGGCAGAGTCTTTGCCCTTGTGGCCGAGGAGTTGGCGCTCAGCAGCGATCTCGAGGAGGGTTTTGCTTGTTGGCGGGGCGCGTGAGGGACGAGCAAGATCACAATCATGACTGGTAGCTGTTGATTTAGATTTAGCCTGAGCTTGCGCACGTCTTTCTTTGCGGTTTGACCCTGCCATATGTGATGTTGACGTGGCAACGTTCGTCGTCCTAATGTTCGGAGGACGAGAGTAATGGTTGAGGTCCAAGTTCTCTTCAATCGCCAGGCGCGCTCGCAATCGATATAATGTGCCAATTAGATATGTCAATTCTCACATAATAACGTTAATGGTGAGTTTCTAATCACTGCGTGCTGAGAGTTCGACTAGCCGATAACACTCAATACTGGAAGAAATTAATATTCTACTTGGAGATAGTAGGTCTACGACCGATTTGGTGACTCTGTATTACTCGTCTTAGTCTTCATAGTCATTAAAGGTCAAAGTCTTACAAAAGATACTACAAATTCGAATTGGACGACCTTAGGTCTAAGAACGAATACTGCAACGCTTTCAAGATTTGCCGATTATTCTAAAGTACCGCGAGCTCTCAAAAGCTGAATCATGTTCTCATCTCCCTTTTCCTTTGCTCTTCCCAATGGAGTTCGGTTTTGAGCATCTCGCAAATTCATTTTGGCTCCTCGATCAAGGAGTAACTTGACGACCTCCACATGACCCCCAGTAGTAGCCTTGTGCAGTGCACTACCCATGTCCTCCATTTCTTGGGAGTCAGGACATTCCAATCCTACTTCGTCGATATCCGCACCCTGATCGAGCAGGTATTTTACGTTGTCGAATCTCCCGGCCTCGGCGGCAACTACTAATGCGCCGCTGTTTTCCAAAAGAGCGTGATGCTTGAGTAGCAGTGCAAGCATTTCTTGCGAGGACGTTTCGGCGGCCGCTGCCAGAGCAGATTTGGAGTCGTCAACCAGGTGCATATTGGGATCGGCGCCGTTTTCGAGACAAAAAGTCGCCCAGGGAAGGTTATTCGATTGGACTGCGACTATTAAGACATCGCCATACCATGGGACACCATGGTTTATGTCAAGACCGGAAGACACAAGGAGCTTGTAGGTCGTGAACGAGTGGCCACGGATGACTTCTTTGACCACCGGCTCGGTGATTGTAGCACCGGCATCTAAACAAAATTTGACGACATTGCTCCGGTCGTGGAGTGAAGCTGCCATCATCATGCTTTGGATATCTGGATCTTCCCTAGGGTGAGATTCTTTGAGCTTCTGCAACGAGGCCTCGACGTCGGTCAGGCGGCCATCAGCGCAAGCAGTCATCAGCTGGTCGCTAAGATCTTGTGTCCTTGTGGTCGCCATTGTGGTTGACTACGTAAACAAAATTGATTCTTGTGAGTTGATGGTGGTTGTCAAGCTTGAAGGGAAATGCTGGATGCAGAGCGACGTCTGATACCTCTCCCTTTTCTCAAGGAGCCTTTTGAAACAGCCAATCATTGGCTATGATGAAAGACGATTTTTACAGTTGGCTATCATAGATTGTCATGGATGTCATGGATGCACGAGTACGCACATCTCGACCCACAAACCGCCTTATTACCATGGCGCAGTATCCAAGTCTTGTGCTTGATCTTTGCATATTTTCCAGGGCGTTGACAAAGACGGATAACGATCTCTTCAAAACAGGGTTTCGTCGCTATAAATTGCCCTAATGACGAAAGCTCGGCTGGTGTTGAGTACTTGGATATTTTTTTCGACCCCATCACTCCAAGACCAAGAATGGCAAGAAACAACCAAAGCAACGGCGCAGCGAAACACCAGTACAACGTAGATAGGCTTGAATCGTTTCGTGTAGACGCCACTGACATAGATCATGGCAACGATTATCCTAGTCTTCACTCCGCCTTGCCAGTTACCACACGATTCCAGCAGGTCGGCGAAGGTCCGTTCCACTTACTACTTAGGTACCACCTCCTGCGAAGTACTTTAGGTAGGCCTGGAACCATTACCTGACTGGAGAATGGGGATACTCTCTACCTAGTGGCTGTGTAACAGTGTAAGACGCACAAATCTCATTCATTAATAAACATGAAACATTATTGCTTGGCCGCAGAACCACAATGGCCCCTCGTCTGTCCTGCCAGGCTGCGACATCGAGAAGTTTTGCAGCATCCCATTATTCGTTAGCACTTTGGCGATCGCCCTCTCTCTGCTCTTGAGCATGAAGGGGGCCAACATCGACGCCTCTGTGCCGGCGTTGTGATTGATGAGAGTACTACTGTAGCGCCTCGCACTCTGTTTATCAATTGTTACAGCCTCAAGCAGAACCAGCAGGTATTCTCTATGTTTCATCAACTTCATCTCGGCTTGATTTTCCAATTCTCGCAGATGGAAGATGCCGTTATGGTCCTGTGATTTTGTGGCATCGCTCAAGTCTCTTGGTCTTGAACGCGTTGCTCGACAGAACGTGTATAAAGACCTCTTTTCTGTCTCTGGATGTTGTCTTACCTCGCAAGCCTCTGCTATCCAAATCCTTCTAGGTTTCTGGCACTATTTTCGGCCTTTTCTAGAGAAGAAGCTCAGGGCTACTCTATCTCTTGACAGTCATGCATTCTTTCCAAGTACTCGTTTCCTCCCCTCTCACTCGCATTTTCACACTCCTCTTAGCTACACTCTTCCTAGCATCTCTCGGCAACCATGGAACAGCTCTAGCATCACCAATTTCCTCATCCCAAAGCACCGCCACATCAAGCCTCCTTCCCCGCGAAGATAGCGACTACCCCACTGATGGCGAAATCAACAAAGCTTTCACTGGCGTCGGAAAAGACGAATCCGTCTTCTTCTCGCAAACCGGCGATTCCCAATATGCCTATAATTTCGCTCAAGACAATAGTAAGAAAATCTTCCGCGACGTGTACCCAAAGAAATACACCATCAAAAACGGCCGCTCCGACAAATGGTACCAAGACTTCGCCGACCGCTTCTCCCGCGTCTTCGCTGAAAAATCATCCGGCGACGTCTACTTTGTCTCCATCTGGTCCGGCTCCTCCATCGACGAGTGCAGAGTCTGGAACCGCGTCGAGTACCCCGCCCTAACCGGCAACTCCGACGTCACCTCCATCATCCTCGTCGACTACAGCAACTCCAAAAACCAAAAAGTCATCTGGACCCCCTCCGGCGTCCTCAAACCCCGGGACCTCGCCGCTGAATCCCACGCCCTGGCCTCCCGCTCCGTCTCCCAATGCTTCGACTGGGACGGCACCGGCGAGGATCCAGCAGACCCGGACAAGTCCGCCACGGCAGAAGGCTTTTACCCCGGCTGGTGTGGCGTGCACGTCACCCAGTACCAGAAAAACGAAGCCGACACCAACCCGACCGCCAATTACAAGCTCGACATCACCGTCAAAGATGCCGCCAATGAGCAAGTCGGCGCGGTGACCAAGGCCGATGCGCCGGGCGGCCAGGGCGTCGGTGTTACGGGCAGGTTGCCCTTGGTGCTGACGGTGACGGCGCAGAGCGTCGACAGCGATGCGGTGCTCTTCGCGTATGGGGGACAGAATTGGGGCAGCAATGATCAGGCGCATCAGTGCAATTTTGGGAGTTATGATAGCGGGAAGAGGGATGGGGATTGTGGGTTTACGTGTTAGAGAGGGTTGGTGGTGGGCGCTTGGGTGGTTGGGTGGTGGGTTCAGCTGGATCTGGATGTGTTAGTATAAGCCGACGTATATATACGGGAAATTGGCGTTTTCGCAGTATGGGCGTAGTTTCGTAGCATTTACATACCGAAAAGACCGAAATAAAAAGATCGACTTCTGAAATTTTTCATCTTCTTCGCAGACTCACACTCGCATCCCCTTGCATATTCGCCTCATGCAAAAATGCTTACAGTATGTCAACACTCAACGAGAAAGTTTTTAAATACCAGCTTCAAGAGAATTGTTGCGATCGTGCTAGCCTAACATGGGCCATGTTAGTTCTTGAAAGTATGTAGACAGACTTTTCTTCTAAACGAATGTGAAAGAACTGATGACGCTACCTACATCAATCAACTTCTACTTAGAACTACTAATGAACATATAACCTTCGTCAACGATTAACATTAAATTTATCCTTTCTGGGTCGCTAGCCATTTATATTGCTATTCGAACACGTTATACTCGTATAAACGGGGTTCCGGCGCACGCTAGTACAGAATAGGTAAAGCGGATTTTTATTTTATTTTTAATCCAGGTGCTTCATCACTTTCAACGTCAACCACACCATCATGAAGGAGCATTCGAAGCCAACCAGGCAAGAGCGTCTTCAACTAGCTATTACAGTCTGTCAGAATAATGAGGTCAAGCTTTCACTTCGAAAGATTGCTCGTCAGCATGACATCGCGAAAACTACACTTCGAAGTCGTATCAATGATCGTGAAACTTCTCAGATCGCTCATCAGCAATATCAGCGACTCTTCTTTGAACAAGAGAAGACTTTGACTGATTGAATACTACTTATAATCTTCTGAAGCTGATCGTCACAAGTCAATCAGATTCAATTCATGACAATGAAGTTGCTTCGAAGTAGTCAACAGAACGATGATTTGAATATCAATTGAATACAGAGATTTCTACAACGTCATACGAAGTTGAGATTCATGTTTAGTCAAGCACTAGATAAAGAGCGTGCTGCTACGCATAATGAAGAGCTGATTAATGACTGATTTAATTTATATGCTCAGATTCTTGAAGACTATGATCTACAATCTTCAGACATTTACAACATGAATGAAAAAGACTTCGTCATGAAAGTAGCGAGCAAGTGCAAAGTCATATGTTTCAAAGAGCAACTATCAACAATGACTCAAGATGATAATTGAGAGTGAGTCTCACTCATCAAATGTGTGAATTCTGACGAAGTGATTTTACGAGTCTGATTCATTTTCAAAGACAAGATGCATATGAAGATCTGATTCAATGTTTTGAAGCATAAAAATGTAGAAGATGTAGAAGAAGCAAAGAAAAGTTACATAGCTGTCAGCAATAATGAATGAATCAGCAACGAAATCAATCTTGATTGACTTCAGAAATGCTTTGAATCTGAATCAGCAAAATGACAACAAGAAAAGTTTCATCTTTTGATAATCGATGAACACATCTTTCATTTAACTAGCGAAGCAATCATGTTTTGCAAGAAAAATCACATCATTTTATTGTGTTTTTCTTCACACTTTATTGATCTGCTTCAATCTCTGAATGTAGAAGTCTTTCTGTCATTGATCATCATTTACAAGCTGAAGCTTGAAGCATTTACTCGACTGAATGCTGACTATTCAATTGACAAATCAAATTTCATAAAATTGTATTTGTAAGCTTGAAAGACTGCTTTGACAACAAGCAACATACAGAGTGCTTGAATCAAATCTGATTTAACATCTTTAAATCATACTATCGTTTTATCAAAGCTTTCTATCGTCAGCAAATCTCGTTCTATCACTTCTTCAGATATCACAATTCAAAGCTCAAGCGATGTATCATTGTCAATATCATTTATTTCATTCAACGTTATCAAGACAAATCTGCTCATGAGACAAATGATCAACAACGATAATTCTGCAGTTGAAGCTCAAGCTGTAAAAAAGCTTGTCAAGACATGCAAATCTGTTTATGCTATGTCTGTTTATCTTCAAAGTACTAATCAAGATTTACTTCTAGCTGCTGATCATCAAGATGAACGTGTCACACGTTTCAAAGATCACTACGTTGATGCTAGAATTCTGAATCTTAAGATCATTGAGAAGCAAAATCAGAAGACTGAAGACAAGACTCAAGAAAAATTCAATAAGCAAAATGACATGCTATTAAATTGATGACTAAAGAGTTTCATCACTGCTGATCTTGAACTCTTTGCAGAACGTGTTTTCAAACAAATGAAAAAAACTTCATCTGCATTCACTTTCTCATTTAAGTTATCTTCTTCATTCACAAGCTCAGCATAAGCAAAAATAGTTCAGTCAGCAAAGAAACAGCAAAAGCAAATTCAGAAGTTGAATGATAGCATCATGAATTCAGTGATGACGTTGAATTCACTCATTCAAATCACTTGCAGTGAAAGAACAGTTAAATCTTCTTGAAATCATGTTTTTGAGATCACTACTGAAAGCTTCTTCAAAAGCTTCTTTATCAAAAGCTTCTTCACAAACTTCATCATCAAAAGCTTCTTCACAAGCTTTGTTATCAAAAGCTTCTTCAAAAGCTTCTTTAAAAGCTTCGTCATCAAAAGCTTTGTCATCAAAAGCTTTATTGAAAGCTTCATCAAAAGCTTCATTGAAAGCTTCATTGAAAGCTCTGACAACTTTATCTAAAGCTCTACAGTCTCTCTGAAACACACGTCATCATCACGCACTCAGTAGAACGATTCTACCTCTTCGAATTTGCTTTCAATGTGCTCGCTCTGAGCAAGTCGATCAGTCAAATGATGCTGATCAGTCTTCGAAATTCATCTCAAAAAGACTTCGTCGACCTTCACACACGCTACATTCATTTGAAATATGAAATCGCTTTGTCGAAGCTCAAAAGTGAAGATCTCGTTGATCTGAGAAGAGCTTTGAGCCAATGAAAAGTTGTTTGAACAGTCTATTATACGAATTAGTGAAAACGAAAGAAGTAAAGAAAGTGAGGGTGAGAGAATGAGAAAGAGTTCATGCATATAAATCGCAATTGCAACGTCATTTTCAATGATTTAATTTATATTTTCGAATCTATTCTTCATCGAGATGCTTGAGAGAGGTACAAGCAATTGCTAATTAATTTGTAGATGGTGAAGGTAGATGTAGATGAATTCTCCTAATATTCTCATGGGGGCACTAATTTAGCGTGCGTCGGAACCCCGTTTGCGCCGGAACCCCGTTTATACGAGTATGCCTTCGATTAATTTTTAAGGTTAACCCTAACCAGATGTGGTAAGGCTCGGACAAAAAGGTTATTTTTTGTAAATAGAAACAATGTCAACAAAGCCCCCTATTGTTCTTGATAATGCCTTCCTGCGATGTAGTACCTGATTCAACTGATTTAGGAACTGATCGTCCTAATCTGCGTTCTATCACTGGTGTAGGCGATCGATTTGAGCCTATTCAGATGCCTCCAAACGTCAATTGGGTCAATATACCTAGGTACGCATACAATCGTCGATGTAGATCAGGAGGACACAAAGCCTTGTACGAGTTTCTCATTGAAATCAGCATTATCAATGCCTACAAACTCTCTTTGCATTCAGATGTTTCAAAGGAGGCTAAATACATTGTTCATAGCGAGTTCAGAACAGCTCTGGCTACAGGTCTTAGTCAGGCCTCTCAAAGGCAGTTTCTGAAGCGAAAAAGAACGTCAATTGAGCCTGCAATTGAACGTTCAATGATACGGTTAGATGATCATCAAATCTGCAAAAGAAAGAGCTCTGAGGACTGTCGTGGGTGCAAGGAGATAGGCTTAACAGTCAGGCCTAGAAAACGACAAGTTCTCGATGTAATTACACCAAATTTAGGTGATAGCAAGCGGAGAAAGCATTCTATCTTTGGCTGTGACATCTGTGATATCCCCCTATGTAGAAACGGTCCTTGTCGGGCTGCATATCACAATAGCATCTGAATAGCATCAATAAAATCAGTTCAGGGTGATATTCTATGGTTCCTATTGGTGGACTAAGCGAATACGCTAAAAGTGGCCTCCCGACAGCAGCCAAAGGGATAGCGAAAGGATAATTGTGAGATGGTCTGGCAGCCGCTTCAAGCAGCTCAGGTACCGCGCAGGCCCTGGGTTCGGAACGGCTGTACTAAACATCGGTGATCCTCGTCATTCCTTCCTTCAAGCAAGTCTCTATGAGGCAACGAACACAAAAAAGGCCTGGAGTGCATCTCTTACCTTCATTTCGTCCATTCCCTCATTTCCGTTAGTGAAGCAGGACTTCACTTGTATTATTTGCCCACGCCGCTATCATCCTTTATCCCAGTGGCCACCTTACAGTCCACCCTCATAGCTATCTCGACCTGCGATCCCCTCCCATAACACTCTGCTCGTTCGCCGCAGCAGTCATCCATTGTTTAGGTCAAAACATATCCTGAACTGGGCAGACCGCTCCTGGCTTTGCAAATTACAACGTAGAGACCCAGTCCCTCCTTTCACTGGTGTGCCCTGCTCTCGCCCACAATATCCGGCTTCTTTCCCTTCAAGACCATTACTTCCGTGACGTGTGAATAGACTTCTGCTCCTCCTAAAACGGTCACTCCATATACTTCCGAGGCAGGGAGAAACTACCTTTGTGAGCTCTCTAGGGATTGTTAATTTATAGGTATCACCGACGTGCTCAGAAGCATGGACGCGAGAGCTACTCGCATACATCGATCGTAAACATTCTTTCCCCAAACTGTTCTTTCAACAACTTCAGTAGCGCGGCCCCGTCGACGTAACGCGCGTCTAGTACCTGTATCTGTTGCATCATGTTCTTCAGGGAGGAAAATCTGGTGGAGCTTGAAGATGAAAAGGGAATGGGCGATCTCTATGACTTTAAGGATATTGCCGTCAGAGGGCGCAACCCGCCATTGAAATATTTGAAAGCCAGGATGCCTCCTGGGTTGCCTCTTGGGTCGCCACCCCGAACCCTCTTCGGACGGTTGATGGGAACGATAATTGCTGATCTACTCGAGCTTGAGTGTTCGTTCAGTGGACAGTCATTGTAGACAGACCAAACACAACACATTTCTACATTTACGCGACTGCGTTCAGATACCGTTCGATCATGCCTTCGGGCGCTTTGTACCACGCTTTCCACCCGAAGCTGGAGGGAGCTGTATGGACACAAATTCCCTCACACCACTGATCTTTCAGGCAATTTGAAGTCATGCGCTTACCACATTGGATCACTGTTAGAATACCGTGCGGCTGAGAAGTATGGGAATTCTCTGATCATCTGTGTGCTCTTGCTTTTTCCTCTGACTCGAAGACCAACGTCAATATATCATTGAACACTGCGTTTGAAGTGGCTTTGTATGACTCTAGGGTCTCAAAAATCAACAAAATCCTGGTGCAAGCAGTAAAGTGGTCAAAAACGCACCATATTCATGGTAGTAGGAGGCCAGACCACCAGCCGGAGGCAGATCAGTGTCTAACTGGTGTGCTAACATAAACAAGGAAATGCGCCTAATAAACGTCGATTCTCTCGACATTGAAAGCTCTTTTGGACAGACTAAGCCATACGTGATCTTGTCTCATAGATGGAGCCCCCACGAAGTCGAAGTCAAGTTCGAGGACTACGCATCAGTCAAAGACAAAATCAAGGACCAAATTACCAAGCCTCAAGTGGATGATCCAACGACAGGTATCAGCAAAATCGCCAAAGCGTGTCTCCAATGCCGCAATCTCAAGCTTCGCTATCTCTGGATCGACACATGCTGTATAGACAAGCGAAGCACCTCTGAAGAGTCCGAGTCCATAAATTCAATGTTCAGCTGGTACAACGAAGCCGAAATCTGCCTTGTTTATCTCCCAGACATAGGCAAAGGCTTCCCCAAAGCCTTCTCGGAGAGCGAATGGTTTACCCGTGGCTGGACGCTCCAAGAACTCCTTGCGCCCAAGGATGTCACTTTCTTTGACCGCGATTGGAATAATATAGGGACCAAGACCTCACGCTCATCCGACATTGAGAAAGCCACCCGTATCGCCCACAGGCACATGATCGACTTCAGGACAGCAAGTATAGCAACAAGGATGAGCTGGCAAGCTGGACGGCAGACTACCCGGGCCGAGGATCTAGCTTACTCCTTGTTTGGCATATTCGACGTCGCCATGGATCTGAGGTATGGGGAGCGAGACAAAGCATTTCGAAGACTGCAAGAGCAGATCATCAACAGCCATCCACTGGACGAATCCATCCTCGCTTGGACATCTAATGAATTCGGAGACGACAAGGAACCAGGTATCCTTGCCCCTCGACCAGATTGCTTTAAGGGCTCTGCAAACCTCACAGTCGCATCCCCTTCTCACACGTATAGGCCCAGAAACACATATCACATCTCGAACAAAGGTCTTGAGATTTCCGTTAGGATGGGTACCAAGACACGGCTCTTCTTCGGCAATGCCCCCAATGAAATGATAATGTTTGGGGAAGGCCTCACGCGCAGAAATAAGTTAGACGTCACGCTTAATTGTTGGGAAATGGGTAGGCAAAGTCCAGCCACGGTGGTGATTCGTCTACAGAGAGACGACAGGGGCTTTTTCTATAGGACCAACGAAAAGCTCGGCTGGGCAAAATCTGTGGATTCCCGTACTATATTGGGGACAGATCACACTACTCCCATCTCGGTCAAATTGTAAAGCACAGAGATGTCGATAAGGTCAAGGATCATTCAACATGAAAGCGTCATCGGTGTCACCGGCGGTACTAGACCACCCTGACGTGGTAGATGCAAGCGACATAAACACGATATAGTATAGTTGAGCTTTAGATCAGTCCAAATTCACCGATTGTCCCCTCGTTGCAAACCCTCATGCTTCGTTACATCAAGTATTAACATCACCGTGATTGATGAAATATGGCCAAAATGCTAATCCACGTACCTACTCGCTCTTCTCATTCCTCGACTCCAAAAACACACACACAACCGTTTCTACGCCTTTCAGCAAGTCTAGAATTACGCCATGCCTTTCATTCACATCCCCCGTAAACACGTTGATTCACATAAAATGTCCAATGTCAGCTGTGTGCTGCCAAGCTACTTCTTCATAAAATGTTACACCCCCCCTCCCAAAAAAAAACCAACCATTGATGAGGCTTAGAACATTTTGATTTTGGGCCGTAGTAAAGATGGGAGAGTTGCACAAGTAAGTGTATGGGTGATCACAGATATATTACTCGGACAGAGCGGCCCGTCTGATCTTTTTTAAACCAATCTCTGTCTGATCGTCGTTTCATTTCTGCGTCATGGAAATGGTTTACACACAAGCACTATAGTACGAGTCTCATCTTTCGGTTCTCAATTCTTCAAATGCACTCCTAGGACGATTCAGTGGAGTTACCGGCATTGGAGTTGTACCGCGTGTATGTAGCCGCGCTCCCTTGTAATGTGGATTGAAAGAAGGTGATGATGGATGTGTTTTTTCTGGACCACCTCGAGTGTGATCTTCTTGAACATCTTGAGTCAAAAGAATGAATGGTTGAATCCCCCCTTATGGAACGGCTGGTTTCGATGTCGATGCTAATGGTTTTGAATAAAGCACTCAACGCCACGAATATTAAATTGGAAGAGCTCGTGTTGTCCATGTCTTTGAAAACCCGAACAGAGGCTTGCGGAAGTCTAATTCGAAGTGCAACACGGCTACTTCCATGAAGAGGTGGACGTCTGCCTCAGCATTCGTATACTTGTCGATCTCGAAATCAGGGTCTTGGGGGGGGGGGTCTCTTGTGCCGCTTTGGCAACCGGGTCATCTTGGAAGATATCACGAAATTCCTTCGTGTCTCTGTAGTTGCTTCGTGATGTCGTAAAAATCTGCACACATTCGCCTTTCAGAACCCTCCATATCGATATCCTTATGGGGTGTTGATGTGGTTTCGTAAGATCAGAAGGATATTCAAGCCATACTTCTACTATCCGTCCGGCCTACGACCATGTTGGGAAGCTTTTGCGTCGCTCTGGAGGTGACTGACACTTCCAGAGAAGTGCCCATTGAAAGTCAGCCAATGGGAAGCCTATCGAGAATGCCTCCTTGTACATGTATGTCTCCAAGCGCTGAAGTACACCAGTGAATGCGTTCAGAGCATCATCGTCCCATGTCATGGAGCTATAGCTATAAAGAGTCAATTTCAGCCCATGATATTGAATCCGGCGCGACGCCTCATTACTTGAACATTTCAAAGACCCAGCTCCAACATTATCTTCCAGCCATCGCTGCTCGGTGGAAGACGATTCAAATTCAAGGTCATGGAGTCAGGAGTCTGTCCTTATGCGCAGCCTTGAGGTGAATGCAAATGCAGGAGGTGGGTGGAGGAGGAGGAGGATGGCGACGGCGGCGGAGATGTAAACAACAAACGCGGTGGACCCTGGAAATTACCCTATTAGGCTTAGTGCAGGGGGTGGTGTGCCAGCAGTGTTAGGTGGTGTTTCTGTAGTGGCTACCTATCTGTAAGGCAATAATTTAGGCCTGCTACCCCCGATCGGCCCATAGTCTACCGGACATGAACCATTGACAGTGATTTCAATTGCCAGTCTTGAATTTGACTGTTCCCACCTCTATCAAATTCAAGGTCGATCATTCCAATAGCCACCCCCGAACGCGATCCAGAAGCCACCATGCAGTATATTGTTTTGGTGAAATACACTGTGGCAAGAACAAATACCAATCGTTATCTTCAGTAGGAGCCAGGCAGTTTGTGCTTTTGATCGATTCATAATACTCGGGATAAAAGCCGCTGTATTCCCAATCCAGAAGACCTGTAATGAGGCACTGGCCACTGTTGGTGATTTCCACCATGATGTTGTCAGGCCGCAGATCACCATGAGTAAACACACCTTTAGGCGACTCAGACACAGAAGGCTGGCACAGCGGGGAAAGTTGACGGAGCAATTCAACAAAGACATGACCACCAGGATGCGAACTGGAAAACAGAAAGTCCTCAAAGTCACTGATGTTCATGATTGGCTTTGTGCTTCGTCGAAGATGCCTTCTGAGGTCTTTACAGCCTTCTCCTTCTACCCCTCCAAAAGGCGTCCCGTCGGGATGCGGGAGAGATCTCAGATCCGTTAGAATCTTGTCCAGTTGATTTTGGATAGAGGCCTTCTGCACAGCATCTAGTCTTGTCCAGACCTCTTCAAGGGTTGTCTCAGCAACATAAGTCATAAAGATCAGGGAGACTCCACTCATGCGCATGGCTCCCAACGGTCTTGGAGAAGGAATGCTTGGCTTGTGCCTTTCCAGATATTGTAATGTTGTATATTCAGTGTAATCCTCCATTTTCCGCACTGCCTTGACAACCATATTCGGATGACACTTGAACACCATCTTGTTGTGAGGAAATGGACTCTTCCAGAGAATCTCACTACGTTGCATGGCTCTCAGCAAACGTTGTGAGAGTGCAGGATCCGAGGAACCGGATAAAATGGTCGAATTATGGTCATCTGCCAGCAATCTTCTCACTAGCTCTGACAATGGAAACAGAATCGTGGCTGAGTCTGACGGTCGCAGGAACACTCGAATATCCTCTTCAGGAATGGATGAGGCCTTTGAAGGGATATCGGATTCTTCCAAAATTGAGTACTGGTGGTTTCAATTAGAGTCTAGGGTCTCTTACTGAGGAGGTCTGGAGCGGCGCGTCGCATCTCAGAGAGTCGATCAGAGTACCCTGAAGGGAATTTGGAGGTCAGATCAACCTCCGGATCATTTTTAATGGCTGCTTGCAGTCTTTTCAGTGTAAGAAGGTTAAATCTGGCGGCCTTGGACTTCGCGACGTTTGGATTTGGAGTATCCGACTCCTCGCAAGCTCTCTTTCTGGTCATTGTTCAAAGTTGAGAAGCAAAGCATTGACAATATAAAAGTAGAAGGAGAGTCTGCCAATCTAAAGCGAATGAGGGACCGTGGGACGATTGATATGGGCCTGAGCTTCCGGAGATAAGTCAGAGACTTCGGAGAGAAGTTCAATCATATTAGTTCTGAAAAGGCTGTGTTACAAGCGATTCCTTCAAAACAGTCTCAGGTATGCGCGTTGCCAAAGCGGGAAGATCCCTACTTAGCGCCAGTCCTTAGCTTACCTTAAGCGAGGACGGGTCAGTCCCGATGACCAAACCACAACCCTCTCGACAAACCCCATACCCCAACATCTCCACCAAGCGATCCGGTCGGGATAGCAAGAGCGTCGGCCTTGCCGTGAAATTTCTATGGAGATCCGGTACGCGGAACGGATTGGATAGGTACCTATTTGGGCAACCTCAAGCGAGGGGCTTTCGTTGTTGGAGTGTGTAGGATTGATGAATATTCAACCTTTCGCATCTTTTCGTTCTTTTTCCCCGTCCTGTCCGTATGCGCGTTTTCGCTGGCTTCGTGCTGTAAACTCAGCATCCGATACCCTTGGCGAAATCAGGAAGCGAACCGATGCATAATAGAAACGCTTGATCTCGCCCACCTCCACCCTCCCATCTCATCAGCCAGCTAAAACCGGGCCCCCCTTGGCACACCTCCTACCCAACGCGTCTACACACAATTCCCTACTATCAACAAAGCTCGTCCTCCGTCCAGCGCATGTGACAGAGTGTGTGGAACGCTCTTTTTCACTAGCCAGTTTTCAACTGCTGCGGCGCAGATTTAGAATCTGGGTTTGGATTGCGAGGGTGGCGGATTCGGTGAGGTTGAAGTATCGGTAGTTCGTTGGTTCAGTCGTGGTAAGAGAGGTTTGAGCTGTGGGGGTTCTGGGAGATGGGGCTTCCTTTGCTACTGAGCGTAGGTGGTCTTTGTTCAGGTAGGTTTCTTCCCTTTCCCAAAGCCCCGGGTGTACTGTTTTGCGGAGGTGTAGAGAAGAGCGGGAAGCAGAGGAGTGGAGTGGAGGGATGCGGTGATTTATTTGCGGTGGCTTAAAGTCCTGGGTGAGGTGTGCTTTTGCTTAGATGCGGGATTTGCTGTTGCGTGTATAGGCTTTGGTTTTGATATGTACATGAAAAGCCTTTCTCTTATATACAATCATCATCAGGCATTCTCTGGGTTCATCTTCCGGTATGTCTGCGTCCGGGTCTTGTTCGCACCTAGGTACCATTCAACTTGTGCCCTCGCGGCCTCTTTCCCGGGTTTGAGTTTCATCGTATGACCTTGGGAGACGGGACGCTCTTTGACCCGTTCCTCAGATGCTCTATCAATTGCCACACCCAACACCACCCCTATAGCCCCAAAATGGTCCTCTCCACTCAAAACGCACCAGCAGCTGCGGCCGTACTCCGGCCCAACGCAGCACATCCTGCATCATACAACACCGGACTCACAAACGACGCCGCCGGGTCCCCGTTAAGCCCCAGCCTCACTAAGCTATTAGCATCCGACAAATACACCGGCCATTCTAAGTGCTTGCTCAAGCCCTTGGCCGGATCCCGCGCAAACGTCGCCCACGCCAACATCATATACTGCATGGTCCAATTCTCCAGGTCCGTGTTCGGTACACCCGTCACGTCTTGCGCGCCCCCCATAATCATGTGCAGGTCGCTGCCGTGGTAGGCGCCGGAGCCCGGGTAGAGGGTCAGGTTGGGCCACTCGCCAAAGTAGCGGTAGCGGTAGGCGGGGACGCCGGCGGCGATCCGGGCCGCGACTTCGGTTCCCGTGGCGCAGGTGAAGCCGGCGAGGTTGAAGGCGGTCCATTGGGCGTCGTTAAGGGAGAGATTGGTAGCGAAGGCGGAGAGCTTGTAGAAGCCGGCTTCGTAGTCGGTGTTGCCGGCGAGGTAGGGCTAGGAGTTGGTTAATTTGTTTGATGGCGGTGGGTCGGATAGAGTTTGTAGGGACTTACTATTTTGGCGAATTTCCCAGAGGCGGACATGGATTGGTAGTCAGTAAGAGAGAAGACGGTCTTGTTGTCGACGGTTGGTTGGAAGATGGGGGAGTACAACGTAGTGGTAGGGGCAGGCTTGAGCTTGACGGTTGCATTTTCGATATCGTGCCAATCCTTGCTGCGCATGCAGGCCACGACGTCGCCTGAGGTGCAGCCGAGCTCTGATGCTAATTCTAAGAAGCGTTTTTGCGAATAGTCTGCCGAGTTGCTAACAAAGCTAAGCGCGGTTCCCGAATGCGAAATGATTCCCGCGACAATGGGGTCGTCTTGGTAGCTGTAAGCATATATATCTACGGCTGATCCGCCGGCAGACTGCCCAAAGATCGTAATGCGTTTCGGATCACCGCCGAAGCCATCGATGTTGTCGCGCACCCACTCAATGGCTTTTCGTTGGTCGAGAAGGCCGGCGTTCTGGGTCACCCCTGGGGCGCCGGAAAAGCCGAAGATATTTACGCGATAGCTAGAGCTTTTGTTTAATGCCGGTCGAAGAATTCTGAGTGGAATTTTACCTACTTTACAGTCACGAAGACCACATCCTGGGCGTCGGCAATGTATTGACCTTGGTAGAACTTGGTATTGGTGTTACCAAGAGCGAACCCTAGAAGGCAAAGTCAGTAAACCTCGGCATAGGCACGAACAGAGAGACCTACTGCCGCCGTGAAACCAGACCATTACAGCTTTCAACTTCCCCTTTCCGGGCTCTTTTGTCCATACATTGAGAGTCAAACAATCTTCACTCTGAGGGTTGCCCTCTCCCCCTCCGAAATACCTGATAATCGACGGTTCCGTAGGGCTCTTGTTTGGGTATGGAATTGGCGGTATTCCTTTTTGCGGGCAATCCCTTTAAATTCGACATTAGCAGATGCTCCTTTTCATTCAGCAGATGAGCGCATACGGGGACTAGAAAGTTTCTTTCAGTGTTTGTATCTCCGATTCCAGATGCGGTAGTAAAGAGTTGACTTACGTATGATGACCCAGTCAAGGGCGTCTGAGATGAATATGTCTGCGGTGGTGCGAATCGCAAATTGCCCAACGGTGGCTGGGCATAAGGAATGCCCAAATACTCCGAGACCTGAGTCTGGTTAAGGGCAGCGTGACCTGTTACGGGTCCGCTCGACGTCTGTACCGTCGCGCCTACATCTGGCTGCTTTCCACCAACGAGCAGGGCTGGCAGCAGAAGCAGGCTAGCAAGAGCGACGAGATGCTTCATCATTGACAAAAGGAGGGATGGCAACAACGATGCCCTTACGACTGGAACAAGCAACTACAGATGTACAACAAAGAGACAGACAAGCTTGCACGGAGTTTCACACGCGATACCGGCAAGTCACGACAGGGTCCCGGAAGGGCAATTGGAAGGGACTGGATGGTGAAAGGGGTTAGAAATGAGATATCGTTGGGGGCATTACCTCCTTTACTTGTGCATCTTGTCGCATTCTTCCTTCCAGTCGTCCCAGACTAAGAGAAAAAGAATAATCTAGATACTTTAGGTTATGAGTGTACCATCTTTAAAGTACAGTACAGTCCCCTCCATGACTACTTCATACCTACCTTAGTCCTTGACGTCGGCCACATCCACGGACCGCCTCGGTTCCTCGACGAAGTGCGGGGTCACCCCCCCAAGATCAACGTCAACGTGACGCTTGAAGTGGGAAGCATGCACGGGCATGGTCTTTTCAATTGTGCCGTCCCAATGAGAAGGAGGCAGTGAAAGACGAAGACTCTCTGGAAAGAACAAACAGGGGCACGGTGGATCGCGCCAAGAAGCCAAGAATGGCGCACAGGATTCTACTTTCTCGATGATGCCACTTTTGTCGACACGTGACGTTTAGAGAGTACAAGTAAGGTAGTTGGTTGACGCGCTTACTCTGTGCTATCTTATCTAGTCCAGCTGTGCCGCAACGACACTTTCCCGCCGTGAAACTCAATGCCAGACTCGGAATCCATCTCTCCGCATCCAAAATTGGAAGAAAGCCCGATCGATACAAGTGTCCCATTGTACATGTAGCAGGGTAGGTATCCCCATAGCTCGCTGGTCCGAAGCACAGGACCACCAACTGATACCACATCTCATGTTGAGGTTATTGCAATCTACTCCGATCCCGTTGTTTTTCCGAGTGGGTTTCCAAGTGGCCACGAGTGGGTCTGGAAGGTAAAGGTTATTTCATAATGTGCCGACTCGATAAAGGATAAAGTTAATATGTACATTTTTAAACCTTACCTTACCTTACACCCACTCGACAGCAGCCAGTCATCCTTGTTACGCGGGTGTCGCTGTTGGCTGTTGCAGACGGCTCCCTTTAGTGCTACGACGATGATTCGGGACAGCGTCCGCTAACAGCCCGATCGGGTTCGGAAGGGATCCCGTGGGGTGCCGGGCATGCTTTAGCACGAGTCTATGCACGCTTTTCGTCGTTTGAAGACCAGTCCTTTGAGACAGTAGACAGTTGTTCGAACCTTTACGGATGGAGGGCTCGACTCATAAGGTTCTGTGGAGGACCCGAGGCGTGGGCCAGGTTTACTGCCGGTGTCACCCTATTTCGTCACACCGCGTCCATTCCTTTTCATCAATGGTCTTGCTGATTGATATGGCTTCCCCCTCTCCCCTCCCCCGGATATCGCTTCGAATCATTGAACGGTTGAGGTTGTGAAGGATACGTCGCTTTAACCGCATGTCACAGCCATGGCAAACGTGGGAAAGGGCACCTCAGAGCTCCCTGACCGGGGCTGGCCGCTCTTCATCATCAGCGTTGTGATGGTGAACATCTCCGGCCTTTTTGTTCTTGGTCGTGTGGCCTTTAGATTGTCAAGGAGAGCGATGGGAACAGACGACTATGTCATCATCCTTGCTCTGGTGAGCAGAGCCAAGATCAGGCTGGGCTTAATATCTCTCAAGAGGTAGACCATGACTGACTCGGATGTATGACAGTTCACCCTAATAAGTCTTTCGGCCACAGAGTGCTTGGGTATGCCCTCTCGCTGAGACTCTTCTCCCTAGCTCAATGTAGCTGACTGCTGGTATAGCCGTCGTGAATGGGTATGGGAGACATTACAAAAGCCTTCGGCATCCCGAAGCCATACAAGCTTTCAAGGTCGGTCACTCGGTCCTTACGAATATCCTAGATCATACAGCTGAATGTTGTCGACGTCCCCCTAGTGGTTTTATGGCGCCCAAATCACCTACAAAATTGCCATCACGCTCAACAAAGTCTCCATTTTATTTCTCTACCTTCGCATCTTCCTCGACCGGAGTTTCCGATGGATGTGCTTCTTCGGCATTGCGTTTTGCTCAGCCGCCGGGACTGCTTTCGTTCTTGTAACCATCTGGCAATGCAGTCCGATTGCGGCTTTCTGGGACAGAACCATCCCAGGTAGTCGATGTTTCCATAGCGAGGCTTTCTGGTTCTCCTATTCGTTAATCAATATTCTGACCGATGTTGCCATCCTCGCCCTCCCGGTGCGCCAGATCCTTTGCCTCGAACTGGCATGGAGGGACAAGTGGGGGTTGGTCGGTATCTTCTCACTTGGGATCTTGTCAGTTGAAACTATCCAGAGTTCCTCACTAGGAAAGAAAACAATTCTAACATTCGGCAGTGTTTGCGTCACGAGCATAATTAGAACTACAACGTTAGCGTCATCATCTAATTCTTCAGATCCAACATGTAAGACCTCTAGCTGTGCCGCGTTCGCTGCCGCACTTACTAAATCTGCCATAAGGGAATCCTATTCCCGCCACCATATGGAGTGTGGTCGAAGCCAATACGGGCACTATCTGCGCATGCCTGCCAATGCTCCGGCAACCACTTGTGGCTATATTCTCCCATATTTTTCCCAGCACAAGGAAGGAGACCACCCTCGCCAATAATCAAAACAGCTATACTCTGCGGAACCCAGCTATCAATGTCTATTCTGGTAATCGTACAGCGACCGATTATCACTATTGGGCCATGGCGTCCAGAAGACAGAGCAAACCCGACTTGGAGGGAACAGAAAGCGAAGAGCGCATAATTCCCACCGGAGTAGGAATAGTACGGACGACCGATGTGTCGGTCATGTATCATACTGGTCATACCGGCGACGACGATTCCATACCATCTACCAAGAATCATCTTGGCTAAGCAAAGGAAAAGCAATGGCATATTTATATACTAGCGATGATTATTTGATACAAACTGCGAAGCCCCATTCTATCCGGGTGAGCGAACAAGGGAAAACCCGGTGGCGTTGATCATATAGGTGGATGCGTATAGATTTACCGCTCGGGCAGAATTTGTATATCCCGTATTCAAGTGTTGTGTTTACGAGAACGGCCTCTTGGGTGGCTGGATTGATCTAGTGATCAAGCAGGGGAGCGTGCGTTGTTTTCTTATACCCATACATATAGCGAGTTTTTATTGAAGATCAAGCCTGCGAGGGGACTGAATCAAGACCCGACCCTCCCTCTGCTGCCGAGCGAAACGAGAAAGAAGAATCTGCATCGGTCACCACTCTCCTTGCGATAAACGCTGTCTCGTTCCAGGAACAAAGCAGAAGCTCAAAGGGAGTAGTTTTATGTTTCATGTGTAGTTGTATGCGAACCTGATAGAGCCTGAGAGTATCAGGCTTTGGCACCCACATCATTTCCCTTGCTTGTCACGTGCCAGAGAAGTCGCACTGACTATGATTACGTGATGTTCCGATTGGAAGATTGCTTGCTACAGCTGCTTAACATCCACATAGGTTCATGTCTCTTTCCTCTGTTCTCCCATTCAACTATCTTTCATGAAGGCTGATGTTCCGCGCTAAAAAATTTCATGTAACAGTTTCAACCATCAAAATCAATCATGCAATCCAATCATCATTCTCAATCTCAATCTCTACATCAAGTCAGTTATCAGCTACATCTCACACTCTGGTTGTATAACTAACTGATTGATTATTAGAATGACTTCCAACTGCATTCAGTGCGACGGACCACTATACGACGAATTTCTACCATGTTGTAAACTGGAAGTCTGTATGCTGTGTCAAGTAGCGATCGATGAAGACAACAGAGATTCTATGAAGGGTTTGAGACTTGTTCATAAATCAAAGTAGAGGCCGTCGTCGTAAATAAGGCCTGTTCCCCTTACTGTTTGCTGTCTATCATCTCCTCGATTTAGGCCAGAAGAGCTCTGTTTTCCACCCACCCACTCCATTAGCTCAGTCTTTAGATAGAGGGAGTTCTTGGCGCCGCTGAGCAGCTGATGGGCCCTTGCTTCCCCTAACGGCGGTAAGGCCTGGTGGCGGCAAGGCGGTGCTGAGGATGCCAACCAATGGAACTACAAATATCTATCTCAATCGCTTGTGTGTATGTGAAACGACGATCGCAGACAATAGACGCGGAATTAGCCGAGCTCAAGGCCCACTTGTTTGAATAGCGCTAGTGGTCAACAAGCGCAAGGGTCTCCTTTGATGGATGAACCAGTGCGTCCACAATCACTGTGCGTCATGTTAAATGCCTTCGGAATTTCGGAACTGAAAGCATGCCTCATTTCATTCAGTATTGTGTCACGAACAAACGGACACGCGAAGCTACAAGCACACATACACGGGATCACACGGGAGCTTATAGCCAGCCAGTAACCACCGATCCCCAAGAAAGGGTCGGTGGCATTCGGCCCTATAGCCTCATATCGTAGCCTTGTGCCGGGTTGTCATTGCTGCCAATGGTGAGCAGACACATTTCCATAGGATAATTCTAGGCCGACCAAGATCAGCACCATCTTGAATCCGTGCCTCAGATACTCTCAAGTGGAAAAGCTGCAGATCAGGTTAATCCGATCAATTCACAGCCAATAACGTATATCGAAATTTCAAAATGACATCCAGATCCAATCTGAAATACGGACAGCGTGCGCAGGAACACAACAACCCTCTAGTCAAGAAGCTTTTTCAAATAGCCCAATCGAAGAAATCTAATGTAGTCGTCTCCGCCGATCTCACCACTACCAAAGAACTGCTCGAATTAGCGGACAGTCAGTACAACCTGAACTTTGACGACACAGTGGAAGGCTGACACACACTAGAACT
>JAABUR0100003159.1_pt1 | contig 23480 bp, 19 predicted proteins | sample 5560091 | NCBI WGS metagenome assembly JAABUR01 (sample SAMN10711879, study PRJNA513375) | rock metagenome | isolation source: Antarctica rocks | place: Antarctica: Victoria Land, University Valley sud
AGGGTAGAAACGTTGGACGATATTCTAGCGGACCAACAGCGCGCCAATAGCCTTAAAAGCAGAAAATCCAGCGCAGACATGTCCGAAGATCCAGATATACTGATCCTGAACGAATTTGAAGACAACACCAGGAGAATCCCGGCCTCGGGCTCTCTTAACGCACAGTCTCGAACTCATGGAACGTCGTCGTCACCAGTCATCTCCTCCGAAGCAATCACTCAGCATACGGACTCTCCAGATCACGAGGCACAGTCAATAGATATCTCAACTCTTGATGGAGAAGACGCTCGACTAGTATCTTATTACCGGGATTTTATTTGTCGTCAGGTAGTCCAAGTGCATAACGACTCGCTGGGCTGTCCCCAGAATACCGGTAGGCGTTCAGTGCAGGAAATCTTAGAGACAGAGGCGACCCGTTTCCCTCCTGTAAGTACATTCTGTATATCATCAACTGTATCTACTCTTATCTTAGCTTACATCCCTCATCAACCTCTTTTAAGTTTTCTTTTGAACGTTTTACGAGCAAAGCTACCTCGGCGCGGTTTCAACTGACACTTTCTTTCTTCCAGCTCTACCACGCTCTCATGGCATTTTCTGCGTTGAGTATGGCCCATACAACCGGTGTTCAGAACCTCGAAGCACTGCAGCATTACCAACAAGCGCTGCCGTCACTGCAATATAGCCTTCAAGGGCCGTCAGATTTATCTTCCGACGGGACGTTACTGACTCACTTCACTTTGCTTCTATATGACGTAAGCGATCCAGATAGAAGCCTCTCAACATTCTTCCTAACAATGTAAGAAGATTGCAGCTGCTGAACCAGGGGGCTCAAACCTTTGGTCGCAACATATAAGCCAACTCCTTCGCATTATCACTTTAAGACACAATACGAACGGTGTGGATCCTTTCGATTGCATAACCTGGTGGGTGTTCCACATAGATACACATGCTGTGCTTAGCGGCAGCGGTACTGGAGAGTTTGTTGAGGCCATGCTCAACAACGGCCTGCTTACCGCGGCAGTCGACGAGCTTCCAGCTTCCTCTGCAGGCTCAAACGGGATAATGTCATATGAAGCACATGCAGCGCAGTCCGAGCTTGAACATCATCGATCGATATCGCTTGTAGCGGCGCGCCTCGGCCTCCTGGCACGGGATCTCCGAAGGGAGAATACACAGCAATCAGGTATCTTCGGAGCAGCAACAGAGCTCATGCGTAGACAACAGCAGGTAAATGAACTACGGGATCTGTTGAGGCGTACATGGCACGCGCAGGGGTCGGCATCCGAAGTCTTGGGCTACAGCAATCATCACGTGCCGATAGAATCTCGTGGAGTCTTCGAACATGTAAGTGGAAGATTCTTGTCAGGCAAAAACCGTGGATCCTAGTCGATCTACTGAATAGAATTCCCACAATTCAGCACTAACCGGTATGCAGTCATATGTCTTATACCGCGCCTGCATCATCTACTCTCACACGAGTATGTGGGCATCTCAGCAACTGGAGACGGGCGCGGGCGATATTCCCGAGGTCTCTCAATGTGTCCGGGAAATCATCGAGCTCGCCCGTGAGATCATCAGCAATGGACATCTGGAGCGAAAATACATCGTCTTTCCGCTCTTCATGGCAGGCATAGCGGCAACCTCTGCTGCAGATCGGGAGCAAGCTCTGGAATTCTTGGGCATCATGGAGCAAGATAGCGTAGGGAGGAACATGGGCGCTACGAAGCATCTCCTGAATGCCGTGTACGAGAAGCAGAGAGAAGGTTTCATTCGCGTGGGCTATGCGTTGGACGTGGATTGGATCCAAATCGTTCGCGATATGGGCTTGCAGGTGGTCAGCTGCCGGCTATGATGGGCTAACACCGGGGACAGAGAGAGGCGTCGTGTACGATACGAGGAGTCTGTTTCGTCTCATGATTACGATGTTGGTGTTTCGGAAAATAGGAATGCATGATATACTACGATACTCTCAAACTAGATGGTAGGATTGGCAGGCGAGGGCTATGCTATCGATACGGGAAGGGGGATGTGTTAGTATGGGGCGTTTGTCAAGATGGTTATTGTGCCGAAAAGGGTTTGTTCTAGCGAGGGAACATCAATATGTAAGGTAGGATATGCAATATAGAACCTTCTTTTGTTTCGTATCTTCTGACGCACGTTTCAAGTACACAGTAGTAGACGAAGCTTCCCCTGAGGATCCGAGTGACGGAAAACGTCGGCCATTGTGCGTGGCCCAAGCTTTTCGGTTAAGTTTCGCACTAGATCCAAAACTGTGTATTGTAGGGCTAGGAAATCCGGGGAATCGGGTTGTTCCACTGGCCGACATGCTGTGGTAGTGGTACTGTACGGTGCCGGACTTGGCATTTGGCTTAGACGGCAGCCTCGAAGTACCTAAGCTAAGGTAGGTAACTAAGGTGGTGAGGGAAAGTACTCTGCTACTGCCAGGCTTTGTTTTTTATACATTCGTCCATTACTGAATTCTGTTGCAATATCGCTTGGGTAATTTGATATTGTCGTCAAGGTCAAGGATCTGTCTGCTATCTATAGAAATTTGTGCACATCCACCTCAGCGTCCGCGCTCTACGACCTCGTAACGAAACACTTCGGTGGGGGCATAGTTTGAGATACTTGACGTACCATTACCTCATCCCCAAATACCTACCAGACCACCCCTACGCCACGTCCTTATCTTCTTCCTGTCAACCGTACGAGAAGCTGGCCAGTACCATAAGGCGGAAAGCGTCGGCAGCATGGCCCCAAGGCCATCGGAGAAAAGCCAATTGAAACGCGGAAGGGTATGTCTAAACTCGTGCAATCTTTCGTCTCAAGACACGTTGATCCGCGCTAATATTTGCCATTCCAGCCCTCTGCAGGCGAGGGGCAGGACGACTCGAAGAAACCACGCAGGTCTGAGCGAATATCTTCGCAGACCCAGACGACACCGCTCAAGGTCAACACGCATCTCCCTTCGCCACTAACACACCAAGAATCGGATACCACAGAGGTATACAAAGAAGCTACCGTCTCACCGCCGGAGGGTCGTCCCAGCCAGATACGGCACCGGACACCCGTCTCTTCCCCACCACATCAAGGCTTGTCCTCCCCTCCGTTAGACACCCAGCCTACACAACCGTTCTCCCAATTTATCTATCCGCCTAAATCATTATCAATCGATGTCGAGGATGAAGAGGCGGAAGGAGTCTGGGGTTATCTCATGCCATTGGACAACATATTTGGCGAGACATTGGTTTTAAAAAAGAGATCAGCGTGCCCAGCACCGTTTCCAGGTTCGGGCTTTGGTGCGGGTAGTGACGAACGTGGAAAACAGGGCGGAAACCAGGGTTGCGGATCTATCAATTTTGTTGCGGAAGAGTTGGAATATGAGAAGAACAAACAGAATCTCGGCTTCCCCGCTGGTGGATACCTTATCGGTAGACATCCTGAGTGCGGTAAGATGGTGGTAGAAAACCTTGTTAGAGGTCAAAAGGTCTGATATGAGCACAGATCGTCAGTTGAATCTACCTACCATCTCAAATCGACATTGCATCGTATTCAACGAGAACAAAGACGGCATGTCTGTGGCAATACTAGAGGATCTCTCAAGCAACGGAACCTTTGTCAATGAGGCTATTGTTGGAAGGAATAAACGCCGCGAACTTGAAGATGCGGACGAGATCAGCGTACTTGATCAAGCTCGTTTTACTTTCCGCTACCCACAAAGCAGGGACAGCAATGCTTTTCGGCAGCAGTACCGAATTCTCCAACAGCTCGGTAAAGGTCACTTTGCTACAGTCTATTTATGCGTCGAAAGAGCAACAGGGACGCAGTATGCCGTCAAGAGGTTCGAAAGGCGCCATGGCGATAGTGAGAAATCACGAACCGAAGGACTGCAACAAGAAATTGGAGTTCTCAAGTCTGTCAGTCATCCGAACATGCTTTGCCTCAGAGATACCTTTGACGAAGACGATGGCGTGTACCTGGTGCTAGAGCTCGCTCCAGAAGGGGAATTGTTCAACACGATTGTGATGAAGCAAAAGTTGACCGAAGCGGAAGCGCGAAAGGTCTTTATACAATTATTCCAAGGCATAAAGTACCTGGTATGTACACGTCACCCTAAGATGGATGTTTCTTACTCAAATAGCATGAACGAAACATTGTGCACCGGGACATCAAACCTGAAAACATCCTCCTCGCAGACAAGAATCTATCGGTGAAGCTTGCAGACTTTGGTCTCGCCAAGATTATTGGTGAAGAATCCTTCACAACAACTTTGTAAGTCCTACGAAAACTCAGTGATGTCACCCTACTGACTCTCCCCCAGATGTGGTACACCCAGCTGTGAGTGCTACATGGAAGATGACGAAGCTTGATCTCGCTAATTTAATGTGAAGATGTCGCCCCAGAAATCCTCGAAAACTCTCGACACCGCAAATACACCCGTGCCGTCGACGTCTGGTCCCTTGGTGTTGTCCTATATATCTGCCTCTGCGGCTTTCCGCCCTTCTCCGACGAACTATGCACCCGCGACTACCCGTACAATCTTTCCGAGCAAATCAAAGCAGGCCGCTTCGACTATCCTTCCCCTTACTGGGATTCCGTTGGCGACCCGGCCCTCGACCTCATCGATCGCATGCTCACCGTGGATGTTGAGAAAAGAATCACCATCGACGAATGTCTCGAGCACCCATGGATCACGCAAAAACCACTCCGGCTCACCGACAGCACGGACGGCCTGACCGGCGCCATGGACCAGCTAGACTTCAGCAAACGAAAAGTCCAGCGCGAGCGCACCCTCCTCAGCTCCATCAACGACGTCAAGATCAGCAAGATCATCGAGTTGGGCAGTCAAGAGGTCCCGGTCAAAGTCTTTGAGAAAAACATCGAGGGCAAAAGGTTGCACAATAACGCTCCTGCCGGGAATGGGGTCAAGGCGGGGGGCACGAACGGCGTCAAGAAAGAGCTGGGACCGGCGGCAAATCGAGCGCCGATGGAGTTTATGGAGATGGGGGGAAAGGGAGACCAGCCGCTTTTTGGGGATGACAAAGGGAGTCGGTATGAGCCTGATGAGGTGCCCAGGTGAGCGATGGTTGTAATAAGGTGGTTTGTCTCGTCAAGCGTCGCTGGGTCTATACGTTGAGGTGAAGATGAGAATGTTCGGGAGAGGGAAATAGCAACGCACGGTTTTCATCTAGACTCCCCTTGTCTCTTATTCCCCGTGCCCCCAAGCACAGATATTTACCCTGCTCATCACTGCCATCCTATTTTCTAGCGTTCAGCGGTTATCTATTCGGCAAAGCTGAGATTGGGTGGAGAACGTGCGGTAGAATAGATAGCTTCTGGACAGTAGAGTAGGGAATGTATACGACGTTTTTACGTTTGTTTCAGTGGGTTGTGATTGCGTCGCGTGGGGTTGGGTGGGTAAGGTAAGTAGGGTATAGAATAAACAAAGTCCTGGTATATTTATAAATATATTTCATATATCACACATGTCTCGAGAGAGCAGAGCCACTTTAGAGATATGTAGCACGGCCCAGCCATACCAAAGGCCTCAAGAACCCTGCTTAAGGTTCTGCACCAATTAAACCGGGGGCATTTTGCTGCCCTCGTCTGCGTAAGTAGGGGTTCTCCCACTGTTCACTGTCTTATGCTGTTTTCGAACCTCTTTCTTTATAAAGTCAGTTCCTACGACGCTTGTGGATGGATGCGCAGCCCGGAAAAGCGCGCTAGAGATTTGTTTTGTGCTTTGTGCGGTAAAAAAGATAGGTATATAAAAAAACGAGCCTTTTGGTTTTTGAGTGGCAGAATGGAACTGCGACTCTCCACCCCCGGAGTTTTTTTGGGGGGCGCGTCTGGATACAGTAAAAGTCGGGCGGGCTCTTTTTTTTTCTAGGGAGAGAGGGTGTTGTGATGGTAGAAAGATGATGGAGATGGAGATGGACACCGACGCTGTGGCGAGAGGGAGGTGGGTAATTATTGGCGTTGCGAAAGGGACGTCTTTTGTGGAAATGGGGGGGAGCGCTTTGGGGAGGCAGTGGCGGGAATGGCCGCTTGTGCTTGTTCGGCAGGCGTACTGTAGCTGAGCGGGTTTGGTGTGCTTAGTCCCCCCGGGGCGGAAAGGCATTGTTGCAGACGACGTTTTTCGCCTTTGGAGGACACTGAACCTTGGGCTTGGCGGTTTTTGAGTGATGAGAACAGTTATTTCTAGGATGGCGTTCTTGAGTGGATGGGAATGAGGGCGTGGACACTGAGGATGAGGTTGACGGGCTGGAGAAAGGGGGTTGGAGTAGAGGAAACTCAGAAGGGTGTAGTAGAGTCACCGCCGTTGAGACAGCTAACTGTGTCACTATTGGATCTGTTCTTAGGCACGGGGGCTGGCGATGCGTTGAACGATGGGAGCTGCATCGAGTCTCCTTGCCATGGCGAGCACCGCACGGCACAGGAATCGTGGTAAGGAGTCCCCACATACTGGATACAGAAACGTGTGGAGTGCGTATTGTTGATGTCAAACCAAATACTATACTCCGGCGATTCTATTGCTACTACTACCCTCTTGGTGTCCTGGATCTTATCTACCTCTGGCGTCAAAGATCTTGCCCGATTCAGGCATTGCCCACCACAAGAACCTGTATACTACTGGTCTGGCCTGTGTAAGTAACATACTGCCAGGTCCCGTCTCAGTGTACGGCCCCAGAGGTTATGATAGACCCTGGGCTTTATTTTCTTTCTTCCGGGCGTGGATCGCCCTTTCGACTCAACTCCATGAACGATTTCTTTTCCTCGGTGAGCTAGATGGAGTGTCCCTAAGCCTTTCCAAACATGCGTCCCCTCTTAAACTGAAGTGATCTCATGGTAGTTGCTAATCCCAATCTCTCGCTTTCGAATCCAGAAAAGAACATCATAACTTATTTCCAGGAGAAATTTGGCTACTATGCGCCTTACTGTACTGTGGTCCTGCTGAGACAAGCTTGTAACGGCCACCGCCCATCCTAGTTTCTCTGCTCGCTCTTCTCCGTGCAAACCTCGGGCGGTCTTTCAAAACGTAGTCGGACTAAAATTACCTTGTCTGATAGTCTCGATCCCCAAATTTCTTTGCAGAGTTTCCTGGAAGCCAGGACTCATGCCATCACTCGGTTGATGGATATGCGCTTGAGCTATGCTTTCTTAACGCCAAATGCGCTCCGAGCCACTTGCTTTAGCATCCAAGACAAGCAGACCCTCTGTAGACTGATGCGGAGGAAATCATCATAGCGCCCTTGCAAAATAAATGGAACTTTTCAGCGAGATTTCAGAGGAACCCCAATGAAAGTTGTATGCAACCTCCCAACTCCAGCAAGTGATTGTACTATTTCTATCCCTACGTCCGATTGCCCTTCTGCGTACAGGTCAATCAGCTATGCGTTGAGGTTCGAACGTGAAGCTGTTTCGGCGTTCTTAAACCCATCAAAATAGGGGGGTCAGTCCTTTTGAAAGCACTAATCCCGTAAAAGGTACTTCGTATAGATAATGGTTTATATGAATCAGAGGTTTAAGTCTTAATAATTGTAAATATCAGATTTTAGATAAAAAGCATGGTCCTATGGTGTAGTGGTTATCACTCTGGATTTTGATGCACAGGATTCCAGTAACGGCGGTTCGAATCCGCCTAGGACCTTTTAATTTTTGTTGGTCTTGCTTTGCCCTAACTTTCGTTGACAAGTTCAAACCTGGTTTCAGCAGCTCGAAGCTAAGGTACTCTACTCCGTATTCCGTACAGTAAACCGTGTTAACTTACCTTAGTGCGCTCATAGGGCTCCGGGCTAAGTACCTTAGCTTCGAGCTCCACCAATTTTCATGACCCTGACTTACTGACTATGCTAAATCAGAATTTGATATAATTGTTTTTCCCCGTTTCAACTACCACACTCTAACAATAATTTTGTTGAAACACCTTGATCAACCTTGACCAATCAATCCACTTCTATAAAACAAAACCCCATCACCATGGCAGACTCTTCCACTACGGACTATTCGAGGACCAGGCAGGATGGCTATTTCGACAACGTCTACTCTATATTTGAAGCCTACAACCACCCTATCGTCCTAGTCGAATACGGCGCTATGCGGTGGATGGGCCTTCGTCTTTTCCCAGATGAGGTGAGCTAATAGCATGTTTCTGTTCGGATTTTCAATAGATCGACGACTAACCGCTCGTAGAACCTCGATCTTCTCGTACGAGACTCCCAGGCCGACGATATATTAACTAGCCTTCTGGCAACGGGCTGCTTCGAGCTCGTCGACCAAGACATCGACTACCGCCTCCAGGATCCATACACCAAGCAAGTCCCCCGCCTCCGTGACATGCGCTGTGCACCAGGCCCTTTCGCCTGCGTCAACTTGTGGACCGAAGCCGTCTATATGCTTCGAGTCAACGACGCCGAGCTCGTCGCCGTCATGGACATCCACGCGTGGAACGTAAATCTCGTCGAAGAACGCTTCGGCACCGTCCCAGAGACGGCTTACCTCACTTTCACTGCCCAGACCGAGCAAGGCACCAGGATTCTGCCTAAGATCCCGAGTAGTGCAAAAGGCGTCCCCATCTTCGTACCCTCGATCCCCATAATGTGCGACGCCGTTCTAGATCAGCTTAGGTACCGCACCACGCATGCAGAGGATTATCAGGGGAAAACGGGCAACCGCCCGGCGTACCATTTAATGAATTTCGTCAGGTACTTGTATCTAGAAAGGCAATCACAGCGGGACTTACTACTGCCTCTGTTGGCAGAGCGTAACCGGGCGGAAATGGAGCAAAGAATAAAGGCTTTTAAGCGGAAGCCGACGCTTGCCATGATCAAGGAGAGTATGAGAACAACATCCATTTGACGTGACTAGTCATCAACCAAGGATGAAACAAGCCATTCAACGTATACGTACCAGACAAAATTTTTTTGAAGGATCGAATCACAAAAGGCACGCAAATAAGCTCAAAATGTTGACTGTTGATGACCTTGGAGGACGGCAGGCATATCCCAGACGGCACCTTTCAATCGGCCTGTTTCCCTAGTCGATCGTTCCTTCCAGTTGTCCCGATAATAAAAAGGACCCACACTTGGTGTTTACAGGTCTGACCCACCACTTCCCACTACCTCTCACTACCACCTAAAATCGAAATCATCAAGCCCTCCAACCTCATCAAGCCCTCCTCATCCCAAACCTACCACCACTATCACCATCACCACCGCCGCCACAACCTCACACAATGCCAACCATCGGCCCCGGCCAAAAAGCCGCCCTACTAGAAGCCTACACCGCCACCATCTCGCTCCTCCCATCTCCCCTCCGCCCCTCATTCATCATCATCGGCGGCGCCGCGCTCGTCCTCCTCGGCAGCCCCCGCAGAACCGAAGACGTCGATTTCGCCGTGTCCGGCGCGGCACTATTCGCCTTCGAAGAGGGCGCACGCAGCGACCCTCGGTTCTCGCAGGGCGCCGTCGCCGAATGGACGTATTCGTGCCAGGGGAAGGGCATCGAGGACGTCGGGGTGCCGCTTGAGTTTCTCCAGATGGGGGGTGCCTTTGCGCCGACGATCAAGGTTGTTGAGGCGGTGGGTGGAGGGTTCCGCGCCGGTGTGGGCGAGCTGGCGAGGATGAAGGCGTGGGCTTATGTTGGGCGGGGGGAGGACAATGATCGCGGGGATTTTTGCTTTTTGTTGGAGAAGATGGTGGAGACGGGGGAGGGGTTTGAGGGGGTGGAGGTGGAGGGGGAGGACCTGGACAGTATGGAGGCGACGGCGGCGGAATGTGGGGGGAGGTTTTTGGAGCTTTTGAAGGAGCTGTTGGGGAAAGCTGGATACTAGGAGGCAAGGAGAAAAGCTGGCATGGTTGAAAACTCATTAGTCCTGTGAGGCGAGCTCGTATCAGTCCAAGGCTATACAGATCAGGCCCAAGAGGCGGATGATTGAAATAAGGTGGCAGCTTCAGCTCAGAAAGGGATACTTGAAATCAAAGAGGAATCAATGCGACTGATGCTTCGAAGCCGTGATGATGATGTAAATCGAATGGTTTAAAAGACGCGAGTCCGGGACCTGCATTACGCTAAATCTTCCTAGTATCGTACGCAAAGGAAGAAATACATCAACAACCAACCTAAGCTGTCGAACTCGCAAAGCCATCCATCCATCCCTCTCGCCTCCACAGCCGCACTCTCATAACCCCCCTTCTCACCGACCAACGAGCATTGACTACTCCACCTCCACCGCACCATTGCTCACCACCCCGTTACCATTCCTCTTACCACTCACCAGCTCTTCATGGCCATGCCCCCCGTTCAGAACCCGATGAATGGGGCCCATCCCCCAATTACTCGTCGCTCTCTTCACCCCCATGCCGGGCCTCCCGGAAACAACCCTAGCCTCCCCATCCCCAGCGCGGTTTTGCGTGCTCGCGAACTCCCAGTTCTTTGGCGGCGCGAATTTACCCAGGGTGTCTGAGGGGGGTTCTTTGACGTTCCATTGGTCGAGGCTTGGCGTGTTTTTCCACTCGGGCTTGCCCTTGTACTCGGGCGTGTTGATGAGCTCGTCAAGCAGCTCGCGGTAGACGACGCTGGACTTGTCCCAGCTTTTTAGGCGCAAGAAGCTTTGCTTCAGTAATTCGACGTGCTGCCGAGCGGCTTTCGAATCCATCGTGTCCAAGGTCCTGTCATCGCCGTCGTCGCCTTCGACCACCAAGCGCAGGATATTCTCATGCACACCCTGCGCTTCGCGGTAGTGGCCTTGGCTGGTGTAGAGCTGGGAGAGCAGATCCGACATCTCGAGCGTTTTCGGATCTAGAGAGCCCCAGACACGACGCAAATTGTAGCAAATGTCTTCGCAAAGGCGTGTCGCTTGGGACTTGTAGTTGTTGAGAAACCGGGCTTGCACAAGGCGGCGTCCAACGTCAACAATGTCTTCTGACTTCCAGTTCTTTTGCACTTCGCGGGAGCGCCAGAGGAGGTCCAAGATCCACTCGAGATCGACAAAGTTCTGCTGCTCCCCCAGGAGTCCGATAAGATCGTTCAGGTCTCGGAGCTTGAACCGTACAAAGTCGAGTTTTGAGTCTTTGCAAGCTTGCAGCACCTCGCGGATGATCCTTCGTGAGAGCTCCAACATGTTCTCGCGAAGCTTTGGCTCTATGCCGGCTTTCAGTGGCTTGTCCAAGCCTCGTCCAGCCATAAGTGCCGAGAGCTTGAAGCCGTACGGCACGTTCTGCAGCTGGTGGTAAGCGCGCTGGTTGTTGATAAAGTTGGTGGCGCACAGTGCAACTTCGTAGGCGTCTTGGACCCGGTCTTGCTGAAGAAGGTGCTTGACCTTGGCGATGCTGGAGATACAGGCTGCTTCTCCAATACTCACGTTGCGAGTTTCGTGCTTGCCGAACTCCTCAAGCAGGCCGACATGGAAGATGAGGATCATCTCGTGGCTCGCCTTGATAGGCCACTTCTTGAGGAAGAGTTCCATAGACTGCTGCTCGAGTATCTCAACCTGCGCTTTGCGTGAATGAGAGAACAAGAAGGCTCGGAGCCGGCCTGCGTGTACCAGTATGGTTTCGATATCTGCCTTGGAGTGGATGCTACGGGTGTAAGTCTCGTACAGAATGGACTCGGTAAGATAGCCCGCCATGATCTCGGAGTAGCTGACAGAAATTTGGTTTTGAATGAGCTGTTCGAACGTGACCAAGAAGACGAAAGCAACTTTTCCGACGGACTTGTCAAGCTTGATTCCAGACTTGCCGTCGGTTGGAGCCGACCCAGTGATGATTCGCAGGCGCATCTCTTGGATCATCTCCAGGCCTTGCTCGACAAAGCCGCAGCTAAGATAGATCTCGGCAAGAATTCCACCCGCTTCGTGTAGAGCTCGTGAGCGTTTCTCCCTCTTGATGACCTCAATAGTGGCTTCGAGCAGCATGCGTACCACGACCGTATGGGACTCTTGCGACTTCAGCTTCATTCGAAGTATGACGAGTTCCCGGAGACAATTTAGTGTCTCGGTATGAGACCAGCCGAGTGTGACCCTCAAGGACTCGTACCGCTCCAGAATAACTGTAATTGCACGTTCGATCGTTGTCGAAGAGACTGAACGGTGGCTGCAGACCGAAGTATAGGCTTTGCTTAGCCTTTCTTTGACAGACGTAATTGTGGCTGTAGAGATTACGGTTGTAGTTGTGGTTGTAGTTATCTTCGTCTGCGACAGGACTGTTGTAAATTTCAGAATCAGCACTACTCGGTTAGGGCTTTTAGATAAAAATATCACTGTCGCGATTCAATTGATCAATACGACCTTGTTTCACCGCGATATACCTCGTTCGAGTAATGGTGTATTCAAGTTACTGGGGAAAACGTGCCAAAATGTACATACCTTCTTCGTAGATTGAAATAGCCTCATGGATGTACTTCTCGCTCCTCATACAAAGCTGAGCTAGCTCGATAGAAGCTTTGATAGTAATGGCAACGGCAGCGCCAAAGGTCTGGATACAGAGATTGCGGTATTCGATGGTTAGTTCTCGGAGCATCGAGTGTTCGCACTGGTCATGGATTTCCAGTACATAGCGGTAACGGAGGTAGAGTTCCTGAACGGAATCGACCGTGAAACTTGCATGCCCATGAAGCTGACCCTTCCAAGTCTCCCACAAGACTTTGCAGACGCCCCTTAGCTTGTGCCAATGGCCCGCCTCATAGTGATAACGGCATATATAAAACATTGCGGCCAAGGCGTCAGCGTGGGAGACGTGCGATCCCAGATTAAGGTTGGCGATGATCTCCTCATAGTAATCAGAAGCTTGGCCATGCCCATGATCAGCGCACAGAGAACCGAGGACATAGAGGGTACGAATGGTCAAAGTATGGCCAGCCCCCAAATGTTGGCGATATTCAACAAGGAGCTCTTGATGGATCTCAATCACCTTGTGCCAGTGACGGTGCTCCTCGTAGAAATTGATCAGAACGCCAGAGCACTTGATCAAGCGCTCGTCGTGAATATGACAAGAATTTCGGCAGGCGCGATAGACACGGATGTACATCTCCTCGGCTTCATGAAAATGGTGCAATCGATGATGGCACAAAGCCAGGCTGAGTGCGATTTCAATTGCTGCGCCGCCAAAGGCTTTTGGCAGGGCAATTGCTCCTCCACTAGAGATAACCAACCTCCAGACCAGAAGAAGGGACCTCTTTGTGACCTCAATAGCTTCAGACCACTGTTCGAGTTTCATGTAGTAAGAGATGAGGCTTTTGCAGATTATGATGGTCTCAGATGTCACTTCAGAGCGAGAGAGCGTTGACTCGAAGACCTCTTTAAGGACGGTCTCGGTGGTTGTAGTCGTCGTCGTCGTCGTTGATGCTGTCGTTGTACTGGTAGTGGTGATGATCTCTTCGATGGTCTCGGAAATCAGGACTTCGCATAACGCAGTATGCTCGTGCTTGCCATGAGCTTTGAACCAACACCAACATTTTTTGAAGACAGATACAGCCACAGTTAGAAGGCGGATAGTACGCATGAGCTCTCCAACGATCTTGAGTCGTAAGAAGATCGTCTCTGATTCAAAGTCATACTCCTCGTACTCCGTCCAGATGCAGATCAGGACATTGGAAGCTTCCTCGTGTCGATGACAACGTCGCAGGAATCGAACATACTCTAGCACAACGTCGATTGTGGAGATATGTATCTCCACCCCATGATGATGGTGAAACTGGTGGCATCGCTCCGCAAGTCGTCTCCAGAGCATGATGTAAAGCTCCTCCGCCATTAGTATTTCGCCACGTGCTTCGTAGGACACTGCCAGCTTGATGGTCAAATCGATGCGCCGAATATCCCACACTTCGAGTTCCATGGCGATCTCAAAGATGCCTTTTTCATACTCGACGACATCCGTCTTCTTATCGCCCCGCTTCAGCACAATAGTGAGTTGCTCGGAGATGCTAATTTCTTCCTGCAAACGTTGGGTTATTAGCCGTCTTAAAGGTCTCCAGAGACCGTCTGGTATACAAATGGTACAACCAGTGGTGCCGGAGCTATGGAAGGAGATCATTCACATACCTCCGAACCCTTGCCAAAGCGCATAATGACGATTTCCCGCAGCTCGCGCCATACCGTCTCAGCGTTGTGTTCTTCCTTAATATCAATGTATAACTGCGCCAGCATCTTGTAGTGTCGAATGACAAGGTCGTGAGTTCTGCTATACTGTTCACTGTAGACACTTATGATGAATCTCAGCATCTCTTCCTTGCGTGTAACCAGCTCGGTGCGAGTGGTGGTGGTCAATATCTCGGTAATGGCAAGAAATGTTGTGGTGCAAGTCACAATGACAGGGTGGTTCTTGCGCATAACCAGTTGCCCAAGACGCGATGCGCGATAGAAGCAGGCTGCGGATTCGGTAGACTTGGAAGTCCTCCGGTAGATGCTCCCACAGATTATTAAACTCTGGACTACCGAGTCATGTTTCTCAGTAAAGACGTGCTCGCGTACGCGGAGAGCGAGTTCGTGGGTCTGGATGGAATCGAAACCGGATGTCTCCAGGTCCCAACATGCCCACTCTAGGATTCCCAGCTGCGACGAGGTTGGGAACAAGGCCTTGAAGTCTGCAGCGATTTGTAGTGAGCCGGCGGTCTGATGCATGGGACAACGCCGGAAATGCAAAGTCCAGTTGCGTACAGCATATTCCAGTAGAGCATGCTTTCCCCAGAGACTTTCGACCTCCGATTTATCAGGAATCTCAAATGCGGGTTCGGGGACGTTGGTGAGGTTCATCTTGCAATAGAGAAGCAGTCTCATCGTGAGGTCACTCTGAGCAGCGTGATAGCTGTAGATCTTCTTCCCTTCGGCTTGGATGTTGGTCAAGTATGACCGGACTTCCGGGTGTCGGAAGCGGAGGAAGCCATTATGGATGACTGCCAGAGACCCCAGGGCAACGCCAATGTCATGCTTCACATCAGACTTCCTTTCCACGGAAAGCTTTCTCGGCAGATCGATCTGTAACAGGTATTTGACCTCTGCAATGGCCAGCGGCCGCTCTGCCACAAGCATCCAAGATAGAAGTAGACTCGTATCGGATTGAGCGAAATCCAATTCATTCACAAGCTTTGCAATTGTTTCGTCAAGTGATTTAGGAGCTTGCTTTGCAGCCTCGACAGCTTTCATGAAACTATCATGCGAAGTCTCCTGCTTCAACAAGACAGCTGTCAGAATACCCCACAAAAAGTTGCCGTGCGCTGCATGAAGCAGCTTCTCGACAACGGCTTCCCGAGCGTGCTCGCTTTGGCCGCGAAAGTACTTGTATTCTTCGAGAGCGTGATCAATGACGCTACGAAGATCGTCGTGCGTGTAATCAGATGTTATCTCGAGTTTGTGGGTCCCCTTGCTTGGAGCTACAGCAACCCGAGAGAGTGTGATCAGCTGTACGCTGCTGTGTTTTAACGCTAGCGAGCCCAGGTGATTAGCAACTACCTTCACAGCCTGCTCCCCCCCTCTGATGTTGTCAAGACCATCAACGACGATCATGACATTGCCAGTGCTCTTGAACCGATCGAGGCCAACGTCCAGACATTTCCAGACCGTGTCCTCTACTCTGCTAACGTCTGCAGATGTGGCGATATGGTAGGCCTTTTCAATCTCGCGGAATAAGCGCTGATCCCCTATGTCTTTCTCTAGGAGTTGGAGCAACAATCGCTTGGCTATCGCATACGAGGTTGTTTCGCCAGGGACATCTGCGTCGACATGACAAGTCAACGTCTCGTGAGTCTTCTTGCCCAGCGGTCTCTGGAGTCTCTCAATGATCCAACCACAGAGGGTGGTCTTCCCGCTACCGGCTGGGCCTGAGATAGCCAAGACGTCCTCCTTGCTCCTTGAAAAGGCAAGAAGATGGCTTTGGAACCATTCGCAGGTATACTCGTGTCGAGGACTAGGAGCAAGGTCGCGGTCTTGAAAGAGTTTTTGCAGGTTCTGATCAGGAGAGCTAAGCCACTTCCGAAGCGTGCGAACCTTCCTCAAGGTTTCATCGCCCAAAGCATATTCCCACATAGCGTCGACGATATGAATCTTGCGGCTGCTGAAGTCCTTCATGCGTTGGCCGAAAATTTTATTGAAGTCCAAGGTGACCTCCCCAGACGAGTTTTCGATGCACACCATCCGGTATTGTATGCTAACTTCTCGAACTAGTATGAGCAAGTCGTTGAGTGCGGAGCCCGCCTCCACACGAATATGGCTATTCACACAGAGAAGGTTGTTGTGGCGTAGGAATAGTGAAATGGACAGCCCCAGCTGATAGAAGACGCCGAAGGCCACCTCAAGAGCGTGGGCATTGTCTTGACCAAGCTATTGCAAATTTAGTAGGAGTTTACGTTCCGCAAGCAGGAAAGTACCTCGAGCAAGGCACGACAGGCTGTCCAGATCAGTCTTGCAGCGATTTTGGAGTCTGGCACAAAGGCCTCTACGGTTTGCGCATAGCCTGATATCTGAAGCGCAAAATACTCCGCCCATTTGAGGACCTTGTCCCAGTGGCTACCTCTATGGGGCATATATGTAAGGCGCTGGCGCTGGACGTAGTCAAGAAAGAGTTCTATGCTCATATCATGAATGAAGGACTCGTCCACGTTATCGAAATCTGTGATAAGTCTTGAGCACGTGGATAAGACCGTTTCTTTCAGAATGGTCACTTGTTGATCACTGGAGAAGGACATGATGCTTTTAAGGCGCTCTGGGTCTAGAAGAAGGGTTTGGATCAGCAAACAGCTCAGTGCAACGTCTCACAAGAGATGCCCTACGATGAGTAGTCCGGAAGTGGCTTTGTCTCTCTGTATGGCCACTCGTTCCGTTAGTCAGGCCATAGCCTTTCTTAGGCATGTATGACTGGTCTACGGTAGGCTGGGTGGTCTTCTTGGAGGGTTTCTCCACCTCGTGGTTGCCATTGACCGCGGCAGTTCTGTCGGCCATAGAGTGATTAAACCTACCGTTCGATGTAGTGTGGTTCGTGGGATCGCTTGGAGGGCTGTCGGATGATGTTCTTGCTGCGAGGAATGTCAGGCCAGGGAGTAGACGCGAAGGTGGTGGAGACAATCACGTACTTAACGGATTACCACCGAGACCTAGCATGCTACACCAGATAGTGAAGATATTACAACAGCATGTGCGTTGTGTTCGATAACAAGAATTAGCATGCAAATTGAGCATCAAAATTGTTAAAACAGGAGAAAACTCAGTTGATAAGTCGCAGTCAACATGGTGCACTACCAGACACAGCAGCAGGCCTAGATCTCTCCAACCCTTCTTAAGAGCATCCACAATGCACCACCGCAACACTTCATGACGCCTCAGACGGAATTTGAGCAAAGTGCCTATCACACAGTCGACGCTGTGCGCAACTAGTGGGTTCACGCCTGGGCGTCATAATTGGCCCAAGATTGCTCCTTTGGGAAGTGAAGGTCAGATTTCATCCATCTAAGCTTTTTCCATAGCCAAGTGGTACTCATTGAATAGGACTAGGCAAGACATGTCATCCAGTGAATAGAATTATAGCTGCACTGGCGGGCACGAGTTGCAGCTGTCATGTCCAGCCATCCCGAGGGAAGCCAGGTCCCGGATCAGGAAAAGCCGGAGAGACAGAAGCCGTCACGATAGAGGCGTCAATATCACAGCACTGCTCAATCGAGTTGCATCCCTTTGTACTCCGTAGCTGGTTGAGGGCTGGTCGAAGGCTGGCTGAAGAACCCATCGCAGCTAGTGCGGCTGCACACATCACGGAGACTTTCAGCTGGGGCCGTTCCCCTTGTGGCTTGCCGGAAGCAAGCAACATGAAATTAGCGACGGTTGATCAATACTTGGGTACCCTACCCAGACCATCTATCTCATTATGTTTCAATGGGCTAGATCTGGTATTTGACGAGGCCATACTTCAGTTGTAGATAACCTTGCGATAAGAGGTTGTCAAACATCAACAAAGGATATGCAAATCGTGGCTTGTCATATCCTCGAGTCACGGTCGCTGAAAGCCGTGTGGAAAGGGTGAAGATCATCGAAAGATTGATTGGATTTCAGTTGATGGCGTAAATATCAGCTCGGCGTCTGTGTACTGTACAAAGTAAAGTAAGCTATTCTCGCGTCGGTTTTTAGTGTTCAACCGTCTATATAGTACTGAAGCAAGAGTCCATTCTGATCGTTGGTTGCCAAGAGTTGCATCAGGTGACCCAACATCAAAACTTTTCGACCCCGCACTATGTTTTTGGCTGCGTTGACTCGTGCAAGTCGTTTTCTTTCGTTTAAACTATCATCATTCCTTTTTCTTTCACTTAAACTATCATTCTGATTTTTACGATTCATTGAAGTCGTTGTATGTACATCAAGTGATCGAAAATCATCTGATCGACGATTGAAATTTTCTTACCTGTTTACTCGTACATATTTGTATACTCTTATTATCTACCTGCATCTGTCGTTATCTTCATTGTACGCGTATATATCAATCTTTATCTCTTTTTTCATGTCTCAATACATCTGTACTCACTGTGCTCATAATCATCTCATTAATGACTTCTTTGATTTTAATTCAACGTGTGTTTTGAATCTTTGTTCATTCTGTCGTGTAAGTTCTGCTTTTATCTGTATTTAACTTTACTGACTGTTTTACGAACTTCTATTCAATTCAAAAGACGTTCTCTTCAAGAGTTAGATTTGAATGTTTCTGCAAATTCATTGCGTCAATTTAAACATGCTCATGTTCATGTTACATTGATTCAATCATCTTCTTCATCTTCTTTGTCAATCTTTATAAATTCTTCAAACTCTATACAGTCTTTTTCATCTTCTTTATCAATCTTTATAAATTTCTTAAACTTTATACAGTCTCTTCAACAGACAACATCTGCTTCTCGCTCGACTAATCTTTCTCACAATGCTTTTTAAAAGCTCATATTTAATTATTAAGACAATGAACATACTTTAAAACTCTTTATGAAACGTTGTTTCAACTGTACAGCATTGCATTAAAAGTTCAAATCTGTTTTCAATTTATATTCATATATCATCTGTTGTTCTAAAGATGATGAACTGCTAAATTCTTTATCAAATTCTTCATCTTTGATTAAAAGTCTTTTTAAAGATGATACAGCTCAGTCAAAACATTTTCTAAATCACATTGAAGATTATAATCATGCATTGATCTTTATATCTTGCATGTACATCGCGAACAAATATCTTACAAATCAACGTGAAATTCAAGCATTTATCATACATGATGAATTATATCATTTGCAGAAATCTTTATATTTAACTGTTCAAGATTTATTGTGCTTTGCACAGCTTTACTTTCATGATTCTGCTCAGATGATCACTATACGCTTGACTTAAAGTTTCACTCTTCACGAAAGTCTTTTAAGACAGCTGAACAAGATGATACAAGCATGTGAAAATTCATTTATTGACATGTACAAGTCTGCATGAGAACAGCTTGAGACTGCTCAACAGAGTACAAATTCTATGTGTATTACTCTAAATTTGCAACTTAAGTTGATAGTAGAACGTGATTCTGATCAACGACGTATGACTTTACTCACGATCAGTGAAGTTGCTGTGTTTATTTCAGATGAGTATAATGAGATTGAACATTGAAATATTGTTGTTGCAAAGCATACAGCTGTCGATGAAGAATCGCGATTTCATTATATCAATCATGATAATGTCACATACTTTTCTTTACATTATGTACTATTCTTTTCTGAAGATAAATTGAGTTGACACTGAGCACTTTGATTGCATAACAATGATTACTCACGCATAAAGATTCATTACAGTCAACATGCATGATTGCAATATCATCTCTTTGAAAGATTAAGTCAGTACTTCGTTGTACAGAGAAATCAATAATTATTTCAGCAGTATATTGTTGATTGTTTTGCAATTATTGATCAAAGTTGATTGAAATTTCTTCAAAATAATCAGAAGATTATTCACGCAGATCTTTACAAAGATTTAACAAATGCAATTACTAGAGAGAATGATAACTTCAAGCTTATAAATTATTGAATTATACTGTCATCAAGTTACACAGAGAAAGACAGATGAATGCAGCAGCTGTATCAGAATTTCATGATCATTGCTCATCATTTTGAAAAGTTTATCATGTTTGTAATGTGTATTGCAAACTTGCATTAATCTGAAATTATCATTGCACTTGAATTGAATCAGAAAGTCGAGAATTGATCAAATATAATTACGTGAATCTTTCATAAAAAGATAAAAACTTTATTGCAGAATCTTAAAACTTAATACAATCAATATCTTAACATCATATGAATTATTAAGTATCAGAAACACAATTTATCTCATATACATATTTTATTGTTTTTGCATCGAAAGAATAACTTTCTTGAATGAGCTTGCATGAATGAATTGATCTGTGCAAAGCTTTCAAATCTCAATATTGATTTAAATGAATTTTTACAACACATTGTTAAAAGTCAATTGACGCATGATTCTTGCAACGTTTGAAATTCTTCTGCGTCATGCATGAAAGATAATTCAAAAGATTCTGAATGAGTTTGTGAAAAGAAGTTTTCAAAATCATATCAAATTGAAATCATGATTCAGCTCAATGACTATTCTTTGTATAAAAGACATCAGAATGATCGTATTTGAATGAAACATGTGAATGATAAAGATGTTCATTTGAATAATACATGAGTGATATTGTACAATTCTTATCTGATTCATAAGTATAGTGCGCATATTAATGTTGAAATCTGCAAATTTATACAAATCATTAAGTACATTTACAAATACGTGTACAAAGAAGAAGATTAAACAATCATAAAGTTAAAAAACAATTTGAATAAGATTACACATCACTTGAATGATTATTATATTTCTTTGAATCAAACTGCATGAAATCTGTTCAAGTTTTGCAATCATATCAAGAATTCTTTTATTACGCGTTTGATCATGCATCTTTCTGTCAGAACTAGATCTGTCATCAAGTTAAAATTGAGTTGAGTTGCTTGAACTTGATTTCTAAAAATAGTATACTTACTCATATGCACTGAGTTTTCATGCAAACTGAATTTGAACTTGATTTCTAAAAATAGAATAATTACATTTACTTGTATGCATGAAATTTTCATGCAAACTGAGTTTTTGCACACTCTAATTTAGAAAGATTAGCAACAAATAGTATTGAATTTAACGTGCTAAAATGACATCAATATAGATAGTTTTAGTTAGCGTGCGCGAAAACCTCGTTTGCGCTGAAATTTCATGCATACAAGTAGTTAATCAATTGACTTTACATTCAAGAGAAAAAAAACTAAAGTTCTTGACAAAAGCAATAAAAATTAACTTGAATTATGCGCAAAAGCAATAGTATCACTAACAGTGTGACAGTGCAAAAATTGTATTTACTATTTATTTGTTTTGTGACAGCGTTGCATTCTGATTGCATAGTAACATGACTATCTACTTCATCATGTAATTTAAACAAGTTTCAAATGTGAACTTTTCGTCTGTAAGACGAAAAATCAATCTCATATTCTTGACTTGAATGATTACATGCTTTGCATGAATTGCGCAAAGATTGATGTCTGTTAAGTAATCAGTATTTGATTAATTGCAAAATCAATTGCAAAATTAATTACAAAATCGAAATAGTGAAACTAATCTTCATACATTGCAACAAGTCATGCTTCTGTCATCTTCTGCAATGTCTTTATAGCTTTTGATTGAAAGCGAAGATTGACTTCAATCAATTCATGACACACTTCGCGAATCACATGCTGAAATGACAGCTTTGAAATAAGTAAGTCAATTGTTCTTTGATATCAATGAATTTCACGAAGTATCACAGTTTCTTTGTAATATTTTCGCATTTTTTTGAGCTTAATAAGATCACTTTTTATGATGACATTAATAACATAAGCTGACTCAATGAGTTGAACATTCTAACATATGATCAGCGTCTTTGAAATTACTTTTGCAATCATTTTTGCAATCTAGTAAGATTCAAAACTTACTCTGATGAACTTCAACTTTTTATCATCAGTTCTCAACTTCATTGTTGACTGTTTTCAAAACATCTTTTTGACAAATTGCTTGTTATGAGATTTTTTACTGAGTGATGATGAGAATGATGATGATGAGAATGATGATGATGAGAATGATGATGATGAGAATGATGATGATGAGCTTGACAATGATGATTCTGAGCTGCTTGACAATCGCGATCTATTGTTTGACTCATGATCAAAATTTGATCTTGTAAGCTTGAATTTAAAATTCGCTGCAATATTATTTCTACTTTGCAATCAGTTTTGCAATCAATTCAAGAGTAATAAGAAATAAAATATATATATAAATTCATGCAAGTTGAAGAATTCATTTGAATTCAAAATCGATTTCAAAATCTCATCAATTGCAAAATCAAAGATGCTGAATAGCATTTTGTTGTTAGAATTAAGCTTATTGTTTCTGTATTGCAATCAGTTTTGCAATCTTCTATAAACTTGTGAGATTGATACATAACTTACTGAGCTGTTGCAATCATGATTGTAGTATGTTGTTGTTGTTTGAAGATAAAAGAAGAAAAAAGTTGATGATTACACGACTTAATTAGTGTTGAAATGATGATGATTTAAATCTTAAAATCTTAAATCAAGATATCAAAGTTTAAATTTCATATCTCATCAATGCGATTGATTTTCATTATTTCATCTCATTATTTAGATCATTACATCATTGCTTTTACAAGTTAACTACTGTTTTGCATTTGCAATGATATTTACTCACAAGCGCAAGACTATTGAAGATTATTTTGACAATACACATTCAAAAAAGGCTAGAACTTATGTGCAAAATGTGATAAATGATGAGAAGAAAATTGAAGATACAAAAAACAGAGACAGAAATATTCATTTCTATTGAATCAAGCAATTCAAAAAATCGAATGTTTATCTACAAGCATCAAATAATGATCATGAGTTCTTGTTGACTGCGCATGTGAATAGCAAATGAAATCAATGATATTTTTTGCAATCTTTTTTGCAATTAAATATTAATAAATTCATAGAATTGCAAAAGAAAATACAGTGAATCATGTAAGAACACATCTTGATGTCACAAGTCTCAATCAAGATTCTTCAATACTAAGTGCTCATTTTGATACAAGTGTGAAGAGTTCTCAATGAAAGAAGCTCTTTGACATCAATAACGTTCAGATGAAAGAACAATATCAGATGAATGACTTACTTCTGAGTGAAAAGCTCAAGACGATGATAAATGAAGAGATGATGAATGACTTGAATGTCATCAGAAAAGCATTGACAGTGAAGATTCTTTGACAGTTTCAGAATTTCTGAAAAGACGTAGCGTGTCATTTTATTGTGTAAGTTTTTGACAGTTCTTTTTGTAATTTTGTTTACAACATGATTATTATTTCTTTTACTATTTGAACTTTGTTCTTGATTTTGCTCTTGATGTTGCAATCAATTTTGCAATCAATTTT
>JAABUR0100003164.1_pt1 | contig 23456 bp, 21 predicted proteins | sample 5560091 | NCBI WGS metagenome assembly JAABUR01 (sample SAMN10711879, study PRJNA513375) | rock metagenome | isolation source: Antarctica rocks | place: Antarctica: Victoria Land, University Valley sud
GACGAGGTGTCCGTTTTCCTCAAGTCCTCCGAGGCCAAGCGGATCAAGGACTTCGCCGAGGAGGGCTGAGTAGCGCCCGAGCCTCACCGGGGATCACGCCACTCTAGGCTCGAAGCCATGGAGTACAGAGACCTCGGACGCACGGGCGTGAAGGTCAGCCCCCTCCGGCGATCACGCCTCGGCCAGCAGCTCATCCTCCGGCGCGCCTCGCTCGTCGAGCCGGCCGGTCAGCAGCAGCGCGAGAGCGGCGATCAGGATCAGCGTCGCTCCGTAGATCTCGGCGGTCTCGCGCAGCCCGATCTGGTCGACCGCCACCCCGGCGGCCACGGCCGGGATGCTGAAGGCGATGTAGGACACGGCGAGCACCGACGAAACGATCTCGGCCCTGTGGTCGGGGGGCGCCAGGGTGGTGAGCACGCGGAAGATGCCCCCGAACGCGGGGCCGAAACCGAGGCCGCAGACCGCGGCGCCCGCCAGGAAGATCGGGCCGGACTCAGCCGCCAGCGCCACCAGCGCCAGCGAGATCCCGGCGATCAGCGCCGCCAGGCCGCCCTGAGCGGTCACGCGGGCGCTCATGTCGCGCACGCGCACCGAAGCAACGGCGCTGATACCGGCCATCAGGAAGATCGGTAGGCCGCCGGCGACGTGGCTGTCGTCGCCGAAGACGGTTGCGGTGATCGACGGCCCGAGGGCCAGGATCAGCCCCCCGAGCGCCCAAGTGGCCGCCAGGCAGGGCAGCGCGGCGGCGAAGGGGGCCCGCATCGACGGCGGCACCCCGATCCGAGGTCGCAGGGAGTGCCGCCAGGCGCCGTCGGACTTCACCGTCTCGGGCATGACGAGCGCCCCGACGGCGGCCGTCGCAAACGCACCGAGCAGAACCCAGAACACGAGTTTGGTGGGTGCCGGGCCGTAGTCCACGAGCAGGCCGGTGGCCAGCGCGCCGGTCGCGAGCCCCGACATCGGACCAACCACGCCCATCAGCGCTCCGAGGTTGGGTTGCGATCGCGGCTGCAGATCCAGCAACGCGGCGCTGACCGCGCCCATGGCGATACCGGTCGCCACGCCCTGCAGCACGCGCGCCGCCACGAGAACACCGACACCGCCCGACAGGGCGAAGGCGAGCATCGACGCGATCTCGATCGCCAGCGCGGCCAGCAGAGCCGGCCGCCGGCCGACGTGGTCGGAGACCGAGCCAAGAACCAGCAGCGTGCCCAGCAGCGCGAGCGCGTAGACGGCGAAGACCGCGGTCAGTGTGGTGGACGAGAAGGCCCACTGAGCCTGGTAGACCACGTAGAGGGGCGAGGGGGCACTCGACGCGAACAGGAACGCCGCCAACGTGACGACGAGGATCCAGAAGGCGGTTGTTCTACGGAGACTGGACACTTACGAATTATTAGCAGTCACGCCGACCGGTTGCCGCTCTATGAACTTATGGCTGGTTATAGCGCGAATGGCTATAACCGGCTATACCTCTCCATAGCGAGCGCCGTCGAGGCGCTGGACAGCAGCCTGTACGAGGTGCGGGTGCAGCGCGCTACCCCCACCGAGCGCACCTACATGCGTGCGATGGCGGAGATCGGCGAGGGCCCGTACCGGTCCGGGGACGTGGCCGCGCGATTGGGAAAGATCGCCACCGCGGTCTCGCCGACCCGCCAGGACCTGGTGAAGAAAGGGCTGATCTACGCGACGGAGGACTACGGCTACATCGACTTCAGCGTCCCGCGTTTCCACGAGTTCATGCGCCGCTACATGAGCTTCGCGCCTTGATCCCAGCCTGACCGCTCATCGGACACGGTGTTCGGATGCCGAGACCCCAGAACCGGTCCGAGCCGAGGACACAGGGCCGTGACGGCTGTGAGCGTGCTGGCAACGCCCCCCCCCCGCGCGGAGAAGTCAAGGGGGTAGGGTCGCTGACGCATGGAGACCTTCCAGACGAACCCGATCTCGCTCAGTCACCTGCTCAGCTCGATTCACGAGCGCAAGCTTGCCCTCCCAGACTTCCAGCGAGATTTCGTCTGGGACGCCGGTGCAACCGAGGAGCTGATCGAGTCGATCGCGCAGTCTTTCCCCGCGGGCAGCCTGCTCTTCTTGCCCTACCGCCCGAACGAGTTCACTCCTCGAGAGGTCGCCGGGGCGCCCGCGCTCAATGGTTTGACACCCAACGAGCTAGTGCTCGACGGGCAGCAGCGCCTCACCTCCCTCTACCAGGCGTTCTACGGGCAGGGAGACCACCGCTACTTCATAGACCTCAAGAAGCTGATCGAGGGGGAGGACATCCAGGAGGCCGTGTTCTACAGGCACAGGAATCGCTGCGGTAAGTACGAGACGCTCGGTCAGCAGGCTGAGCAGCTGGTGCTTCCGCTTGGAACCCTGTTCGGAACGACCGGTGGCTTTCACTCCTGGCGTGACGAGGTGCTCGACCTCCGCGCAGAGCAAGGGGAAGCGCGATCGGTCCTCCGCAGCCAGCTCCGCGAGGCATACGAGCAATCGATCAGGCGCATCGAGGACTACCGATTCCCGGTGGTCAGTTTGGACCAGAGCACAACGCTTGAAGCGGTGTGCTCGATCTTCGAGACTCTGAACCGCACAGGAATACGGCTTTCCGTCTTCGAGCTGCTGGCCGCCCGGTTCTACGCCAAAGGGCTCGACCTCCGTAAGAAGTGGCGGGAGACCCAGGATGCAGAGGCGATCATCCGCGACTTCGACGTCGATGAGTACTACGTACTTCAATCGATCGCCCTGCGCGCTCACAGCTCCGTGAAGCGGGGAGACGTCTTGAAGCTAACGGTGGACCACATCCAAGAGCACTGGGAGCCCGTTACGCGCGGCTATCGCCTCGCCCTCGAGATGCTTCGAGACGAGTGCGGCGTGAAGTCAGCGAAATGGCTCCCCTACGGCTACTTCCTCGTGCCAATGGGTGCGCTGTGGAACGACGTGATCGAAATCGCGGGCCCGAAATCGGGTGCGAACCGAGAGCGGCTGAAGCGCTGGTTCTGGTGCAGCGGTCTCCCAGAGCTACGACAGCGCAGCGAACACCCAAGCCGCCAAGGACTTCAACGAACTTTCAAGGTGGCTTTCCGGTGGCGAACAGCCGGAAGTCATCGCCGACTTCTCGTTCGACACCACGCGTCTGCGCGAGATCACGCCCCGCCAGCAGTCGATCTACAAGGCCGCAATAGCACTCGTGCTGAGCGGCACGGCCCTGGACTTCCACCACGCGTCACCGCTAACGCACGACTCGATGGGGACCAGGGGAGTCGACGACCACCACATCTTCCCGCAGGCCTACCTGAACCCGACCGGTGAGCAGCGGCGACAGCCGCAGGAGCTCGTGGACTGCGTGCTCAACCGGACCCTAATCGATGCCGACACGAACCGACGGATCGGCAAGCGTCCGCCGAGTGACTACCTCGAAGAGATCCGCGGGGTGTTGCTGAGCACGGGACCGGCGGCATTCGACGCGGTACTGAACTCCCATCTACTGCCGAACGGCAGCGACTCGCCGCTATCCGAGGATCGGTTCGAGGACTTCCTCACCTGGCGACAAGCTGCAATGTCCGCACAGATAGAGCACGTGACGCACGCGCCTGCATGACCCCACGACCTTCGCACGAGGCTACCTCGCCGGCAACACCGCCACACAGCAGACCCCCGAGATCCTCTGCAACGATCCGCTCCGGAAGCGGCGGGGGCGCAGCCCGAACTCCCCGCCCACTCGCACGGCTTCGGTGGCCGCCTCGTTAGGCCTTGATCAGCTTCTCGACCGCCTGAGCGTACGAAGGTGATCCCTTTCGCACGCCGCGCTCGAGCCTCCGCCCCACCGGCCGAATCTCGGCCCGCAGCCGCGGTCCGGGGGAAGCGCCTGGGCGGGCGCGCCAGAGGCCATCGCCCCCCTAATGCTGACAGCACGCGCACTCTAGGCTCGACGGCCATGGACTACAGAGATCTCGGACGCACGGGCGTGAAGGTCAGCCCTCTCTGCCTCGGCACGATGATGTTCGGCGGCTGGGGCAACACCGATCACGACGACTCGATCAAGGTCATCCACCGGGCCCTCGACGCGGGCATCAACTTCGTGGACACCGCCGACGTGTACTCCCGCGGCGAGTCCGAAGAGATCGTCGGAAGGGCCCTCAAGGGCTCGACGCGCGACAACGTGGTGCTCGCCACCAAGTTCCACGGCAAGATGGGCGACGATCCGAACGAGCTCGGAAACTCGCGCCGCTGGATCGTCAAGGAGGTGGAGAGCAGCCTCCAGCGCCTGCAGACCGACTACATCGACCTCTACCAGGTCCACCGCCCCGAGCGCGACACCGACATCGACGAGACCCTCGGCGCGCTCACCGACCTGGTCAGGCAGGGCAAGGTGCGCAGCATCGGCTCGTCCACCTTCCCGGCCAGCCAGATCGTCGAGGCGCAGTGGGTCGCCGAGAAGCGCAACCGCGAGCGGTTCGTGACCGAGCAGCCTCCCTACTCGATGCTGGCGAGGGGGGTTGAGAGCGACGTGCTGCCCGTCACCCAGCGCTACGGCATGGGCGTGCTGCCCTGGAGCCCGCTCGCCGGTGGATGGCTGTCCGGGAAGTACCGCAAAGGCCAAGATCTGCCCGAGTCGAGTCGCGCCCAGCTGGTTGCGGGCCGCTACGACATGTCGCTCGAGGCCAACCAGCGCAAGCTCGACGCCGCCGACGCCCTGGCGCAGCTGGCCGAAGGAGCCGGCATATCGCTGATCGAGATGGCGCTGGGCTTCGTGATCCGCCACCCGGGCGTAACCTCGGCCATCATCGGCCCGCGCACCATGGAGCAGCTCGAGGGTCAGCTCCCGGCAACGGACGTCGAGCTCACGGACGATGTACTGGACAGGATCGACGAGATCGTGCCCCCGGGCATCAACGTGAACCCGGCCGACGCCGGCTGGCAGAACCCGGCGCTCGAGCCGGCCGCGCGCAGGCGGTAGGGGCGCAGGATGGAGCTGCACCACCCACCGCGCTCGACGAGACCCTCCGGGCCCTCGTCGACGACCCGCTCCAGGAGGGCGCCAGCAGCCGCAGGACACTGGGCCTGATCCTGAGTCGCACCGGATGAGATGAGAGCATCGCCACACCACCACCGGAAGGCAGGCAATTGAGCGGCTGGAGCACTGAGGACATTTCCGACCAGAGCGGGCGCACCGCCGTCGTGACCGGCGCCAACAGCGGCCTCGGTCTGGTGACCACGCGCGAGCTGGCCCGCGCGGGCGCGCGCGTGATCATGGCCGTGCGCAGCACGCAGAAGGGCGAGTCTGCCGCCGCCGAGATCCGCCGGGAGGCGCCGGACGCGAAGCTCGACGTCCGGTCGCTCGACCTCAGCAGCCTCGAATCGATCCAGTCCTTCGCGAGTGACCTCGACCTCGGAACCGGCGAACTCGACCTGCTGATCAACAACGCCGGGATCATGATGACCCCATACCAGACCACCCACGACGGCTTCGAGCTGCAGTTCGGTACGAACCACCTCGGCCACTTCGCTCTCACCGGGCTGTTGCTCGACCGCGTACAGGCCGCCGGCGCCGGGCGCGTGATCACGCTGAGCAGCCTCGAGCACAAGAGCGGCCACATCGAGTTCGACGACCTTCAGTTGAAGAATGGCTACGCGCCGCGCAAGGCCTACCAGCAGTCCAAGCTGGCAAACGCCGTGTTCGGGGTGGAGCTGGACCGCCGCCTGAGGGCCGCCGGCTCGCCGGCGATCAGCGTGCTCGCACATCCCGGCTACAGCGACACCAACCTCCAGACCACGGGTCCGACCGGTCCGATGAAGGCGATACTCAAGGTGGGCAACAAGCTCCTGGCCCAGGGTGCCGAGCAGGGCGCACTGCCCACCCTCTACGCCGCCACCGCGCCCGGCGTGGACGGAGGCGACTACTACGGACCCGACGGCTTCATGGAGATGCGCGGCAAGCCCACCCACGTCGACGTGATTCCCGAGGCCAGCGACCCCGAGGTGGCGAAACGGCTGTGGGAGGCCTCCGAGGAGCTGACCGGCGTCCGCTACTCGCTCGAGAGCTCGAAGGCCTGAGAAAGAACCGCGAGGTGGCGACCATCGAAGAGGCCGCCACGGCCCACGAGGAGGACGACACCGAGGCCTCGGCCGAGCAGTCGGTGACCCCGCTCGAGCTGTTCTTCGACCTGGTCTTCGTGTTCGCGATCACCCAGGTCACGCAGTTCATCGCCGACGACCCGAGCTGGCAGGGGCTGGCCCGAGGACTGCTGATCCTGGCAGCAGTGTGGTGGGCCTGGGTGGGCTACTCGTGGCTGACCAACTGGCTGGACACCGAAGAGGACCTCACTCGCCTGGGCATCTTCCTCGCGATGGCGGCGATGTTTCGTGGTGTCGCTGTCGATCCCCACGGCCTTCAACGACGACGGCCTGCTCTTCGCCGTCGCCTACGCCCTGGTGCGGTTCACGCACGTCCTGCTGTACGGCTACGCCGCAAACGACGAGGACGTCCGGGAGGCGGTGCGCAGCTTCGCGCCCCCAGTGACGGTGGCGGTCAGCCTGCTCGTGCTCGCCTCGTTCTTCGACGGGGCGGTTCAGGGCGGCATCTGGGCCGTCGCGATCGCAATCGACTTCAGTGCCGGGCTCGTAGGCCGCGGCCAGAAGTGGAAGCTGCACCCGGGCCACTTCGCCGAGCGCCACGGCCTGATCGTGATCATCGCCTTCGGCGAGTCGATCGTGGCCACCGGCCTGGGCGCCCAGGGCACGGGCCTGACCGCCGAGGTGGTGATCGCCGCCCTGCTGGCGATCGTCCTGGCCGCTTCCCTGTGGTGGGCCTACTTCGACGTGGTGGCGATCGTGGCCGAGCGCCGCCTGCGCCAGGCCGATCGCGTGGAGCAGGCGCTGATGGCCCGCGACTCCTACAGCTACATACATCTGTTGATGATCGCGGGGATCGTGCTGGTGGCGCTCGGGGCCAAGAAGACGATCGCCCAGGTGGACGAACCGCTGAAACTCGTGCCAGCGGTGGCCCTGTGCGGAGGCGTGGCGCTCTACCTGATCGGCCACATCCTGTTCCGCCTGCGCAACGTGCGCACCTTCAACCGGCACCGGTCGATCGCGGCCGTGCTGGCGCTGGCCTGCATCCCGCTGGCGGTCGAGGTCGACGCGCTGGCCACCATGGCACTCATGGCCGGCCTGGCCGCGGGGCTGATCGCCTTCGAGGTGATCCGCTTTCGCGAGGCCCGCGGGCGCCTGCGCGCCTCCGTGCACGCCTAGCGGGCCCGTTCCGCGCCCCTGCCACACTTCGCAGCGCATGGAATCCCCCCGCGCACCCGTCACCGATCCGCAGTCGCCGGCGAGCTACTACCCGCCCGCCTACGCGCCCGAGCCGGCGAGCAAGCCCCCGATCTGGAAGCGGGCGGGCGGCCTGATCGTGGCCGCAGGCCTTCTGCTGCTCAAGCTCGGCGCCAAGCTCAAGGGGCTGCTCCTGCTGCTGCCCAAGCTGAAGATCTTCACGACGAGCGCCTCGGCGCTCGTGTCGGTGGGGGCGTACGCGCTGCTCTACACCTGGAGGTTCGCGGTCGGCCTCGTGCTGCTGCTCTTCGTGCACGAGATGGGGCACGTGCTGCAACTGCGCCGAGAGGGGATCAAGGCGAGCGCCCCGATGTTCATCCCCTTCCTGGGCGCGGTGGTGGCGATGAAGGAGCTGCCCAAGGACGCCGCTGCCGAGGCGCGGGTGGGGCTGGCGGGCCCGGTTATCGGCTCGCTCGGAGCGCTCATCCCGCTGGCCATCTACGGCGTGACCGGCAACGAGCTGTTCCAGGTACTCGCCTACGTCGGGTTCTTTCTCAACCTCTTCAACCTCCTGCCCGTGCTCCCGCTCGACGGAGGCCGGGCGATGGCGGCGCTCTCGCCCACCATGTGGCTGGTGGGCTACGCCCTGCTGATCGGGGTCACGATCGTGGCGCCCAACCCGATCATGATCCTGGTCCTGCTGGTAGGCGGCTTTGAGACCTGGCGCCGCTGGAAGGCGCGCAAGGACCCGGAGGCACAGGAGTACCACCGCGTAGCCCGCGCCACGCGGCTGAAGGTGGCGGGAGTATACGTCGGACTGGCGGTGCTGCTCGCCGCGGGAATGGACGCCACCTTCCTGGAGCGCGACTTCTCCGACGTGTAGCGCGGAACGCAGCCCGATCGTTGATCGGGCGAGCACCACAGCGCTGACCTGACTAACGCTCGGCCAGCGCCCGCTGTATCTCGCGCTGCTGGTCCTTGTCCTTGAGGTAGCGGCGCTTGTCGTAGTGGTCCTTGCCGCGCGCCAGCGCGATCTCGACCTTGGCCCGTGAGCCCTTGAAGTACAGCCTCGTGGGCACCAGCGTGAGACCCCGTTCGGCGATCGAGCCGGTCAGGCGCTCGATCTCCTTGCGGTGCAGCAGCAGCTTGCGGGTGCGCTCGGGCTCATGGCCCTCCCGGGCCGCCGGCTGATAGGGCGCGATGTGCACGTTGTGCAGCCACAGCTCGCCATCCTCGAGCGCCGCGTAGCCGTCCTTGAGCTGCACGCCGCCCTCGCGGATGGCCTTGACCTCCGAGCCCTGCAGCTGGATGCCGCACTCCCACTTCTCGAGCAGGGTGTAGCGGTAAGCGGCCTGGCGGTTGCTGGCCACGTCGCCAGCCTCCGCCTTGCGCTTCTTGCCCTTCTTGGCCATAGCGGGACTCTAGTCCGGCGGGTGCCCGCACCAGCGGGCGACCAGCACCGGCCCAACCCGCTGGATGCTGGTGATGCGCTATAACTCGCATCATGCGCACCACGGTGTCGATCTCAGACGAGCTGCTGGCCGCGGCCAAGCGCCGCGCACGTGAGCGCGGCCAGACCCTCGGCGAGGTCGTGGATGCGGCTTTGCGACGCGAGCTCAGCCAGACCGTCTCGCTGGGCGAGCGGCCTGCGGTTCCGGTGTTCACGGGAGGCACAGGACCCCGGCCGGGGGTCGACCTGACCTCCAACCGAGGTCTGCACGAGGTGCTCGACGAGGGTGTCGAGCTCGACGCTATGCGCTGACGTTGTTCCTGCTGGACGTCAACATCGTGCTCGCGGCGCATCGCGACGACCATCCCGATCATCCAGCCGTCCGCGCGTGGTTCGACGCGATGCTGTCCGGCGACGAGCCGTTCGCCGTCCCGATGCACGTGTGGGCGTCCTTCCTGCGGCTGACCACCAACCGCAGGATCTTCGAGATCCCAACCTCCCGACCGCAAGCGTTTGCGTTCATCGAGGCTGTCTGTGCGCAGCCGCTGCATCTGCTCATCGCTCCCGGGCCGCGCCACCTGCCTCTGCTGCGCAGCCTGTGCGACGAGGCCGACGCGCTTGGCGACCTGATCGCCGACGCGGTGATCGCCGCCATCGCAGTGGAGCACGGCTGCGAGATCGTCTCCCTGGACCGCGACTTCGCCCGCTTCGGCTCGGTCCGCCACCGGCGCCCGACCGCCGGCTGACTGCTAGCGCGCGGCCCCGGCGGGCACGAGATCCACGCGCCCGCGAGGGGCGTCGACGCGGTCGACCGCCACGGTGATCGGATCCCCTATCCGCAAGGCGCGGCTCGATTCGCGACCGATCAGCGCCGTGCCCTCCTCGTTGAGCTCGTACCAGTCGTGCAGGCTGCGGGCTCCCAGGAAGCCCTCGAAGCCCTGCTCGCCGAAACGGATGAAGGCGCCCTTGCCCACCAGGCCCACGATCTCGCCCTCGAGCGCAAGCGGCTCGTCTCCGCCGGAAGGATTCGGCACGGAGGCCGGATGCTTCGCATTCCTTTCCGCCAGCACGCGCTCCAACAGGAAGGCCAGGCACACGTCGTCGGCCGAGCGCTCGATCTTCATCGCCTCGCGCTCGCGTGCGCTGGCTTCGACGCCCGCCTCCTCCAGCTCACCCGCCTTGGGGCCCGTCGCGTCCAGGCCGATCGAGCTGAGCAGAGCGCGGTGGACCACCAGGTCGGGGTAGCGCCGGATCGGGGAGGTGAAGTGGGTGTAGTGCGCGCTCGCCAGACCGGCGTGGCCGAGGTTGCGCGGCGTGTAGTAGGCCTGCTTGAGCGAGCGCAGCACCAGCGAGCCGAACGAGAACCGCCCGCGGCCGGTGGAGCGCACGAAGGCGGCCGCCATCCGCGAGGCCTCGGCGGCCACGTCGGCCGCCTGCTGGGGGCTCATCCGCTGCGGCAGCGCCGGGGTCGGGATGTCCAGGGAAGCCAGCCGGGCGATCATGAGTTCCACCGACTGGGGATCGGGGCGCTCGTGCACCCGGTAGAGGCTCGGCAACCGGCGCTCGGCCAGGTGGCCGGCCACCTGCTCGTTGGCCAGGATCATCAGCTCCTCTATCAGCGTGTGAGACTCGGTCGCCTGCTCGTAGCTCACGCCGGTCACGTGGCCGTCGTCGTCCCACTCGAAGGAGGGCTCGAGCGTGTTGACCTCGAGCGAGCCGCGCTGCTCGCGGCGCCCGCGCAGGGCGCGGCTAACCTCGCGGGCAATCTCGAGCGGCCCTCCCCAGGGCTCGTGGGCACGGGCGCGGCCGGCGAACACCTCGTCCACCTGCCCGTAGGTGAGCCGGGCATCGGAGCGGATGAGCGCGCGATGGAAGCTGACGCGGCGCACATCGGTGTGAGCGATGTCGATCTCCACGCTCACGGCGAGCTTGTCCTCTCCAGGGCGCAGCGAGCACGCGCCGTCGGAGAGCGCCTCGGGCAGCATCGGCTCGACGGCGCCGGGCACGTAGACGCTGGTTGCGCGGCGCTCGGCCTCCCTGTCGATCGCGCCACCCGGGCGAACGTAGGCCGACACGTCGGCGATGTGCACCCACAGGCGCACGAACCCGTCGTGGCGCTCGGCGGAGATGGCGTCGTCGAAGTCCCTGGCGTCCTCGGGGTCGATGGTGAACGTGGCGAGATCGCGCAGGTCCGCGCGAGCCACCTCGTCGAGGGGGGGCTCCACCTCCGCGGCCTCGGCCAGCGCCTTGCGGGGGAAGCTGCGCCGCAGCCCGCGGTCGAGCATCAGCCCTTCGAGCACGTCGCGGGCCACCCACGGCTTGCCGAGCGTTCTCAGCACGCGCGCGCCGCGCTTGCTCGCGCCCACGAGCACAAGGTCGCCCACCGAGCCGCGGCGATCGTCGAGGGTGACTTTCTCCCCGCCGGGCCCGAACAGCGGCTCCGCGGCCAAGAAGCGCCCCTGCTTGCGCAGGACGCCGACCATCGGGAGGTTCATCGGCGCCGGCCGGCGCCGCGCCCTGGCGCTCAAGTCTCGAACCGCCGCCGGGCGCCTGCGCGCCCGGCCGCTCACGGCGCCGCGGCCTTGCCGACCAGCGCCCGCAGCGCCTTGGGCAGTGCCTCGTCGCGATCGGTCTCGGGATCGTCTCGGGCCTTCACGGTGGGCAGCACGCCCTTCTTGTGAATGTTCTCGCCGCTGGGCAGGAAGTACTCGCCGACGGTGATGTCGAGCACGCCGCCGTTGGACAGCGTCTCGACCTCCTGGAAGACACCCTTGCCGAACGTGCGCGTGCCCACAACGGTTGCGCGCTCCGTGTCGCGCAGGGCGCCGGTCACGATCTCCGAGGCCGACGCGCTGCCGCCGTCCACCAGCACGACCAGCGGGATCTTGCCGTCGATCGCGTCGCCCTCAGCGTCGAACTCGCGCCGCGGCCGCGTGCGTCCCTTGGTGAAGGTGATCAGCCCGTCTTCGATGAACTGCGAGGAGACGAGCACGGCCTCGTCCAGCAGGCCACCGCCGTTGCCGCGCAGGTCGAGCACGATTCCCCGCGCGCCGTCGTCGAGCAGGCGGTCGACCTCCTCACGCAGCTTGCCGTGGGCGCCGTCGCTGAAGGTGGTGAGGGTCACCACGCCGTACTCGGTGCCGCCGAGCTTGCGGATCCGGCCCTCGGCCACGGGCACCTCGATCTTTGCCCGGGTGAGCTCGATCGTACGCGGGGTGCCCTCATCGGGGTCGAGCACCTCCAGCTTGACCTTGGTTCCCGCCTCGCCCTTGATACGGGCGGTGGCCACGTCGCTCGATACGCCGGCGATCGACTTCCCGTCCACCGTGATGACGAAGTCGCCCTGCTTGATCTGGGCCTTCTCGGCGGGTGAGCCCTCGAACACGCGGGTCACGCGCAGGCCGCGGCGGTCCTCCTCGACGTTCATCCCCACGCCCTCGAACTGACCCTGCACGGACAGCTCGAACTGCTCGGCCTCCTCGGGGGTGAGGTAGTGCGAGAAGCGGTCGTTCAGACCATCCACGATGCCCTTCAACGAGCTCTCCTGGATCTGAGACTCGTCGGTCTTCTTGTAGAAGTTGTCCTGGATCGAGTCGACGATCTCGGCTCGCAGCGCACGATCCTCCGCCACCAGGGTACGGCGGGCGGGATCGGGCAACTCCTCGGGGTGGCCGCCGAGCCAGATGCCGCCCACGAAGAGGAGCAGCCCGCACACGGCGGCGATCGCTGTCTTGGAGAGGGAAGTCATGCAAACGGACCGCGAGGGCGGCCCACGCCAAAGGGTAGTGGGCGTCCCTCGGGGAGGAGCGCAGCCGGAACGTCTCGGGAGGAGCGCAGCCGGAACGTCTCGGGAGGAGCGCAGCCGGAACGTTGTTCCGGCGAGCACCGCACCGGAGAATCTCCGGCGAGCACCGGACCATTTTCTCAGACGGGAGGAGCGCAGCCGGAACGTCGTTCCGGCGAGCACCGGACCTTTTTCTTCTCAGACGCGCAGGAAGCGGCGCAGCGTGAGCGCGCTACCCGCGGAGGACACCGCGATGCAGGCCGCCAGCAGGACCGCTATCAGCAGCGGGAAGTGGATCGTGTCGGGCGCGGCCAGGAGGGCGAAGCGGTCCTCGAGCGGGTCGATGAAGGTCTCCTTGGCGATCGTGAGCAGCAGCACGGCGAGCACGCCGCCCATAAAGCCCACGAAGACCCCCTCGATCACGAAGGGCCAGCGGATGAACCAGTTGGTGGCGCCCACCAGCTTCATCACTTCGACCTCGCGGCGACGGGCGAAGATGGAGAGGCGGGTGGTGTTGGCCACGAGGGCGATCGAGGCGAAGATCAGCAGAGCGGCCAGTCCGGCGGTGAGCACCTTGACCAGGCTCGTGGCGGAGAGGATCTTGGCGGTGTCCTCCTCCTTGTTGCGCACCTCGTCGATGGCGGCCAGGGAGGGAACGCGCACGCCGTCGGAGTCCTTGGGCGCGAGCCGGTCGACGATCGCCGACACCTTGCCGGGGTCCTCGGGCACCACGCGGAAGGTGTCGGGCAGCGGGTTCTCGCCCAGCAGCTTGGCGCCCTCCTCGAAGGCCTTCGGATTCTTGTCCTTCGCCGTTGCAAGGCCCTCGCTCTTGGAGATGAACTCGACCGACTTCACGTTGTTGGTGCGCTCGAGTGCGCTGCGCAGCTCGGTGCGCTCAGCCTCGGTGGAGCCGCTCTTGACGTAGACGTTCACGACCACGCGGTCGCGCACGGTGTTGGCGGTGCCGGTGGTGGCCTGCACGATCGGGATGAACACGCCGAGCACCAGGGCGGTGAGCATCACGGTGAGCAGCGCGGCCAGAGCCGGCGCCGAGTTGCGCGAGAGGCCGCGAACGGCCTCCTTGAGAAAGAAGCCGAAGTTCATAGCTCCGCGGGGCTTCCAGCCCCGCGCCTGATGGCAGCTCTCGGCGTCACGCCTCGCGAGATCAGTTGGGGTGACCTTCGGGCCCGACGCCCAGCTCGCCCCGCAGGCGCACCGCGAACTCGGTCGTCGACTCGTCCGGACGGTAGAGGCCGGACAGCTCGTCGCGAATGATGCGGCCTTCGCGCAGCTCGATCACACGCCGGCGCATCTTGTCCACCATCTCCTTGTCGTGGGTGGCCACGATCACTGTGGTGCCCGTGCGGTTGATGCGGTAGATCAGCTGCATGATCCCGATCGAGGTCTCAGGGTCGAGGTTGCCGGTGGGCTCGTCGGCCAGCAGCAGCGGAGGGTGATTCACGAACGCGCGGGCTATCGACACGCGCTGCTGCTCGCCGCCCGACAGCTCGTCCGGGTAGCTGTGGAGCTTGGTGGACAGACCCACCAGGCGCAGGATGTCGGGCACCTTGCGGCGGATGTCGGCGCGCGGCTCCCCGATCACCTGCAGCGAGTAGGCCACGTTGTCGTACACCGTGCGGTTGGGCAGCAGCTTGTAGTCCTGAAAGACCGTGCCGATGTTACGCCGCAGGAGCGGCACCTTCGAGCGGCTCACGTCCCCGAGCGGCTTGCCGGCGATCAGGATCTCACCGGCGGAGGTCTCGAGCTCCTTGGTGAGAAGGCGGATGGCGGTCGACTTTCCGCAGCCGGTGGCGCCCACAAGGAACACGAACTCGCCGCGGGCGATCCTCGTCGAGGCGTGGTCGAGCCCCACCGAGCCCCCGTCATAGATCTTCGACACGTCGCTGAACTCAACGACGGGCACGCCGCGGCTCGGCGCGGCGGAAGGCGCGCGCTCGGCAGCGGGTCGAGTGCGAAGACGGGTGGACACGTGGCTCTCTTCATAGCGCACGGACCACCGCACGCGGAGCTGTGCAACGGCGTATGCAGGGGTTTCCCCGGGTTATGGCGTTGCGCGGCCCGGGCGGACGCGCCAGCGGGCGAAGAGGTCGCCTTCGGCCTCGTGGAGCCACACCAGCTCGGCCTTCACGGGTTCGAGCAGAGGCCGGCCCTCCACCATCGCGGGCTCTCTGCCTCCTCCCACGATCTGGGGCGAGGTACACAGAAACAGCTCGTCCACCGCGCCCGCGGCCAGCAGGTGCGAGTTGAGCGTGGGACCGCCCTCGCAGAGCACCGAGCGCACGCCGTGATCCTCGCGCAGGCGCGCGAGGAGAAGAGGCAGGTCGTCGCCGGTGCGCAGGTAGGTCACCTGGGCGGCCACACCCTCGAGCTCGTGCTCGGCCGCGGTGGCAACGATCACCCGCGCGCCGGGCTCCTGGAGGATCGGCAGGTCTAGGGGGAGGTTCAGGCGACCGCTCACGATCACGGTGACCGGGTCGGGGTCAAGGCCCTCCTCCTCGCGCTTGGCGCGCAGCTCCTCGCTCTTGATCGCGCGCCCGTAGCGCTCCGCGCGGACGGTGCCCGCGCCCACGAGGAGGGCATCGGCCTGGGTGCGCAGGTGGTGGAAGATCAGCCGGTCGGCCTCCCCCCCGAGACCACGGGTGGCGCCCTCGAGGGCGGCCCGCCCATCGAGCGAGGTGACCATGTTGAGCACCAGGTAGGGCCGGGTGGCCGGGGCGCGCGAGCCGAGGTCGAGGCCGGCGATCAGCTGCTCGGGAGTGGTGTGGCCGGGGCGCGGATAGAGGCGCTGGAGCTGCACGGAGTCAGAGAGGCTAGTTGGCCGCGTTGCGCTATCCGTCCAGGCCCCGTCACCGCGCTGGCGGGCGGTGCCCGCGCCGCCGAGTGAAGGCACATGAACAGAATCCTCGTGGCCCTCACCCTCGTCCTCGCCCTCCTCGCGCCCGCCGCCGCTCAGGCGCGCGACCGGGACAACGACGGCATGCCCGACCGCTGGGAGAAGCGCCACGGCACTCAGGCCAAGAAGAAGAGCGCCGCGAAGGACCCCGACCGCGACAGCGTGTCCAACCTGGGTGAGTTTCAGGCCAAGACCGACCCCAAGCGCAAGGACTCCGACCGCGACGGCGTGCGCGACGACGACGAAGACCGCGATCGCGACGCCGTCGACAACGGCAACGAGGACCGCGAAGGCACCAACTCGCGCAGGCGCGACAGCGACCGGGACGGCCTTTCCGACGCCCGCGAGGACCGCGACCACGACGGCTTGAGCAACGGCGGCGAGGACTCCTCGGGCAACGACCCCCTCGACCGCGACACCGACGACGACGGCACTGTCGACGGCTCCGAGCAGGCGGGTGTGGTGGCGTCCTTCGACGGGACGGTCTTGACCATCGACCTGGCCCAGGGCGGGCAGGTGTCGGGCGTCGTCGATGAGCTGACCGAGGTCGACTGCGACTCTGAACGCGGCGAAGAGGCCGGCCACGGCGCAGAGCACGGGCGCGGAGGGCGGTCGGGGCGGGCCTCGGTCGCCGTCGAAGAGGACCTCGGCGACGAGGACGACGAGGACTTCGGCGAGGACGACGAGGACTTCGGCGACGACGACGCGGGCGAGGACGGGGACTCCGGCGACGATGAGGACTCTGGTGACGAGGACGGGGATGGCGATGAGGACAGCGGCGTTGGCAGCGACGGCAGGCCCTGCTCCGCGGCCGCCCTGGTCCCCGGAGTCCGCATCCACGAGGCCGAGTCCACTCTCACCGAGGACGGTCTCGTGTTCGACGAGATCGAGCTCGTGCGCTAGCGGCGCCCGCTCGCGGTGGTGGGCGGCGGGCCACATGGGGCGCTAGCGTGAGTTCTGCAGCTTGCATGTGTTGAGAGGTGAGGGGGCGTAGCGAGCCGCTCGCCTCCGTCACCAAGAAACAGCTTGACCCCGCACGCACTCATAGCTCCCGCTCGCCTGGCCGGTGCTCCGCTCCTGCGTGGCCAGTCCGACGAGCGGCTGGTCGACCTGGTCCGGGCGGGCAACGACGCGGCCTTCGAGGCGATCGTGTCCCGGTACCGCCGTCCGCTGCTGCGCTACTGCTCGGGGTTCATGTCGGAGGCACGCGCCGAGGACGCGGTGCAGACCGCCCTTGTGAGCGCGTTCGACTCGCTGCGCAGGTCCAGTGGACAGATGAACCTGCGACCCTGGCTCTACCGCATCGCACACAACACTGCGCTGAACGCGCTTCGCGACCGCAGCCTTCAGCACGAAGAGCTCTCGGACCGGCTGGACGGGGTCGAACGCCCCGATCAGGCCTTCGAGCGCAGCCAAGGTCTGCGCGACGTGCTGAGCGCCGTGAGCGCACTGCCCGAGCGCCAGCGCGATGCGATCGTGCTACGCGAGCTGGAAGGCCGCAGCTACGAGGAGATCGCCGCCGACCTCGGCGTGAGCGACGGTTCGGTCCGCCAGCTGCTGAACCGCGGGCGCAACACCCTTCGCGCGGGGATGACTGCCGTCACGCCCGCGTCTCTGCTCTCGCGCGTGCCCTGGGGCGGCGCTCCCGGCGAGGAGATGGCGACCCGCGTGGCTGAGATGTGCGGCGCCGGCGCGGGCGCCGCGCTGCTCACGAAGGTGTGCGCCACCGCGATCGTGACCGGGGCCGTGGTGGGCGGCGTGGCAAGTGCGCCCTCCGGGAGCCTGGAGCAGGGCAGCGCCAGGCCCGACGGGCAGCGCGAGGGCGCCGCGGCCCGGGTCGTGGGCATCGCCCGCCCTAACGGGACGCATGAGTCGGGCGCCGGCGGCGCCAGCAAGACGTCCGGCGGCGACTCCGGGGGGCGAGACGACGGGTATCGAGGCCGCCAGGAAGACGCGGGCGAGAGTTCCGGGAGCGACCGAAGCAGAGATCGCGCCGAGCGACGCGAGGAGTCCACCGAGGACGACGATCGGCGTGGCCGCGACGGCGGCGACTCAAGCGGGCCGGGCAGCGGCGAGGATGACGCCGGCGACGACGGCGGTCGCGAGCTGGACCGCTCGGGTAGCGATGATCCCGGCGACTCGAGCGGCCCGGGATCCGGCGACGACTTCGTGACCGAGCCCTTTGAGGTCGAGGAGGACCGGTCTGGATCTGGCTCTGGCGATTCGGGCTCCGGCTCCGGCTCCGGCTCGGGCGACTCCGGCTCGGGCGGCTCGGGCTCGGGCGGCTCCGGCTCGGGCGGCTCCGGCTCGGGGTCGGGCTCAGGCTCGAGCGGCTCGGGCTCCGGCGATTCGGGGTCGGGATCGAGCGGCTCAGGCTCCGGCTCTTACTAGCGTCCATCCGCGTGAGTTCGTGCTCTGAGCTGTGTTCTAGTTCTGAACCCGAAACCACCGGAGGAGACATGAGACGATTGGGAATGGGACTGGTACTGGCGGCGTCGTTGCTGCTCGTGCCGGCAGGCGCACAAGCGGCAGATCGAGATGGCGACCGCCTACCCGACCGCTGGGAGCAGAAGCACGGCCTCTCGGTCGTGAAGAAGAGCGGCAAAAAGGACCCCGACCGCGACGGACTGCGCAACCGCGGCGAGTTCCGCACGGCACACGATCCCCGAGACCGAGACAGTGACGACGACGGCACCCGTGACGGGTCCGAGCGCGCGGGCGTGATCGCCTCCTTCGAGGACGGCGTGCTGACCATCGACCTGGCCAACAGCACAAGCGTCTCGGGGCGGGTCACCACCTCCACCGAGATCGAGTGCGAGAGCGACGATGACGGGCGTCATCGTGGTCGCAGCTCGAGCGGCGGCGGAGACGACGACCGTTCTGGCCGCCGCGGCGGGGACGACGATGATGGTGACGAGGCCGACGACCGCGGCGACGACGACGACGACCGAGCCGACGAGGACCGCGGCGACGACGGTGACGAGGACGAGGACGATGGCGTCGACTGCTCGGCTGACGCGCTGGTTCGTGGCGCCGAGGTTCACGAGGCTGAGGCCAGGCTCACTTCCGACGGGCTCGTGTTCACCGAGGTCGAGCTGGTCGAGTAAGGCTCAGGGCAACCCCAGGCCTTGGGACGCTGGGGGGTTTGAGCAAGCGCTTTGCACTCCGTGCAAGGCGCTTGCCCTGGATGCAAATCCGGTCACCAAACCGTCCAGCGTGTCCGAGAGAAGGGAGGGGGCGGCTTCGGCCGCCCCCTCACGCGTTCGCCCGCACCACGAAGGGCAGGCTACGGCTAAGGCGTTATGGAGACCATTCGCTCGATAGGCACGCGCGCACGATCGGCGATCTCTGGGGGCACCTGCACCACCGGTGCGAGGTCGCGCAGGCAATCGCGCAGCTTGGGAAGAGTGATCATCTTCATGTACTGGCAGACGGCCGCGCGGTTGGCCGGCACAAAGCGCTTGCCGGGATTCTTCTGTTCGAGCGGATGCAGCATCCCCGTCTCGGTGGCGACGATGAAGGTGTCGGCGTCGGACTCGCGCGCGTGCGCGAGCATGCCGCCGGTGGAGAGGATGTGCGTGTTCTGTGCATCTACGTCGCCCGCGGCCACGTACTCCATCACCGACGTCGAGCAACCGCACTCAGGGTGGATCAGGAAGTCCGCGCCCGGGTTGTCCTCGCGCACCTGCGCGATGTCCGACGGCCGGATGCCGGCGTGCACGTGGCACTCGCCCATCCACACCTTCATCCGCCGGCCGGTCACCTTCTCCACGTAGGCGCCGAGGAACATGTCCGGACCGAAGAGGATCTCGGTGTCGGGGCCGTGTTCGCGCCAGATGTGCTCGACAACCTGCACCGCGTTGGACGAGGTGCAGCAGTAGTCGGTCTCGGCCTTGACCTCGGCCGTGGTGTTCACGTACATCACGACCACGGCGCCCGGGTGCTGGGCCTTCCAGGCGCGGAGCTCGTCGGCGGTGATCGAGTCGGCCAGGGAGCAGCCGGCGTTCAGGTCGGGCAGCAGGACCGTCTTCTCCGGACAGAGGATCGACGCCGTCTCGGCCATGAAGTGCACCCCGCAGAAGGCGATCACGTCGCCGCCCGCCTCGGCCGCCTGGCGAGAGAGCCCGAGCGAGTCGCCGACGTAGTGCGCCACCTCCTGCACCTCGGGCACCTGGTAGTTGTGGGCCAGGATCACTGCGTCGCGCTCCTCGGCAAGCGCCAGCACCTCCCGCTTGAGGGCAGGGATGTTCTCCAGCTCCAGGGGTGCGTGTGCGGGTCCCGCGGGGGGAGATGTCTGGACCGACATGTTTCGAACCTCTCTCCTGCGAAGCAGCCGGCTGAGCCGGCTGCGCACGATCGATATCTGGTGTCGAAATGAAGCCCGCGGATCGGGGGGACCGCGGACGCTTTACAAAGTGTAGCGCCGCATCGAGCCGGCCCTCACGCCGGCTGAAGCATAAGGCTCAGGTCGAGCACGAGATATGAGTGGGTGAGAGCGCCGACGCTGATGAGGTCCACACCGGTCTCCGCCACGGCGCGGACGCTCTCGAGGGTGATCCCCCCCGAAGCCTCGAGCAGCACGCCCGTGCCGCTCGCCCTGACCACCGCCGCGCGCAGATCGTCGGGCGGCATGTTGTCAAGCAGCACCCGGTCGACCCCTGAGTTCAGCACCACATCGAGCTCCTCGAGGCTCTCGACCTCGACCTCCACGAAGGAGGCGCCATCGCGCGCGGCCACCGCCAGGCGGGCCGCCTCCCCGACGCCCCCCGCCAGGCGGGCATGGTTCTCCTTCACCAGGATCGCGTCGTGCAGGCCGGCGCGGTGGGATACCCCGCCCCCGTGCACCACCGCGCGTTTCTCGAGCTCGCGCAGACCCGGGGTTGTCTTGCGGGTGTCGAGGATCGCGGCGGAGGTGCCCTCCACCGCGCGCACGTAGGCGGCTGTGGACGTGGCCACCCCCGACAGGCGCCCGAGCAGGTTGAGCGCCACCCGCTCGCCGGCCAGGATGGCGGCGGCGTCTCCTTCGATCACCGCGACGTCGCCCGGCTCGCGCCAGAGGCCTTCCTCTGTGAGGGCCTCGAAGCGCAGCTCGGGACCGGTCTGGGCGAAAACCTCACGGACGGCATCCAGGCCCGACAGCACTCCGGGCTCGCGCTGCTGGATCCGCGCCACGGCGCGGGCATCCGGCGCCACCACGGCCGCGGTGGTCAGGTCGCCGCCGCCCAGGTCCTCGGCCAGCGCTCGGGCCACGATGTCGCCAAGCGCGTCGTTCACGCCGGCGTGGGAACGCGTCCGATGCCGGCGGCCCGGTAGGCATCGGCCTCGTCGAGCGTTTCGTCGCTGAGCAAGGCCTGCGCCAGGGAGTCGAGCTTCTCGCGCTCGTTCCCGAGCAGCTCGCGCACCTCCTCGTGGGCACCGTCGACGATCCGGCGCACCTCGCGGTCCACCAGCTCGCGGGTGGACTCCGAGGCCCCCTCGACCCCGGGCATCAGCAGGCCCTGAGCCTCGGAGCCCTGCACGGCCACGAATCCCACCGCCTCGCTCATCCCCCAGCGGGCCACCATTCCCCGCGCGATCTGGGTGACCTGCTGGATGTCGGACTCCGCCCCCGTGGAGATCTCCCCGAACACGAGCTCCTCCGCGACCCGGCCGCCAAGCGCCACCTTGATCTTGCCCAGGAGGTAGTGCTCCTCGTAGTTGAAGCGGTCGGCATCGGGCGCCGACAGCGTGACTCCGAGGGCCTGACCGCGGGGGATGATCGACACCTTGCGCACGGGGTCCGCCCCGAGGGTCAGCATCCCCACGATCGCGTGGCCGCCCTCGTGGTAGGCGATGCGCCGGCGATCGTCCTCGGACTGCAGCACGCTGCGCGCCGCGCCGAGCACGATCTTCTCGATGGCGTCGGTGAAGTCGGGCGGCTCGACCTGCTCGTGGTCGCGAATGGCGGCAAGCAGCGCGGCCTCGTTGACCACGTTGGCCAGGTCGGCGCCCACCATGCCCGGCGTAGAGGCGGCGATAGCGTCCAGGTCCACCGCTTCGGACACGGGCACCGAGCGGGTATGTACCTCGAGGACCTTGCGGCGTCCGTTGCGGTCTGGCGGCATCACCGAGACGCGGCGATCGAAGCGGCCGGGGCGCAGCAGGGCCGGGTCGAGGATCTCCGGGCGGTTGGTGGCCGCCGTGACGATCACCCCGTCGCCGGTGTCGAAGCCGTCCATCTCGGTGAGGATCTGGTTCAGCGTCTGCTCGCGCTCGTCGTGGCCGCCGCTGGAGAACGACCCCCCGCCCCGGGCTCGGCCGATCGCGTCGAGCTCGTCGATGAAGATGATCGCCGGCGCCGCCTCCTTGGCCTGGTTGAACAGGTCGCGCACGCGGGAGGCCCCCACGCCCACGATCGCCTCGATGAACTCGGAGGCCGACAGGGAGAAGAACGGCACGCCCGCTTCCCCCGCCACCGCTTTGGCCAGCAGGGTCTTGCCGGTGCCGGGCGGTCCCGAGAGCAGCACTCCGCGCGGCATCCGCGCACCGAGCTTCTGGAAGCGCTCGGGCTCCTTGAGGAAGCTCACGATCTCGAACAGCTCGTTCTTGGCCTCGTCGATGCCGGCCACGTCGTTGAAGGTGATGCGCTGCTCCGAGCTCACGGCGCGGCGCGCCTTCGAGCGGCCGAACTGGCCGAGCATCCCGCCTCCGCCCGACTGCTGCGCGGCGCGGCGGATGAAGTAGATGAACAACCCCACCAGCAGCAGGGTGGGGCCGAAGCTGAACAGCAGCGTCTGCAACAGCGAGCGCTCCTGCGGCGGCTTGGCGTTAACGGTCACGTCGTTGTCCTGCAGGAGCTGCGACAGCTCGTCGCTGTTGGCGAAGGTGGGCACCTCCGTCTCGAACAGCTTGCCGCCGTCGACCTCCTGCTTGAACTCGCCCTGCACCGTCTCGCCCTTCGAGGAGATCTCCTTCACGTTCTTCTTCTCGATCTGCTCGATGAAGGTGGGTGTGTAGGGGATCCGGTCGCGCTCCTCAGGCGGCGCGAAGATGGCGACGAAGAGGTAGTTGGCCACCAGCAGGACGGCGAGGACGACCGCGAAGCGGCGCAAGCTGAAGGGGATCATCGGGGGCTTCTCGCGCTTGGCTCCGCGGCCGTCGGGCGAAGGGTCCACGCGCCAGCCCGGTCCGCGGTCGCCCTCGCGCCGCCCCGGCAGAGGCTTGCGCGGATCGGGCGTGCGACTTGCGGGGCGGTCGTCGGCCATTGTGTCGAAGACTAGGGCGACGCTGATCGATGGGGGTCGACCTCGCGCCTTTGCCATGCCCTTTGGCCACCCCGGACGGCCTCGGGTCCAGTTCCGTGGCGGAGGGCCGATAGACGCTCCATGCGCCCGGTTGCGCAAGGACGCCGCATCCGGCCGACCGGCCGTCGCTTCCGGCTGCTCGCGGCCACTGTCATGGCGCTCCTGGCGAGCGCCGCGGGAGCCCCCTTCGCAAGCGCGGCGGCGGGAGACATCTCCACCGCCGCCGGCAACGGCAGCTACAGCTCCACCGGCGACGGGGGACCCGCCACGAGCGCCGGCACAGGCAGCGTCGAGGGCGTGTTCTTCTCCCCGGGCGGGTTTCACCTCACCGAGGACGCCGGGCCCCGAGTGCGCTACGTCGACACCTCGGGCACGATCGCAACGACGGCCGGGGGAGGCGCCGCAAACCCGGGCGATGGCGGACCGGCCACCGCGGCGCTTCTCGATGACCCCGAACAGGTAATCCGCGACCGCGACGGCAACGTCTACTTCACCGCCGGGAACCGGGTCAGACGCGTTTCCACGCTGGGGATCATCTCGACCGTTGCCGGTACCGGTACGCCCGGCTACTCGGGCGACGGAGGCCCGGCCACCGCGGCGCAGCTCAACCGCCCGCACGGACTGGCGCTCGACCTGGACGGCAACCTTTACGTGGGCGACTGCGACAACTTCCGCGTACGGCGCATCGCCCCGCTCGGCGTGATCACCACCGTTGCCGGGACCGGGACGCGCGGCTACACCGGCGACGGCGGACCCGCC
>JAABUR0100003165.1_pt1 | contig 23446 bp, 20 predicted proteins | sample 5560091 | NCBI WGS metagenome assembly JAABUR01 (sample SAMN10711879, study PRJNA513375) | rock metagenome | isolation source: Antarctica rocks | place: Antarctica: Victoria Land, University Valley sud
ACGCCGCCGCGGCATACCGGGCGCTGGAGGGGCGCGAGACGACGGGCAAGCTGCTCCTCATCCCCTGAGCCGTCCCCGCACCACTCCGCAGCCCGGTCACGGCATCCGGCGACCGGCCCCACCCAGCCGACCCCGGCGGTGGCGAGCCCGAGGGCCCAGCCGACCCGCAGGATTCCCCCGGCCCCTGCTCGCGCTCGTCGGGCCTCGTCGGCCTCGTCGCCCTCGTCCGAACGCTCAGGCGCCGGCGGCAGTGAGCTCCAGCACGATGTCGGCCCAGGTCCGCGTCAGGCCGACCAGTGGCAGCTGCCCTACGGGGACCCAGGCCGCATCGGCGGTGGTGCCCTCCACCTCGTGGACGACGGGGTCCGTCGGCTCCGGGCAGTCGGCCCGGTAGATGATGCGCACCGCGTGGAAGTCCTCGAGCCGGCCGCCGGGCGCCCGTCCGACCCAGTGCTGGGTGGTGACCGTCGCGAGTCCGGCGAGCACGACGCGCTGGCCGGTCTCCTCCCACACCTCCCGGTGCAGGGACTGCTCGGGTCCTTCCCCCCGGTCCATGCCCCCGCCGGGAAGCGCCCACCTTCCCGGGGAGTTGGTGCGGCCCGAGTTCTCGGTGAGCAGGATCCCCCGCGAGCTGCGCACCACGGCATACACCGCCACCCGCTGGTGTGTCGTCGCGGTCTCCTCCGGGCGCCGGACCAGATCCGGGTCGACCGGCCCCCGCTGGTGCTGCGGCTGCCTCTGCTTCAGTGGTATGCCGTTACCGGCGCCCACGCGGTACTCCAGGGTCAGCCCGTGCGTGCCGACCGAGCCGCTGGCGCGCAGCGCTTCCAGCGGTTCCACCCCGCGCGAGCGCAGACCGGTCTGCGGGTCCTCGCCGTGGGCGAGGACGAACGCGACGACGGGCGCGCCGGCATCGTCCAGGCCGACGACCCTGACCGGCGCCTCCCCGGCGGTCATCGACCCGGCGCAGCGCCGACGGCGCGGGCGTACTCCCCCTCGGCCGTCGCTGCGACGCTCGCCCAGTCCTGGGCAGGAGGATGCCGCAGGTTGTGCGCCGTCATCCGCTGCCGTAGGGCGTGGTCGGTGACCAGCCGGGCGAGTGCCGATGCCAGGCCCTCATCCGTGCGGGCGAGGAGGCCGTTGACCCCATCGGTCACGAACTCGCCGATGCCGGAGCCGGACCGGGCCACAACCGGCAGCCCGGCGGTGCGAGCCTCGAGAGCCGCGATGCCGAACGACTCGAGCTCTCCCGAGGAGATGTACACGTCGGCGGCGGCATACCGGCTCCTCACCTCGTCCCGCGGGACGCGACCGGGCAGGCCGACCCAGTCGGTCATGCCGTGCGCTACGAGGAAGCGCTCGACCCTGCTGCGGTCGGGACCGTCGCCGAGCACGTCGAGCCGGACGTCGAGCCCGGCCGGGACGAGCTCGCGCATGCGCATCGCGACGCGCAGCAGCGGAAGCGGACGCTTGCGGGCGGCGAGCCGCATGGCGGTGACGATGCGGACCGGCTCGCCCCCTCGCGCCCGTCGCGTGGTCCCCTCGGGCCGCCAGGCCGCGGTGTCGATGCCGTTGGGCAGCACGGTGACCTCGCCCGCCGCCCCGACGACCCGGCGCAGCGGGAGGGCAGCGACATGGGACACCGCGTTCATGGCGACGCCACGAGCGGCCCAGCGGCGGACCACACCGAGGCGCGACACGAGCGCCTCGGTGCGGTGCAGCATGCAGTGCCACGTCATCGTCGTCGCCAACCCCAGCCGGACGCAGGTGCGGGCGGCGTCGACGGCGAACGGGCTGACGACGCCGATGTGGACGTGCGCCACGTCGAACCCGGGCAGCCGCAGCCGCAGGTCCTTCGGTGCGAGGGGGTTGACCGGAAGGTCCCAGGGCAGCCGGATCGCGAGCCGGTGCACGGGGACGCCGTCCACCACGTCGACCGCGCCGTGGCGCTGGCCGGCCGCGCCCGGGGTCGCGGTGAAAACCTCCACCTCGTGGCCGCGTGCCGACAGCTGCGCCGCGAGGTCGTGGACCTGCACCTCGATCCCCCCAAGTCGGGGCAGGTAGCAGTCCGAGAGCAGCGCGATCCTCACGCAGGCAGCCTGTCATGAGCCAGGATCGACTCTCGCGCGTGCCGGAGGTGGGGGCTGGGTACGGCGTTGACAACGAGCTGGACAGTCAGTGCCGCGTGGCGGCGGGACGACCCTCAGGTCCGGCAGCAGGCAAGTGGTGACGCAGGCAGCCTGTCATGAGCCAAGATGGAACCCGATGGGACACACACTGCTGGCCTTCCACGCCCACCCCGACGACGAGGCGCTCCTCACGTCCGGCACCTTGGCGCGGGCGGCTGCCGAGGGGCACCGGGTCGTCGTCGTCGTGGCGACGGACGGGGAGCTGGGCCTGTCGGCCCGCCGCTTCAGCTCGGACGGCAACCTCAGGCAGCGCCGGATGAGCGAGCTCGACCAGAGCGCACGGGCGCTGGGGGTCGCGCACGTCGAGTGCCTCGGCTACGCGGACAGCGGGCTCGGTCCCCAGGTCCCTCCGGACCCCCCGGGACGGGTGCGGTTCGTCCGCGCCGACCTCGAGGAGGCAGCCGGGCAGCTCGCCGCGATCCTCCGTGAGGAACGGGTCGACGTCCTGCTCAGCTACGACGCCAACGGCGGCTACGGGCACCCCGACCACGTCAAGGTGCACCACGTCGGCGCCCGGGCCGCCGAGATGGCTGGCACCACGCGGGTGCTGCAGGCCACGGTCCCCCGCGACACCCTGTGCCGGGCGATCGCGCTGGCACGTCGTCTGCACCGCTTCCCACCGGAGTTCGACCCGAGCGCGTTCGAGCGGGCCTACAGCCGCCGATCGGACATCACCCACTGCATCACCGTGCGCCGGTATGCCGCCGCGAAGCGCGCGTCGATGCGGGCCCACGCCTCCCAGAGCAGCGCCGACGGCGCCGCCGACCGGACGCTGGCGGCGTTCCTGCGCGTCCCGCGGCCGCTCTTCGACCTCGTCTTCGGCCGCGAGTGGTACATCGACCCGGCCCGAGCGCCCGGCCAGCCGGTCTCGCACGACATCTTCGAGGACCTGTGAGACCCGACAGCGCGGGTGACCGGACCAGCACGGCGCCCGGGGCCACGCCGCCCCTCGTGCCGCCCCTGGCCCTTGCGGGGCCGGCCGGCGCGGCCAGCGCCGGCGACGCCGGGGGTACCGCCGCGGGGACCGGCGGCGGGAGGTCGCGGGTCAGCGGCCGGCGCACCGTGCAGGTGGTCCTGGGGATCGGGTTGGCCGCCGCACTGCTGGGGTGGGCGCTTCCGCACTTCGCGCACACGACCTGGCCCGAGGTCTTTCACGTGCTGAGCAGCGTCCCGGCAACCACGGCGCTCGGCCTGATGATGATGATGGTCGCCTCGCTGTGGCTCTACACCTTCACCCTCACCGGTTCGTTGACGCGACTGGGTCACCTGCATGCGCTGATCCTCAACGTCTGTGGCTCCTCGGTGGGCAACCTGCTGCCCGCGGGAGGCGCCGCCGGGGCGGCCGTGACCTACAAGCTGCTCAGGTCGTGGGGCTTCACCCGGCGGGAGATCTCCACCTCCATCATCGTCACGGGGGTCTGGAACCTCCTGGCCCGGCTGGCGCTGCCCCTCGTCGGGATCACCGTGATGATCTTCGGCGCCGGCCAGCTCAACCCCGCGATCCTCGACGCTGCAGCCGTTGGAGCGATCGGCGGCGTCCTCGTGCTGGGCCTGTTCATCTCGGTGCTCGTGTCCGAGCGGGCCGCCAACCGGGTCGGGCACCTCCTCGAGTCTGCGGTGCGCCCGTTCCGGGGCAGGCGCAAGGGCACCGACGTCGGTTTCGGTCTGCATGTCATCGACCAGCGCGCACGCGTGATGTCAGTGGTCCGGGCGGGCTGGCTGCCGATGACCTTCGGGCTCGTGGGGTTCTTCGGGATGAACTACCTGCTGTTCTGGTTCTGTCTGAACACCGTCGGTGTGCAGCTGCCGTTCGCCTACATGTTCTTTGCCTTCACCCTCAGCAGGCTGCTCACCGCGGTCGGCGTCACCCCGGGTGGGGTCGGCGTCTCCGAGACCGGCGTCGCCGCTCTCCTGGTCGGCTGGGGTGCGGACCCGGCCGAGGCCACCGCAGGCGTGGTCCTCTACTCCCTCTACGTCCACTTCTTCGAGGTCCCGCTCGGCGCGGTCGGGTGGGTCTTCTGGACGCTCAGCCGCAAGACACGTCCCGCTGACGCGCTGCGGGACGAGCCGGAAGCGGCTGCGGACGAGCTGCGTGCCGGCTAGCGCGGCGGGGGCGCTACGCCCTGACCAGCCGGCGAACCTGTCGCGACCGGGCCTGGTCGGCCACCGCGTCCTTGATGGCCCCGGGCTCGAAGGGGCGACCCGTCGCCCGCTCGGCAGCGGTCGAGATGAGGTGGTCGGCCACCCTCGGGTTGGCCGGCAGGATCGGGCCGTGCAGGTAGGACCCGATGACGTTGTCGGTCACGGCCCCCTCGGTCGCGTCCTGGCCGTTGTTGCCCCGCCCCGCCAGGACCCGCCCGAACGGTGCCTGTCCGGCGCCGAGCACCGTTGAGCCGGAGTGGTTCTCGAAGCCGACGACCTCACCGTGGTCCGTGTCCAGCACGACCCCGCCGATCATCCGTTTCGGGTTGCCCCGCGTGGTCACGTCGAGGATGCCGAGTCCGGGCAGCTGCACACCCTGGACGGTGATGAACGCGTTGCCGAACAACTGGTACATCCCGCAGATCATCAGCATCGGGACACCGTCGGCCGCGAGCCCGCGCAGCCGGTCGGCGTTGGCCCCGAGGTCGTCCTCGACGCGGGACTGCCCCGAGTCCTGCCCACCGCCGCCGAGGAGGAGGTGCGGGTCCTCGGGGAACGGCATACCGGGGTGGTGCTGCTGCAGCGCCACCTCGTAGCCGTGCCTGACGATGCGCGCCGCGAGGCACCTCGTGTTGCCGAGGTCCCCGTAGATGGACATCTCGCGCGGGTAGAGGTGCACGAGGGTGATCCGGCCCTTGCTGGCGCTCATGCCGAGTCCTCCCCGAAGCTCGGCAGTCCGTAGCGCGCCGCGAGCAGCCGACGCAGCCGCATCATCGCGGTGTAGGTGCAGAAGATGCGGCGAGGCTCCTGCGGGTATGCCGTGAGGAAGCGCTCGAGCGCCTCCTCCAGGTCCGGGGTGATGGCCTCCACCGCCACGTCGTCGTACTCGAGCCGCAGGGCCATGTCGTAGGCCCGCACCCCCGAGGTCAGCGAAACGCCCTGTTCCCGAAGGCTCTCGAAGCTGACGTCGTAGAGCCACGAGACGTCCTGCCCGTCGGCGTACTCGTCGTTGATGGCGATCATCGTCGCCACCGGCTCGGTGCCGTAGGTGCTGAGTGCCACGGTGAACCCGGCAGGGTTCTTGACGAGCACCAGCTCGAGCGGCTGCCCGTCCGCATCGATCACCTCGCCGCGGCCGAACGGCGGGGTGACCGTGCGGAGCGCGTCGAGGACGCGGCTGGTGTCGAACCCGTCGCCGAGCAGCAGCCGCGCGGTCGTCGTCGCTGCGGCGGCGTTGATCATCGCGGCCAGCCCACGCTGCTTGAGCTCCAGCGGTCCGACGCACTGCTCGCCGAACTTCACCGAGAAGGTCCGCGCGTCCTGCGGCTGCAACAGCCCGTCGTCGGCGGCGGGCGGCGGAGGGGCGAAGTCGTCGTCGAACCGGACGTCGGCCTCGTGCAGCGACGGCAGATCGTCCGCGACGGCCGGGTCGATGCCGAAGTAGCGAACCTCGAGCCCGTCGAGGTGCGGGGCGATCCGCGCGACGAACGAGTCGTCCCGGTTGAGGACGATGCCCTCGGTCGTCTCGGCGGCGAGGGTTGCGAGCAGCCTGGCCGTCATGTCGATCTCGGCGAACCGGTCGAGCTGGTCGCGGGCGACGTTGAGCAGCAGGGCATGTGTCGGCTTGACGACCTTCGCGAACTGCAGCGCGTGCCACTCGTCGAGCTCGAGGACGGCGACGTCGGCCTCCAGCCTGCCCGAGAGGGTCAGCTCGCCCAGCATCGCCGAGATCACCCCCCGGGTGAAGTTGCTGCCGGTGGGATTCGTGAACACGCGCAGCCCGTGACCTCGCATCAGCGCGGCCAGCATCCTCGTCGTCGTGGTCTTGCCGTTGGTCCCGGTGACGACGACCACGCCACCGGTCACTGCCGACAGCGTCCTGGCGAGGAAGTTCGGGTCGATGCGCTCGGCGACCAGTCCCGGCATCGCCGACCCGCCGCCCCGCGCCCGCGCCGCCACCCGGGCGGCCTTGCCCGCGACGATGGCGGCCCGCGTCCTCAGCACCCCGCCAACCCTAGTCGCCGGTAGGATGCCGCCCATGACAGAGGGCCAGGTGGGCTGGGTCCGGCTGCACCTGCAGGGGTCGGCGCTGGTCAGCATGATGACGCCCACGGTCCTCATCAACGGCCACCCCGTGCCGGCCTCGTACGGCGAGAACCTGCTCCCTGTCTGGCCCGGGCCGAACACGGTGGCCGCGAGGTCGCAGTGGCTCTGGGAGTACGGCAAGGCCGCCGTGACGGTCGACGTCGCGCCGGGTCAGGTCGTCGACCTCTGGTATGCCGCCCCCCTCAGCACCTTCACGTCCGGCAGCATGGGACAGACCAAGCAGCGGCACAAGGGCCTCGGCCTGCTGCTCGGCCTCGGTGTCGCGATCGCCCTGGCCATCGTCGTCGTCATCCTCTTCGCCGTCGTCAGCAGTTGATGGCCGGCGGCTGCGAGCGCGCACCGAATGCCGGGCCGCGCACCGGATGCCGGAGCGCGCACCGGATCCGGTGGACGAGTCGGGCACGCCACGCGGATCCGGGAATCCCACACGACTCCCGGGTGCGCCGATCAGGCGTGGATCTGGGCGAGCAGGAGCCGGGCGACCCGTGCAGGGTCGGCGAGGTCCGCCCAGACCAGCCTGACGACTCGGTAGCCCATCGCCCGGAGCGCGTCCTCGCGCCGCTTCTCCCGGACGAGGGCCTCCCGTCCTTCGGCACCGGCATACTTGACGGCGCCGTCGAACTCGACGATGACCGCGGCGGCCCGGAACAGGAAGTCGACCCGCCCGACCAGTCGGCCCTGCGAGTCACGGACCTCGACCTGCTGTTCGGGCTCCGGCAGCCCGAGGCCGATGAACACGAGGCGGCACCAGGACTCGCCCGGCGACTCCGATGCGGGGCTGGCCATCGCCACCACCCGTCTCGCCGTCGCCGCCCGGGGACCGCGCAGCTGGGCGGTCAGCTCGTCCCAGGTCACCATCTTGTTCACCAGCGCCCCCTCCGCCGCGATCAGTCCTGCGCGCACCCCTGACCGGTCCGCGGTCTGGACGATCGCCAGCGCGGGACGCACGACGGGTACCCCTTGGTGGCGAACCACGTCGGTCGCTGGCACGGGCCCGTGGACGTGCAGCCGCCGGTCCCGGCGCGACGTCCCGGAGCCCACGTGGCTGAGATGAACCGGGCCGAGGTCCTGCGCCAGGACGGGCAGCCCGAGCGTGACGACCGCAGAGAGGTGACTGATGGCGTAGCCGCGTCCGAGCGAGGACGCCACCGCCCGGGTCTCGAGTGCGTGCCGCGCGACGGGGGCAGCGGTGCGGTGGCGTCCCGAGTCCACGAAGGCGCCGGCGCGCACCCGTCGCAGCAGGTCGCGGGAGACAAGCGCCGCGACGCCGTGCCGGTCGTAGCCGCAGTCGCGCAGGTCCCGCGCCAGCACGATCCCGCCGCGAGCGCGCAGCCTCAGCTCGAGCAGCTCGTTGACGGCGATGGGCATGCCCCAGCATCGGACCGGACGGGACCGCCGCCCATGCTGACCGAAGACGGGTGTGGACGAGGTGACCCTGCCGGATGACGTGTGCACTGCTCCATGCCGCCGCATGGGATGCCGGTATGCCGGCCGACACCGGCGAGCACGAGATGCCGGTATGCCGACCGGCACCGGCGAGCACGAGATGCCGCCACGAGCACGTGAGTCGGCTCAGCGCTCGGGATCCGTTGCGTTTCCCGGAGTCCGGCAGGAGGACCGGGCATCCCGGCTGCCCTCCCCCGAGTCAGAGCGGGTGGCTCACTCCCACTCGATGGTGCCCGGCGGCTTGCTCGTCACGTCGAGGACGACCCTGTTGACCTCGGGCACCTCGTTGGTGATGCGGGTCGAGATCGCCGCCAGCACGTCGTAGGGCACCCGCGTCCAGTCCGCCGTCATCGCGTCCTCGCTCGAGACCGGCCGCAGGACCACGGGGTGGCCGTAGCTGCGCCCGTCACCCTGGACACCGACCGAGCGCACCTCGGCGAGCAGGACGACCGGGCACTGCCAGATCTCCCGGTCGAGTCCGGCGGCGGTGAGCTCCTGGCGGGCGATCGCGTCCGCCCGGCGCAACACGTCGAGCCGGCTGGCGGTGACCTCACCGACGATCCGGATGCCGAGACCGGGTCCGGGGAACGGCTGGCGCCAGACGATCGCCTCCGGCACGCCGAGCTCGAGCCCGACCGCGCGGACCTCGTCCTTGAAGAGCATCCGCAGCGGCTCGACGAGCTTGAACTGCAGGTCGTCGGGCAGGCCGCCGACGTTGTGGTGGGACTTGATGTTGGCCGCCCCCTCCCCCCCGCCGGACTCGACGACGTCGGGGTAGAGCGTGCCCTGCACGAGGAACTCCACGGGATGGCCCTCCCGGTCGGCCGAACCCACGACGTCACGGGCGGTCTGCTCGAAGACCCGGATGAACTCGGTCCCGATGATCTTCCGCTTCTGCTCCGGGTCGCTCACACCGACCAGCGCGTCGAGGAACTGACTGCGCGCGTCGACGACGACGAGGTTGACACCCGTCGCCGCGACGAAGTCCTTCTCGACCTGCTCGGCCTCGCCTTCGCGAAGGAGGCCGTGGTCGACGAACACGCAGACCAGCTGGTCGCCGACCGCCCGGTGTACCAGCGCGGCCGCGACGGACGAGTCGACGCCGCCGGAGAGGGCGCAGAGGACGCGGGCTTCTCCCACCTGCTCCCGGACCATGGCGACGAGGTCCTCGACGACGTGTGACGGCGTCCAGTCCGGCGTGATGCCAGCACCCCGCCAGAGGAAGTTCTCGAGCACCCGCTGCCCGTGCTCGGAGTGGAGCACCTCCGGGTGCCACTGCACGCCGTACAGCCGGCGCTCGTCGTCCTCGATCGCCGCGACCGGGGTCCCGGCGGTCGAGGCCGTCACCCTCATCCCTGCCGGCGCGACGGTCACCGAGTCGCCGTGCGACATCCAGACGGTCTGGGCGGCAGGCTGGCCGTCGAAGAGCGTCGACCCCCGCTCGACGACCGAGGCGCCCGTCTTGCCGTACTCGCGTCCCCCCGTGTGCGACACCGTGCCCCCCAGTACCTGCGCCATCGCCTGGAAGCCGTAGCACATCCCGAAGACCGGCACTCCGGCCTCGAGCAGGCCCGCGTCGAGCGAGGGTGCCCCGACGGCATACACCGACGAGGGCCCGCCGGAGAGGATGAGCGCCGCCGGCTTCCTCGCGAGGATGTCCGCAACCGCAGTCGTGTGCGGTACGACCTCGCTGTAGACCCGAGCCTCGCGAACCCGCCGGGCGATCAGCTGGGCGTACTGGGCACCGAAGTCAACGACGAGAACCGGTTTCGCCTGCAGCGCCTCGCTCACGGACCCAGCCTAGCCGGACGACTCGCCCGCGGTCGCGGCGCCGGTGGCGCCGGAGGGAGCGTCACCGACCTCGTGAGCCCGGGACAGCAGGGCCTCGGTGTCCGCGGTTACCCGCCGCTCCGCGACGAACGGCAACAGGGGCACGAAGCCGGTCAGCAGGTTCTTCACCATGCGCCACAGCGACCATCTCGTCATGAATCCCAGGTGGGCGATCGACGCGGCATACCCCATGTAGATGAAGCCGTGGATCGGGCTCCAGAGCGCCGAGAACCTCGGCTGACCGAAGCCGTACTTGGCCACCATCGCCGCGATGAGGACGAACAGCGCCAGCCCCGCGACGACCGCCATGACGCGGTAGATCCTCAGCGCCCGGCGGACTGCGCCGGCGTCGGCGGGGCGAGCGGAGGCAGTGCTCACGAGACGCGGTCTCCTGCGGGTTCGGGCAGCGGGTCGGGTGTCCGCGCTGCGGCCGGGGCACGATGGTCCTCGCGCACCATCTTCCACCACATCCAGACGGCGAAGAGCGCGAAGACCCACCACTGCAGCGCGTATGCCGCGTTGCGCAGCGTGAGCCCACTGGGCACCGGGGGCGGCGGGACCCGCTCCAGACCCCCGGCGGCGGCGGTCCCGGGAGGTCCGGCGCCGGTGGCATCGGGGGTCTCCGAGACCGCGAAGACGAAGGCGTTGTAGATCTCACCGGGCCATCGGTTGACGAGCTGGCCGAGGTCCAGCGAGGCCAGCTGCCCCTCGGGCAGCGGGTCGGAGCGCACCGGCGACTCGCTGGGCGCCAGGGTCCCCAGGACCGTGACGGGCGACGTCGTCCTCGGCGGCGGCGCGGAGCCGCTCCGGGTGAACCCCCGTAGCACCGCGAGCCGGGCGCCGGTGCCGTCGACGACCAGGGGGGTGACGACCCAGCTCCCGGTGGCGCCGTCGAGGCGCCGGCCGGCCACGAGCACCTGGCCCGCGGGGTCGTAGCTGCCGGTGGCCTGGACCCGCCGCCCGGAGGCGCTCGCCGGGAACTCCCGGTGTGGGGCGAGGACGTCGCGGAGGGCCGCGACGGGCTGCTTAGGGGCGTCTGCCACGGCCTGTCGGCGGCTCTCGTCCCGCGCCACGTCGAGCTGCCAGAGCCCGAGGAGGGTGAAGCTGACGAGGACGGCGACGAGCAGCCCGGTCAGCCCCAGCCAACGGGGTCGCAGCAGGGTCCGCAGCACCTACCAAGGCTAGTCGACCCGCGCCATGGTCCTCGGTGACGGCATACCGGCGGGGCCGTGCCGCCGGCTCGGCGCGCCCCCGGACACGCGGAGGACGTCCGCCGACGCGCTGGCCCGCTTCGTGACAGGTCTAGACTCCCTGACTTGCCTCTCTCTCGCCGTTACGACCTGCAGTGAAGAGTCTCTGGTTCTGGCTGCAGGACCGGTTCTGGGCGCTGCCGCTGCTGTGCGCCGTCGCCGCGGCGGCCCTCGGGCTCGGCCTGACCGGACTGGACGCCCGGCTCGACACGTCGTTGACCCTGCCGTTCCTGTTCGCCGGGGGCCCCGAGGGGGCGCGGTCGCTGCTTTCGGCGATCATCACCTCGATGATCTCCTTCACCGGGCTGGTGTTCTCGATCACGATCGTCGTCCTGCAGCTGACCAGCAGTCAGTTCTCGCCCCGGGTGCTGCGCACCTTCCTGAGGGACCGGTTCGACCAGCTCGCCCTCGGCGTGTTCGTCGCCACCTTCGTCTACGCGCTCGTCGTGCTGCGCGCCGTCCGGGGGACTGCGCAGGTGGACTCGTTCGTCCCGCAGGTCGCCGTGACCGCGGCGTTCGGGTTCGTGCTCGCGAGCGTGGTGGTGTTCCTCGGCTACATCCACCACATCGCCCAGTCCATCCGCGTCGCGACGATCATCGACACGATCGGTGCGGACACCCGCGCCCAGCTGGAGCGCCAACATCCCGAGGACGTGGCCGAGACCGCGCGTGTCGCGCTCCCTGATGGCCCTGCTGACCGGGTGGCCGCTGGGGGGCTCGGCGTCGTGCAGCGCGTCGACGACGAGGCGCTGCAACGCCTGGCCGAGCGCCACGGAGCCACCATCTGCCTGCTGCGCGCCGTCGGGGAGTTCACCCCCGAGGGCAGTCCCCTCCTGGCGGTGTACGGCGCGGATGTGCCCGACCACGACCGGCTCCGGGCCGCCGTGCACCTCGGCAGCGAGCGGGACCTGACCGAGGATGTCGGCTTCGGCATGCGGCAGCTCGTCGACATCGCCGAGCGCGCGCTCTCGCCCGGTATCAACGACCCGACCACCGCGGTTCAGGTCATCGACCAGCTGCACGACCTCGTCCGTCGACTGGCCACCCGGGCGTTGCCCCCCCGGCAGAGGCTGACCGAGGACGGGCGCCTTGCCGTCCACGTCCCCCGCCCCGACTTCGCCGACTACCTCGCGCTCGCCCTCGAGGAGATCGCCCACTGGGGGCCGACAACGAACGGATCCAGCGCCGGCTGCGGGTCATGCTCGAGGACATCCATGACGCCGCGCGACTCGAGTACCAACCAGCCCTCGCCCACGCGCTCGCGCGCCATGGCCGGGGCGCTCCGGCTGCCCACGGTGGGCCGGGGCCGGCACCGGGGCCAGCACCAGCGCCGGCACCGGCACCGTCGGACGTCGGTCTTCGCTGACCCGCTTCGCCTGACCGGGCGTCTGCGAGCCCGTCGGTCACGCGGGCCCGGACTCCTTGGCCATGTTCTGGGGCCCGACGGTCCAGGGAGGCCTCCGCTGCTCCTCGGGTGATAGCTGCCCTTGACAGGGTGTTCACAAACTGGCGCGGACCCGCGCAGGCTCACTATCGGATGCGGTCCGCGTAGGTGAGCGACGTGCCCTCACCCTCGCACGTCTGCAGCGTCAGGTCGTTGTGGATGAGGCCCCCGGAGGAACCGCCCTGTCGCGGCACGTAGACGCGCCCGACGACGCGGTAGGCGAACACCGTCGTGCCGTGCGTGATGGTGACGGTCGTGCCGATGGGCAGGTCGCGCCAGAACTGGAAGCCGCAGTAGTTGTGCCCGGCGAGGTGGGTGGTGCCGCCAGCGCCGGGAAGTGCGCTCTCCCACAGGACGGCCGGACCGCATCCGTCGATGGCGTCCTGACCGCCCGAGATGATCGACCGGGACCAGCCGCCGACGCTGATCTGCCACGCGGCCGAGGCTGGCTTGGCCGCCGGGGCCGGTGCCGCCGGGGCCGGCGCTGATACTGGGGCCGCCGGTGCCGCCGGTGCCGCTGGGGCCGGTGCCGCCGGTGCCGCTGGGGCCGGTGCCGCCGGTGCCGCTGGGGCCGGTGCCGCCGGGGCCGGTGCCGCCGGGGCCGGCGCCGCCGGGGCCGGTGCTGGTGCCGCTGGCGCCGGTGCTGCCGGCGCCGCGGTGACTGGGATGGGCTGCGTCGTCACAACGGCCTGCGGGGTCGCAACCGGCCCGGGCGTGGCGGCCGAAGGCACCAGCGCGGCGCCATCGAGCGCGGCCCCTGGCGCGGACGGGGGTGGTGCCGGGTTCCCGGGCGGCACCGGGGCTGCGGCCAGTGGCACAGCGGTCGCCGCGGTCGCCGCGGTCACGATGGCGGAGGACATCCTGGCCAGCTCAGGACTGGCGGACCGACCAGCCAGGACCAGGGCCAGCGCCACCAGCGTCATGGCTAGCCGGGCCACCACGCCGGTGACGGTTCGTCCGTCGGCGCGCTTCCGTTCGCCCGACGCGGTCGGCTGCTGCCCCGAGAGAACGCCAAAGATCGACATGGTTGGCCCCGTTTCCCCAATACATCCCCTGACAGGCCAGCGTCTGCCAACCTGTTCCCCGCCCCCGTGCCCCGTGCCCCGTGCCCCGCTGCCGCCAGCCGGTTGGACCGGTAAAGGAACCCCCGGCTGCAGTAAAGGCAGCGTAAAGGACAAAAGGGATCGTGGAGGGTGATTGGGATAATTGGTGCCAGTTGGCCCGGCCCGCCCCGGCGAGGCCCGCCAGAGGGGCGGTGGGTCGGGGCTACGGTGGCGCAATGCGCCTCCGACCGGTTCCCGACGGCCGATGCCGGTGACCCCCCGCGGGGCGGGGCTGCAGGCCTTCAACGCCCTTCCTCGGGACGAGGCACGAGCCTGGCTGGCTGGCTGCCTGGCCGTGCCCCGGTGGGTCGACGAGGTTGCCGACGGGCGTCCCTATGGCGATCTCCGGGCCCTCCAGGACCGCGCGTCGGCGAGCGCGGCGCAGCTCAGCGAGCACGAGCTCGCGTCGGCACTGGTCCGGCACCCCCGCATCGGGGAGGCCGCCTCCGAGGCGCACGACGCGGAGCACTCGCTCCGGGAGCAGTCCGGCGTCGACCCGGCGGGCACCGAGTTGGCGCTCCGGCTGGCGGCCGGGAACCGTGCCTACGAGGAGCGTTTCGACCGCGTCTTCCTCATCCGCGCGAGCGGGCGGTCGGCGTCCGAGATCCTCGCCGAGCTTGACCGGCGGCTCTCCAACGACGAGGCGACCGAGCGAGGTGAGACCCTCTCGCAACTGCGCGAGATCGCGATGCTGCGGCTCGAGAGCGTGGTGAGTGGCCGGTCAGCAGGCCGCCCCTGTCGTCGCCGCGACGATGAGCGGATGATGGGAGCGACGAGCGTCAGACAGGAACAGGTGATGGCCCCCAGCCTTGCACGTGAGGTGACCGTGAACGGGCGGTCGCGTGCGCTGGACCCCCTGGGGGCGAACACCACGGCGCTGACCTGGCTCCGCGAGCAAGGGCTGACGGGCGCAAAGGAGGGCTGTGCCGAGGGCGAGTGCGGCGCCTGCTCCGTCCTGCTGGCCCGCCCCGACGACTCAGACGGCACCAGGTGGACGGCGATCAACTCGTGCCTCGTCCCGATGGCCGCGCTCGACGGGCAGGAGCTGGTCACCTCCGAGGGACTGGGTCGGCCGGGTGCGCTCCACCCCGTGCAGGAGGAGATGGCGATCCGGGGGGGTTCCCAGTGCGGGTACTGCACGCCCGGTTTCGTCTGCAGCATGGCCGCCGAGTTCTACCGGCGCGGACGGGTAGCCGACCATGCCGACCCCGAGCACGCCGACCCCGGGCATGCCGAGCACGGCCCGAACGGCTTCGACCTCCACGCGCTGAGCGGCAACCTCTGCCGGTGCACCGGCTACCGGCCGATCCGCGACGCCGCCTACGCCCTGGGCCTGCCCGGGGACGGTGACCCGCTGGCCGTCCGCCGTGACCTCGCGCCGCCTCCACCGGCCCGCACCCGGCTCGCCGCCGCAGACGGCGAGTTCATCCGGCCGGCCACGCTGCGCGAGGCGACCGGTCTCCTCGCCGAGCACCCGGACGCTGTCCTCGTCGCCGGGTCGACCGACTGGGGGGTCGACGTCAACATCCGCGGCGCGCGAGCCGCGTTCAGCCTCGCCATCGACCGGCTCGCCGAGCTGCGGACCCTCGAGCTCGGCAGTGACTGGGTGGAGATCGGGGGCGCCCTGAGCCTGTCCGAGGTCGAGAGCCGCCTCGAGGGTCGGGTGCCGCTCCTTGCCCAGCTGTTCCCCCAGTTCGGGTCGCGGCTGATCCGCAACGGGGCCACCGTCGGCGGCAACCTCGGCACCGCCTCCCCCATCGGTGACCTCGCCCCTGCCCTGCTGGCCCTCGAGGCGACGGTGGTGCTGGCCTCATCTGACGGGGAGCGCGAGGTCCCCCTCGAGGGGTACTTCACCGGGTACCGGCAGACCCTCCGAGCCCCGGGCGAGCTCATCCGTGCGGTGCGCGTCCCGTTGCCGCTCGCCAGGCTCACCGCCTTCCACAAGGTCGCCAAGCGCCGCTTCGACGACATCTCCAGCGTTGCAGTCGCGTATGCCGTCGACGTCACCGACGGCATCGTCACCAGGGCCCGCATCGGGCTCGGTGGTGTCGCCGCCACGCCGCTTCGGGCCACGACGACCGAGCGGGCCCTGGAGCAGCGGCCGTGGGCTCTCGCGACGGTTCGCGAGGCAGCGGCGGTGCTCCGGGCGGAGGGTACACCCATCGACGACCACCGGGCCAGTGCGGCATACCGAACCGCCATGCTGGGCCAGTCCCTGCTCAAGCTCCACGCCGAAGGCGGGCTCGAGCAGGAGGAGGTCGGGGTATGAGCTCCCTCTCCGAACGACCACCCAACCCCGTTGTCGGACAACCGGTCCCACACGAGAGCGCCGTGCTGCACGTCACGGGCGAGGCGCTCTACACCGACGACCTGGTCGTCCGGACCAAGGACGTCCTGCACGCCCATCCGGTGCCGGCACCGCACGCCCACGCGCGCGTCAGCGGCCTCCGCACGGGTCCCGCACGAGCAGTCCCTGGCGTCGTCCGGGTCCTCACCGCCGCAGACGTGCCGGGGCTCAACGACGCCGGGGTCAAGCACGACGAGCCGCTGTTCCCCGACGAGGTGATGTTCCACGGGCACGCCGTCTGCTGGGTCCTCGGCGAGACCCTCGAGGCGGCCCGGCTCGGCGCGCTCGCCGTCGAGGTCGACTACGAGCCGCTCCCGTCACTCGTCGGGCTCCGCGAGGCGATCGACGCGGGGAGCTTCCAGGGTGCCCAGCCACACCTGGAGCGCGGGGACGTCGGGGTCGGCCTCTCCCGTTCGGCGCACGTCTTCAGCGGCGAGCTCGAGCTCGCCGGCCAGGAGCACTTCTACCTCGAGACCCACTGCGCCCTCGCCCAGATCGACGAGGCAGGGCAGGTCTTCGTCCAGAGCAGCACCCAGCACCCCTCGGAGACCCAGGAGATCGTCGCCCATGTCCTCGGACTGCACAGCCACCGGGTCACCGTGCAGTGCCTGCGCATGGGCGGCGGCTTCGGCGGCAAGGAGATGCAACCGCACGGGTATGCCGCGGTCGCCGCCCTGGGTGCCACCCTCACCGGGCGCCCGGTCCGGCTCCGGCTCAGCCGCAACCATGACATGACGATGTCCGGCAAGCGGCACGGGTTCCACGCCCGCTGGCGGGCCGGCTTCGACGGGGCGGGGCACCTCCAGGCCCTGGACGCGACGCTCACCGCGGACGGGGGGTGGAGCCTTGACCTGTCGGAGCCGGTTCTGGCCCGAGCCCTGTGCCACGTCGACAACGCGTACTGGATCCCCGAGGTCCGGGTGAACGGGCGGATCGCGAGGACGAACAAGACCTCGCAGACGGCGTTCCGGGGCTTCGGCGGCCCGCAGGGGATGCTCGTCGTCGAGGACATCCTCGGACGCTGCGCCCCCCTGCTCGGCATCGACCCCGCGGACCTGCGCCGGCGCAACTTCTACGTCGAGGGCCAGAGCACCCCCTACGGCCAGCAGGTTCGCCACCCCGAACGCGCGGGCATCGCCTGGGACCGGGTCCGGGAGTCGGGCCACCTGGCCGCCCGGGGCGCCCAGGTGGCCCGTTTCAACGCCGCGCACGCCCACAGCAAACGGGGGCTGGCCATCACGCCGGTGAAGTTCGGGATCTCCTTCAACCTCACGGCGTTCAACCAGGCCGGTGCCCTCGTGCACGTCTACAAGGACGGGTCGGTGCTCATCAACCACGGCGGCACCGAGATGGGCCAGGGCCTGCACACGAAGATGCTGCAGGTCGCCGCGACGGCGCTCGGGATCCCGCTGGCCAAGGTCCGACTCGCCCCGACCCGGACGGACAAGGTCCCCAACACGTCCGCGACGGCGGCGAGCTCGAGCGCCGACCTCAACGGTGGCGCGGTGAAGAACGCCTGCGACCAGATCCGGGAGCGTCTCGCCCAGGTGGCCGGGACCCGCCTGGGGATGAACGCCTCCGACGTGCGCTTCGTCGACGGCGTGGCACGCCGCATCGGCCCGGCCGGTGCCGACATCCCCTGGGACGAGCTCGTCCAGCTGGCCTACTTCCAGCGCGTCCAGCTGTGGGCCGCCGGCTTCTACCGGACCGAGGGGCTGCACTGGGACTCCTCGCGGATGCAGGGCGAGCCGTTCAAGTACTTCGCCTACGGCGTCGCCGCGGCAGAGGTCGAGGTCGACGGCTTCACGGGTGCCTACCGCACCCGACGGGTCGACATCGTCCACGATGTCGGCGACAGCCTGTCGCCGCTGGTGGACATCGGCCAGATCGAGGGCGGCTTCGTCCAGGGTGCCGGGTGGCTCACTCTCGAGGACCTGCGGTGGGACGAGAGCGACGGCCCGTTTCGTGGGAGCCTGGCGACCCAGGCTGCGAGCACGTACAAGCTGCCGAGCTTCTCCGAGATGCCCGAGGTGTTCAACGTCACGCTGCTGGGGCATGCGCACGAGGACGGCGCCGTGTACGGCTCGAAGGCGGTTGGGGAGCCGCCGCTCATGCTCGCCTTCTCGGTGCGCGAGGCGCTGCGTCAGGCAGCCGCGGCCTTCGGTCCGGCCGGGACGAGCGTCGACCTCGCGTCTCCGGCAACTCCCGAGGCGGTGTACTGGGCGCTCGAGCGAGCCCGCCGCGGCACCGGGAATGATCCCGTCGAGGGCGGGCCCGTCGACGGGGGTGGGCCGGGCGTCGAGCCGGAACAGCCCGGCCCCGGGGCCGATCCCCTGCGCCCGGCGTCGGAGCGCGCGCAGAAGCCCGTGCCGGTCCAGGCGTGACATGAGCTGGATCCCTGCCGTCGAGCAGCTGCGACGAGAGCGCCGTCCCGGCATCCTCGTCACCCTCGTCACGGTGCGCGGCCACGCGCCGCGGGAGGCGGGAGCCAAGATGGTCGTCGCCACCCACGCGAGCTGGGGCAGCATCGGCGGGGGGAACCTCGAGGCGACCGCCCTCGCGCGCGCACGCGAGATGCTGGCCCAGCGGGTCGGCATACCCGAGCTGGTGACGATGTCGCTCAACGAGAGGGAGCCTGCGGAGCACGGGGTCCAGTGCTGCGGCGGCGAGGTCACCGTGCTCCTCGAGCCGTTGGCGGTGGTCCCGTCCGTCGCGATCTTCGGGGTGGGCCACGTCGGCCTCGAGCTGACCCGGATCCTCTCGCGCCACGACATCGAGCTGCACCTCGTCGACTCCCGGGCCCAGCACGTGTCCCCGGAGCACCTCGGCGCCGTCAGCGGCGGCAGCGCCCGGGTGCATGCGCATCACGCACCGGTGCCCGAGCTCATCCTCGGACAGGTGCCGCCCGGCACCCACGTCGTCATCATGACCCACGACCACGCCGAGGACGCCGCACTCTGCGACGTCGCCCTGCGGTGCTCGCACCTCGGCTCCATCGGGCTCATCGGCTCCTCGGCGAAGTGGAGCCGCTTCCGCAGGCGGCTCGAGATGGAGGGCCACACCGCGTTCGACCTGGCCCGGATCACGACACCGGTCGGGCTCCCGGGGATCACCGGCAAGGATCCCGCGACAATCGCCCTCAGCGTTGCGGCCGACCTCGTCCGGACCATCGAGCGCGACCGGGTCGGTCAGCCGGCCAGCCGATGACGATCTACCGGGCAACCGTCCTCGACACCCCCGAGAACCCTTTCACGGGAGGGGTTCTGCGCGCTGAGGAGGACGCCGGCATCCTCGTCGAGCGGGGCGTCATCCGGGACCGCGGCGGCTTCGCCGAGCTGCGGGCGCAGCACCCGGACGAGGACGTCATCGACGTGCGGGGCGGGGTCCTGCTCCCCGGGCTCGTGGACACCCACGTCCACTACCCGCAGGTGCGCACAATCGGCGCGCTCGGGATGCCGCTGCTCGACTGGCTTGCGCACAGCGCCCTCCCCGAGGAGGCCCGGCTCGCCGACCGGACCTATGCCGAGGAGCTCGCCAAGGAGTTCGTCGGCGGGCTCGTGGCAGCGGGCACGACGACCGCGCTGGTGTTCGGCGCCCACTTCCCGGCAGCGGTCGACGCCCTGTTCACCGAGGCCACCCGCGTCGGTCTGCGCATCACCTCGGGTCTGGTCGTCAGCGACCGGGTCCTGCGTCCCGAGCTGCTGACGACACCGGCCCGCGCCTACGACGAGGGCCGGGCCCTGGCCGACCGCTGGCACGGCGTCGGCAGGACACGGTATGCCGTGACGCCGCGGTTCTCGCTGTCCTCCAGCGACGCCCTGCTCGAGTCCTGCGCGGCACTCGCGAAGGACGTCGAGGGCGCCTGGTTCACGTCGCACCTCAACGAGAACCTCGTCGAGATCGCCCAGGTCGCAGCGCAGTTCGGTGCGTCCGTCGACTACCTCGACACCTACGACCGGCACGGGCTCGTGGGCAGCCGCAGCGTGTTCGCGCACAACGTGCACGTCACCCCCCGGGAGCTGGCTCTGCTGGCCGCACAGGAGTCCGGCGTGGCGCACTGCCCGACGAGCAACTGCGCACTCGGAAGCGGGCTCTTCGCCCTGCGCGGCCACGTGGAGCACGGCGTGCGAGTGGCGCTCGGGTCCGACGTCGGCGCCGGCACCGGGCTCTCGCTGCTCAAGGAGGGACTGCAGGCCTACTTCATCCAGCAGCTGCTCGGACCCGCCGGGTGGCCGCTCAGCTCGGCTCACCTGCTCCACCTCGCGACCCGTGCCGGCGCCGAGGTCCTGGGCATGGCCGGCGAGACGGGCGAGCTGTCTCCTGGGGCATCCTTCGACGCCGTGTGGGTCCGACCCGCCGCCGGTACGACGTTCGACACGGTCCTGCGGCACGCGGACAGTCCGGAGGACGCCCTCGCCAAGGTGTTCGCCCTCGGTACCGTCTCCGACACGGCCGGGGTCTGGGTCAGCGGGACGCGCATCCTGGGGGGTGAGGGACGCCGGCCCGCGACCGCGACGACCGGGCGACCCTCCGTTCCCGGCTGACGGTCTACGGGCAGGCGTGCCACGCCGGGTACCCGCTGGGGACCCGATCGTCGGACTGCAGGGGCGAGCCCTGGCCCGGCGCCGCTGTGGCAATACGCTGCCCGCATGGTGGATGGACCCCTGACCCTGATGGCGGTGCACGCGCATCCTGACGATGAAGCCGCGGGGACAGGAGGCATCCTGGCCCGCTATGCCGCGGAGGGGATCCGCACCGTGCTCGTCACCTGCACGGACGGCGCTTGCGGTGACGGTCCGGGCGGGGTGAAGCCCGGCGAGCAGGGCCATGACCCCGCGGCGGTCGTGGCTGTCCGCCAGGCCGAGCTGGAGGCCAGCTGCGCCGTCCTGAACGTCACGCACCTGGAACTGCTCGGGTACGCCGACTCCGGGATGCAGGGCTGGCCGGCGAACGACACACCCGGGTCGTTCTGGAGGACGCCGGTTGCTGAGGCAGCAGCCCGGCTGGCTGAGCTGATGCAGCGGTATCGCCCCGACGTGGTGGTCACCTATGACGCGAACGGGTTCTACGGTCACCCGGACCACATCCAGGCCCACCGCGTCACGATGGCCGCCGCCGCGGCGACGGACATCCCAGCCAAGCTGTACTGGACCACCGCGCCACGCTCGAAGATGGCGGAGCTCGCCGCGAGGATGCGCGAGGTCGGCGCGGACCTCCCGGACCCGGAACAGGCCGACGCCGCGCAGGCGGACACCCCGGGCGCTCTCATCGGCCTGCCGGACGACGAGATCTCGACCTGGGTCGAGGTCAGCGCCTTCGGCGGCCAGCAGTTCGCGGCGCTGGCCGCCCACGCCAGCCAGAGCGACAACATCTTCTTCCTGAAGATGGGCCTGGACACCTTTACCGAGCTCATGGGCACGGAGACCTTCGTCCGGGCCTCGGACCGCACCGGCGCCGCGCTGCCCGAGGACGACCTCTTCGCCGGCCTGCGCCAGGTGCCCGAGGGGTGACACCGGGGCCGGGTGGCGCGAGTGCAGCCATCGGCCCGGCCCGGTCGCAGGCCTCAAGGGCGACCAGGTCCGGGACCCGGCCTTGCGGTCACGGCTCCATCCGGCGTGCGCTACGGGGTGAAGACGTGCACCTTGCTCATCGGGTCGAACCACGCGGTCGAGGCGCCCCCCGGGGAGAGGATCTTCTCCTGCCCGTTCTCGGTGATGACCACGCCATACGTCCCGTGCTTGTTGTCCGCCCCCGCCGCGTCCAGTGGCGTCTTCTTCTTGGTGGTCTCCAGTCGGGACCACGACCGGGTGTCGAGGTTGAAGAACTGCGAGGACGTCACGGTGCCGGTGATATTGGAGGCGATGAACTCACCGCCGAAGGAGTAGACGCGTCGGCCGATACGCCCGAGCACGTTCGCGCCGGCGCCGAAGGGGGCGTCCTGCTCCTTTCGCCATCCGCCGCTGTGGTCGACTGCCAGCGACTCCACGCCGCGAAGGTGGGTGCTGACTTCATTGCGGCCCTGGAAGACCCAGATTCGCCGGTCGGCGTAGACCGCGTTGAAGTGCTCGCGGCTCTCCCGCAGGGCCGGGGCCCTGCGCCAGGTCAGTGGGAACCTGGTCGTGTCCAGGTAGCACACCGACGCGGTGGTGCTGATGGACCGGTTGATCGGGTCCGGGCTGTTCGGCGTCGGCACGACCCCGCCGATCAGGTAGATCCGACTGCCGACGCTGACGGCCGCCCCCGCCGACCGGGGCTCGGGCAGGTCGAGGCAGCCCGCACCTGTTGCGCACGGGCTGCCGTCGGAAGCCTTGACCTGCGTCCAGTGGCCGGACGGGTCACTCGCGCTGTTGGGAGTGAAGACGTACACGTGGGACGTCGGCGAGAACGGACCAGCGTGGCCCCCGAACGCCCAGATCCTGCCACGGTGGGCGACGGCGTTGATGTGGTGCATCGAGCTCGCCGGGAAGGACGAGGAGTTCGGCAGGCTCACCCACGCGCCCGGGACCGCCACGCCACTGACGGCCTTCCCGAGCGGTGTGTAGACCAGGATCTCCCCGGTACCAGAGAACTGGAACGGCTCGGGGGTGTCCTCGGTCGGCGCCGGCGGGGGCTGGATCGGCACGAATCCGCCGATCAGGTAGACGAACCCGTTGAGGACTGCGGCTGCGTGTTCCTGACGGGCTTGGTACCGGCCGGCCCTGTCGCGCAGGTTTTTCCCGCGTGACCACGTGCCAGCCCGGACCAGCGGATACGCCGAAATCGGTCGCTCGACGCCCGCATGGGAGACCGTGGCCTCCGCGGCGGAGGCGGTTCGTGGGGTGACAGCCAGGGCCGCCAGGCTTGCTGAGCCCACCAGCAGCCCACGCCGTCCGAAGCTGCCCGTCAACGCTGGCGCCCAGTGGAGTCCTGCAAGGTGGTGTATGACGATCCCGGTGAGCGTGTCCTGCTGACGTAGGCGCGGTCACCGCTGTGATCCTTCGAGTGATCTCTGACAACCGACTCGAATGGAGCACCACGATGACCGCTGGACCAAGTATCGACCCCGAGCTGTTCTTGCACGAACAGCTGGCGCAAGCCTCTCCGGACCTGCTGCGCGAGATGCTCACCACCTTCATCAACACCCTGCTTTCGGCCCAGGCGGACACTGTGTGCGGTGGCTACTACGGCACCCGATCACCGGAGCGCACCAACCGCCGCAACGGCTACCGCCACCGCGACCTCGACACCCGTGTCGGCACGCTCGACGTGGCGATCCCGAAGCTGCGGGAGGGCTCGTACTTCCCGGACTGGCTGCTGCAGCGCCGACGCCGCGCTGAGGCGGCACTGACGTCGGTGGTGGCGACCTGCTACCTGCTCGGGGTCTCGACCAGGCGGATGGACAAGCTGGTCCAGTCGCTCGGGATCACCGGCCTGTCCAAGTCCCAGGTGTCGCAGATGGCCAAGGACCTCGACGAGCAGGTCGAGCAGTTCCGCACCAGAGAGCTCACGGACGGCCCACACACGTTCGTCGCCGCCGACGCCCTGATGATCCGCGTCCGTGAGGGCGGGCGCGTGGTCAAGGTGGCGGTCATGGTCGCGACTGGCGTGAA
>JAABUR0100003167.1_pt1 | contig 23443 bp, 27 predicted proteins | sample 5560091 | NCBI WGS metagenome assembly JAABUR01 (sample SAMN10711879, study PRJNA513375) | rock metagenome | isolation source: Antarctica rocks | place: Antarctica: Victoria Land, University Valley sud
CGACCGCATCGGTGATGAAACCGCCGTCGGACATGACCTGCCAAAACTGCTGCAACAGGTCCGGACGAATGAAGATCGAATACTCAGCCACAGCCAACACCCAATCAGTAGGTGTTGCGATCACCGCGAGAACCCAAGGATCGTCTACTGAGACGGGTGTCGACCTCGGGCAAGACGGCCAGGTTGAGGCTCATGTGTCCGATACCGCAGCGGGGGTGAGCGGCGGAGGTGACTGCGTTCCTTGTAGCCAGAACCGATGCGGTGCGAAGGTGGCGGAATGAGCGACCCCAGGGCACCGAGCGGTGACAGGTCATGGATGCAGCGGTGGGCTTGGCTAGTGATGGGGCTCAGCGGACTGGGTGCCCTAGTGAGCGCCGTCCTCATAGCCAACGCCGACGGGCCCCCGGTATGGCTGGCATGGTTGATAGGCCTCTGTGCAGTAGGCACTCTCGGCGCAGCCGTGTGTGAGCTGCGAACCAGGTCTCGTCGTCAGTCCGGGAGATCGGATGCCGGCGGCGCCTAGCGCACCGGAAACACTGGTGGGCATCCTCCGGATGAGACGAGCATTAATTGACACCGAGGTACTAGTACCGGGTAGGGATCGACGAATGAGACGCCAAGCGCGAGCGTCTGCTGCGGTTGTCCTGACGGTGATTAGGTTAGACGGATGCGGCTGTTGAGCGTGAGGACGAGCGGGATCGGCGGTTTGCTCGACGGCGAGGTCGACCTACCCACGTCGGCGGTCGCAGCAATCGCCGGTGGGAACGGCACAGGGAAAAGCAAGCTTCTTGCCTGCATGCTGTCGCCTTGGACAGGCGCCCTACCGACACCCCGGGCCAGCGAGTCGGCGGAGGTGGCCGTGCAGATCGCGGTCGACGAGGCTGAGCGCACGTCGCTAAACGAGCTGTCGATGCAGGTGGGTTGGGGTGAGGCCGAATTACCGGGCAACTTCTGGGTTGTCACTCGCACGCAACCGCTGGCCGGCGTCAGTCGCGCGTCCGAGCCGCAACTCACCGTGCTGCAGGAGTTCGCACGTCAACCGGGCCTACTCAAACAGCAACCGAGCCTGGACGTGCTCTACCTGCCAGCAGAACGGCGCCTGCTGCCGTCTACTTCGACCGGAATCGACCTGAACCAACTAAGCGAGGATCTCGCCGCTCAAATGTCGGTCAATGCCCGAGGTTCGGCGCAAAGTTACGGCCGCCTTGACGACGCAGAGTTTGAGCAGTACGCGAAGGCGCTGTGTGTCGCCGGCCAGCTTCGGGAGGATCCGGACGATCTCGCGGTCCCCGGGGATCGGCCTCGGCTTGACTGGGACGGTTTCAAGGCGGTCGTAGACAGTCTGATCTCACCGAAGCGGTTACTGCCCCTCACCAAGCGGCACCCCGAGAGCCTGCGGATTGCTACCCCGGATGGTGCGCAGCACGCGGTCCAGGATTTGAGCAGCGGGGAACGGCAGGCGCTGATCATCGTCAGCAGGATTCTCCGGGCCGGCGCCGGCCACGGCGTTGTGATCATCGACGAACCGGACGCGTACCTACACCCGAGCCTGAGCCGGCGCCTAGCGGTAGCGCTTGAGGCCGCGACCGGCAGCGACGGTCAGCTTGTTCTCGCGACGCACAGCCCCGCGATCTTGGACACGCTAGCGCCCTCCAGCATCTTGCGGTTGTCCCACACAAGGCCCGCCGCGCGCGTCGCAGACGAGGCCGAACGGCTGGATGTCTATCGCGCCGCGGGCTTCAGGGCAAGTGCGTTGACCCAGTCAGACCTGCTGGTAGTGACCGAGGGCGACTCGGACGCGACCTTGCTGCCACTCCTGATCCCCGAACTCGGCCGTGCGACACTTCGTCCTGCAGGCGGACGGACGGCAGTTCTCGCCGATGTCGAACGGGTCCATCGCTTCGAGCTACCTGTGCTGGGTGTCGTCGACGGCGACGTGCTCCTCGACCCTGTCCCGGTGAATATCACCGCATTCGTTACGGTCTGGGCGGCCGGAGACGTTGAAGGCGTCCTTCTTTCCGACGACCAAGCGTTGACGGTGATGGACGATCGAGGCCTCTTGCGTGCGCCCTATGAGACAGTCGAAGCGGCGCGCGCCCTGCTGGATCGGCTTGCCGCGGACCAGAAAGGAAACGTTGTCGCAGAGCTCGCCCAGCGGCTCCTGCGCACGAAGGCCGGCATCCATTGGCCGACACCCCGTGGTAATCGGCCAGTCGAGCGGCTGCGCGAAGCCGTCCAGAAGATGGCCGTACCGTCGGAAGGCGACCTGCGGCAGGCAATTCAAGACGCGGAAGACATCTGGCTCAAGCACGAAGACGACAAGTGGCAACTCGTCCGCGGAAAGTACGTCCTGCCACTGTTCGCGCAGGACGCCAGCGTCGTTCGGTCGGGTCAGGCCCTCTTGGAAGCAGTGGCCCGGGCCCGTCCGGACCTCAACCGACTACGTCCCTTCACCAGCGCCGTGAAAACCGCCCTCGACCAGACACCCTGACGCCGGGACTCGCACGTCCGCCTCAGGGGAGATCTTGAGCGCGAGACGCCCCGCTCGGCCGACTTCCCTATCGGACTGGACGTCTCACCAAGCGGACCGGCTATCGAGACGGTGCCGTTCTGATCTGCGCTGCCCAACAACCACGCTCGGACGCTGGGTCTCTATACTAACGGCCCCGCCAGGACAGTTGTCCCGACCGGGCCGTCCCCGACAGATGGGCTCAGTTGGCTGGAAGTTGGTATTGGGTCAGGATCGCGACGAGCGCGTCTTGAGGGTTGTCGTCGGGGATGGCGACGATGAGATTCTGCGGGCCGTCGGGGGTGTCCGGTTGGCTGCTGGCCTTGATGGCTGCGGCGGACTCGGTGGGTGTGAGCGCAATGAACACGGCACGGATGCCCGCCGGAGCTTTGGCGAGATACACCGTGCGGTTGCCCGCATTGATGGTGGCTACAACCTCGGGATGGGTCGCCTGGATGGCGTCGGCCTCCTGTGTACATGCGTCCCCGCTACCGATGCCGCCGTAGGGGGCGGAATCCGATTGCCAGAGTGTTTTGACTTTCGTCATGTCCAGATGCGTGCCGGACAGTTGGTCGAGGCCGGGGTGGCTGCCACTCGCAGCCGCACCACTCGCGGCCTCGATCTGCTGGTCGCTCGGAGTGTGGTTGCCGGCGAGGTTGACGACGGTGGCGGAGATGCCGAAGACGGCTGCGACCGCACCGGCCACCGCGGCAACCATCAGCGCGGGCCAGGCAGTCCGTTGCCGTCGGGCTCGGCCGCGGACCGCAGCAAGGACGTCCTGCGGATCAGCAGTAGCGGCTTTCCCGACCTCGGACTACTAAGGGTCCTCCGCCCCACCCGGCCGCATCAGCCGACGACGTGCCTTCCCACCCGCCCGCTGACAGCAGGCAGGACCCGGGACGCCCGGAATGGTTCCCACGTTCACTTTCGATCCGTTCAACGGGGTCGGCGCCCAGCTATGCCCCTGCAGCATCGCCGCGGCTACGCCGCAGACTTTCACCGCGGCCTCCGGACCGGCGACATCACCCGACCCAGGAGTTCCCGGCAAGACGCAACCGCCATGCCGGTACGCGCTGCTACCCAGCCCACATCCGCCAGGTTGGAGCTGGTGGCTCTCTTGAGGGGCTTTCAGCCGCTGGTTCCTCACGTACGCCTTTCCGTCTCGCTAGCCGAGCCCAGGCCATCTGGCAGTACTGACCCGCCTCGTCGTTGTCGGGGCCGCTTCCACCCTCACCGGCGACTCCCGGATCAGGCTGCCCCCAGCTACACCCAGACCGCTACGACGGCCCGGAGGTGAAGGTCTCCCACCTCCACTCGGTTCGAAAGCGCCTCGTGGCGCTCGATGTCTGTCAGCCACAACAGGTTCCGGTCGCACGCAGTGAACGCGCGTTGCACCAGGTCGTCGGGGACCGGTGGACCGACCTTGCCGCCCTTGCCACGGCGAGGCCGTTTGCCGAAGCTGGACCACCACGCGTTGTCAGCGCAGATCCGGCACGCCGTCCGGTCGCTCATCACCGCACCGGCGTAACGGGCCTGGTCGGCCAGCAACCGGTGACCGAACTCCGGGTCGTCGCGGTGTGCGTCGAACAGCGCATTCGCGCGATGGGCCTGCACGAGGTGGGTATCGCCGACCGGTCGACACAGCCACCGGTAGCAGGCTGCCTGGCGAGCTTGAGTACCCGGCACGTCACCGCGACGGGGATCCCGTCGTCGGCGAGCTCTTTCACGAGCGGGTAAAGCCTTTTCCCGGCAGGTGAGCCTGCGACAGGTAGGTGGCCGCACGTCGCAACACCTCGACCTCCTGCTCCAGGAGCCGGTTGCGTTTGCGCAGCTCCCGCAACTCAACCGACTTCGCAGCGCTCGCGCCGGGCTTGATCCCGTCCTCGACGTCCGCGGCGCGCAGCCACTTCCACAACGTCATCTGATGAACCCCGAAATCAGCGGCGACCTGCTCGACAGTTACACCAGGCTCACGACCACGAGCGACCCTGACCACATCGTCGCGGAAGGACCGCTTGTGGGCCCGGAAGACCTGCGAGAGAGAGTCGTCGACGGGCGGCTCATCGCGCCAGCCGCCACCACGGTGACGTCGCTGAATCCGGCGTGTTCGAGGTCGGTGGTGATCCCTTCGGCGGTGCGGAAGTACAGAACGCTGGTGTATACGGCGTCGCGCCCATCCTGGAACACGTTGTGCGCGTCGAACGCCACGCGGCCTTGGTATACCTCGGTGACGTGGAGCCACTCGCGGAGGTGACCGGCCGGGATGTCGCGCTCGGTGTAGGTCGCGGCCCGTGTCCAGTGCTCCCAAGCCCGGGCTGCCGGATTGCGAGTTTCGAAGCTAATGACTCCGCCGAGTCTGAGTGCTTCGGCAAGGGAGCTCAACACCGACGGATAGGCCTCCGGACTTAGCTAAGACATCTCTACCGGACCTGGTCGGAGGCGGGGGCGCTCATCGTCGAACCGGCTCTGGATCACTGACCGGATTCATCTCGGGTCAGCTGCCTCGATCCACGGGAAGCCGGCCGGGTTGCGGGATTGCCGCGCGGTGAGGATTAAGCCGAGTGTAAGTGTGCTTGATCATTTTGATTCTGGGCCGGGCCTCTTCTTTTTTTTTCGTCTCGCCCACAAGGACACCAGAAGTACAGCTATTGCCAGTGGCAGCGATAAACTGCCGACCAAAGTCTCGGAACGACGACTGTCGCTAATACCCAACACAATTAACTGCGCCGCCCCCAACACGGAAAAAAAGCATATTCCAACAAGCCAGCCCCATCGCTTCTGAATGAGAACCATTATGAATAATGCTACAAATAGGAGGACAGCGTGCCAAATAGTCATTCGGATTGCGCCTCCATAATCTCAGGGTTGCGGTCGTCTAGTCCTTTCCTGTTCCTATCCAGGGAGTTGCTACCTAAGTTGCCCGGCTGATCACCACCCAAAAGGCAGAAATGGCCCGGAAGTACTCCCATAGACATTCTCTGAAAATGTATCAATCGGATCATCGAAAGTGACGAAAGATTCATCCTTGCTATACTCAGCTCCCGCGACAGCTCCGACAGCAGCAAATGATGCTCCCGCTGCACACACAACTGCCCCGATAGTACAGAAACTTCCCACTATGGTTGCTACGGCGGCTCCGAGGAGCTCATCGATCCAGTCGAAGTCCAATCCGTTGGGATCGACGTGGTTGATGGGGTCGTTGCCGGCGTAGGTGTAGGGGTTGTTGTCTTGGCCGGAGGGGTCTTGTTGGGTGAAGCGGCCGAGGGTGGGGTCGTAGTAGCGGGCGGATAGGTGCAGGAGTCCGGTGGTGGGTTGGGTGTAGGCGCCGGTGTAGCCGAAGGGTTGGGTGAAGGGTGCTGCGGTGGTGATGGTTTGGGCGCCGAATGGTTGGTAGGTGGCCCCGGAGACGGGGTTTCCGGTGTTGTCGACGGTGTACAGGATGCTGCCGAGGTTGTCGGTGAGTGGGTAGTAGTGGACACCTGTGTAGGTGACGAATCCGGCGATGGCGCCAGAGGGCTCACGTTGGACGTAGACCTGAGAGGCGACGCCGGAGCCGGTGTCGACGGTAACTTCGGTGACGCCGGTGAAAGAGTTCCGCAGGACCTGGGAGTCGGTGCTGTTGATCTTCGTTCTGTACAGGTAGGTGTTGCCTGCGCCGAGATTATTGTTGGGTAGCGCTGCGCCGCCGCCGATGCTGACGCCACTGTTTTGGTCGCGGTTGGTCCAGGTGTCGGTGCGGGTGGCGGCGCCGGCCAGGCTGGTGCCGCTGGAGGTTTCGTTGCCGTCGACGTCGAACTGGTAGTTGCCGGCGGTGCCGGTGGGTCCGGTGAGTTGGCCGTTGGCGCCGTCCCAGGTGGAGTTCGCGGTGCCGGGGCAGGTCGCGGTGGCGCCGGTTTGGGCGCTGGTGCGGTTGCCGTTGGTGTCGTAGCAGTAGGTGAATCGGGCGGTGATGTTGTTGCTGGGGTCGCGGCTGGTGGCGTGCTGCAGCCTGCCCTCATTGGTGTAGGTGTAGGTAGTGGTACGGCTAATGGTGTTGTCGGTGCGGGTGATGATGTGGCCGGTGTCGTGCCCGGATTCGGTGTAGCTGTAAGTCAGGTCGACCGCCGTGGCCGGTGCTCCGGCGGTGGTGGTGCGGCCGGTGATGTTGGTGACCCGGCCGGCATTGTCGTAGGTGTATTCCTGCCGGGCCAGATTCCCCGGGTAGATGGCTGCTTTGCGGCGACCGTTTTTGTCGATGCTGAAGATTGTGCAGAGCGAGGCGACGGTGGGCGGCGCGGTCGGGCTGAACCCGGCGCAGCTACCGCCGGGTTGAGCCATGCTGGTCAGGCTGCCGGCGTCGTCGTAACCGTAGGTGAGGGTGATGCCGGAGCCATCACTGAAGGTCAGCATCCGCGAGTTCGCATCCCAGGTCACCGTGTTGGCCGCCTTACCGGTGGGTTGTTCGCTGATGCTCCGGTTCAGCGCATCATAAACATAAGTCACCCCATAAACGGTGGTGCCGGCTGCGGTTTTGTCGGTTTGGGATAGCTGGTCGCCGTCGTCGTCATAGACAAGCTGGGTGTAGGTGCCGTCGGCGTAGGTGGTGCGGGTCAGCCGATCCATCGCGTCATAGCTGTACGTGGTGGTCTGGCCGCGGGAGTTGGTACTTGAGGTGACCCGGGAGAACCCGTCGTAGGCGTAGGTTTCGGCCGGCGGGGTGGTGCGGGAGTTGTCGGGTTGTGCGGGTGTCATCGACACCAGCTGACCCATCGCGTTGTAGGAGTACTTGGCGCGGTGCCGGTTCGGGAACGTCGCCGAATACAGGCCGTCGCGGGTTTCGCAGAGCGCACCGCCGTAGGCGGCGGCGCCGGCCGGCCCGCAGTTCGCCACCCCACTGTCGCCCTGGTACCGGCTGGTGTACGTGGTGGTGCCCTTACTGGTGGACGTCACCAGGCCGGTGCTGCCGTAGTTCAGGGCCGTCGCGGCCGGTCCGGTGACCGAGGTGTCCCGGTCGTCGCTGATCTTGGCCGGCTGATACGCCTGCGGCCCGGTGAAATCGGCGGTCACGTTCGCGCCGGTAGGCATCGCGGTACTGGTCTTGTTGTTGTTGACGTCGAAGGTGGACGTGGTGGACGGGTCGGTGGTGCCGCCGGTGTAGTTGGTCGCCGACACCGACGCGGTCACATCGCTGTTGGTGTTGTACGTCGAAGAGCGGGTATCACCCAACGGGTTGACGACATTGGTGACCCGGTCATCAACGTCGTAGCTGTAGTTGCTGGTCTTGCCGTAGGCGTCGGTGAAGGTGGTTTTCCCGATCTCGGTCGACGGGTAGGCCAGGGCGATGGTGGTGTCGAAACCGATCACCAGGGCGGGGCTGGCGCCGTTGCGGTAGGAGACGGTGAGGACTTTCCCGGCGCTGTCGTAGGCGATGTCGGTGGTCTGCATCGGGCTGCTGGAGGTGCAGGTCACCCCAGCGGTGGACCCGCGCGGCGAGATGATCCGGGTCAGCAACGCACCGGTGTAGCAGAACCGGGTGATCTTGCCGGCCGGATCGGTGAAGGTCGTCAGGTATCCGGTGTAGCTGTCGTAGCTGTAGCCCATGGTGCGGGCACCGGTCGCACCAGCCGCGAGGGTTTCCGTCATCGTGGTGACCCGGCCGGCGCTGTAACCGAAGGTGACCGACCGGTTGCCGGTGGTGTCGGTCAACTTCGTGGTGACCAGCGGGCTGCCGGAAGAGGTGTAGGTGACGGTGTTACCGGACCGATCGGCGGCCGAGGACAGCCATGCTGTGGTCGAGGTACTGGTCGGCAGGGTGAAGGTGTACTTCATTTTCGATTGCCGGAACGTCATCGTGTAGTGCGTGCTGTCCGGGCGGATCAGGTCGGCGTTCAACCCGTTGCGGTTGTAGTAGGCACCGGTCGAGCTTTCTGCCGCGACCGACAGGTTGCGTTGGAACACCGCCCGGGCGCCGCCGGGCTGGGTGAAGGTCACCGTCCCGGGCGCGATCACCAGCCCGGTGTCCACCCCGCCGGACATTGACCAGCCCAACCCGTAGGCGCCGCTGATGCCGTTCGCGGCGAGCAGGCTGTTGTAGGTGCGGCGCACCGTCAACGGTATGCCCGGGCCGGAGATCTGATCATCCAACCCGTTGACCACCAGGTTCCGGGTGCCATAGGCCACGTGCAGATCCATCCGGTCGGTCAACCGGTGGTTGTAGCTGCCGACGGCTTTTTCCTGGCCAACTTTCGGTACCCAGGTCACCACCAGCTCGGGGTGGTGCGCGGCGTTCGCTAACCCGTAGAACCCCAAGGTGTTGGACGCTGCCTCGTTTTTCAACCGGATGATGACGCCGCGGTTGGTGGTGGTCAATCCGACCCAGCGGTCCACCAGATCGGTGATGTTGAACTTCACCGGCTGATCCAAACCCGGTGGTGTGACCGGACCGCTGGCCTGCGGCGTCGGTGTGTTGCTCGGCTGGGTGGCCCAGGTGATGGTGCTGTCCCAATCGCTCGCCGGCTGATACACCCCAGTGTCCAGCGGGTTGGCGGTCGACGCCGTGTGCTGGGTCAGCACCAGATCAGCGTTGGTGACCACCGCATCCAACGGCACCGGTGAGGTGTTGCTGGTCAGATCGCCGAACTTCAGGAAGGCCCGCCGCACATACGCGGTGGACCCGTACACCAGGTCGTTGTCGGTACCCGTCGTCGAGGAACACAACTTCGGATCCGCCGGAGTGCCGGGGGCCGGGTTGGTGACATAACAGCCCAGACTGTTGGAGGTGCCGAACGTCGTCGACGGGTCCAGCAGCACCGGGAACACCCGCTCCGGCGCGGCCAGCCACTCGTGGTTGACCACGGTGGTCACCGTCCATACCGGGGCCGCCCCGCTGACCCGGTAGGACGCATCAACCGTCGAGACGTTGGTGTCCGGATTCTGCGACGCATCCGTCAGCACCGGCGCGGGAATCGCCGCCACTGCTTCACCTTTCGCGTTTCGGATCGGTAAACCGCCGTTGGCGTCGGGCGACCCCAGCGTGTACCCGGCAGTCAACGTCACGGTCTGGGTGAACTCGGAGGCCACCTCCGGGGAGGCCAGCCGGAACGACTGCTCCAACACACCGGGCCGGACCGTAAACAACTCATCCACCCCCGGGAACACCCCCGGATACGTCGCCGTCGCCCCCGACGGCTGCGCCGAGACTTTCGCCCCGCCCAGCAACACCGATGTCACCGTCAGACCGTCCTTGGTCACCGACACCGGGCTCCCCGACAGCGCCGGCATCGCGACCTGATGACTGCCCGCCCGGTTGCGCCACAGCCCATTCTCGGCCGGGATCAGGGTGTTATCGATCTTTTCCCACACCCCCGCCTGCGGAAAATTGACCGGCATCGTAGAAAACCGAGTTTGCAGCTGCCCGCCCTGCACGAACGTGCTGGAATTTTCCGTCCGCAGCCGCGGCAACTCCCCATCCGGTCCTGCCCCGGCCAACAACGCCGAATCAGCCGGCCGGCTCGTCGGGGCACCGGAGGACGGTCCCGTCGTCCACGTCCGTCCCGTCGGCCCCGGGTCATACCCGCCCAGGCCCGTCCCCGCTGCCGGTGTCGCCGGCGCTGGCGCCGCTACGGCTGCTGGGCTGGCTGTCACCGCCAGCGAAACCACCAGCACAGCAACGGAAATGACAGCGGCAAGCAGCTGCGGACGCCTCATTGGATCTCCCCGACAAACAGTGAACGTCCGACAACCCGGACAGCCACACAGCACACCCACAGCCGCCCCTACGACAAGGGAGGCACCCAGAGTTCACTCTCTCAGTGGCCCCGGCGCCCTAACAGCCCTGATCACGGACGGACCAACGAGCGTGTGGAGTGAACCCGGCTATCGCTCTCCCGGGAACGGCCGTCACTCTCTCGCCGAGGATCCTTTCTCATGATGGATTCGTACAATCACGCGCGCGAACGTCCTGCCCTGACCTAGCTTTTCAGGAAAAATTCCAGAAAAAGGCAGCCCGGTGCGAGGAAAATACCGCAGGCGCGCCCGCGGGTGACGCGCCCCTTCCCGCGCGATATACACCGTCAACGACCTATGTAGGAGTAGGGTCCAGGCGGTGAGGAAGACCAACGCACTTGTCAACGTTGCCGCCGCCCTGATGGCCGATCCCGCCGGCCGACACTGGGGCTATCGCCTGTCCAAGGTCGCCGGCGTTCGATCCGGGGTCATGTATCCGATCCTGACTCGCCTGCTGGGCGAAGGCTGGTTGATCGACGGTTGGGAGGACCCCACGACGCTGACCGAGAAGCGGCCCCCGCGCCGCTACTACGAGCTCACCGACACAGGTCGCCGCGAGCTCGGCGGTGTGGTCGCCAGCGCTCAGCGCGACCCACGGTTCCGGCCGGAACTTCGACTGGCTGGAGGAATCACATGACCGAGTTGATCGGCGGACAACTCGGCTCTGCCGCGATGCGTGCTTCCGCGCGGTGGCGTACGACCAAGATGGCTGTGAGGCGGTTCACTCCGAAGGACAACAGGATGAGCCCGGTGGCGTCGGCCAGATTCGCGCCGAGGCTGCTGGCCAGGACGAAGTCACCGACACGGATCGCGACGAAGATCGCCCACAAGACGATGCCCGCCCAGGTGAGTCGATATTGCAGCCTGGCGTCGGTCTGTCGGAAGTGAGTCGCATAGCCCATCGCGGTGCCTGTAATGGCGACCAGCCCGAGCTCCGCGACGATGAGCCAGTCCGCGCGAACCCAGGCAAATCCACCCCAGATCTCGAACACCAAATAGGCGAGTCCAGCACCGATGATCAACACCGGCAGGCGAAGCATTCTGTGCAGCTCGGCCGAGCGCCAGATGAACTGTCGGATGACAAGGACCGCGATCCCTACCGTGATGATCACGTCATCGGCGATCTGATTGATCGCGCTCCAAACGACTGCCATCGTCATCCCTATTCAATCACGAGTGATGTAATCTGAAGCGTATCACCGGTGATTGAACAAGGCGTGCGTGCAGCCACCCTTCACCGCCTCGCACGGACGCTCCGCGAGGTCGCGTTGCTGGCCACGGAAAACACCGGCGACGACCGGGCCAACGCCGGAGAGCTCGCTGTCCTCGAAGACATTGCCCGCAACCCAGGATCAACCATCAGTGACTCACCCGGCGCACCGGGCTCGCGCAGAGCCTCGTCTCGCGCATCACGCATGGCATGGCTGACGATGCGGGGCCATGCCAGCCCTACCAGCGCGTTTGAGGATCGGCTCACGGCACGGGCCGGCGTGCCAGCGGTAGATCTGGCCGCCTCGTAACTCGACCGATGCCGGAGCGTCGGGTATGTCCAAGGCCTGGATCACGGCAATCACCTTGATACGCCCTCGCAGGACCTGGCCGTCCGCGCAAACCCAGTGCGAGGACGGGTGGACCATCGGCTTCAGCGCTGACCAATCGCGGGGGGGTGATGGCAGCATGCGCGGCGGCATGGAGGTGATCACCTCCACAGCTTGCCGCAACCAGATCCGTATGCGAAGAAAGGGGACGGCGGCGCTGTCCCGGCGGGCGGGGTTAGCCGGTGAAACTCACCCCGGCGATGCAGAACTCGTTGCCCTGCGGGTCCTGCATGACCGTCCATTGATGGCTGCCCAAGCGGTGGTTGCCAACGACTGTCGCGCCGAGCGCGACCAGCTTGTCGATAGCTGACGGGTCAGGATCGACCAAGTCGATGTGGATCCGGTTCTTTGCGCGCTTTGTTTCGGGGACTTTGTTGAAGTACCAGGCGGGTTCTGCTCGCTGGCCGTCGGCTCCGCCGATGGTGGCGAACTCGGTGCTGCTGCCTTCGTCGAGTGGCCGGCCGAGGACCGTCGACCAGAAGCGGGCCGTGCTCAAGACGTCCACGCAGTCGAAGGCGATGTTGCCGATTCTTGCTGCCATGGCCCGATCGTACGGCGCCCGGCAGACGTCACTCATCTGACGACCACTCCGGCGGCTGTTGACAGGCACCGGCGACCCATCACCTGATCGCCGATAATCTATTATGTCAAGTAGTGGTCGAAAGTGGTTGTCCCCGCGATCCAAACGCCGAAGGTGGCGAGCGACAGGCCACCGCGGACCTCTTCGCCGGTGCGATCGGCTCCTACAAGAACCCAGCATGCGACCGTACCGTGCAGTTCGATGATCCCGTCGAAGCAGCCGAGGTGGTGCAGCTCGCGGACTTGCTGCTTCGCATCGTTCGCAGGGCTGCAAATCATCTGCAAGGCGGCTAGGGCGGCAAACGCGTTGTCCAACAACACATCTGGATCCGTTACCTGACATAATATAAGTAATCGGCGATGGCTACGTGAGTTTACGCCGCGGACGGGAAGCGAGACCTGAGGTCAGTGCGCCGTGGTGAACAGCGGCGGCCTGTTCGCCTCGGGATGATCGTTTCGGGAGCTGCGAAGCGCCTCTGGTTGCCGTAGGTCCAGTGCCAGGTTCGTCAGGGCCGCTCCGCCGTGCAGAACGCGGAGCAGGTCGGCGACGACGAACGTCGACGCGGCGGCGCCGACGAAGGCGGCGCCGACGGTGACCCCGGCGACGTCGAGCATGCCGCAGCGGACCGCCTTTTGATCCTTACCGGCGTCGACCTGCCGGTCGATCTCGTCCTCGTACGCCTGCGGCAGCACCGGCCGAGGTGCGGCCGGTGGTGGCCCGGCGAAGACCAGCGCCGGGCCGCGGGCCGCAGGGAAGGTGTGCAACACCATGTCCAGGTACTCCACCGGCCCGGCGCCCAGGCCGGCGTCGACAATGCGAGTGAAATTGGCTTGGTCCAGGTCCAGCAGCTGGCGGGGACCGATGCTGTCGAAGCCCGCCAAGGCCACCGTCGGCTCGTTACGCGCTGGGTTCGCATGCGTTGTCGAATGGAAGTGTTTGTCGAACCCCCGATCGACGATTCGGGTACCGATGCCCAACTCTTCAAGGGCGGCAGCAGTGATGCGGGTCTTGCGTTGCCCGGCCTGGTCGGCCCGGGTCAGCAGTTGCGTCGAGGTGTTGCCCTTCACGGCGACGTCGAAGTCGACCAGACCGATCTGCACGTGCCCGGGGTTGGCGTAGGGCAGCAGACCCAGCGTCCAGGCGAAGGCCTGGCCGAGGTGGCCTAGGCCCAACAGCCACAGACTGCTCGGCAGGTATTTCAGCTCCGGGCCGACCGCCTCCGCCTCCCGCCAGGGCAGGTCGGGCCGCCACAGGGACAGGCCGACGTCGCGGCGGCCCGGGGTGACCGCCCCTAATTGCTGTTGGAATGTCTCGGAAACCCCCAACGCGGCCGCCAAAATCCCAGCCGGGGTGATGCCTGTCCGGCGGGCGGAAGCAAAGTCGGGGTCCGGGGTACGCAGGACGGCGGCGCACCAGCCGCGGTACTGCAGGTAGAGAACCGGGGCGCCGGGGGCTGCGTCGCCCGGTGCGCCGATGACCACGGTGGGATAGGCGTCGACGAGATGGTCGGTGACTGTGCCGCCGAAGCGGCAGACGGTGTCGGAGGCGGTGTGGCCTTTCGTCCACCCGACCGTCAGGACCGGGTCGGTGTCCAGGCGGACGTGAACGCCGCCGAGGAACGCGCGGCTGGCAGTGTTGACCGCGGTGGCCAGCGCGGCCTGCCCGGCCCGGTCCTGTTCCAGGCCAGGGCCGACCGCTACCTGCAGCACCTGGTTCTGCAGACAGCGGCGAGCGTCGTCGCTGTCGACCGCCCGGCCGGAGTCGATGAGGATCTTGGCGGTGCGGTCCACATCGTCGACCTGGTGCCAGCTCATCGCCACCACCAACTGGTCAGCCGCAGCCGGCGGCGAGCGGCGGCGTCGGTCCAGGTGTCGAAGCGACGCCCGTCGTAGCGATGCACCCCTACCCGCCGAGACTGGATGGGCCTTTGCGCTAGGTGCGGCACGATCAGCGCGACGTGGCCGGCGCGGGCGACCATCGGGTTAGCCGCATCGGTGCCGCTTTGCCGTACCCCAAACCCAGGGTGGGTGTGGACGTCGCCCAGGACACGCCGGTTCTGCTGGTCGCAAAGGTCCCACAGCCTGCTGAAGGCAAGCCCGTTCATGGCGATCCCTCCGGTCAAACAATGCGGATCCAGGTCATCGAAGTAGACGATGCCGGTGACGGTGCGGCCATCACCGGCCCGCTCCCCCAGCAGGAACGCGCCCGCTTCGCGCCCGCCCTGACCGCGGCGGCCCAGTTCGCCGATCAGGTGCTGCCAGTCGCGCCGCCGGATCCGCAGCAGGGCGTGGCGGTCAAACACCGGCGTAGTCGGCGGCGTTGAGGGTCTCGTGGACGTTGGCCAGGACGAAGCTGAAGTCGCGGGCCGGGTGCCACGCCGTGGCCGGATACTGGTTGGCCCATTCCGGGTGGGCCTGCAGGCCCACCCGGTCCCACGGCGCATACATGGCGGTGGCCCCGCCCATCCAGCCGTCAAAGCGGAACAGTTGGGCGGCCCGCTCTCCCTTGGGTCGCCGGTCGGCCGGCAGCGATACGCCTTCTTCGAGGTCCCACAGGCCGCCGGTGGGGGCATCGTTCGGGTAGCCGGTGCAATCGAATCGCAGCACGAACTCCGCTGGCCCGTTCTCGCGACGAGCGGCCAACACCCCCACTACCAAGATCGGCCAGTCGCAGGAGATCAACCGCCACCGACCGGCGGCCACCCCGGCTCGGAACCGGCCGCCTGCCAGATGGGCGAGGAACACCGTCCGATCCGGTGACACCGTCGTGGTGCTCATCCGGCAAACCGGGACCGCGGCAGCAGATCCAGCGTCAGATGGCCGGTACCGGCCGGGACTAGCGACCCGACGTGCACCCCGTCCTCCAAGAAGTGGTCGGCGCCCGGGACTGCCAACACGTGCGCGGTCTGCTGCTCAGGGGACAGGTTCGCCGCCCGCGGCCCGAACACCCACCGGCTGACCGCCCCGATGGTCTTGGCCGGGCCGAACCGGTGGTCGAAGTTGTCCCCGTTGAACCGGACGGTCACCTCGACGCGGCGGCGGGGACCGACATGCACGTGATGGTGCGGGTCGATACCGGCCTGCTCGAAGGTGGCATCAAGATCGATCTCCTCGTCGACGTCCTCCACCCATACTCCGTGCTCACCGTCGGAGGTGACCAGCAAGGTGCGCACCAAAACGGTGAGCTGCACCTCGGCGAGTTCCGGGTGCTCGGCGTCGGGCCGGTGTACGAACAGTTCCATGACAGCTCCTCTACGGCGTGGTGGACACCGACTCCACGTCGAGACGGTAACCTGACATCCAGAGGGTACATGAAAACTTTAGGTCTGCGAGGTATAAAACTTGGTTTGGACGTCGGATGGACATGAGCTTCGCTGAGCCGGGGCTGGCCGCCCTGTGCAACTCGCGAGCCCGCTTGGTCGCCCGGTGGGGGCCAGAGTTGGCAACGATCATCTGCAGGCGGTTGCTGGACCTGGCCGCAGCCGACCCCGACTGCCTGAACCGGCTGCCTGGGGTGCAGGTCATACTCGACAACGGTGCCGTCGTCATCACCTTCGAGGGGGTCGTCAAGATCAGCGGCGCCCTAACCTCCGAACTGCCAACGCACGGCCAGATCACCAGCGACAGCCGCCTGATCATCACCAGCCTGACCGTCACACACCCGAGCGTGTCCGGGAGCAAACAATGAGCATCGCCGTTACCCCCACCCCCCCGCACCCCTACCGACCCGCCTACTCCAGCCCGCCCGGCGAGACCCTGCGCGATCAGATCGCCGCGCACAACCTGTCGCAGACCGAACTGGCCACGCGCACCGGCTTGTCGATCAAGCACGTCAACCAAATCATCCAAGGCGCGGCTCCCATCACGCTGGAAACGGCCGTCATCCTGGAACGAGTCACCGGCCTACCGGCCAGCTTCTGGAACCGTCGGGAGGCCGACTATCGGGAGGCGCTACTGCGAGCCCACCCCAGCCCGGTCAGGGCCGAGGACGTCGATTGGCTCAAGGCGCTGCCCATCAAGCAACTGCAACAGCGCGGCCACCTGCCCGTCGAGAAAGACCAGGGCCGGCTGCTGGATGCCGTGCTGACGTTCTTTGGAGTCGCCGACCGCCGCGCCTACGAGCGGGTTTGGCGCGGTCCCGTTGCCTCGTTCCGCCGCTCCACCGCGTTCGCCAGCCGGCCCGGGACCGTGGTGTCCTGGCTGCGCATCGCTGAACTCCAAGCCCAACCCGCCCGCGTGGAGCCCTACAACGCGCCCGGATTCCGGCGCATCCTGGGACAGATCCGGTCGCTGACCGCACACGGCGACCTCAATCAGATCGTGTCCCTATGTGCGGCCGCCGGCGTCGTCGTCGTCTTTGTCCCCGAAGTTACCGGCTGTCGCATAAGCGGGGCGGCCTGGTGGGCAAGCCCCACTCGCGCAGTCATCGCCCTGAGCGACCGCTACAAGGCCGACGACCACTTCTGGTTCACCTTCTTCCATGAAGCCGCGCACCTGCTGTTGCACTCCAAAAAGGAGACATTCGTCGACGACGGCAAAGACAACGACGTGGTCGAGGACGAGGCAAACCGATTCGCCGCCGACTACCTCATCCCCGCCCCCGCCGCCGCCCGTTTGCCCACCCTGGCCATTGACGCCGACGTTCGCGCCTTCGCGGCCGACCTCGGCATCGCACCCGGCATCGTGGTCGGCCGGCTCCAACACGACCACCTCTGGGACTTCAACCGCGGCCACGCCCTCAAACGGCGCATCCAAATCGTCGACACCTGACACGGCGATGAGCATCCGGCGGCAGCGTGCAGGAGGTGACGTGCGAGCGGTTGAACGTTCCTCGGCCTAGGGCCGACTCGCCACTGTTTGAGAGAGCACAGCAGGTCAGGAGAGCGGCAGACTGCCTGTCTCGCAAGCAGTTTGAACCGCAACCTGACATACCGGAGGTTATCGGCGGTTCGTTTTGATCGAGTTGCGGCGCATCATGAGAGCATTCCTGGCATGGTCTCGCGGCCTTTACCGGCACTGACGGTCGAGGACCTCACCGCGCAGCTGATCTGGCGAGTCGTCGGCCCCCTGCCGTGGCTTCGACCCAGAGTTCACGCCGCGCTGCTATGGGCAGGCATCGACGCCGAGGCCCCGTTCGTCAAGGACATTGGCGCACGCTTCGGCGTCTCACACGAAGCGGTACGAAAGTGGCTGCAACCGATACGACAGACCGGACCCACCGTCCCGTTGAACGACACCCAGCGGCAGCAGCTACTGCGGCCGTCCTTTCCCGGTGACGATCACCTCGCCCGGACCCGCCGAGCCGAGCTGTTCGGGCTGGGCCGGCCGAAAACACTGCGCGAACTGATCACGCCGCGGTGGTCCCACTGGATTCGGTTGGCGGAGCAGGACCTGGCCGCGGTCGGGCCGCTCACGCTGCGGCAGCTGCATGCCGGGATCAGCAACGCGAGACGCCGTCAGCACGAACAGGTACCGATCGACGAATTCGGTGTGGCTGTCCTGGCGACCGGCTCAATACATCTCATCGGAGACCGATATGCCCTGACAGCGGAGACCGCTCCCCTACCCAGACATGCCGAACTCGTCGCGCAATCCCGCGTCGCATCATGAGCTACACCGAAGCGACCCAGGCCATGACGGCAGCAGGCTGGTCACCGACATCCGCTCGAGGATCGGCGATCTACTACAGCCCCCTGCTAACTCCCCGGCATGGCCGATGGGTCCTGATCGACCACATCTGACCAGCGGTGGTGATCGCACCCTTCTGCCTATCGCCGGCAGGGGCAGTGATCGGCGACGCGGGCTGCCAGCCGTGACGCTCGCGAAGACTTCGACCAGATCGCAACGCTCACCCTCGCCGACGTTCTTTCGTGCCCGCCTGCTTCAGCCCCAGAGGCACAAGCGCTGTTGACCGGGTGCCCGACGATCTTGACGGCGGTCACGGGCACGAAACTATACGGCTGTGCTTTTCTGGTCGTTCTGGAGTCGACGAACACGTATGTCGTGAACCATGACAGGCGCAACCATGAACAGGACAAAAGGGATGAACGCGAGAGGGAGGGCCCACCATCCGAGGTACCTCAGCTGCAGGGCTGAGCCGCCGAAAGCAACGAAACCGACTCCCATCACCCGAGAACCCTCTACCCACCAGTTGCGCGGACCATATGATCGGGTGGCATTGAAATACGGCCGCTGCCGTCCCATGATTTGCCCAGGATGGGCGCGTACCAGCGTGGCTGCGGACAGCAGGCCAATCAGCCACCCGACAGCGACGGCGATGAGATCGACGGTCATGCCCCAATCCTCCCGATAGGTGCGGCAACCCACTAATCTGCCACGTGCATGCAGATGATCGTTCGCGCTACACATTCGACCTCGACTGTTTTCTGCAGGTCGCTCGTGTAAAGTAACGCGTGTAGACACACCAATGCCACGCTTTCGCGTGGTTCGCGTTACGTCGTCCATGCGCATCGGCTGCGGACGCGTCTCACCGCGATCAGGCACTGTCCCCGGTCGCGACTTCACTCGCAGCAGGATGTCGTCGAGCTCGCTCAACCGCTCGGTAGATAGTTGCCCGGGAGATGCCAAACATCTCTGCCATCTCGCCGATGGTGTGGTCGCCTGCGTGGAAGAGATCCACTAGGTGCCTCTCGGTGGCCGGTTTTAGTTTCGGCGGTTTGCCCTTCAGCCGGCCTTTCTGCCGAGCCAGCACCATGCCCTCACGGGTGCGCTGTGAGATTAAGTCTCGCTCAAACTCTGCGACCATCGCGAGCGCGTTGAAAAGCAGTCGCCCTGTGGGGTCGGTCGGATCGTGCACCGTTCCGCCAATCGACAGCGCCACCTTCCCGACTACAAGCTCATCGGCGATGGCGCGGGCATCCGGCACCGATCTGGCCAGACGATCAAGTTTGGTAACGAGCAGGGTGTCGCCCTCCCGTACAGCTCGCAGTGCCTCGACCAGACCTGGCCGAGAGCGATTCTTTCCAGTCAGCCCATGATCGGTGTAGATCCGTTGCGCGCCAAGCGCTTCAAGTTGCTGTCGTTGGATCGTCAGATCCTGCTGGTCGATAGAACACCGCGCATACCCGATGGTCATACTCATGGCCTCGGCACCTTTCTGAGAACGCCCTGTCTGCCCCACTGAACGAGAGTGACTGCAAGATGCACAAGGACCTCCGCCTCAGCCTGGTCCGGAGGCCACCAGGTCGGGCTGCCGCCATGCCGATCGGGATTGCCCCATAACGCCCGCATCATGTTGCGGACCACAGCGACACCCTCAGATGGATCTGCAGGATCAACGGTGATCGTGGTCTCCCACCCGGCGGGATTCTGGCCGAGCTGCCCGATGACGTCACCCAGCCCGGCGTGCCCGTTCTTCGCCTTATTCGCGACCACAAGGGGCACATAGATGTGCTCGACTGCCTTGATTGCGTGGTCCCACGCATCCGATGCATTCGGCTCGCGGCCGAAAGCCGCACCCCACGCGTCGCTGAGTGCGTCGGCCGCGAGATCGCCCGGACTCAACGCATCACTGACCTGTTGCTGAGCCGTCTCGTCCACGCGGAGTTGCAACGACTTACCGTCAGGTCCGACCGTCCATGCCGAGCCCGCGATGGCGAGGACGCCGCTGAGCATCTCTGCGCTTCCTAAGAACCCATCAGGCTCGTCCCACCACTGAAGAAGCGCGTCGATGTAATCGCGGTAGCGCCGCGGATCGTCGCGGGCCGAGCGCGCAATCTCAGCGCCCGACACATCCGACCGCCACCGCAAACGGGTAGCGATCAGACGCAACCGAGACTCCCGGAGATCCCGGTTGTAGCCTGCGCCGTAACTCTCGATTCGAGCATCGGTCCACTCATTCAGCGGGCCCCACATGTGTGGCTCGAGCTCGAAGTAGGGCTCTTCCACGGGCAGCGCTCCGCCTTCACGCATCGACAGTGGCAGCCACTGTTCCACTTTCCCCTCCAACGACTCGATAAAGCAACGCTGATCGAGACTACCTCCGGGCGGGTCTTATGCGACGCCCGCCGCCGGCGATTCACGGGCTGTCCTGTCTCGTTTGAGGATCGTTGACTGAGACACACCAGGCGTCTTCAGCCAGCTAGGTTTGTGCCATGGAGCAGGCTCGAGCCGGGCGGTCCCTTTCGTATTTCAGCGCGTTCGTCGTGGGTCTGATCGTGGGCGCCATATCGCACTAGCTCTCAGTGTTTGGTTCGATGGATGGCGCTGGTCCATGTTGTTTCCCTTCGTAGTTATCGTCCTGATCGCGCTCGGGAGTTGGCCTGACCCCATCTGGTTGATCCACGTTGAGTGAGAGTCCTGTGCCCATGAAGATGGGCGGGAGGACTTGATCATGACGACGAGGAAGCGACGCACCCCTGAGCAGGTCGTGCGGAAGCTCGCGCAGGCCGATCGGATGCTTGGCGAGGGCAAGGACATCGCCGATGTCTGCCGGGAGCTCGGGGTGTCGGAACAGACCTACTACCGGTGGCGGAACCAGTTCGGTGGGCTCAAGGCCGACGACGCGAAACGGCTCAAGGACCTGGAGAAGGAGAACTCCACCCTCAAGCGGTTGCTGGCCGATGCGGAACTGGAAAAAGCGGCATTGAAGGAGATCGCCCGGGGAAACTTCTGAGCCCGGAACGCCGGCGGGCGGCCGTTCACCACCTCATGCAAGTCATGGATGTGAGTGAACGATTCGCGTGCCGCGTGACCGGGCAGAACCGGACCACCCAACGCCACCAACCCGAAGCAACGACACCGGCCGACCCGGATGCCGCGCTGCGGGCCTGGCTGCACGCCTACGCGAAGAAGCATCCGAGGTGGGGATTCCGACGCGCCTACCATGATGCCCGCGGCGAGGGTTGGACGATGAATCACAAGAAACTGCAACGCATCTGGCGGGAAGAAGGCCTGCGGGTGCCGCAACGCCGCCGCCGCAAACGGCTCGGCACCAGCACCACCACAACCACCCCGACAGCGGATGCACCGAACACGGTGTGGGCCGTGGACTTCCAGTTCGACGCGACCACCGACGGCCGCCCACTCAAGATCGTGTCCATTGTCGACGAACACACCCGGGAATGCCTCGGCGGCCTCGTCGAACGCTCCATCACCGCCGACATCCTCATCGACGAACTCGACCGACTGTGCCTGAGCCGGGGCTACCCGTCGGTACTGCGCTGCGACAACGGCCCAGAACTCGCCTGCGCCGCGATGGCCGACTGGGCCGGCGAAAGGGTTGGCCTGGCGTTCATTCCGCCCGGGGAGCCATGGCGCAACGGGTACATAGAATCGTTCAATGGCCGGGTCAGGGACGAGTGCTTGAACATCAACCTGTTCTGATCGCTCACCCAAGCCCGGGTGATCATCAGCGACTGGAAAGACGAGTACAACAACAACCGAAGGCATTCAAGCCTGGGCTACCTGACCCCGGTCAGCTACGCTGCAGCCTGCATCCATCGATAGCTGACTCTCACCTAGAGTGGATCAATTACTGGGGTCCCGTCATCGGGAGTAGGACCTCGAAGCCTGCCGCGGGTGATCTGGTAGATCACCCCAGGCGTCACCAACAGCAGCGCAATGATTAACTGGCTGGCGGTGCTTGGTATGTCCATAGCTACCTAAAGTTTGTGGTGATGCCAGGCGGCGTGGACGATGTCAGAGGCGATGTGCAGATTCACAACCTACCGCGACCAGGGCCTGGTGATCCTTGGCTTCCCACATGCCGGGGTCAGCAACGCGCGCCGGCGCCAGCATGAGCAGGTGCCGGTAGACGAACTCGGTGTGTGGCAGTCCTAGCATCCGGCTCGATCGTTTCACTAGCAGCGGATATGACCTAGCTGTAGAGGCTCCCCCGCTGCGCAGACATGCCGAACTCGTCGCGCGAGGCCGCAGTCATGGCCTCATGAGCTACACCGAAGCAACCCAGATCATGAACGCGTCTGGCTGGTCTCCGACAACCGCTCGAGGGTCAGCGATCTACTACTGCCCCCTGAAGACTCCCCGGCATGGCCGGTGGATGCTGATCGACCGCAACTGACCTGCAGCTCGATACGCCGGGCCACTGGTAGCCGACCAGACGGTCCTCATCGCCCTCGCCCAGCCTGGATGCCTCGACATCACCATCCAAAGGCCCCACGAACCCACTTATCTCAGCGTCGCGTTCGTCGACAACGCAGACCGACCTGACTACGTTCGTGCCCACGTCCGCGAGCTGATGTACCAGCGCCAAGCGCAACTGCATTGGATCGCTGACGGGTTCGCCGACACTATCACAGCTAGCTCTCCGACCAGCTTATGGCGATCGTCCTCCACGCTGCTCACCTGCATCTCGTGCTGCACACTGCTGGTCACTGGCTTGGCTCCTGCGACCAAATCTACCCGGTACCCGCTCGACGTAGGTCTGCGCGTTCCAGACGGCAAGCCGAGAGTCACGCGCTGCCAGCCAGGCTGGGACCAGCAATCTGTAGTGACCACCGGCAGAGACGAGCTGCCCGTGGAACCCCGGTCACCGGCTCACAAGCCGATCGACTACCGGGGCTAACCCAGGCTGAGAGACCAGTCGTTGCAGATCATCCAATGCCCTTTAGGGTATTCGAAGTTGCGCGGTCCGATCAGGACGAACCCCGCTTTGTGGCAAAGAGCGTTCGAGGCTGCATTCTCAACGGCAGGGTAGGCATGCAAGGTGTGGTGCGTTCGTTCGGACGATGCTAGTGCCGCCACCGCACGAATTGCTGCGCTGGCGACGCCACGGCCTTGGTGCGTTGGGATTACCGCCCACCCAGTTTCCCAGACCGTTGAGGCAACCTCAGAGTGTTCCCAGTATCCGATGGACCCCGCGACGTCGCCGTCGTCAAGGACGATCGCGAACATCGCGCCAGGTGCGTCGTTGTTCACATACCGTCGATGCCGGTCGCTGAGCGCTTCCGAGCTCTCCGGACCGCCCAGGTAGGCAGTCATCTCGGCAGTGTTGCACTGCTTGAGTAACTCG